>Ga0265798_10000761_pt1 | contig 51744 bp, 48 predicted proteins | sample P3T30metagenome_FD_192430 | JGI IMG/M metagenome (GOLD analysis project Ga0265798, IMG submission 192430) | Plant litter microbial communities from East Loma Ridge, Irvine, California - P3 T30 | ecosystem: Environmental > Terrestrial > Plant litter > Unclassified | place: USA: California...
CAGCAGCTGCACAATGGCGATGCGCGTGGGGTGGGCCGTGGTTTTGAGAATGAAGGCCACCTTCTCCATCTTCTCGACGGAGAGGCCCATATCAACGGAAGGAGCGGTAGCTGCAGTCATAACTCGTACAAACTTATGAACATTTGTTCATTCATACAAGTGTTGTCCTTACATTTGTTCCCGCAAGTGTATTTTTTTACTGCCTCCGTCCCCATTCCGGCAGCATAAATATCACTACGGATTTTCAGTTCAATTATTCATTGGCCGGCAATGACCCGCAAGAATCTCACCTCCTGGCTGCCAATAGTACTGTTTGCTTTGGTTCTGCTCACTCCGTTGCGCCCCCTCGTACTCGGGGCCATGCAGCGCGGCCTGCTGGCCACCGGCCTCTGGAACGCTGCCGGGCCCGTCAAGTCTACCACCGAAATGCCCGTGCTGCTCACCGGCAGTCCCGCCTACCCGCACAATCTGCCGATGGTCACCCTCGACGGCAAGCCCGTGAACCTGAGCGACCTGAAAGGCAAGGTGGTATTCGTGAACCTGTGGGCCAGCTGGTGCCCGCCCTGCCGCGCCGAGATGCCCGGCATCGAAGCGCTGTACAAGAAGGTCGACCACTCGAAAGTGGCCTTCGTGATGCTCTCGCTCGACGACGACACGGCCAAAGCCCGCAAGTTCGTACAGGCCCAGGGCTACACCTTCCCCGTGTACCTGCGCACCGGCAATCTGCCCGCCCCGTTCGATTCCAACTCCATCCCTTCCACCGTCATCCTCGGCCCTGACGGGCAGGTGGCAGCCCGCCACGACGGCATGGCGGAGTACGACACGCCCGAGTTCAAAGCGGCGCTGGATAAGCTGGCGAAGTCGGTGCGTTAACCCATCGGACGCACCTGTGGGGAATTCCTCAGAGGTGAGTCATTGTGACGTCGCCGGAAGCTGATAAGCCAGGGACATACCCTGCAAGGGTAACGCCAACATCAAGGCTTAGCTTGGTTAGGATGCTGCCGCCCCGCCCGCACCAGTTCAATTTCTCGCTGCTGGTCTTTCAGGACAAGAAAGGCTATTTTTTGCAGACCCTCGTCACGGCCCAGCTCCAGCTCGGCGTGGGCCAGCGTGATGGAGTTCTGGTGGTGGGGTATGAGCAGGGCGGCGTAGTCGTGGTCGATGCTACCGGTGCCGGCATCTTCCTGCTTGGGGGTGTGGTGGTGGTTGAGAGAGTCGGGGCCAGCTTCTACCTTGGCGATGCTGCGATGGGCCGCCGGATGCAGACCATTGGTGGCCGCCTCCAGCAATTTCGCTAGCTCGTCCGACTGCATGGTGTGCGTGGGAAACGCGGGGGGCTGGGCCCGGATGCGCCGAATGGCCGAGTCGAGGCCGAAAATGAGTTGCTGGTGGGCCTGGTGAATGTCCTGCGCAATGCGCCGCAGTTCCGGGTCGTGGCCCTGCTGCAGTTCCAGGGCGGACATGGCCACGGCGGCGCGGTGGTTTTCGCGCATGAGCCGGGCAAAGTACAGGTCCAGGTCGGTACCGGGCGGCAGGGCCTTGGAATGCGCGGCCATAGTGTGCAGGGCGGCCATCATGGTGGCCGGGGGCCCGGCCGCGTGAATGTCGGCCGGTTCCTCGGGGCCGCTGCGGCAGCTGCCCAACAGCAGGCCGCCTGCCAAGAGCACGGGATATGCCGCTTTGTGCAGCGCGGCGCATAGGCGCTGCCTGGTGAAAACAGGGGGACGCTGACCCAACAACATTAGGCTGCGGTGGTGCTGACTATGTGGCTGCGGGCTTCCGGCTCGCCCTGCTGGGTTTCGTGCTGCACGTAGTATTCCAGCAAGGTGCCGGGCGCAAACGCATCGTTGTCAAGGAAGGGTGAGCGGGCATTAACGGCAACTCGCTGCCAGGTGGAGGCTTCGCCCCCGACGCGGCGAAAAACGTGGGCGACTTCCAGCATTTCCTTCGAGAAAGCCAGGTGGCGGCCGGTGGGCTCCAGGGTCAGGTCAATTTTGGCGGTGTGCATGCGTAGCGTATTCGAAAAGGGTGGGTCAGGCAACCATGCCCAGAATCAGAAACAGAAGAAAGCCCACGAAAAAGGCCAGCGTGAGCAGCGGAGTTTCGGTTTCCTCGTGCGCTTCGGTCAGCAGCTCCTCGGTGACCAGAAACAGCAGCGCGGCCAGGCCAAAGGAAAGCACGATTTCCAGCATATTGCCGGTGGCCCCGCGCAGCACCGTGGTGCCGATGCCCGCCCCGACCAGCAGCATGAGCGAAGTGCCGGCCACAATCGCGACGGCCCGGCCCTTGCCGTGGCCGTCCTGCCGCAACTCAATGGCCGTGGCCAGGCCCAGCGACAGCAGCTCGATGGTGAGGGCAATGGCCAGCAGGGTGCCTTCCTTCGCACCCGCCGCAAAGCCGATGCCCAGCAGCAGTCCGTCAATGAGAATATCGATGCCGATGGCCACCAGCAGGCCCCAAGGTAGGGAGGCCGCGCCGGGTAGCGCCGTAGCACTAGCGCCAGCCGCTGGCTCATTGCCGGCTTCTCCGGGCTCCTCTTTCTTTTCGAGGCGCTGGGTGAAGTAGCGCAGCCCCAGCATGGTGGCCACGCCCAGCCCGAAGCCCAGCGCCACTTCGTAGGGTGCGTGGTGCTGCACAATGTCGGGCAGCAGCTCGACGGCCACAACCGAGAAGATGACGCCCGCCGCGAAGTGCAGAATGGCGCTGCGCAGCTTCGGGCCCGGGGCCCGCCACACGGCCAGGGCGGCGCCGGCAATCATGACCACGGCCGGCAGCAGCGAGAAGCCCAGCATGGTGGACCAGGGTGGCGTGACGGCGGTGGGAATCGTAAGCAGCATAGAAGCAGCAGGTTAAAGTGTTAGGGAATAGGAGTTGCCGCGTGGGTCTTGAGCCAGCGCTGGTACTGCTTGATTTCGGCCTGCTCGTCGCGCACAATCTGGCGGGCGGCGTTTCTCACTTCCGCGTCCTTGCCAAAGGCCAGCTCCGTTTGGGCCAGGGCCACCCCGGTTTGGTGGTGCACCTGCATAAGCGTGGCAAAATCGGCATCGACGGTGCCGGGCAGGGGCGGCGGCTGGCGCAGGGGAGCCAGCGCGGCCGTGATGCGGCGCACGAACGGGTCCCGGGCGTTGCCCGGCCGGTACTCCTGGCCCGCCGGCGGCTGCCGGGTCAGGGCCAGCGTCAGCACGTGGTTGTCGCGCTCATGCCCTTTGAGCACGTGCTGGGCCAGGGCGCGCAGGGTGGAATCTTTGCCACTGGCGACTTCTACCGCGGCCAGGCGCTGGGCTCCGGCGTGGTGCACGCTCATCAAGCGGGCAAAGTCCTCGTCCCAGCACCCGAGGCGGCGCACCGTATCGAGCTGCTGCGCGAGCAGCCGCAGGGTGTCGCCCAGGGCCGGGGGCGCGGCCACGGGAGCCGGCTTGGGCTTCGCGCCGGCGTGCACCTCCAACTCGTGCTTATCAGTGTCGTGCTTGGAGTTGCAGCTGCCGATGAACAGGCTGACACCGAGCAGCAGGACCAGTAAAAAGGGTGGAAGCTTCATGTTTCGTGCTTCAGTGAGTGCCTGATGGCCTATGGTTTGGCGCTTGCTGCTTTGCTGGTGAAGTCCATGCGCTGAATCCGCACGGCGTTGAGAATGGCCAGCAGGGCCACGCCCACGTCGGCAAACACGGCTTCCCACATGGTGGCCACGCCGCCGGCCCCCAGTGCCAGCACGATGCCCTTCACGATAAAGGCCAGCCAGATGTTCTGCCAGACCACGTTGTGGGTGGCGCGGGCGATGCGGCGGGCGGTGGCAATCTTACTGGGGTGGTCGGTCTGAATCACCACGTCGGCCGTTTCGATGGTGGCATCCGAGCCCAGCCCGCCCATGGCAATGCCCACGTCGGCCAGCGCCACCACCGGGGCATCGTTCACTCCGTCGCCCACGAAGGCCAGCTTACGGCCCTCGGTGAGGTACTGCTGCACGTATTTGGCCTTGTCTTCGGGCAGCAGCCCGCCGTGGGCTTCGGTGATGCCCAGTTCTTTGGCTACGCGCTGCACGATGCTGTCCTTGTCGCCGGAGAGCATGACCAGCTTGGTGATGCCGTCGGCTTTCAACTCCTGCACGGCGCGGGCCGCGTCCTCTTTCGGGGCGTCGGCCACGGTGAGGTAGCCGGCGTACTGGCCGTTCACGGCCGCCACCACGATGCTGTCCACCACCTGGTCGACTTCGGCCGGGTAGGCCACGTTGAACTTGGCCAGCAGCTTGGTGTTGCCCGCCAGCACGTCGCGGCCGTCCACCTTGCCGCGCAGGCCGTGGCCGGCGATTTCTTCCACGTTATCGACGGGCACGCCCGCCGCGGCCGCCCCGACGTGGGCCACCACCGCCTTGGCGATGGGGTGCGTCGATTTGGTTTCCAGTGCCCCCACCAGGCGCAGCAGCTGCTCGGGGGTGGTGCCGGCCGCCGGCTGCACCTGCTGCACGGCAAATATGCCCTGGGTGAGCGTGCCGGTCTTGTCCATTACCACCGTGTCGATTTCGCGCAGCACGTCGAGGAAGTTGGAGCCCTTGAAGAGGATGCCCGCTTTGGAAGCCGCGCCGATGCCGCCGAAGTAGCCCAGCGGGATACTGATAACCAGCGCGCAGGGGCAGGAAATGACCAGAAACACCAGCGCCCGGTAGAGCCAGTCGCGGAACACGTAGTCGCCCACCACGAAGTAGGGCACCACGATGAGCAGCACGGCCAGCCCCACCACGATGGGCGTGTAGATTTTGGCAAACTTGGTGATGAACTGCTGGGTTTTGGCCTTGCGGCCCACCGCGTCCTGCACCATGGCCAGGATTTTCGAGAGCTTGGTGTCTTTGAAAGCCGCCGTTACAGTCACCTGAATCAGGGATTCCAGGTTAATCATGCCGGCCAGCACGGCCTCGCCCGGCTGCTTGGTTTGGGGAGCTGATTCGCCGGTGAGCGCGGCGGTGTTGAAGTTGGCGGCCGTGGTGTTGAGCGTCCCGTCGAGGGCTACTTTCTCGCCGGGCCGCACTTCCATCACGTCGCCCACCTGCACCGCTTTGGGGTCGAGCACGAGCGGTTTGCCGTCGCGCACCACCGTCACTTCGGTGGCCTGAATTTCGAGCAGGGCCCGGATGCTGCGCTTGGCGCGGTTCACGGCCGCGTCCTGAAACAGCTCGCCCACGGTATAGAACAGCATCACGGCCACGCCCTCCGGGTACTCACCAATGGCAAAGGCCCCGAGCGTGGCCAGGCTCATGAGCAGAAACTCGTTGAAGATGTTGCCGCTGGGAATGCTGAGCACGGCGGCTTTCACCACCTTCCAGCCCACCAGCACGAAGGCCAGCCCGTACCAGGCCAGGCGCACGTACCCGCTGAAAAAGCCCACTTTGTAGTAGTCCAGCGCGATGCCAATGAGTAGCAGCGCGAAGCTGATGCCGGGCACCAGGTAGGGGTTGTTGTCGGCCGGGCCGTGGTCGTGCTCGTCGTCGTCTATGTCCAACTCACCGGGGTCGTGGTCATGGCCGGCGTGGTCCTCGTCGTCGGCGGGGGCGTGGTCGTGGCCCGGCACGTCGTGGCCCTGGGGCGCGGCGGCGGCTTCGGGCGTGAGCTGGTCGCGGCTGAGCGCGCCCACGTTTTCGGGCTGCGCCTGCTTGGCCGTGTTCAACGGCTCATCGGTGTTAGAAGAAGTAGGTTCAGGCATAGTAGCAGGCACGTGAGAAAGGGTAAGGACAAAACTTGATGGTTAGTGAAGCTCTGTCGGGCTTGCAGCGGCTGGGTTTAGCTGCACGGTCGGCATCAGCGCCTCGGCGTAAGCCTGCTGCAAGCGAAGGTGAAACTGGTCGCTGCGTTGGCGAGCGGCTTGCAGTAGCACGACCACGGCGGCAACATCAGCTTCGTACTGCTGCCATTCGGTTACTCCAACAAGGGCCAGCACATCGAGCTGCGTCGCTAGCGGCGTTGACCACACCTCAAACCGGTCCAGCACCGCCACTCTGTCTGCCAGTTCGGTTGCGCTAAGTCGTTTATTGGGCGCGTTGGCGGCATTACCCGTCATCCATGTTTTCCAGCGCGTACCCGCCTTAGAGCTGTTGCAGGTACTACAGCACGGCACTAGGTTATAGATGTCTGTGATGTAGCCAGTGGGGCGGCCGTCCGTCGCAGTTAAGTTTCGGAAATGGTCGAATTGCGTGGCGGGTTGGCCGCAGTACATGCAGCCGATGCTATCAACTGCTAATGGGGCAATGCCCAATTGCACTCGCCAAGCTGCCTCTTCGGCGGCCGTGGGCCGGACTTCTGGGACGATGGTGTTGATAAAAGCCCGCCTGATAGACGTTTTTAAACTATCTATTTTCATGCGGGCAGGCAGCTTGATGCCCGCGATTTTCCGGCTGCTGTTGGTGTGTTTCTTGGCCATTTTGAATAGGGTATTATTCTTCCTCCTCGGCGTTTTTGAGCTTGCCGAGCAGGGCGTAAGCTCCCTCTACGACAAAGCGGAGCGGTTTGCCCTGTTCGGCTGCCGGCAGGTGAAACTCGGTGTAGCCGTCTTCGCTCACGCCCCGCGTCACGGGCACGAGACGGTAGGTGGCCCGGCCGGCCGCGGCGGCCGAATCGGCGGCCACGAACACGTAGGACTGGGCGCCGTACTGCACCACCGCTTTTTCCGGCAGCGTGGGCACGGTGACGCGGTTGGTTTCAATAACGGCCCGCACGAAGGTGCCCGGCAGCAGCTGCTCGTCCTCGCGGTCCTGGTGGGCGTGGATGCGCACGGTGCGCTCGGAGCTGATGGACTTGCTGATGAGGTAGACGTGGGCGGTGCGCTCGCGGCTGAGGGAGTCGTTGCCGAGGGAAAAGCGCACCAGTTGGCCCTCTTTCACCTGCGGAATGTCCTTCTCAAACACCGTCAGCTCCACGTGCAGGTGCTCGGGGTTGACGATTTCAAACAGCACATCGGTGGGGGTCACGCTCTGGCCGATGCTCACGTTCACGGCCTTCACGAAGCCGCCCTTGGGCGCGCGCAGCGTGGCCGTGCTCACGATGGCCCCGCCGATGGGCAGGCCGGCCAGGCGCAGGCGGGCGGCCTGGGCGTTGGTTTTCACTTGCAGAGCCTCGTACTCGGCCTGGGCGCGCTGGAAGTTCTTCTGGGGCGCGACCTCCTGCCGGTAAAGCTCGCCCTGCCGCTCGTACTCGGCGCGAGCCAGCTTAAGCTGGCTGCGGGTTTCGAGGTAGTCCTGCTGCAGCTGCACGAAATCGGGGTTGCGGATGACGGCCAGCACCTGGCCGGCGCGCACCCGCGAGCCCTGCAGCAGGTCGGTCCGGTCCACGAAGCCACCGAGCGGGGCGCTGACCGATACCAGATTTTCGGGCGGCACGTCGAGCACGCCGTTCACTTTCAGCCCCCCGCTCATGGGGCGCTGGGTGATGCTGCCCAGGCGCACGCCGCCCACCTGCTGCTCGGCAGTGGTGAGCGTGACGCGGTCGGCGGGGCCTTTCTCGGCCGCTTCCCCGCCGGGCGCGGCGGCGGTCGTTTCTTCTTTTTCCGTGGGGGCTTCCGGGGAGCCGCAGCCGCTTAGCAGGCCGAGCAGCACCAGGGAGAGGGGGATATAGCGCATGATGATTCTGAAGTTGAAGGGAAAAGGCGGCGCGCGGCGCGGGCCGGGCTACTGGCTGCCCAGCAGGAATTCCAGCTCGATAACGGTCTGGTTGTGTTGCAGCAGCGCGTCGAGGTAGTCGAGGCGCAGGCGGCGGGCGCGCTCCAGGTTGAGCAGGTATTCGGAGTAGCCGGTTTCGCCCGCTTTGTATGCAATGGTGGACAGGCGGGTGATGACCGTGGCCTGCGGCAAGGCCGTGCTTTCGAAGTAGGCCAGGCGCTGCTGCTGCTCGGTGCGCCGCAGCAGCAGTTCATCGAGCTGGCCGGCCAGCTCGGCCCGGTAGCGCTCGTAGCCGGCCTGGGCTACCTGCTCCTGCAGGCGGGCGGCCTGCACCCGCGCTTTCTGGGGCCGCCGCCACAGCGGCACGGCCACGCCAGCCTGCACGCCCTGAAAGCGGGAGCCCCCGCCGAAGTAGCGCTCCGTGCCGGCCGCGTCGAGGCGCTGGTAGCCAATGATACTCTGGTTGAAGTAGCCCACGGTGAATTCGGGCAGCCCGGCCGCCTGCGCCACGCGGGTTTCGGCCCGCCGCTCGGCTACCTGCTGGGCCAGCACCCGCGCCTGCGGGTTGGTACGCTGGAGCAGCGTGTCGGCCAGGGCCGGGGCCGCAGTGTCGGCGAGTTGGGCAGCCCCCAGCAGCGTGAGCGGCCGCAGCACGCTGTCGGCCAGGGCTACGGCGGCCGGCACTTGCAGCAGCGCCTGCAGCTGGCGCTGGGCTACCCGGAAGTCGGTGCGGGCCGCCCGCAGCTGGGTGCGAACTTCGCCCTGCTGCACCAGGGCCGTGGCGGGTTCGAGGCGGGCCGCCTCGCCGGTTTTGAAGCGCAGGTTGGCCGAGCGCAGGAATTCCGAGTAGAGGCTGTCCTGCCCGCGCAGCACCCGCAGGCGATGGCGGGCGTGCACGGCCTGCTCGTAGCTCAGGCGCACCTGCCGGCGCAATTCGGCCTGCACCTGCGCCAGCTGGGCCTGTTGCCCGGCAATGCGGGCGTCGGCCAGGCCGGCGGCGCTGCGGTACACGCCGGGCAGGGCCAGCGACTGGGTGAGGGTGAACTGGTTGTCGCGGTTCTGGGAGTTGTACTGCCCGTAGCTGCCGGTGAGCGTGGTACGGCCGAAGTCGTAGGCCGTGCGGCGAATGGCCTGCTGGGCTTCCAGCGCCCGGGTGCCGGCCAGCACCGTGCCGTTGGTTTGCAGGGCCTGGCTCACGGCCTGCGCGGCGTTGAGCGAACCCTGCGCCCGGCCCAGCAGGGGCAGGCCGAGCAGAAGCAACAGCAGTACTGAGGCCACGGGCAGGCTCTTCGCGGAAGCCATCGGGGCGGTTTCGGGCGGCGATTCAACCGGTGGGCCGCCAGCTTTAACACGTTCCGAAAGGGCGTAGAGCACCGGCAGCACCAGCAGCGTGAGCAGCGTGGCCGACACCAGCCCGCCGATGACCACGGTGGCCAGCGGGCGCTGCACTTCGGCCCCGGCCGAGGTGGCCAGGGCCATGGGCAGGAAGCCGAGCGATGCCACGGTGGCGGTCATGAGCACTGGGCGCAGGCGTACTTCGGTGCCGCGCAGAATGCGCTCCATCAGGTCGGTCACGCCTTCGGCCTTGAGCTGGTTGAAGTAGCCAATGAGCACGATGCCGTTGAGCACGGCCACCCCAAAAAGGGCGATGAAGCCCACGCCGGCCGAGATGCTGAACGGCATCCCGCGCAGCCACAGCGCCGCGATGCCACCGATGGCCGAGAGCGGAATGGCCGTGAAAATCATCACCGACTGCTTGAAGGAGCGGAAGGTGAAAAACAGCAGCACGAAAATCAGCACCAGCGCCACGGGCACCGCCACGCTCAGGCGGTCGGTGGCCTGGCGCAGGTTCTCGAACTGGCCGCCGTAGGTGGTGTAGTAGCCGGGGGCGAACTTGAGCTGGCGGTCTATTTTCCCCTGTAGTTCCTTTACGACGGTTTCCACGTCGCGGCCCCGCACGTTGAAGGCCACGCTGATGCGCCGCTTGGCGTCGTCGCGCTGAATCTGGTTGGGGCCTTCGCGCAGCTCGACATTGGCCACCTGCTCCAGGGGCACCTGGCGGCCGTTGGGAGCGGCAATGAAAAGGCGGCGCACGCTGTTGATGTCCTTGCGCAAATCCTGGCGCAGGCGCAGCACCAAATCAAACCGGCGTTCCTGCTCGAACACCTGCCCGGCGGTTTCGCCGGCGAAGGCCGTTTGCACGGTGCGGTTCACGTCCGAGACGTTGAGGCCGAACTGGGCGAGGCGGTTGCGGTCGAGCGCCACCACGATTTGGGGCAGGCCGGTGACCTGCTCCACGTACACGTCTGCGGCCCCCTGCACCTGGCGCACGAGCCGGCCGGCCTGTTGGGCGTAGTCGGCCAGCTGCTGCAGGTCCTCCCCGTAAATCTTGAGCACCACGTCTTGCTTGGCCCCCGAAATCAGCTCGTTGAAGCGCATCTGAATGGGCTGCTGGAAGCCGAAGGTCACGCCCGGCATCACGCTCAAAGCCTTCGCCATCTTATCGGCCAGCTCCTCGCGGTTAGGGGCCGAAGTCCAGTCCTTCTGGTCCTTAAGGATAATCATCAGGTCGGCTGCTTCCACCGGCATGGGGTCGGTGGGAATCTCGCCGGCCCCGATTTTGGCCACGACCTCCTTGACTTCGGGAAACTGCTTTTTGAGGATGCCGCCGGCTTTCTGGGCCTGCTCAATGGTGTAGCTCAGCGAGGAGCCGGTCAGCACGCGCATCTCCACCGCAAAGTCCCCTTCGCTCAGGGTCGGGATGAACTCGCCGCCCAAGGTGCGAAACAGGAAAAAGCCGCCCACCAGCAGGCCCGCCGCCGTGAGCAGCACCGCCGCCTGGTGGCGCAGCGCCCCCTTGAGCAGCGGGTGGTAGAGGCGGGTGTAAAAGTCCATCATCCGGTCGGAAAAGGTCTTTTTGTTCTCCGTCGAGCGGCTCAGGGCCAGCGCCGACATCATCGGCACGTAGGTCAAACTCAGGATAAACGCCCCGAGAATGGCGAAGGCCACGGTTTCGGCCATGGGCCGGAACATCTTGCCCTCAATGCCGGCCAGGGCCAGCAGCGGCAGGTACACGATGAGGATGATAATTTCCCCGAACGCGGCCGAGGAGCGGATTTTGCTGGCCGCGTGGTAGGTTTCGTCGTTCATCTGCTCGGTGCTCAGGCGGTTGCCCGGCACCTGCAACTGCCCGCCGTGCAGGCGGTGAATGATGGCCTCGACGATGATGACGGCCCCGTCCACAATCAGCCCGAAGTCAATTGCGCCCAGGCTCATCAGGTTGCCCGACACGCCGAACAGGCGCATCATGCTCACGGCAAAGAGCATGGCCAGCGGAATGACCGAGGCCACCACCAGGCCGGCGCGCCAGTTGCCCAGAAACAGCACCAGCACGAACACCACAATCAGGGCCCCTTCCAGCAGGTTCTTGCTTACCGTATGAATGGCGCGGTCCACCAGGTTCGAGCGGTCCAAAAAGGGCTCGACACTCACGCCCTCGGGCAGCGTTTTGCGGATGGTGGCCATGCGCTTCTGCACGTCCTGGATGACTTCGGCCGCGTTGGCCCCCTTGAGCATGAGCACCAGCCCGCCGGTCACTTCGCCTTGGTCGTTCAGCGTCATGGCCCCGTAGCGCACGGCCGCGCCGTAGCGTACTTCGGCGACGTCGCGCACGAGCACGGGCAGGCCGGTGCTCGTGCTGCGGACGACGATGTTGCCGATGTCGGCCGGCGAGGTGGCCAGGCCTTCGGTGCGGATGAAGGCGGCCGTGGGGTTCTGGTCGAGGTAGGCCCCGCCGGCGTTCTGGTTGTTGCTGGCCACGGCCTGGTACACCTCGTTGACGGTGACGCCCAGCGAGCGCAGGCGCTCGGGGTCCAGGGCCACTTCGTACTGCTTGAGCAGCCCGCCGAAGCTGCTCACGTCGGCCACGCCGGGCGTGCCCAGCAGCTGCCGGCGCACTATCCAGTCCTGAATGGTTCGCAGCTCGGTGGTGTTATACTTCTTCTCGAAGCCCGGCTTGGCGCGCACCAGGTACTGGTACACCTCGCCCAGGCCGGTGCTGAGCGGGGCCAGCTCGGGGCGGCCCGTGCCGGCCGGAATCTGGCTTTCGGCCTCCTGCAGCCGCTGCGAAACCTGCGTGCGGGCCCAGTAAATGTCGGTCTGGTCCTCGAACACGACGGTGACCACCGAGAGGCCGAAGCGGGAAAAGGAGCGCACCTCGACCTGCCTGGGGATGGTGGCCATGGCCTGCTCCACGGGAAAAGATACCAGCCGCTCAATCTCCTGGGCGGCCAGCGAGGGGGCCACCGTATAGACCACGACCTGGTTGCTGGTAATGTCGGGCAGCGCGTCAATCGGCAGCCGACTGAGCGAGTAGCCGCCCCAGGCCACCAGGGCCAGGGTCAGCAGCCCGATGATGAGCTTGTTGTGAATGGAAAAATGAATCAGCCGGTCGAACATCCGCTGGTTGGGGTTAGGTCTAACGCTTCCGTGAAACCCTGCGGCCCGCTGGCTCCGGCACGGGCGGCGGGAGCAACAGGGGCATAACCGATTCAGCGCCAAGCGCCAAATTGCCCGTCACGCGCGGCGACGGGCCACCCGAAGAAGGTGGTCAGCAGGAAAAAAGGGGAAGGGTTAGGCCTGGGGCGGCTGCCACACGGACCCGAGCGCCCGCGTCGGGGCAGCCACGACCAGCCGGCCGTGCCGGAGGCTGGTGGCCCACTCGGCGGGCGGCGAATACACCACCTGGTTTGCCAGGGGCAGGGGCACCAGGGCCCCACCGCAGCAGTGGCACTGGCACAGCGGCGAGCACCAGTCGCCCAGCGCGCCGGCCCCGCAGTCGGAGTGCGAAGCGGCCACGGTGGTTTGCAGCTGGTCTTTGCACGCAGGTACTTCGTCCGTGCAGGAAAGGCACGAGAGGCAGGCGAAGTAGAAGGCAAAAAACAGGGCTAGCAGGCGCATGTGCTGGCAAAGGTAGCGAATCCGGGTATAAGGCCGGGATTTTGGGGCCGGGATTCTGGCCGATTAACGCACCCCATTGGCCTTTAGTTGCTAGGCAGGGGGGGCGTCGCGGACAGCTGATACGTCAGGGATTTCCCGTGCGGGCCCCGACGATGAACACGTTGTTGCGGCGCAGGTCGCCCTGTGTGGGGTCCACGGTGGGCAGTTGCTACACCATCTCGGTCAGACGCTCAATCTTGGCCCACGTCATGCGGCCTGCCGCAGGGTGGTTGCCCGTTACCTGAAAATACGGCAAGCCAAATAGCTACTGCAACCGGACCATAAGGTAAAAACTTCAACTAAGGCGTTAGCTGCCCGGCGTTATTTAATGGGAACTCTGGCTCTACCAGCTTGGGTGCGCTTGGTTTTACGCAACCAGCCACGCCAGGCTTCCGTGCCCTTCCAGCAGGACCACCGTGTGGTGCCAGTAGAACAGTGCGTCTCCCGGCACCGAGCGCAGCTTGTTGAGGTAGTTGAAGTCGGGATGCGGCACGAAGAAGGTGCGCGGGTCAGCGCCGGGCACTGGCCGGGGTAAGGGGGAATAGTCCTGGGTGAGCAGCCGGGCTGCGAGATGGGCCACGCGGGCGGCGGCGGCCACGGCTTGGTCTTCGCGGAACGCCCCGTCGATAACGAAGTTGCGGAAGCCGGCAATGCCCCGGCGCAGCTCGGCCGGGGCCAGTTCCTTGGCCGGGGCCCGGTTGAGTTTCATCTGGGCCAGCAGCAGGGCCGTTTGCAGGGCGTCTACCAGCACATCGGCCGCGCTGGTTTCGGTCAGGTGGCGGTAGCGCAGCTCCTTGGCCACGGTGGCGGCAAACGACTCGGCCACGGTGGCTACGTCCTGCACCTGGTCGAAGAGCACCCCTACGTCGAAGAGCTGCTTGATGATTTCCAACTCCTTGCCCTTGCCGTAGAGAATGCCGGTGGTGCGCGGGGCAAAGGCCGTGAGCTTGTCGCCGGCGATGGATTCGACGCTCGGGGCCGCTACGCGCAGGGGCTCGCCCGCCTGGTGCAGGAAGGGGGAGGCTACCGGCACTTGCAGCACCTGCGGGTAGTTGTGCTCCTCAAACAGCAAATCGATGGCGATGGACCGCTGCGGGTGCTCGGCCAGCAGCTGCTGGTCCAGGGCCGAGTCGTAGAACACGTAATAGTGGCCCCGCGGCACATCGTCCTTGTGGCTGCGGGTGGCGTCGTAGGCAAACGAGCGAAACGGGGGCTGCGCGCAAACCTGCGTCAGGGCCGCCTCAATGGCCGCCAGCTCGGCCTGGGTAACTAAATCCACGTCGACGGAAAAGCGCCGGGCCTGGCCCAGCACGAGCACCAGGCAGGTGCCGCCCTTAAATGTGAAGGGTAGCCCGGTTTCGACCAACCGCTCGACCAGGGTGAGGGCCAGAATCATTTTCTCCAGGATGGAAGGGTCCAGGCCGGGGCGCTGCTGGCAGTGGTCCATCATCCACTCGCGGGTAAAAGAAGTCGTCGTAATCATGTGGGAAGCAGCGAAGAGAGGCCCATGGCCAGCAGCAGCTCGCGCAGGGCCGGCGCTTTGCCCCGCCGCTTGGCGTAGGAAAACAAGGTGCGGGCATCGAGCCGGTACTGGCGGGCGGCCGTGCGGTAAATGGTGCGCAGCTCCTCGCCCTGGTAGGCCGGAAATAGCGTGGGGTCGCTGAGTAGGTCCACCAGCAGCTTCTCCAGGCGCGGCACGGGCACGTCGGCCACGCGCTGCACGGGGGCGCGGCTCACCAGCGGCAGCACCAGTACGGCGTCGGGGGTTTCGGCCACGTACAGCTCCAGCACGCGGGCATCGGGCTGCAAAAACACGCGCCCCCCCAGCCGGTCTTTCAGGGCGTAGTAAGTTGATTGCAGCGCCTCGGGCTCCACTTCTACCAGCTGCACCGTGCGCATCAGTTGGTGGGTGGCGAAGTCGTTCAGCCACTGCGTGGTCCACGCGCAGCCACTGCTTAGGAATAACTCGGTCGCCACGGCCTGCCACAGGCTCGCCAGCTCCGGCGGCACCGTCGGGGTGAAGTCGGCTCCCAAGGCCCCACCCGGTAGGGCATATACGCCCCGGCCCGCGTGCGCCAGCTGGTTGCGCTGGGTCAGCCGATGCAGGTACACGTCGAGCGTGGCCTGCTTAAGCGTCGGGTTCAGCGTGGCCACCCGCGCCAGCAGCTCCTTACGGGAAAGCACGGGCTGAGTGCCGAACCAATCCGGAAGCCGAGCCTCTACGGTTGCCAGGAAGTGCTCGTCAGACGAATGCATGATGCAAGATAAGCCAATAATGCCAAAAAGTGGCATATCTTTCAGGCCACTTTAAGCCTATGCGCTGAGTGGTTACCCGCAATGCGGCTAGGTCCAGCGTGGTAAAGGATAGGGAAGCGGCCAGGTCGGCCGCACAAAGTAAATCGCTGGCTCAGGCCGTTATGAATAATTTTTTGCGTCATATCGCCTCGCCGGACGGCTCGTATCGTCCTTATTCAGGTACTTCATTGATTGAGGCTGGGCTGTTGCGGGCTCGCAAAAACTGGTGCCTGAGTGCATTGGGACTGCTACCCCGGGCCATGGGAGGCGCTGACCTGTGCCCGCTGGCCCCGCTGCACGGACTGCCTTTTGAAGAAACCAAGCTGCGCGAAATTCTGGGCCCGGTACCTGCCGCGTAGCGCGGTTCCTAGAGTAATCCGGGGCTGGAAAATCTGCTGAACTTAGCCGAGTTCGCCGCACCTTTGCCCGATGACTATTCTGCTCGTAGAAGATGAAACCAGTCTGGCCTCGTTCATTCGCAAGGGAATTGAAAGCGAGGGCTACGATATCAAAGTGGCGTTTGATGGCCTGATTGGGCAGCGCCTCTTCGACCAGCAGCCATTTGACGTCGTGGTGCTCGACGTGAACCTGCCCGGAATGAATGGCTTTGAGCTGTGCCGCTACATCAAGCAACACTCTCCGCGTCAGGCAGTGCTGCTGCTCACGGCGCTCGATGGCTTGCAGGACAAGGAAACCGGCTTCGGCGCGGGGGCCGATGATTACCTCACCAAGCCCTTCGAGTTTCGGGAGCTGTTGCTGCGCATCCGGGCCCTGGCGCGCCGGGGAGCGGCTTATGGTGGGCTGCACGCGGTATTGCGCGTGGCCGACCTGGAGCTGGATACTGACGCGCGCACCGTGACGCGCGCCGGCCAGCGCATTGAACTCACCACCCGCGAGTATTCGCTGCTCGAATACCTGATGACCAACAAGGGCCGCACCGTGAGCCGCATCGACATTGCCGAGAAAGTGTGGGACCTGCACTTCGACACCAATACCAACGTCATCGACGTGTACATCAATTTTTTGCGCAAAAAGATTGACAAGGGCTTCGGCCAGAAGCTCCTGCACACGGTGGTAGGCGCAGGGTACTTATTGCAGGGCTAGGCAATGCAGATAAAACACAAGCTCCTGCTTTGGTTCGCGGCACTGGTCAGCGGTCTGCTGCTAACGTTCTCGTACTACGTTTATGTGAATACGGCCCAGTTTCGGCACCACTCCTTCGTGGAGCGGCTAGCCCGCAAAGCGGCCGTGACGCGACAGATTGTGGCCCTCGACGACTCCATTGCCGGTAGCATGCTGGCCTCACTACCCGAGCAGGCTGAGCAAGTGTATACCCCGGCGGGCCGCCGCCTCTACGCCAGCCCCGGCACCGATTACGCCCCCTCGGCTGGGTTGCTGGTGCGGGTGCGGCAGCGGGGCCAGATGAGCTTTACCTACCAGCTCCCCGGTCATGCGCATCCCAAAGAAGGGGTAGCCCTGGCGTACCGCCGCCCCGACGCCGAGGGGCAGTACGTGGCCATAGTCACGGCCTACGACCAAGAAGGCTACGCCCAGCAGCAAATGCTCTTTAACTCTTTTCTATATGGCAACCTGGCGGCCGTGGCGCTGGTGGCAGCGCTGGGGCTGTTTTTTGCCACGCGGGCGCTGGCGCCGCTAAATTTCCTGCTCCGGCAGCTGAGGGCTGATACTGCGCGGGCGCAGCCCTTCCGGCTGCGGCCCCTAAACCCGCGCGACGAGGCCGGAACTCTAGCGGCAGCCTTCAATGACCTGCTAACCCGCCAGGAAGAGCTGGTCGAGAGCCAGCGGGCCTTCATCTCGCACGCCTCGCACGAGCTGCGCACGCCGCTCACGACTATCAAAGGCTGGCTGGAAACGTCGCTGGCTTACGATTCGGAGGTGGCTAGCCTCAAGAAGGGCATCGGGCTGGCCGTGGCGGGGCTGGACCGACTCACGGCCCTAGCCAACGGCTTGCTCTACCTGGCCCGGCTGGACAGCGCTACCCCCCTCGACGGCCAGCCCGTGGAGCTGGTCGATGTACTGCTCGACGTAGTGAGTAGCGCCCAGCACCAGCACCCCGGCCAGCCCGTGGACCTTGACATCAGCCCCGAAGTGGATGCGCAGCCCCACACGCCACAGTTGCTGGGTAATGCGCAACTGCTGCGCACGGCCCTGGGCAACCTCGTGGATAACGCCGCCAAGTATTCCAGTGGCCAGCCCGTGACGCTGTGCCTAGAAATGGAAGGCCCCGCCACCGTGCGGCTGCTCATCGAAGACCGGGGCCCCGGTATTGCGTCCGACGAGCAGGAGCGCATCTTTCAGCCCCTCACCAGGGGCCGCGCCGTGGGCGAGGTGCCCGGTTTTGGCATCGGGCTGACGCTGGCCCAGCGGATTATACTGCTGCACCAGGGGCAACTGCAGCTGCGGCCCCGGCTTGGCGGTGGCACCGTGGCCGAGGTGCAGCTACCCCTGCGGCCCGCCCAGGGCGTGTAGGCTGCTCGCTACCAGTAGGCTTTAATAACTTTTAATTTAGTTTTAATGTCAGTATAATAGGGTTGGGGGACGTTTGGGGCATGAATCTGACTTCTGCCTTTTTTTCTCGCGGCTGCCGGCTGGCCGGACCAGGCTTGCTGCTGGCCGGGCTGCTGGCCCTGAGCCAGCCTAGCCGGGCGCAGCAGCCCCGCGAACTGCCGCAGCTGCCCCGGCCCCTGACCCTGCCGGTGGCCCTGAAACTGGCCCAGGACAACTACCCGGCACTGCGCGCCAAGCAAGCCGCCGTGCGCGCCGCCCAGGCTGATGTACGCACCAACCGGTCGGCCTTTTTACCGCAGGTTACAGCCCAGGCCCAGGGTGTGAACTCGACCATGAACCAGGTGCGGGGAGCGTTTATCGGGGGGGTAGCGATTCCGATTTCGGGGGGTATTAAGACGACTTCCTACAGCGGGACCACCAACTTTTCGAGCCTGGCCGCCCTCACCATTGAGTGGCCGGCGGTGACGTTTGGCCGCTACCGGGCCGACGAAAGCCGCTCCGAGGCGGCCGTGTCGGCGGCCCAGGCCGACTACGACCAGGCCGTATTCGAGTACCAAGCCCAAGTGGCCGATGCCTACCTACTTGCGCTGGGCGCGGAAAAGTCGGTAGCCCTGCAGCGCGCCAACGTGCAGCGGGCCGAGGCCCTGGCCACGGTCATCCGGGCCGGCACGCGCTCCGGCATCCGCGCCGGCATCGATTCGGCCACGGCCAACGCGGAGGTAGCCCGCGCCCGCTTGCAGGTGCTGGCCGCCCGGCAGCAGGCCCGCGAGCAGCGCACCCGCCTGGCCGGCCTGCTGGGCCAGCCTAACCAGGAAGTGCAGCTTGACTCGATGCAGTTCTACGCCCACCTGCCCCAGACGGCGGCCGGCCCGCCGGCTGGCGACACGGCCCGCGCCAACAACCCGCTGCTGCGCGCCTACGACCGCCGCATCGCCGCCAGTCAGGCCCAGGAAAAGCTGTTCAGCGCCAATAAGCGCCCTAGCCTGAACCTGCTGGCCTCGACCTGGGGCCGGGGCTCGGGCGTGCACGACGCCACCGACGACCACGGCAATTTTATCATTGACTCCTCGCCGGGGGCAGGCCTACCCCTCAAGGCCTACGACTACATGCTGGGCGCTACCCTTACCTGGCGCGCCACCGAGCTGATTCACTCCGGCCGGGCAGCCCAGGCCCAGCGCATCCGCACCGAGCAGGCCCGCGCTGACTACGACCAGCAGGCCCTGCAGCTGGCAACCCAGGTGCGCAATGCTACCCTGCAAGTGGAAATAGCCCGCCAAACGGCCCTGGAAGCACCGCTGCAGCTGGCGGCCGCCCGCCAGGCCTACGGCCAGGCCCGCGCCCGCTACGACGCCGGCCTCGACAACCTGCTCGTGCTCACCCAGGCCACCGAAGTACTTAATCGGGCCGAAACCGACCAAGCCCTGGCCACCAATAATCTCTGGCGCGCCGTGCTGCTGCAAGGCGCCGCCAGCGGCAACCTGGGCGGGTTGCTGGGTCAATTATAAGCTACTCGCTATTAACACCTACTCATGATAAAAACCGCATTAGCCCGCCCGATTGCCGTTATCGTGGCCCTGCTGGGGGTCATCGTCTTCGCAGCGATGTCGCTGGGGCGCATCCCGATTGACATTTTTCCGCGGCTCAACCTGCCCACCATCTACATTGCCCAGCCCTACGGCGGGATGACGGCGGCCCAGATGGAAGGATTCATCGCCACCCGCTACCAGAACCAGATGCTCTACGTGTCGGGCATCAAGGACGTGGAAGTGAAGAACGTGCAGGGCCTGTGCCTGGTCAAGTGTACCTTCTATGAGGACATGAACATGGCCCAGGCCGCCGGCGAAGTTGCCAACCAAGTGAGCCGCGTGATGACCTACATGCCGCCCGGCACCCAGCCGCCTACGGTGGTGCGCTTCGACGCTTCGTCTTTGCCGGTGGGCGAGCTGGTGTTCAGCAGCACCTCGGCCTCGCTGGGGCAGATGCAGGATTTGGCCTCAACCCGCATCCGGCCCTTGTTCTCGCAGATTCCGGGCGCCTCGGCCCCGCCGCCCTTCGGCGGCAACGAGCGCACGGTGGTGGTGCGCGTCGACCCCGAGAAGATGAAGAGCTACCAGCTCACGCCCGACGAAATCGTGTCGGCCATCGTCAAGAACAATCAGGTGTCACCGGCCGGCTCGGTGGGCATGGGCGACTACATGGTGATGACCCCCAGCAACACGGTGTTGGACAAAATCCCGGACTTTCTCAACATCCCGCTGCGGCAGGGGGTAGGGCCCACGGTGTTCATTCACGACGTGGCCACGGTGGAGGACGCCACCGACATTCCGGTGGGCTACGCCCTCGTGAACGGCAAGCGCTCGGTCTACATCCCGGTCACGAAGTCGGCCGATGCCTCCACCATGAGCGTGGTGAACGCGCTCAAGGCCAAGCTGCCCGAAATGCGGGCGCTGCTGCCCGATAATATCCAGCTCAGCTACGAGTTTGACCAGTCGGTGTACGTGAGCCAGGCCGTGCACAGCCTGGCCTTTGAAGGGGGGCTAGGGGCCCTGCTTACGGGCCTGGTGGTGTTCCTGTTTTTGGGCGATTTGCGCTCGTCGATTATCGTGATTCTCACCATTCCGGTGTCGATTCTGACGGCCATTCTGCTGTTGCAGCTCACCGGGCAGACCATCAACATCATGACCCTTTCGGGCTTGTCGTTGGCCATCGGTATCTTGGTAGACCAGGCCACGGTGGTGATTGAGAACATTCACCAGCACCAGGAAATGGGTAAAACCAAGTCCAGGGCCATTCTGGACGCCAGCCAGGAAGTGTCGTTTCCACTGCTGCTCATCACGCTCAGCATCCTGGCCGTGTTCGCGCCGGCTTTCCTGATGAATGGCGTGCCGCGCGGCATGTTTATCCCGCTCTCGCTCTCGGTGGGTTTTGCCATCATTGCTTCCTATACCCTGTCGCAAACTTTCGTGCCGGTAGTGGCCAACTGGTGGCTCAAGGGTCACGAGCACACCTCCCAGCACGAGTTGAGTCTGCTGCCCGACCTGAAGCAGCCCCGCGAGGTAAGCCAGGAAGGCTACGAGGTGCACCACCAAAAAGAAGTAAAAGGCTTCGAGCGCGTCAAGCTGGCCTATTTGGGCATTCTGGACCGGCTGCTGCGCCATCGGGCGCTGGTGGGCACGGTATACGGCGTGGTCTGCGCGGCCGTCATTGGGGTGTGCTTCTACTTTATCGGGCAGGACATGATGCCCAAAATCACCCACTCCAAGCAGTTTCAGGTGCGCCTGATTGCGCCCGAGGGCATGCGCATCGAGCGTACGGAGGAGCGCACCAAGGAGGTTATCAGCCTCATTCAGCAGATTGTGGGGCCGAAGAACGTGGCCATTACCTCGGCCTTCGTGGGCATGACGCCGAGTTCCTACGGCACCTCGGCGCTCTACGTCTTCAATGCCGGCCCCCACGAAGCCGATTTGCAGGTGAACCTAGCCGAGGACTATAAAGTGCAGAACCTCGACGACCTTAAGGACAAGATTCGCCAGGCCGTGCACCAGCACCTGCCCGACGTGCAGCTCAGCTACGAGCCCATCGAGCTGACCGATAAAATCATGAGCCAGGGTGCCCAAACGCCGATTGAAATCCTGGTAGGAGGGAAGAGCCTGCAGGACGGCAAAGGCTACGCCGATAAGCTGGTGGCCCGGCTCAAGCAGATTCCCTACCTGCGCGACGTGCGGGTAAACCAGCCCCTTAGCTACCCCACGGTGCAGATTGACGTGGACCGGGCGCGGGCCGCGCAGTTCGGCCTTACCCCCGACCAGATTGCCAAGTCGCTGGTGGCGGCCACTTCTTCCAGCCGCTTCACGGCCAAGAACCTGTGGCTTGACCAGAGCAAAGGCTTTGCCTACCAGGTGCAGGTCCAGCTGGCCTCACAGGACATGAAAACCCAGGCCGACATGCAAAACCTGCCGTTGGTGCCGGGCCAGCTGCGCCCCACGCTGGGCGACGTGGCCACCCTGCACACCGCCAACGTGCCCGGCGAGTTCGACCGCATCGGCCCGCGCCGCATCGTGACCGTTTCGGCCAACATCGACCATAAAGACCTGGGCACCGCCACCCGCGACGTGCAAAAAGCCATCAAGGCCGTAGGTGAGCCGCCCAAGGGCTCGGTGGTGCAGCTACGCGGCCTGGCCCAGCTGCTGACCGAAACGCTAAGCAGCCTGCAAACCGGCCTGGGGCTAGCCATCGTGGTGATTTTCCTGCTGCTGGCCGCCAACTACCAGTCACTCAAAGTGGCGGGGGTAGTACTCGTGACGGTACCAGCGGTGCTGGCGGGCTCGCTCTTGCTGCTGCTCGTCACGGGCCAGACCCTGAACCTGCAATCGTACATGGGCATCATCATGTCGGTGGGGGTGTCGGTGGCTAATGCCGTGCTCATCGTCACCAACGCCGAGAGCCTGCGTCTGCGCTACCGCGACGCCCTGGCCGCCGCCCGCCTGGCCGGCGCCGCCCGCTTGCGCCCGGTGCTCATGACTTCAATTGCGATGGTGGCCGGCATGTTGCCCATGGCCTCCGGCCTGGGCGAGAGCGGCGAGCAGTCGGCCCCGTTGGGGCGCGCCGTGATTGGCGGCCTGCTGGCCTCCACGGTGGCTGCCCTCTTTATTCTGCCGGTCGTGTTCGCCGCCGTGCAGCGCAAAACCACCTTCGTGTCGGTGTCGCTCGACCCCGACGACCCGGAGAGCGCCAACTTCGACGGCAACGAGGCGCCCGCCACCGAGCACAGCCTGCGCGAGCAGCCGGTGCTTGCCTAATCTTTTTGAACCAGTATTCTTTCCCTGATATGAACTTCCCCGCTTTTTCCCTGCGCTGGCTGGCCGGCCTGAGCCTCACGGCCGCCGCCGCTACCCTCGGGGGCTGCAACGCGACCGATGCCACCCAGGAGGGCCAGTCGGCGGCTACTGAAAAAACGACCTCGCCGGTGTCGGCCGATGTGCGCTACGACGCCGTGCGCGTCACGGCCACCCAGCCCGCCCAGAGCCTGAGCTTACCCGGCGAGCTGGACAGCTACTTCCAGACCGACATCTTCCCCCGCGTAAGCAGCTACGTAAAAGTGCTGCGCGCTGACATTGGCGACCACGTGCGCCAGGGCCAGGTACTGGCCGAGCTGGACGCGCCCGAGCTGACCGCCGCCCTGAGTGAGGCGCGCTCTAAGCAAAGCGTAGCCCAGGCCAGCTTCCAGGCCAGCCGCGGCACCTTCCGCCGCCTGCGCCAAACGGCCCGTACCGCCGGGGCCGTGTCGCCACTAGCCCTCGACCAGGCCCGGACCCAGGCCACCAGCGACAGCCTGAATGTGGTAGCTGCCCGCTCGCACTACCAGGCCGCCGCCCAGATGGCCGCCTATCTGCGCATTACGGCCCCCATGGCCGGCGTGATTACCGAGCGCACGGCCTCGCCGGGGGCCCTGGTGGGGCCCGGTGGGCAGAGCACTATCCCTCTGTTTCGGCTCAAGCAGCTCAGCCGCCTGCGTTTGCGCGTGGCCGTGCCCGAAGCCTACGTGGGGGATATTCACGCCGGCTCGCCGGTGCAGTTCAACGTGCGCACGTTTCCGGGCCAGAATTTTACCGGCAAGATTGACCGGGTGGCCGGCAACGTGACGCCCGGCACCCGTGCTGAAACGGTCGAAATCGATATTGCCAACCCCGGCGAAAAGCTGAAGCCGGGGATGTTCGCCTCGGCCAACATCCCCATCAAGTCGCCGAAGAGCAGCCTGTACGTGCCCAAGTCGGCCGTGGTAAGCACGGCGGAGCGTACCTACGTCATCCGGGTAGCGGGTGGTAAAACTGAGTTGGTTGACGTGCAGAAGGGCGACGAAAACGCCGGCCAGGTGCAGGTATTTGGCTCCCTGAAAGCCGGGGATGTAGTGCTGAAAGCCGGCAATGAGGAAATCGGTAAGAACGAGCCTGTGCAGGTAGCCATGGCCAACCATTAAGAGATGGATACTTCCGCCCCCCAATGCTAATCCTATTAACTACCAACACTTCTCGCCCCGACCATGTGGTGGACCTACGCCCTACTTTCCGCTGTCTTTACCGCTTTGACCGTCGTACTGGCTAAGGTGGGTATGCGCGGCATCGATTCGAGTCTAGCCACCGCCATTCGCTTGGTCGTGGCGCTGGTGATGGCCTGGGGGGTAGTCTACTGGCGGGGCAGCCTGGGGCAGTTGGGGGGCCTCACCCGCAGCAACTGGCTGTTTCTGGGAGCTTCGGGGCTGACACTGGGGATTTCGTGGCTCTGCTATTTCAAAGGCCTGCAGTTGGGGCAGGTATCGCAGGTGGTGCCGGTCACCAAGCTTAGCGTTGCCCTGGCCCTGGTGATGAGCGCCTTTCTGCTGGGAGAAAATCTGAGTCGGCTCAGCAGTCTGGGCGCGCTCCTGATTGTGGCTGGCACGGTGTTGATGATTATCTGATTTATTACTAAATCAGGTGGCCCTGGTTACTAGTTATGATTTTAGCGCGCCGCAGCCCTGTTTGGAAGCAACTCGCTTACCTTCTGTACAAAATTTTTAATGAAGGCCATTTTTCAGCGTTTTCTATGTGCTCGCGAGCAGTAGTAGCCAAGCGCACGGTCCACCCGCTAGGTAGTCCCCTGGGCAGTGCCTGGGTGGGGGGGCTTGCCGTCATCCTCTTTGTATTGGCCGGCGAACCCTGCCGGGCCCAAGCCGGGCCGGCCGCTGGCCCGACTACTGCTTACTCGGGTACCCTGACCCTCACGGGGGGAGTAGGGGCCCCCTACGGGTGCGGCCTGGACTACGGCCGCCTGGTCGTCCGGAACCTGGAAGCTACCGTGGGGGCGGGCTATGACCTGAGCGGCTTCAAGGCCGGTATCGGGGCGAGGTATTACCTGTGGGGCGCAGCGCGGGAAGCAAAATTTGCTACGTTTGTCGGGGCCAACGTGAGCTACTGCGCCGGGCGCGGGTCCCTGGCCCTGCTAACGCACGAGGACCACCTGTATTTCCGCGACGATACCGCCCAAATCCGCATTCGCTCCTGCGTGGTGGGCCGCCTGCGCGCTGGCCTGCACTGGCAGCCGGGCGCGCGGCTGGGCCTCACCACGGCCCTGGGCTACGGCCTGGTGCTAGGGCCCGACCCCGTGCAGTACTTGAGCAGCGCCTATCCTACCGAAGGCATGCGGGCCGTTGTGGCTACCCGCCGCCCCAATAGCCTGGAGCTTTCGCTCGCCCTGTCGCTGCGCATAGGGCACTTGGCTGTGCGGTGAGTTGGTATGCTGCGTTTGCTACCCAGCGGCTAGTGCGCTTGCCCTTTCTGCCACAGCAAGCAGTAGCGCTGCTGACTTTCGAGCAGTAGCTGGCTAGCGACTGTGCCTGCCGTTGAGTTGTTGAGCACAAGGCCTCTGCATGCTTTCCTCCTTCCTATGCCACCCACTCCTGCCTTCACTGACCACCTCTCGCTTTCCGACCGACTGGCGCTGCAACGCACCCGGCTAGCCAATGAGCGAACCTTGCTCACCTACGTGCGCACCAGCTTGGCATTGGTGGGCTTTGGGCTGGCACTATTACAGTTTCACCCGGAGCGGGGTGGCCGGCTCGGCTACACGGCACTGGCCGTCGCGACAGTGGTCTTGACGGTAGGCTTGCTGCGCTTTCGGGTGCATCGCCGGCAGCTGACCGCCTGCCAGTCGCTGGCGGGCTAGCCAGCATAAACCGCGCTGGCTCACACCACCACGAACGTATCGTGCGGATGCACCACCAGGGGGCGGTGCTGCTTCAGAAACGCGCGCATGGCGGCCACGGCGTGCCGGCCGGTTTTTGGCGGTTGCAGCCAAACTGGGGCGGCACGCCCTGCGAGGTGATGAAGGCGGCCGTGTAGGTCCGCTCCGGGTCCAGGGGCTGGTCCTGCACGAACGCCGTTTACAGGCGGCGGCCCTTGGGGTTTTCGGCCTTGAAATAGGCTTTCAGCCCTAACGAGCGCTTCACGTAGCCGCCCATCTGGTGCAGCGGGTTTTGGCTATAAGTGCCTTCGAGGTTCTTTTTCAGCATCTCGCGCAACTCCCCGATTGGGGCCGCGACCAGGGCGGGCACGTTATGCGCATTGGGAAACGAGCTGCCCCCGACGTTGAACACGTTGCTGCGGCGGAAATCGCCCTGTGTGGGGTCCACGGTGCCCAGGGCGGTGTTGGTGAGCCGGCCGGTGCTGCGCATGACAGGCCCCGCCAATTTCCGCAGAAAGGCCGGGCAGCTGCCGCGCGTCGGCCCGCTCCCGGGCTAAGTCGAGGGCGCAGGCGTGGTCGCCCAGCAGAAAATCCATGGCTTCGAGCACCGTCACGCGAGAGCCCTCAATCATCGTCGAATGCGCCGTAACCATCACTTGGCTGAGTTGCTGGGTCAGGCGCTCAATCTCGTCCCACGTCATGCGGCCTGCCGCCAGGTGGCCGCCCGCAGCGCCGCCACGTCCACCGTGGCTAGGGGCGGGGGCGTGGCCAGGCCCGCACCGTGAATCAGGTCGCTGGCCCAGGCCGCCAGGTCGTGGGCGTAAATCATGCGCCGCCTCGCCTCGTCCTGGTACTCGGTTTTGCCGCGCATGAAGGCTTCCAGGCTCGGCCGTAGCGCCGCCGGCACCTCCACCAGTGCCTGGTCGGGATGGGTGGGGCTGAGCAGCGAGTTCAGGTAATCCCGCAGGGCCTGATATGCAGCTTGGCTGGCAGAAGTCATGGATTAATGGATAGTGAGCACGCGGCTGAAAGCGTTACCAAAAGTAGCAAATCCACGGCTAATGCCCATGCTGAGCGATGCGGTAGCCGCTTTTACGGAGAGAAGATAGTGGGGCGAACCGCTCTGGGCCGGGCTGTGCGGGGCTCCGGCGATGACTTCGGTCCTGCGGACTGAACCCCTTCCATCCCTTTCGCGAACCAAAGAAAAAAGCCGGGCGGCCAATTCATGGCGATGTCAGCGGACAGCGGGCGGAAAATACCTGAGCGGGACGAATAAAGAACAAAAGGGAAAAATCAGAATCCATGCCAAAAAGACCGATATAAAACGCAATAATTGACGCTTTAATTTACATATTATTGAAACATTAATGCGGGTTTTTGCGTTTAAATAGTATAAGCAGCAAGCATAAAATCAACCTATTAAGCCATGAAAAAGCCCGCTCCTTTCGCTCCCCGCCCCGACGTGTACGAAATCATTACCAACCGCATTATTCTGGCGTTGGAAAACGGCGTTACCCCGTGGAAACAGCCGTGGAATGCCGCCCACGGCGCGCCGCGCAACTACCGCAGCAAGCACGTGTATCAGGGCGTTAATGCCCTGCTGCTGGGAATGCTGGAGTATGAGCACCCGTATTTTCTGACCTACAATCAAGCCAAGGAGTTGGGCGGGCAGGTGCGCCGGGGCGAGAAGGGCATGCCGGTGGTCTTCTTCACCGTGACCAAAAAGGAGGACGGTAAGGGCGAGGAGAAGAAAAAGGCTTTTCTGAAATATTCCACGGTGTTCAACGTGGCCCAGATTGACGGCGTGGCGTGGAGTTTTCCCGAGCTGCCCAGCCGCGAGCACACGCCCGAGCAGGCCGCCGAGCAGGTGTTGGCCGGTTACATGGGGGGCCCCCGCGTGCTGCACAAGGGCAGCGAAGCCATGTACCGCACCAGCACCGACACCGTGACCATGCCCGAGGCCAGCGACTTCCACACGGCCGAGGACTATTACCACACCCTGTTTCACGAGCTGACTCACTCCACCGGCCACGCCAAGCGGCTGGACCGGGCCACGCTCACCGAACTAGCCGCCTTTGGCAGCGAAACCTACGCCAAGGAAGAGCTGGTGGCCGAGTTGGGGGCCTCCTTCCTGAGCCACGCGGCCGGGCTGGACTTAACCCGCACCGAGCCCAGCAGCGCCAGCTACCTCGCCAACTGGCTGCAGGCCCTGCGCAACGACAAACAGCTGATAATTTCCGCCGCCAGTCAGGGCCAGAAAGCTGCCAACCACATTCTGGGCATCGTGCCCAGCTACGAAACGGAGGAAGCCCCCAGTGCCGAAGTCGCTTCGGAGTAAGGCCAATGGCCGCCCGGTGGAGCTATTCCGTCGGGCGGCCACCGGAGCGGGCAACAAAAGGAAATTGCAATTGCAAAAAGGCAATTGTTAAGGCTATACAAAAGGGAAAAATTGGTCTGCTACAATACCCATCGTGGTTGCTTATATGGTCAATAATTATCACTTTAATTTAAATAAAATTGAAACATTATTGCACGGTTTTGCGTTTAATAAGTATAAGCAACGAACGATAAAACAGCTCTTTATCCATGGTTGACGAAGCTTTTGATTTAGCCCCCGGTGAAGTATGGGCCGACCGGTTTGACCCCGCCGACGAAGCGCCCAGTTCACCTCCGGTAGTATCCGCCGCTGAGCTGGCGGCATGGGAGGCCGCCCCCTGGTTTTAGCCGGTCTTTTCACCTCAAACCCCTTTTTAGTATGAACACTCCCGCCCCTTTTCGCCCCGCCCGTCGCATTCCCGCCGCCCGCTTAGCCCGGCTCCGCGCTGCCCACGCCGCTCAGCGCCAGGCCCGCGAGGATGCCTGGCAAGCCCGGGAGGATGCCACGGCGCAGCTGACCAATCCGGTGCCTGAGTTTGAGGCCGCGCCCCGCTTAACGATGCTACCCGGTGGGCTGCATTGGTCGGCTCAGCAACCCGTGCCAGCAGTCGGGACGACGGTAACGGTGAACCGCGACGGCCACCCGGAGCGGGCCGAGGTGAAAGGCTACACCCACGCCGCCGGCTTTCTGGGACTGGTCACCGAAACCACCCATCACGCCAAAACTGCCAGCCGCCGGAAGCGCAGCAGCCCCCGCGCCGGCGTGGTATTTGGCAGCCAGCTAGCCCTGGCTGCCTAGCCCCCGGCCCAACTTCTCCCTACTCCCTTTTCCCCTTCGATATGATAATCCCAGCCCCCGCCGCCAAGCAGCCCCAAATTAGCCCCCTTGCTTGGGCCGGCGCCCCCGAGCAGTGCCCGCAGTGGGTAGGATTCCCCACCCGCGCCGGCTTACCGGCTGGCCTCCAATGGTCGGGTAGGGGCGAGGTGCCTGCCATCGGTACCCGCGTTCACATCTACATGAATGGCATCGGCCCCGCCGAGGTGAAAGCGTACTTTCACGCGGAGGGCTATTTAGGGGTGCTTTGCCAGCCGGATAAGATGCCGGAACATCTGGCGAAGCACGGCGTAACGCTGGGGCATTTTTTCGGCCGGGAGCTGGAACCCTACACGCCCGGCCCTGCTGCGCCGGCCCAGGTCCCCGAAGTGGTAGGAATCAGCTCGCAGGAGTACCGGGTGATTCCGGCCCCGCTCTATTACCGCCACCTGCACACCGGCCGCATTACGGTGGTGTACGGTGGACTGGCCGACTATTACGGTTTCTATGAAGTAGAAGCATTCATCGGCACGGACAGGCAGAACGCCGCCCAGCTGGCCGACCCTGCCAACTGGCAGGAGATTCCTGAGCACCATAAGCTAGAGGTTCACGAGGCCAGCCACGAGCGCAAGGGCCCGCAGATTTTCGCCCTTCGCGCCGGCACGGCCGACCAGGTGGACTACCTGACCGCGCAGTTCCCTGGCCCGTTCCGCCTCCCCGGCCGCGAGGCGTACACGTTCGACCAGTATGACACGCTGAGCGCCCTGGCCGAGGCCATGAAGGAGCAGGGCCAACAGTTCCGGGGCCGCATCGTGGAGAAAAACGAGTGGCGGACGTGGGTAGCGTTTGAGGAAGAAATGGACGGCAGCGGGGAGTGCCCGTGGGAACGGGTACAGCTCGATTTGGGCCAGCTGCCGCTCGACAGCTACGCCTACATTTCGGGCCGGCGGGCCACGGCCGAGGAAGGCGAGGGCAACGGCCGGGTAACGCTCTGGCAGCAGCCCAGCGGACAGTACTACGTGGAAACCGAGCCCCGCTTTCACTATGGGCACAATTACCCCACCCTGACCCCGCTAACGCTGACCCAGGTGCAGGCGCGGTATGCCTTCGAGTTCACGCCCAACGGCCAGGAGCCCGCGCCGGCCGAGCACGGCGACTGGATTCCCGAGTACCCGCCCCAGCAGGAAGACGAGCTGGCCGACAATCAGGACAGCCCCGAGTACCCGGAGTACCCGGCCGACGAGCTGCGCGACTAGCCTCACTTTTTACAATTGCAAAATCTTATGTTACCGAACCTCCCCGCCATCGAAACCCACGCCGGCCGCATTGCCATTGGGGCTACCGTCCGCAGCACCCGCTACCGCAACGTGCAGGGCCTGGTGACCGCCATTTACTGGAACGGCTACCACTACGCCATCCAGGTAAACGACCGCCACAGCGACGACGCGGGCCAGTACGAGCTGCTTTCTGAAAATACACACCAGGGCTTTAACTACGTCAATCCGAATACCCAGCAGGTCCTAAGCGGCCAGTTCGAGGTACTGCTGCCGGGGCAGGGGGACCGGATATATTTTGCCGACTCCGCCGAGCAGGCCATTGCCCTGCTGGCGGCTACCATCGGTCTGCGTGACCAGGCCCGCGAAGTCGAGTACCTGAAGCAGCGGGCCGCGGCCGGCCCGGTGGACGAACTGCGTTGGCGCGGGCAGGCCGTGGGCAGTTTCGTTGGCCAGCTCGCTTACGTGAGCACCGGTACCGGCAAGCAGCATCCCGCGCCCAGGTTTTTGGTGGGCCAGCAGGTGCATTTTTTCAGCCCCCACACCATCCACACGGTTAGCGGGCTGGCTCTGTACAAGGACCGCCTGAACTACGGCCAGACCCAGTGGCACTACTTCTACGAAGGAGCTAAGGGTACCCATCACCCCATGAGCGAGGCCAACACCACGGCCGCGCCGGCAGATTTGGCTGCGTAGCCATCGTTTTACAATTGCAAAATCAGCAGCTCTTTTCCCCCTTTTGTTATGGCTTACCCAACCCCCCAGGAAATCACGGCGAAGGCCGCTGCCAAAGGTTTTCGCGTTGGCGCTTACGTTCACATGAGCACCCGGAACGCCGACACGGCCGCGCCCATCCGCGAGTTCAGCAGCATCAACGGCCAAGTGCAGGCCGTTTGGATGAACGGTGCTTGCCGCACCCTGCTGGGCGAGTTACGCCTGAGTGCCCAGCACCGCTTGCCCTACCAGTTCCCGGCCGGCTATGACTTCCTGACCAGCCCGCAGCTCGTAGCCGAGGCCAGCCGCCAGACCGGCAGCACGGCCACCGGCACTTTCACCGCCGTCAGGGTGAAGGGCTATGGCACCGAGGCCGCGGATACGTGGGTAACTACCGACCCCCGCCCCGAGCACGAGGGCTCGGTTTACCGGAGCTTACGGTTACAGCCCGCGCCGGCACCCTTCGCAGAACTGAGCCCAAATATGGAATTTCTGTTGGCTGGCCAGTCGGTCACACCAGCCGACGTGGCGCACTGGCTCGATGCCGACACGAAGCAAGCAGCGAAGCTGTTCAAGGAAATGCAGCGCATCTACGGCCCTAAGCCCACAATGGTAGACTTAGGTTTGTTCAGTTGTGCTACCGAACTGGCCCCGATGGTGGGTAGCATAATGCAGGCCAGGAAGCAGGCCCAGGGCCGGTAGCCCCGCCCGCCTGAGCACTAAAAGAAAGTTGGCCTCGGTTAAAAGTTCCCCGGTCAGCTGACCGGGGCGCTTGCGCTCGGGAACCGGTGGCCGCCGACAAAAGGAGAAGCCAGGGTATTATTCAATCCCTATTACTGAAGTGCGCCAGCGGGCAGAACGGAACCGCTAGCCCAGGTACGGTTTCAGTGCCTTCGAGCGTGTAGTATGCTTGAGGCGTCGAATGGCTTTTTCCTTAATCTGCCTAACCCGCTCGCGGGTCAGGCTAAACGTTTCGCCAATCTCTTCCAAGGTCAGCGCCGTGTGGCCGTTCAGCCCAAAATGGAGCGTTACGACATCGGCCTCGCGCATAGTGAGGGTCGAGAGGGCCCGCTGGACTTCCCGGCGCAGGGAGTCGTTGAGCAAACCGGCATCGGGGCTTTCCGCGTCCTCATTCTCCATTACGTCGAGCAGGCGGTTTTCCTCGCCCTGCACGAAGGGTGCATCCATGGAGACGTGTCGGCCCGAGATTTTGAGCGTGTCCACTACTTCCGAGGTGCTCAGTTCCAGCAGTTCAGCAATCTCATCGGGGGAGGGCTCCCGCTCGAACTTCTGTTCTAGTTCGGAAAATGAGCGACTAATTTTATTGAGCGAGCCCACCCGGTTCAGGGGCAGGCGCACGATGCGGCTCTGCTCGGCCAGAGCCTGCAGGATGCTCTGGCGAATCCACCACACGGCGTAAGAGATGAACTTGAAGCCCTTCGTCTCATCGAAGCGCTTGGCCGCTTTAATCAGCCCCAGGTTGCCCTCGTTGATGAGGTCGCCCAGGGTCAGGCCCTGGTTCTGGTACTGCTTGGACACCGATACGACGAAACGTAGGTTGGCTTTGGTCAGCTTTTCGAGGGCCATCTGGTCGCCCTCGCGGATGCGCTGGGCCAGGTCCACTTCCTCGTCAATTGTCACCAGGCTCACTTTGCCAATCTCCTGCAGGTACTTATCCAGGGACTGGCTTTCGCGGTTGGTAATCTGTTTGCTGATTTTAAGCTGTCTCATGCGGTAACGCTACTACTTATTCTGGTTTCTGAATGGGGAAGAACCCACCCCTGGCACTTGGCGCTGCGGCCGGGTCTAATGGGTATCAAGATGCTGGCCGGCGGAAAGGTTCACGGTGAGGGGCAAAGTCCCGTCCCGGCCAGCAACTGCCGGTGCAGGTAGGCCACTAAATCAACGAAGGACTGCGGAGTGCGTGCCTAGCGGTGCGGGCCTTAGTGCTGACGATGGGTGCAGGCCTCTTGCTTCAAAAAGTATGGTCAGAGGCCGGCCACCTCAGGCTTTTGTGGTAGGCATCACACGGCCAGTGCCATCGGGGCCCTAGGTCTGCGATGCAGAGTAAGGGGGCGTACGATAGTAGGAACGGAAAACAACGCCAAGCCTACCTTACCACTAAAAATGGGCTGATTTGTCTCACCCAGTCAGTCAGGCTGGAATAAGCCGTTGATACAAGGGCGGGTTTATACGCTAAGCCCTCCAGTGGCGCAACGGGTACTGCACCACTGGCAGCAGTTCTTGCGAATCAGTACTTCCGCCGCCGTGGCCAAGTCTGCGGAGTAGATACGGGAGGCTACCTCGCGCAATTTCTTCGCTGCCAAGCAACCCGAATCTGCCGGTTCAGAGCCGGGTTGGAAATGCCGAATAGCAGCAGGGGCTAACGCACATTCTTTTCCCTTAAGAAGTGCTGACGGCAGTGGAGTGTTAAGTTTAGTAGATTAAAACCTGTTTTCTACGCTTCTTTTTAGTTTAACAGGTATTTGATGGTTGAAGCGTAGTTCCCCGACCAAGGAGTACAACCCTTGCATTTTATCAGGACGGCTGCTTTATCATCCATTCCTACTGTGTTGTATTTGCTAGGGCGGCCAATCTTTTTTCTATCAGATACTTCCGCGCATCACCCGACCCGTAGGGCAGGTGGCCATCTATGGCTTCCCGCATTTCTGGGTGCCGGAGCAGCTGCCCAACTTCAGCGGCGATATAAGCCCGCACCGCCTCAGAAGCGGTAGCAACCTCCGTGGCTAATTCGGGGCGGTTGTCAACCAGGTACACGATGTCTTCTAAATCATTGCTGAGGCGAATGTCCTGCATGCCCCGACTGCGCAAAGCTGCCAGCTTCGTGGCTACGAAGTAAACGGCTGGCATAATCTGAATAACCGTCTCATCGGGCAGCGTGTAAGGGAGCGCGTGCGCGAAGCCTTCCGGATACCAGGGATTCGAGAAGCCCAGAATATTGTCCTCGTTGAGGGGCATTATATCTACCACCAGGCTGCCCACCCGCCAGCGGCAGATAACTTTTGCCGTCTGGTCATTGACAAAGCCCAAGGCACGCAGTTCTTCTTCCAGGGCATAATAGGCCATGCGCGGGACGACTTCGATGATGCAGTCCACATCATTCGTAAAGCGAGACTCGGGCGCTTTCGGAACGGTGTTGTACAAACCAGCGGTGCTACCGCCCACGAATACCACCCGGCTCAGCACCGGCCCCAAAGCGCGGGCCACGGCTTGCAAGGCCGCCAGATTTACCTGGTTAGACATGATTCAGGAGGGTAATCTCGCTTAGCATATCCATAGCCAGCCGACGCTCGCGCGGGCGACCGACCCGCAGGGCATCGGTGAGGGCCAGCAACTCATAGAGTTGCGCATCTTCCCGGGCCACCTGCGGCACCTTGGGGTAGAGCGGGGCGATAGCTGCTCCCCAAACCTCCCCCTCGGCATCAGGCCAGACGTAGGCTTGTTCGGCCACAATCTGCGCCAGCAAGGGCGGCGCGCTATGGGCCGTGGGCAGGCCCCGGACCTGGGCACCCGGCTGGGTGGGAAACACCACCGGCAGGCCGTACAGGACAAACTCGGTAAAGGTGCGGCGGGCCACCCGGCGCCCGGTACTATCCAGCAGTCGAGCGTACTGGCAGCGCTTGATGCCAAAGGATACTTCCGTCGGGCTCAGAAACAAGGAGCGGGCTAAATCCTTGCTGAGCCAGCTGCCCTCTTCCAGCAACATAATCTTGAAGAGGATGACTATGTCTTGGGGTCGCATTCCATTGTGATGGCGCATGAGTAGTTAGTATTTTCAGTTTGCAAATTGCAAACTGAAAATCATTCTGACAAGTTTCAGCCTTGGCAGGGTTGAGTGATTGAGCTCATATTGATTAGGGGGCCCGAGTACTTGGCAAAAACTTTTCAAACTTAGGAATCTTAAACCTTCCCTACCTAAAAACCCTACGTGCCCAAACTATCGGCGCAGGTAACGAGCGGCGCTCCGAACAAGCTCAGAATTGCCTCCTAGTCTTGCCTTACCATCCCACACTTACCTGGTAAGGCTCATGCGACATTTTTTGCTGGCGGCGCTGCTGGCGGTTCCCGGCTACCCCCGGCCGGCAACCGGCGGGGCCCCGGCGGGTAGCTCCTACAACTTTACCCACCCGGCCACCACCTATGCTGTGCCGGCCGAGCTGCGCGAGCTATCCGGGCAGGCGTGGGGCAGCGCCCAGCAGCTGGCCTGCATCGAGGACGAAGCCGGCAGCCTATTTTTCTATAACCTGCGCACCCAGCGCCTCGACAGCACCGTGCAGTTTGCGGGCCCCGGCGACTACGAGGACGTGGCGCGGGTGCCCAGCGGCTGGCTCATCCTGCGCAGCGACGGCCGGCTGTTTAAGCGCGCCGGCCACGTAACTACTACGTACGACACTGGCCTGAGCGCCGCTAACGAGCCGGAAGGCCTCACCTACGACCCCGCCACTCAGACGCTGCTGGTGGCCTGCAAGGGCGAGCCCGGTGCGGGCCTGCCCGCCACCCAGCGGGCGGTGTACCGCCTCAATCCCCGCACCTACCACATCGACGCGGCCCCCGCCTACGTGCTGGATATTCCGGCCATCCTGGCCCGCTCGCCGGCCGCCGTGCGCCCCGGCGAAACCGCCCAAAAGGCCGGTAGCCTGAGTCGGTTTGCGCCCTCGGCCGTGGCGGTGCACCCACGCACCCACCACGTGTTCGTGCTCTCGGCCCGCGGCAACGACCTAGTGGAGCTGGATGCGCAGGGCGGGCTCGTGGCCGCGCACACGCTGGACCCGGCGCTGTTTCCGCAGCCCGAAGGCCTAGCATTTGCGCCCACTGGCGACCTGTTCGTGTCGAGCGAAGCCGGCAGCAAGCACGGGCCGGGCCGCTTGTATCGCTTCGCTGAGCTGCCAGCTAACCCTTAATCATTAGCTTACTATGTGGTGGATTTATGCCTTGCTCTCGGCCGTGTTTGCGGCGCTCACGGCCATTCTGGCCAAAATTGGCATTAAGGGTGTCGACTCTAACCTGGCTACGGCCATCCGCACGGTGGTTATCCTGGTGCTGGCCTGGGGCATTGTCTATTTCCGGGGCGGGCTCGACCAGATTGGCCTGCTCACGCGCACCAACCTGATTTTCCTGGGCTTGTCGGGCGTGGCCACGGGACTGTCGTGGATATTCTACTTCCGGGCCTTACAGCTGGGCAAAGTGTCGCAGGTGGCTCCGGTCGATAAGCTCAGCGTGGCCATTGCCATTGTGCTGTCGGTAGTGTTTTTGGGCGAGAAGCTGACCTGGCACACTGGCCTGGGCGCGGCAATGATTATCGGCGGCACGCTGGTCTTGATTTTCTGACTTCTTTTCAAGCCTTTTAGCCTATGCGCTTTTCCTTTCTAAAAGCGGCGGGCCTGGCCCTGCTGCTGGCCGGCCCGCTGGGCGCGACCCACGCCCAGCAGGTGCCCGCCCCGGCGGCGGCCGATACCCTGCACAAATACGAGCGCCCGGCGGTGGGCGTAGCAGCCGACGAAAAGCGCAGCTTTTTCCAAAGCAAGGGCTTCCGGGCGGCGGTCGTACCGGCGGTGCTCATCGGCTACGGCATCAGCACGATTAACGGCCACGGCTTCTACTCCAGCTACGATGCTAAGAGCGACATCAACCACCTCTTTGGCCCCGGCCGCCACACGCACGTCGATGATTACCTGCAATTCGCGCCCTACTTCGAGCTGGGCGGGGTGCTGCTGGCCGGCGTCGAGAGCAAAAACGACCGCGTGAACCTGGGCCTGGTCATCCTCAAGAGCGAGGTATTTATGCTGGCCAGCGTGTTCGCGGTGAAAAACCTGACCAACATCACCCGGCCCGATGGCACGGCCACGGCCTTCCCGTCGGGGCACACGGCGCAGGCGTTTCTGGCCGCCAGCATCGTGCACACCGAGCTGCGCGAGAAGAGCCAGTGGTACGGGGTAGGGGCCTACACCATTGCCACCGGCGTGGCCGCCCTGCGCATGCTAAACGACAAGCACTGGGAATCCGACGTGTTTGCCGGGGCGGGCTTCGGCATTCTCTCGGCCCACCTGGCCTACCTCACCCACCGCCACCGCTGGGGCCGCAAGCCGCTGGGCGCAGCCTCGTGGCAGGTAGCGCCGCTCTACTACGCCGGGGCCACGGGCCTGACGCTGCACTGGCAGCTGCGCTAAGCTACCTATTCATTGACTGCTTGTTATGAAGAAGATACCCGCCGTCACCCTACTGTTTTGGGTGATGAAAATCTGCGCCACCACGCTGGGCGAAACAGCCGGCGACCTGCTTTCCATGACCCTGAACGTGGGCTACGGCGTCAGCTCGCTCATCCTATTCAGCATTTTTCTGGTGGTGCTGGCGGGGCAGCTGGCCGTGCGCCGCTACGTGCCGGTGCTCTACTGGGCCGTGATACTGGCCACCAGCACGGCCGGCACCACGCTCTCCGACTACATGGACCGCACCCTGGGCCTGGGTTACGCCGCCGGCGCGGCCCTGCTCGTGACGCTGCTGCTACTCACGCTGGGGTTGTGGTGGCAGAGCGAAAAGTCCCTATCCGTCAATGACATCAAGACGCGCAAGGGCGAGCTGTTTTACTGGACGGCCATCTTATTTTCTAATACCCTAGGCACGGCACTGGGCGATTTTCTGGCCGACGACTCGGGCCTGGGCTTTGGGGGCGGGGCGCTGCTCATTGGCAGCCTACTGGCCGTGGTGGTGCTGGCGCACTACGTCACGCGGGTGCCGGGCGTGCTGCTGTTTTGGGTGGCCTTTGTGCTCACGCGGCCCTTTGGGGCCACGTTTGGCGACCTGTTGACCAAGACGCCTGAAAAGCACGGCTTGGGCTTTGGCACCACGGGCTCGTCGCTGATTCTGTTTGGCATCCTGGCCGGGCTGGTAGCCTACGAGTCGTTGCGCCCGGCGGCGCGCCCGGCCGAGCTACCCGCCCGCTAAAAAGCAGGTAGTCTTTCCTGCGTTCTCCTTTTTCAAATCTTCGATGAAACACTTGCTTGCTGCTGCCGCGCTTACACTATTGCTAGCGCCCGCGGCCCGCGCCCAAGCCCCTGCCGCGCCCTACCGCCTGCTGCACACCATTCCGGTGCCGGGCGATGGCGGCTGGGATTTTATGACCATTGACCCCGCCGGCAAACGCCTCTACGTGGCCCACAACGCCCAGGTCGACGTGATTGACCTGGCCACCCGCCGGGTGGTGGGCACCGTGACGGGCACGCCCGCCGCCCACGGCGTGGCCGTGGTGCCCGCCACCGGCCGCGGCTACGTGAGCTGCGGGCGCAACAACTACTGCGTGGCCTTCGACCTCAAAACCTTCCGCAACCTGGGTGCCATCGCCACCGGCCCCAAGCCCGACGCCGTGTTCTACGACGCATTTGCGAAGCGAATATTTGCCTTCAGCAACGCCGGGGGCCAAAGCTCGGTGCTCGACCCGGCCAGCGGCCGGGTAGTGGGCACGGCCGCGCTGGGCGGCGACGTGGAAGTGCCCGCCAGCGACGGCCAGGGCCACATTTTCGTGAATCTGGAAGACAAGAGCGAGGTGGTGGAGTTCGATGCCCGGTCGCTGGCCGTGCGCCACCGCTACCCCCTGGCGCCCGGGGCCGAGCCTACCGGTCTGGCTTTCAACCCGCGCACGCATCGCCTCTTCAGTGGTTGCGCCAACGGCAAGCTGGTGGTGACCGACAGCCAGACCGGCCGGCAGGTGGCGGTGCTGCCCATCGGCCAGGGCGTGGATGGTGTGGCCTTCGACGCCAGCGCCGGCAACATCGTGACCACCAACGGCGAGGGTACGCTCACCGTCATCCACGAAGATGCACCTGACAAGTACCGGGTGGTGGCCACCATCCCCACCGCCCCCGGCGCCCGCACCGTGACCCAGAGCCCCACCACGCACCACCTCTTCACCTGCACTGCCGACTTGGGCCCCGCCCCGGCACCCACGGCCGAGAACCCGCATCCGCGCCCAAGCATCGTGCCCGGTACGTTTCGGGTGCTCGAATATGGTCGCTAAACTAGCTACTGTTAATGAATGCATTGCATAGCCTTGCTGCGGCGTGGCGCCGCCATCGCCCCTTGCTGCTGCTGCTAGCCGTGGTGGCGGCTAGCTGGGGGCTATTTCTGGAGGTGGCGCACGAGCTGCGCGAAGACCGCCGCCAGCCCGACCACGGCTTTCCGTTTGACCGGCCAGTGCTCAACTTTTTGCACCAGCGCCCCACGCCGGCCCTGTGCGCGGTGGCCGCCCAGCTCAGTGACCTCCAGGGCCCGGTATGGCTGAGCGTGTACGCGCTGGGGGCCTTCGGGCTGGGCTGGGGACTCTACCGGCGGCGCTACCGCGAAGTCGGTTTTGCAGTGGGCGCGGTGGGCGGCACCATGGCCTTTAACCTGCTGGCCAAGTATCACTTCGAGCGGCTGCGGCCCGATTTTTACCACCAGGTATGCGGGGAAGCCTTGCGGCAGCTGCCCGACCCGAGCTTTCCCAGCGGCCACGTCATGGCTTCGCTGGCGTTGGCTAGTGCGGCCGGCATTCTGGGCTGGCGTACGCGCTGGCGCTGGGTGGGGTGGGGCATCGGCCTGCTGTTTGCGCTGGGAGTGGCGTGGTCGCGCCTTTACCTGGCCGCCCACTATCCGTCCGACGTGCTGGCCGGCTGGTTTGCCACCGGCGGCTGGGTGGGGAGCCTCTACCTGGCATTTGCGCGCTATCTGCCCACCTTACGGCCGTTGGGGCAGCAACCGGGGCTGCCAACCATTCGCGGGGGGTAGGGGGTGAAGGCCGCTACACCACCTAACAGGCCGTGCCCATCCGGGCCCGGCCTGCTTACCCAGGTTGGCTACTTTTTGGCGGGCGTGCCATCGGCGTGAAACACTACGTCCCGCCGCTTGCCGTGCTTGCTTAGCTCCGCCTCGTAGGTAGTAGCGCCGCTGGCCGCTACGATGGTAGCAGCTTCGGTTACTTTATAGCCTGGATAGGCGCGGGCCAGCGTGGCGCGCACCGGGGCGGGCAAATGGCTGGGGGCCATATCCGTCTCGGTTTCGAGCAGGGCCCCGGCCGGACTCAGCAACGCCGACATGGTGGCGCCGTTCAGCGTAAAGCCGGCTTCGTAGTGGTCGCCTTCCTTTTCCCAGGTGGGGGCTTTCACCGCCGGGAATGTTGCGTTGAAGGTGGCCACCACGGCGGCGGGCACCTGGGTTGGCTGGAGGGTTTGGGCCTGGGCTGAGTAGGCCAGGCCCGCCAGCAGTACTGGCAACAAGGTCTTTTTCATGTGGGTAATGGGGTAGGGGTTGAGAAACTACCTGCCAAGATTACCCGCTGATGTTGAGGATAATCGGAGTATGCCGCGTTATCCGGAAACCTAGTTGCCGGCCTCTGTAGCAGACCCTAGCCCCGTTGTTTTTCTTACTCCCGCATTCGATGAAACTGTTAATCATAGAAGACGAGGCCGAGCTGGCCGCCAGCCTCGTCAGCCACCTGCAAGGCCAGCAGTACGTGTGCGAAGTGGCCCGCACCTTCGCCGCCGCCGAGGAGAAATTGCTGCTCTTCGACTACGACTGCATTCTGCTCGACCTCACGCTGCCCGGCGGCGACGGCCTGGAGCTGCTGCGCCAGCTGCAAGCCCGCCAGCAAGCCGATGGCGTCATCATTACCTCGGCCCGCGATGCCCTCGACGACCGCATCGCGGGCCTGCACCTGGGGGCCGACGACTACCTGCCCAAGCCCTTTCACCTCTCCGAGCTGAGCGCCCGCATCGCGGCGCTGGTGCGGCGGCGGCGCTTCAACGGCTCCAACGTGGTGCAGGCCGGCCCGCTGGCCGTGGACGTGCTGGCCCGCACGGCTACCGTGCACGGCCAGCCGCTAACCCTCACGCGCAGCGAGCTGGACCTCTTGCTGCTGCTGCTGGCCAATCAGCGCCGGGTGGTGATGAAATCGACCATCGCCGAGCACGTGTCGGGCGATTTGGCCGAGCATTTCGACTCGTTCGAGCCGGTGTACACCCACGTCAAAAACCTGAAGCGCAAGCTCGGCGAGGTGGGCCTGGGCGAGTGCATCCGCACGGTGTACGGGCTGGGCTACCGCTTCGAGCTGCCCACCGCATGAGCACGCCGCGCCCCGTAAAGCTGCTGCTGCGCACGCTCCGCGCGCAGCTCGTGTACGCCGGCCTAGTGTCGGTGGCCGGCACGTTCGTGTTCTATTTCGTGCTGCAACAGCTCTACTACGTCGACGTGGACGAGGCCCTGCTGCTGCGCCGCGACGAGGTGGCCGCCAAGCTGCCGCTGCTGGCTTCGCCCGCCGACCTGGCCCTGTGGCAGCGCCTCGACCGCGACCTGGAACTGCGTCCTTTGCGCCCCGGTGAGGCCGCGCCGCCTACCCGTATCGTGGGCGAAAAGCGCTACTTGGCAGCGGCCAACGAGTGGGAGCCCTACCGCACGCTCACCACCACCGTGCCCTACCAGGGCCAGCCCTACCGGCTGGTGCTGCGCAGCTCATTGGTGGAAAGCGAAGATTTGCTGGTCGCCATCGGGCTGGCGCAGGCGGGGCTGCTGGTGGTGCTGCTGGGCGGGCTGGTGCTGGTGCAGCAGCGGGTAGCGCGGCGGCTCTGGCAGCCGTTTTACCAAACGCTGGCGCAGCTGCGACGCTTCCGGCTCGACCAGCGCGCACCCGTCGAGCTGGCGGCGTCGCCCACGCTGGAGTTTCAGGAGTTGAACACCGCTCTCACCGACCTGCTCACCCAGCACCGCCGCCTCTACCACAGCCAGAAGGAGTTTACCGAAAACGCGGCCCACGAGATGCAGACGCCCCTGGCCGTGCAGCACACCAAGCTGGAGCTACTGGCCCAGCAGCCCGACCTGAGCGAGGAGCAAGCCCAGCACCTCGACGCCCTGCTGGCCGTGACCCAGCGCCTGGCCCGCCTCAACCGCAGCCTGCTGCTGCTGGCCCGCCTCGAAAACCAGCAGTTCGCCGCCGACGAGCAGGTGGAGCTGAGCCAGGTACTTACCAGCCTGACCGCCCAGGTGCAAGAGCAAATCGAAGCGGCGGGCCTCTCCCTCACCCTGGCCCTGGCGGCCCCGGTAACCCTGCGCGCCAACGCTACCTTAGTAGAAATCCTGGTTAGTAACCTGCTGGTGAATGCCATCCGGCACAACGGGCCGGGCGGCACGGTAGCCGTAACCCTCACCGCTGGGCAGCTCACGGTGGAAAACACCGGCCGGGCCGAGGCACTGCCGGCTGGCCGCGAGTTTGCCCGCTTCCGCAAGGACGCGCTGAGCGCCGCCGGTGGGGTAGGGCTGGGGCTAGCCATCAGCCGCCAAATCTGCGATACCTGCGGGCTGACGCTGGCCTATGAGTTTGCCCCGCCCAACCGGCACCGCTTCACGGTGGGCTGGGCGTAGTGACCACGTACTCCGGCGCCCCCGCTCCGAAGCTGCTCAGAATTGCCCGATAGCTTGCCGGCCTAACCGGTCAATCCGGTTTTGCTATGCGGATGTTATTCTTGAAAATCAGCTATTTCAGAGCGTCGTGCCGACCGTTGCTACTGCTGGCGCTGCTGCTAGCCGGTCCGGCGGGCTGGGCGCAGCCCGCGCTGCCTACCCCGCCCGCGCCGACCCGCGACCTGAATTTTTACCTCACCCAGGCTAGCCAGAATAGCCCCCTGAGCCACGACGTGCGCAACCAGGGCCAGGCCGCGCAGCTCGAAACCGAGCGCCTGCGCGCCTTCTACACCAAGGCCACGGGCACGCTGGTGGCCAACTACACCGCCGTGCCCGTGCTGACGCGCGACAACGGGCAAACCCGCCTCAGCTACTCGGCCGACAACAGCACCAACTACGTGGGCTACGACGTGGCCCTGAGCAACGGCGCGCTCTACCAGGGCTACGCCCAGCTCACGCAGCCGCTCTTCAACCAGCAGCGCTTCGCGGCCTACGCCCAGCAGGCCCAGGGCCTGGCCCTCAGCCAGCAAAACCTGGCGCGGCTCTCACTGCACGATTTGGAGAAGCTGGTGGGTGACCAGTACATCCTCTGCCGGCAGGACCTGGACCAGCTCAGCTACGTGCGCGAGCTGCTCGGCATCCTCGACCGCCAGCGCCTGCTGGTGCGCAAGCTCGTGGAGGCTAGCCTATTGAAGCAGTCCGACTACGCCCTGCTCAGCATTGAGGTCGAAACCCAGCAGCTGTTTCTCAACACCTACCGCACGGCCTACCACCGCGACTTGCTCGATTTGAACGTGCTCTGCGGCCTGGGCGACACTACGGAGGTGCAGCTGGCCCCACCCAATCTGCCCCTGCGCGCGGGCAGCCCGGCACCCGGCCTCTCGGGCTTTACCGAGCGCTACCGGCTCGATAGCCTCACGCTGGCCGCCAACCAGCGCGTGTTTGAGCTGCGCTACCGGCCGGTGGTCAACGCCTTTGCCAACGGTGGCCTCAATGCCGTGACCCTGGCCGACCTGCCGCAGCGCTTCGGGGTGAGCGCGGGACTGAATTTCAGCCTTTACCTCTTCGACGGCCACCAGCGCCAGCTCAGCCGCGACCGCACCAGCGTGCTGCTCGAAACCACCCGCGCCTACCGCCAGAACTTCGCCACCGTGAACCCCGTGCGCCAGCAGCGTCTCCTCTACGAGCTGCGCCAGCTGGACGAGCGCCAGCGCCTGGCCCGCCAGCAAATCGCCAGCTACCGCCAGGTGCTCGACTCCTACAAGCGCGAGGTCATTGCCGGACAGCTCTCGGTGGTGAGCTACGTGCAGGTGCTCAAAAACTACGCCGTGGCCACCCGCGACCTGGTGCTGCTCGAAAACAACCGGCTGCTGCTCATCAACGCCTATAACTACTGGACCTGGTAGCCAGGCCGCGCCCGGACCGGGCCGGCTATTTTCTCACGGGTATCTGGTTTCTCCCTATGCTTTCTCGACTCTTATTTCGACTACTCGGCGGGCTGTCGGCTGGCCTGCTTGTCGCCTGCCACGCCAACGCGCCCACCGACGAGGCCGCCGGCCCGCCGCCCCGCGCCCAGGTGCAGGCCGTCACGGTGGCCACCCAAAGCCTGACGCAGTACCGCACGTTTCCGGCCACTTCCACCTACCCGCGCAAGAGCACCGTCACGGCCCCGGTGGCCGCTTACGTCACGGGCGTGCGGGTGCGCCTCGGCGACCGCGTGCGGGCCGGCCAGGTGCTCTTCACCCTCGAAACCAAGGAGCGCCGGGCCCTAGGGGGTTCCATTCAGCGCGTCGACCCCTCGCTCAAAGGCTTCGGGCTGGTGTCCGTTACGGCCCCCGCCAGCGGCATTGTGAGCGTGCTCAATATTCAGCAGTCGGGGGATTACCTGCTCGAAGGCTCCCCGTTGTGCACCGTGGCCGAAAGCAGCCAGCTCGTGTTTCAGCTCAACCTGCCCTACGAGTACCACGCCCTGGCGCAGGGCAACCCGCGCTGCACCATCGTGCTGCCCGACAGCACCCGCCTCACGGGCACGGTACTCGCGCCGCTGGCCAGCGTCAGCCCCGGCCAGTCGGAGGTGTACCTGGTGCGGCCGAATAACCCGCCGGGCGTCATCCCCGAAAATCTCATCGTGCAGGTGCGCCTCACCCAAACCAGGCAGCCCAACGCCCAGACGCTGCCCGCCGCCTGCGTGCTGGCCGACGAAACGCTGCACCACTTCTGGGTAATGAAGCTGGTCAATGACTCGACGGCCGTCAAAATCCCCGTGACGCTGGGCGTGCAAAACCCCGCCGAAATCGAAATAAAAACGCCCACCTTCGGGCCGACCGACCGCATCCTGAGCGCGGGTAACTACGGGCTAGCCGACACCGCCCACATCAAGCTGACCCGATGAGCGCGCCTACCACTACCCCGGCCGCCGCGCCCGCGCCGCCGCCCGCCGCCCCGGCAGCCGAGTCGGCCGAAACATCTTATTTCCAGACCTACCGCAAGCCGATTCTACTCATTGGCTTGCTGCTGCTGGCCGCGGGGCTGTTTGCCTATTCGCGGATGCAAACGGCTTTATTTCCGGAAGTTACCTTCCCCAAAATAACGCTCATCGCCGACGCCGGGCAGCAGCCCATCGACCGGATGATGCTAACCGTGACCAAGCCCCTGGAGGCCGCCGTGAAGCGCGTGAAAGGCGTGACCGTGGTGAAGAGCAGCACCAGCCGCGGCTCGTGTGTGATTCAGGTGTTCCTCAACTGGGACGTGGATGTGTACAGCACCAAGGCCCAACTCGAAAGCCGCGTGAACGAGATAAAAGGACTGCTGCCGGCCGGCGTCACCATCGCTACCGAGGCCATGAACCAGTCGCTGTTTCCGGTGCTGGGCTACTCGCTGGAAAGCAATTCGCGCTCGCCCATCGCCCTGCGCGACGCGGGCAACCTGCTGGCCCGGCCGCTGTTTTCGCAGGTACCGGGCGCGGCCAACGTGGTAGTGCGCGGCGGCAAAGCCAAGGAATTCGTGGTCATTCCCGACGCGGCCAAGCTGGCGGGCCAGCGCCTCACGGCCACCCAGCTGCAAGCCGCTTTCGCGGGTACCAACTTTGTACTCTCGGCCGGCAACCTAGCCAGCTTCCGGCGGCTCTACCTCACCCTCACCGATACCCGCCTGGGCACCGCCGACGACCTGCGCCAGGTGGTGGTGCGCGCCGACTCGGGCCGCGTAGTGCGGGTGCGCGATGTGGCCACCGTCGACATTCAGGAGCAGCAGGAGTTCGTGCTCATCAACGCCAACGGCCACGACGCGGTGCTCATCGACCTCGTGAAACAGCAGGGCGTGGACCTGGCCACCTTCGCCCGCGACGCCCACGCCAAGGCCGCCGAATTGCGCCGCCTCCTACCCCCCGGCATGACGCTCAAGCCCTACTACGACCAGTCGGTGTTCGTGACGGACAGCATTGACAGCGTGCTGCATAGCATCGTGGAAGGGCTGGGCCTAGCCATCCTGGTGATGATAGTGTTTCTGCGCTCGTGGCGGGCCAGCCTGGCGGTGCTGCTCACCATCCCGGTCACGGTCTGCTTCACACTGCTGGTGCTCTACCTGTTTGGCATCACGCTGGACATCATGTCGCTAGGCGCCATCGCGGCTTCCGTAGGCTTGATAATTGACGATGCAATCGTCATCATCGAGCAGATTTACCGCACCCACGAGGAGCACCCCGCGCACAGCAAAGTGCGGGTGGTGCAGGTGGCCATTCGCAGCCTGTTTCCGGCCATGGTGGCCTCTTCGCTGAGCACCATCGTCATCCACTTTCCCTTCCGGCTGATGAGCGGACTGGCGGGCAGCTTCTTCAAGGAATTATCGGACACCATGCAGATTACCATGGTCTGCTCGTTTCTGGTGACCTGGCTGCTGCTGCCAGTGCTGCACCTGCTCATCGGCTACCGCGCCGGCAAAAACGCCCACGCCCACAACGCCGCCCAGGAGCAGGCCGACAAGTTGAGCTGGCTCACGGGCCTCTTCGCCCGGCCGCTGCTGGCGCTGGTGCTACTGGTGGGGCTGGGCGTGGGGGCGTGGCTAGCCTCGGGCAAGCTCGAAACGGGCTTTTTGCCCGACCTCGACGAGGGTACCATCGTGCTCGACTACCACATGCCCTCGGGCACCGACCAGGCCGAAACCGACCGCGTGCTGCGCCGCATCGAAAAGGACATCATCACCCGGCACCCCGAAGTCGAAAGCTACTCGCGCCGCACCGGCATCGGCCTGGCTTTCGACACCCGCCAGCCCAACTACGGCGACTATCTCATCCAGCTTCGGCGCGACCACAAACTGACCACGCCCGAAGTCATCGCCCAGCTGCGCCAGCGCATCGAAGCCACCGAGCCCGCCCTCACCGTGGACTTTGGCCAGCGCATCGCCGACTTGCTCGGCGACCTCATGAGCAGCTCCAAGCCCATCGAAATCAAGCTTTTCGGCGACGACCAGGCCACGCTCGAAAAGCTCTCGGCCCACCTCGGCCAGGTGCTGGCGAAGGTGCCCGGCGTGGCCGACATCAACGACGGCCTGGTGGCGGCTGGCCCTAGCATCGTCTTCCGGCCCGACGTGGCCAAGCTGGCCCGCTACGGCCTCACGCCCCTCGATTTTCAGGCCCAGCTCAGCAACCTGGTGGGCGGGCAGGTGCTGAGCAACGGCACCACCCAGGCCAGCATTTCGCCGGCGCAGGCGGGCTCGCTGGGCGGCATCCAAGTGGGGCAGGTGCAGGACGGCGAGCAGATGCGCCAGGTGCTGCTGCGCTACGTCGATTTCAGCCACAACAGCCTGGCTCAATTGCAAAAGCAGGTTATCGCCCTGCCCACTGGCAGCGTGCGCCCACTGCCCTTTTTCGCCGCCCTTGACGTGGTGCCCGGCGAAGTCGAATTGCGCCGCGAAGACCTCAAGTCGGTGGCCCTCATCACGGCCCGCCTCGACGGGCGCGACCTGGGCTCGGCCATTCAGGACATCCGCCAGCAGGTGGGCCGGCAGGTGGCGCTGCCGCCTGGCTATACCATCGCCTACGGCGGGGCCTACGCCGAGCAGCAGGCCTCGTTTCGCGAGCTGCTGCTGATTTTGCTCACGGCCAGCCTGTTGGTGTTCGCGGTGCTACTGTTCCTGTTCCGCGAGTGGCTGATTTCGGCCCTGGTCCTTTTCATCTCCGTGATGGGCATCACCGGCTGCGTGCTGGGCCTGTTCTTCGCCGGCATCCCGCTGAACGTGAGCAGCTACACCGGCATCATCATGATTGTGGGCATCATCGCCGAAAACGCCATTTTCACGGTGCACCAGTTCTACGAGTCGCTGCGCGAGACCGGCGACGTGGACACGGCCATCCGCTACGCCATTGCCCTGCGCATCCGGCCCAAGCTGATGACGGCCATCGGGGCCATTCTGGCGCTCTCGCCGCTAGCCCTGGGCATCGGCCTGGGTGCGCAGATGCAGCAGCCGCTGGCCGTGGCCGTCATCGGCGGCTTCGTGGTAGCGCTGCCCATGCTGCTGTTCGTGCTGCCCACCGGCATGCGACTGATTTACCACCACGTGCGCCCGCCCGAGCTGGCCGAAGAAAGCCAGTCGGACCCGGCCCTAGCTGCGGGGCCAGCCTAGGATAACGCCTACCCCCACCAAGACGATGAGGCCCCCCATAACGTCGAAGCGGTCGGGCCGGAACCCGTCGAAATACCAGGCCCAAGCAATGGACAAGACGATGAACAGCGCTCCGTACACGGCGTAGGTTTTGCCAAAGGAAGTGGGCTGCCAGGTAGCCACGCCGCCATAGACCACCAGCAGCACCGCCCCGAGCAGCCCGTACCAGGCCGGCTTGCCCGACCGCAGCCACTGCCACACCAGGTAGCCCCCGCCGATTTCGCAAAAACCCGCCAGCAGAAACAGGCCCAGGGCCTTTAGAAGAACGAGCATAGGCAGCGGGGGCCACCGGCAACCCGCCAGCGGCCCGGCAAAGAACGCTACTTCCGCCCCGCTACGCTCCCCACTGCCACTTCCTCCCCCAGTTGCTTATGATTTATGCAGGTCCCCGGCTGCTAGCCAGCGCCGTTTTGCTTATCTGGCTGGTTAGCAGTTGCCAGTCCGCACCCCCGGCCGATACGCCCGCGGGCGTTGCCCAGCCAACCGCGCCCCCGCTGCTACGGCTACAACGCTCGGTGCCGCTGCCCCGCGTCAAAGGCGGCTTCGACCTGATGGCGCTCGACGCAGCCGGGCAGCGGCTGTTCGTCGCGGCCGAAGACAACCACACCGTCGAGGTAATTGACGTGCGCACGGGCCGGGCCCTGGCCAGCCTGCCGGGCTTCGACGAGCCCAAGTGGGTGGTGTACCGGCCCGCCGGCAACCGCCTGTTCGTGTCGACGGGTGGCGACGGGCGCGTGACGGAGCTGGACGGCACCACCTACCGGCGGGTGCGCAGCTACGCCTTTCGCGCGGCCTGCAACAACCTGCGCTTCGACAGCACGGCCCAGCAACTGGTAGTAGGCGTTGGCAAAAGCTTCGGGGCCCTGGGTTTAATTGATGTGGTCCGTAATAACGTGGTGGGCAAGATTCCGCTAGCTGGCTACGCCAAGCAGTTTGAGCTGGATGGCCCGCTTATTTACGTCAACGAACCCGCCCTGAATCAAGTGGAAGTCATCGACCGCCGAACGCAGAAAAGCGTCGCCGCCTGGCCGGTTGCCGGTACTAGCCAGAATATTCCGATGGCGCTGGACCGTGGGCACCACCGCCTGTTTGTGGCCTGCGCACCGGGGCAGCTAGTCGTGTTGGCTACCCCTGGCGGCCAGCAGGTGGCTAGCTTACCCATCCCGGCGGCGGCCGATGGCATTTACTATGACCCGCGCCGGGCGCGGCTCTACGTTTCCTGCGGGGCCGGGGCCCTGGTGGTCATCGCCCAGCAAGCGCCCGATGCTTATCGCGTGCTTCAAACCTTGCCCACGGTGCCAGGGGCGGGCACTTCGCTGTACTCGCCGGCCCTGGACCGCCTTTTCCTAGCTACCCCGCAAAGAGCCGGGCAGTTGGCGGCCATTCGTATGTACCAGCCTGCTCCTTAACCTCTCAAACTAGCGCATAGTCGGCTTTCAGACGAGCGTCGTGCGCTCGCCGTTCACGGCCGCCATCATGCTAGTGCTGAAACTGAAGAGCCAACACCCAGCCATCTTTCAATTGCTACTCGGAGCATTGCTCACGCAGGCTATCGCCGCGCTGGTCGACCCGCACTCGCTCTACCAACACCTCAAGCAAGGCTTCTTCGGCGAGTCGCTGGCCCAGAAAATAATTGCGCCGCCTGACGCAATAGAAAAACTCGGTACCCGAGTGCCGCCCGCTAACGAGCGAGCGCAACTCCACAAATCAACTATCCCGGCAAGTTGCCGGCAATTTCCCACTGCTCGACGGGGCGAAACACCACGACTTTGCCCCGCAGCAGCTCCTGCTGCTGCTGGCAGAAAGCGAGTAGCCGCGCGCGCTCATCAAGCAGTTCCACGCACAGGGCCAGCTGGCCCGCTTCTACTTCGAGGTGGCGGGCGCGCACGGCCCCGCCCAGCACGTAGCCGTAGCCGCTGGTGTGGGTAGTGGCCTGTAAGATGCCGAAAGCGTGCGCCTTATCGACCAGCGCATGGGCCAGCGGGTCGGGGAAGAGGCGGCCGCGCAGGCCCGGCGCGGCGTGCTTGTCGGCCTGGGTGAGGTAGATACGCAATTCGCCCAGCTCGCGCACGGCGGGGGGGGTGGGGTGGGGTAGGAGCCATTGGTCAATACTTAATAATGCGCGGCTTGTACCTCGGTCAGCGTGAGTAGCCCACCGCTGCCCGCCTCGCTGAACAGGCGCTCGACCTCGGGCAGAAAGCGGGCGATGGCAGCCGGGCTATCCACGAAGTCCAGCACCAGGGGCAGGTTTTCGGCCAGGGTCAGCAGCTTGGCCGACTCCACCTGGCCCTGCGCCCCGAAGCCCAGCACGCCCTTGGTGACGGTGGCCCCGGACAGGCCCGCCTGCCGCGCCGCGTACACCAGGGCCTCGTAGAGCGGCTGGTGCTGGTGCTTGTCCTGCTCGCTCACGTAGAGGCGCAGCAGCTGCGCCGGTTGCAAAGTAGCCATGCGATAAAAGGGTTAAGAAGAGAAGTTTATAAAAAGCGCACCGCCACCACGCCCGCAAACGTGGCCCCCAGCCCCAGCAGCACGCTGCCGGCCACGTAGAGGGCCACGTAGCCATATTCGCCGTCGGTGAGCATGCTGATGGTTTCGTAGGAGAAGGTCGAAAACGTGGTGAAGCCCCCGCAAAAGCCCGTGGTGAGCAGCAGCCGCAGCTCGGGCGAGCCGATAGTGCCCCGCTCGGCCGCCGCGTAGAAAAAGCCAATGAGCAGGCAGCCCAATACGTTGACCAGCAGCGTACCCAGCGGAAACGGGTGCACGAAGTACCGCGCCACCAGCAGCTGCAACAAATAGCGGCCCACGCTGCCCACGGCCCCGCCCACGGCGATAATGGCTAGTAATCGAAACATAAGGTGCACTTTGAGAAGTCGGCCCCGGTGGGCTACTGGTGCCAGTAGCCCACCGGGGTAGCCGCCGTAATTTATTGGTTATTAAAGGCTTTAATACCCGCGAAACGCCCCGCGCGGCCCAGCTCGCGCTCGATGCGCAGCAGCTGGTTGAACTTGGCGATGCGCTCGGAGCGCGAGCCGCTGCCGGTTTTGAGGTGGCCCGCGCCGGTGGCCACCGTGAGGTCGGCCACGAAGGTGTCCTCGGTCTCGCCCGAGCGGTGCGACACGAACTGGTGGTGGCCGTTGACCAGCAATAGCAGGCGCGTGTCCAGGGTTTGCAGCTGGTCGAGCATGGGGAGAAAAGAAGGGGAAGGGGTGGAAAGCGGAAAGCCTTGGCGGACTGGCATCGGGGCGGTGTCAGGGCTGCTTGGCGGCGTGCAGCTCGCCCAGGCGGCGGCCCAGGTGCCGGCCCAGCAGCGGGTGCTTGGCCTGGCCCACCCGCTGGGCGGTGTAAATGCCACTGTGGCCCGAGAACAGGTAAGCCACCACGCAGCTCACGCCCAGGTAGATACCCGCATGCATGCCGAACAGCTCCAGGCCCATGAAAAGGCAGGCCAGCGGCGTATTGGCCGCGCCCGCAAACACGCCCACGAAGCCCATTCCCGCCAGCAGCGCCACCGGCAGCGGCAGCACCACGGCCAGGGCCGAGCCCAGCGCCGCCCCGATGAAAAACAGCGGCGTGACCTCGCCGCCCTTGAAGCCCGCCCCCAGCGTGAGGGCCGTCAAGGCCAGCTTCCAGGCAAAATCCTGGGGCGGCAGCGGGTGCTCAAACGCCTCCACGATAACCGGCACGCCCAGGCCGGCGTAGCGCATGGTGCCCAGGCCCCACAGGGTGCCCGCTACCAGCACGCCGCCCACCACCGGCCGCAGCGGCGCGTACTTTATGCGAGCAAATTGCTTACTTATCCAGTGGGTAAGGGTAGCGAAGCTACGGGCCGCAAGGCCAAACAGGGCCCCCACCAGCAGCGTGCAGCCCAGCCCCAGGGCCGTGAGCGGCACGGCCGCTAGCTCGGGATAGTGCGTGTGACCCACGCCCCAGGCCCGGGTCACCACATCGGCCACCACGGCGGCCAGAAAGCTGGGCAAAATGGCCTCGTAGCGCATCGAGCCGAGTAAAAACACTTCCAGCCCAAACACCGCCCCGGCCAGCGGCGTGCCAAATACCGACGCAAAGCCCGCGCTCATGCCCGCGATGAGCAGCAGGTGCCGCTCGCGCCGGGGCAGCCAGCGCGAGAGCTGGTCGGCCAGCGCGCCGCCCATCTGCACGGCCGTGCCCTCGCGCCCCGCCGAGCCGCCAAACAGGTGCGTGAGCAGCGTACCGCCCAGCACCAGCGGCACCAGCCGCAGCGGAATCACTTCGCTCGGGGCGTGGATTTCATCCAAAATCAGGTTGTT
>Ga0265798_10000762_pt1 | contig 51568 bp, 83 predicted proteins | sample P3T30metagenome_FD_192430 | JGI IMG/M metagenome (GOLD analysis project Ga0265798, IMG submission 192430) | Plant litter microbial communities from East Loma Ridge, Irvine, California - P3 T30 | ecosystem: Environmental > Terrestrial > Plant litter > Unclassified | place: USA: California...
AACTAGCAGTGCCTCGTTTGTTGTTTGATTAGTATTCATGTTGTCAATTAGTTAATTGTGGCAGCTAGGCCTTATAGGTGAGGGCGTGGGTGCGGGCAGCTTCGGCACGCTTGGCTGAATTCTCACGCTCGCTGGGCTTGATTTCCCGCTTGGCGTGGTTGTCGTAGTAGCCGGCCAGGCGGCCGAAGAAGGCGGCCTTATCAGCCTCGGTGGTGATGGCGGTGCGGGCCATCGGACTAGGCGGCGAGACGTGAGAGGCGCTGGCGCTGGGCTTCGCAGGCGCGGCCGTGGGCCAGCAACTCGTCGAGGCCGCGCATCGGCGGGCCGGCTACCGGGGCCAGCCCAGCAGCCTCGCGGGTGGTGTTCAGCGCCCGAAGCGCGAAGCCGACCGCCTGCTGAGCGCTGAAGCACAGCTTGGCATTGCCGTTGGCGCGGCACTTTTCGAGCGTGGCCAGCGTGTCGTCGTAGTGTAGTTGCCGCTCAGGTAGCAGCGTGTAGGCGAGTTGCTGATAAGCAGAGAGCATGGCAGGTTAGCGGCTAGGGTTGTGGCAGTATTCATCAGCAGCCATCGCCCCATCGTGGCGGCGGTTGGCCTCGAAGCCGGCGGGGTCGGCGGCGTAGTCGATATTGGCCTGTTCGGTCTGGGCAGCGACAAGGGCGCGGGCATAATGGATGCTGGCGGCGGCCTGGGCGCTGGGGCAGCCGGAGCGGGCCGCGTTGAGCTGGCGGGTGGCGGCGTGGGCTAGGGCGGGGGTGTAGTGCATGGTGGGCTAGACTTCTTCGTAGTTGCCGGCCGCCCGCATGGGGTAGATGGGGTAGGAGTCCTCAAGGCGGTCACCTTCTAAGGGCTTGCCTGCACGAATGGCCGCGATGCGACCCAGCGCCTTGTCGAAAGCCTCATTGAATGCGGTCTCCGTTATATCAACCTCGCCCTTGGTGCGCTCATAGGGCATATTATCGTAGTTGCTCTCATGCGACTCGATTGAGCAGTTAGCGAAATGGCAATCTGCGATTGATATCTGCCGGGTAGGGGAGAGATACATGCGCCAAAACGTGCCATTTGACGTGTAAAAGGGGTATTTCATGGCGACACTAAGAGAAAAGAAGACGGAAGAGGTGAGACACAAAGCGGCCCAGCGGCAGCAGCAGGTAGGCCCAGAGCACGAGGCCGAACGCAAGGGCCGTCAGCAGGTGATAGCCAGTAGCTAAGCCGTAGAAGAAGCGGAGGGGGCGTGTGAGCATGGCGGGCTAGCGTTTCGCTTTTTGGGTGGCCTCGAACATGAGCCGCATCCCGGCCTGCGCGATTGCCTCTCCTATGCCTTCGCTCTTTTTGCCGGCAGCGCCAGCAGCAGCCACTAGCAGGTTGTGGAGTAGCTCCGGTCCGACTGCCAGAATGGTTTCGCCGGCTGTGGTGCGCTTGAGGTTGTGGGTAAAGAAGAATCCTTGTCCAGTTGGCCCATCCAGCGTGAGCGGCAGCTTCTGAATCTCAGATAGGCGCTGCTCTATTTCTTCTACTAGCTGTGCGAGGCGTTGCTCATCTTTTAATTTCATCTGGCTTTTTGCCTTTATCGCGGGCAGCGTAAGAGTGAGGGAGAAGAAATATTAGTGGGGGCGGGTGAGCATGGCGGGCTAGAGGGCAGCATATTGGGCTTTGAGCGTCTCCATTTGGGCTTGGTAATGTGCGACCACTGCCGTATGGAAGGCCGTAGCAAACGGCGCGAGCGAGTGCTCACAGTTGTTGCCCACACCCACCGTCGAAATCAGGCCGGCACTCCGCTGCACCTTATTACTTTGGTGCAATTCGACGTAAAAGCCCGAGTCATTTAGGCGGGCTAGGTCGTGCGCCACCTCTGCGATTTGCTTTTGCAGATTGCGGCCCTCAGTAAGTTGCTCGTCAGTCATCTGAATATTGCCTTTATCGCGGGCAGCGTAAGAGTGAGGGAGAAGAGAAAGGTTAGCGGGTGATGGCCATCGTGGGCCGGGCGCGGCGGGCGGTTTCGTGCTGGAGCACCGCCTCGACTTCTTCAATCAGGCTGGGCTTGCGGAAGGCCAGGCCGTAGAGGTGAGTAGCCAGGATGGGCAAGGGCATCCGGCGGCGCACTTCGGCGGGGGCGGCGGCTTGCACTTCGGCCAGCTCGGCGAGGTTGATGATGGGCTTGGTGGCGGTGGCGTGGTTGATGTGGAGGGTCATGGGGGAGGGCTGTGTTTCTATTTCCTCTACAAACATACGACTAAAATAGAAACTTGGAATGCATACTTCTAAAAAAATAGAAAGTATTTTCATAAAGAAGCCCCGGCCCGGTGGCGCACCACCATAGCCGCTACGTTGCGGGCCGCCCGGTTCGTCTCGCTCACGCAGGCGTCGTTGCCAAATGCCCCTGCGGTTTCGATGGCCTCCGTTGCCAGCATCTCGGATAGTTCAACCGTACGTAACTGTATCATATTCATGAAGTCACGGGGGTTAGCCTTTGGGCCGGCACCAACTTTCTCGCGCACTAAAGCGGCCGGGCCGCCAAACAGCGGGAAGTACACAGCATTGGTGCAGAGCCGGAACCCCTCGCCAGTGACACCGTGGCGGGCCAGGGCAGCCGTGAATACCACACGGGTAGCCTTAGCATTCAGACGCGTAGCGATGTGCTCAGGCGTGAAGCCGCGCCGCTCGTAGGTCTTTACCGCCCGGTCAAGGATAAGGTCAGGGTTCTTTTCCTCGGCGACGCGCTCCAGGAACGTCTTGTTGACCAACCGGGCCAGCGGCATCGAAAGCGTTTTGGCATACTCTAATGCGATTTCAGGCAGGGCCACCGTGCTACCATTGCGGCCAGCCTTCTTTTTCAAAAGGTGCCCCACAGGCACCTTTAAATCAGCAGCCACTTGGGCCAGGTACTCGCGGCCTTCTTTGCGCTCCCACTGCACTGGCTTCTTATAGGCATTGGCTCCGGCTGCCTTCCAAAGCATAGTGAGGCTAAGGTTGCCGTTCTCGTCCGGCCGAATATCGAAGCCGTTGAAGCTGAGGGTTGCTAGTTGGTTTTTCATAAAAGCAGAATTGCTTTGGTGGGTTAAGCAGTTACAGGTTCTAGTGATTCTTCTAGCAGCTGGGCCAGGGCTTCATCGGGGAGTAGTTCGACGGGGGCGAAGGCCCTCTCGTTCCATCCGCATTCAGGGCCAAGCTCCTTTAGATGCAGATACCAAGTCCCTTCCCAAGAATATACCCTTTCGACGTGGTAGACAGGGCCAGAGCGGGGAATGTGAGCCGGGCGGGGGCGGGCGTTATCAACAGCGACAGCAGGCCAATTATCATCAACGCACACCACGGCCTGCCCTACGTGAAACAGTGACGGCCTCATGCTGCAAGGGCTTTAGTAGATTCCTTGGCTACTTTCTGCATTTCCTCTAAAATAACCCAGTCGAGTACTTTGCCGGCCTTAACATGATAGATTTTTTGCTGGTCCAAATCTGGCCTGCGGTGTCGAATAATTGCAGCGTAATTGGTTGGTAGCTTGGGGGCCACCGTGGCCAGAGCCTCATTAAAGGCATCGCGGCCGGGGAGTTTCCTGTTAGCCATTTTAACTTTTGGTTGTTGAAATTTCTAAAACGTTCGTAGGTTTGCACCGTAAAACGCCTTCCACCTAGCCTTTAGGTACGACAAATATAAGCACCACGTTTAGAAATTTCTATTTTATTCACACTAAACACTCATAAAAATGGAACAAACTGCTGGAAAGCGCTTAGCGATGCTTATGGAAGCCAAGGGGTTTACTACCCTCACTGCTTTTGAAGCTGCTACGGGCGTGAAGATTGGAACAGCGTCCGCTATTATCAACGGGCGCTCCCAGCCGGGCAATAAGGTTATTGCCTTGCTGCGCTTAGCTTTCCCCGGCTTCAATGGGGACTGGCTCCGTGATGGGCAGGGTGAAATGTTTGAGCGCAACCTAGCCCCAGCCGCCACGGCGGCCCCTCCACCCCAAATGTCCATCAACCTCGACGTAGAGGATATGACCGACGCGCAGCGCGCCGACTTCTACAAGTTCTACTACGAGCGGACGAAGCAGAAGCTGGCTGTAGCCGAGCAAACGATAGCCCAGATGGCCGAAGCCCAGGAGCACGCGGAAGTGGTGCAACTTGTAGCCCGGTCCGGCGGCCGGTCTTTTCTTAGCGCTAGCCCAGACGCAGCCGATGACGACTACACGCCCCCCGCAATGGTGGCAGAAACCAATCACGAATACGTAGCGGCTGAAGAAGCCACGCGCCGGGTTGGCTTCAAGTATGGCGTCTCGCTGAGCTAGTGTAATTGCCCGTTTCGGTAGGTGATTCGGTTAGTGCCGAAAGCCGCAACTGGGCAAGCTGCCAGTAATCAACTAGTTAGGAGCGAAGGTTAACACATCCCATCCTCTCTGCTGATTGATTACTGGCAGCCCCGATTAGCTCATCTAATCGGGGTTTTTCTTTTAATCCACATTGTACTAACCGACTTTATGCGAAATAGGAGAATGCGGCGTCTTGCTTGTACTCTCCCGCCCAGCACACTCTCCGGTTATTGCCCCGGTTAGACTGCCATTCCCTCGGGGTGCCCTAACCGAATGCCCCTCCGCTATCGCGTGGTTCCTCGTTTTTGGTTTACTAAGCCCCAAGGAATGCAAGCAGCTGACTTGCAGCCTACTACTAGGGGCATTATCACCCTTCGCCTGACCGTAAACGGCAAGCGGACCGACCTCTCCACTGGCGTGCACTGCCTCTACAAGGAATGGGATGCCAAGGCCCAGCGGCTCAAAGGAAACTCCGACCGCGTGAAGTTGGCTAATACCAAGTTAACTTCCCTTGTCGATGAAGCAAACGGGCACCACTTAGCCCTGGAGCGGGGCAAGCTGCCGGTCACGGCCGAACGGATGCGCCAGCTCATGCAGGGGCAGGGCCAGGCCGCCGACGAAACGCTGCTCATGGCGTGGGACGCCTGGGGCCAGCACCAAGAAAGGCGGCACGCGGCGGGGGAAATCACCGCCTACACCGCCAGCCTTTCCGTGCTGCGCAAGCCCCACCTGGAAGGCTGGCTAGGCCACATCGGCCGGAAAAGCTTGCTGACCCGCGAAGTAACCCCCGCCTTGGTGCGGGATTTTCGCCTGTGGCTGCTCTCCCCGGCCGTGCCTTCCATCAAAAGCGCGGGGTATGCCAATAAGGTAGCGCAGCTGGTCGGTGAGTGCTGCGCCTGCGCCGTCGAGCGCGGGGCGCTCGCCTACCATCCCTGCCCGAAGCTCAAATTGCCAGCACCAAAAGCGAAGCCGCTGCTGCACCTGACAACAGACCAACTCACCGCCCTTACGCGGATGGTCGGCTTGTCCTCCCCGCTGCGCAGAACTCGCGACGGCTTTTTACTCATGTGCTACACCGGCCTGGCCTGGGCAGATGCGCGGGAGGTGCGCGCTGAGCACGCGACGGAGCCGGACAAGAACGGCCAGCGCTGGCTCAAGCGGCCTCGCAAGAAAACGGATGTACTCTCGCTGATTCCGCTTTTGCCCGAGGCGGCTGCTTTGTTTGAGCGGTACGCCCCCAAGCCCGTCCCCATCTGCGCCAACCAACTATTCAATGCCAGGCTCAAGCTGCTGGGGGAGCGCCTGGGGCTGGATTTCCCGCTCACCTCGCACATCGGCCGCAAGACCTTTGCCATGCTGGCCGCTGAGCAAGGCGTGAGCGCGGAGGCCATCGGGGCCATGCTGGGTCACGTCAATCTCAAGCACTCGCATGTGTACAGCAAGGTTAAGGAAACCCGCGTGCTGCGCGAAATGCGCGAAGCCGGCCTGCTACCTCCCGCTGCCTAACCAGCTCTAATCGATGACCCCCACAAAACTAGCCACTACTATTCTAGCCGCCAACCCCACCTCCTGGAGGGGGAAACGCCGCGCCGCCCGTCAAGCCCTGGTCCTATTCTTCTCGGAGGCAACCCCTACGAGCTTTCCCCGGTTACCTGGTTGGGTAACACAGCAGCTACGTAGGGTTCCCTAATGTAAAAAGCCCCGGCCGGGTAAGGGTCGGGGCTTCGGTTCTTTCCGGTTTCTGATGAGGCTTAGCCGGCTGCCAGTGCCAAGTTACACTAATTCAGGATGATGCCGCCACTCCCTAACAACCGGCCCGGCGAAAACGAGCGTCCAACAGTGTTCGTCAGGTAATGCAATTAGCTTGTGGATGCACTCGGCCGCGATGTGGTGGGCGGAGCCTTCGCTGCGCAAAATATCCTGCACGTGGCACCCTTCCTCAGTCGGATGGTACACCCGCTCTAAGTAGCTGCCTAGCAGAATGGTGGACTGGAACGCTACCGGGTGGCAGTGGGGTGGGCCGGATTCGGTGCCCAGCAAGTGGTGCAGCATTACCCAGGTGCCCGGCCACGCTTCGCCCAGCGTGTACTTGCGTAGCGGCCCGAAATTTTCCACCTTGAACGGGCGCAGCGGGTCCAAGTGCGGCGGCAATAACTCACGCAGTAGGCCGCCTTTTAGGGTGAGTAGTTCTTCTAAAGCAAGGTCTTCGTGCATGGGCGGGGCTAGTAGTGGAGGAAGAGGAATATGAAAAAGGCCAACTCTACCACGATACCAAACACTAGCAGGCCATTCAAGTAGCCTTGCAGAATAGCGTTGGCGTTCTCCTGTGTCGGCTCCGCATTACTGGCCCGCAACTGCCGCCACACGTATTGGTCGGGCCAGCGGGCGGCGGTGGGGGAGGGGCTGGCGTAGAAGCGGGCTTTGTAGGCGAGCCCCATCGCCACGTTCAGCAGCGGGTTGAAGGTGCGGGCGAAGTAGCAGCCCAGCAGCAGCCCCAGGGCCGCGAAGCTCAGCAGCCCGGCCAGCCAGTCGAAGCGCACCCAGGCCACGGCAGCCGGGACGCCCGTGAGGGCCAGCCAGAACCAAAACCGCAGCCAGGTGCGGCGGGCGTGGAAGCCGCCTTTGAGCGTGTCGGCGCTGCCATCGGCCTTAATCATGTCGGCATTCACGCCCACCTCCCAGCTGGTGAAGCGCGCCCACAGCAGTATCGTAGCACCGTGGCACAGCAGCAGCAAGACGGCGAAAAGAATCGGGGGAAACATGGAGTAGTTTGTTGGTTATTATACGGTTAGATCGTATCTAATGTTGGGTTTATTTCGTATATTTACAGCATGAATCACCCCGCCTGGAGTAACCCACCCCTGCCCGCCACGATGCCTAGCCCGCTAGCGGAGGGACTGGCTTATTTGCACGCCACGGAAGAAGTTGCTGACTTTCGAGGCGGACAGTTCCGCTACACCCGCCTGTTCTATATCTGCGACGAAACCGGGGAGCACTTTACCACCTGCGATGCTGACAATCACAATACGGAGCAGGTCTACAGCCCTTATCGCGAGCGCTATGGGATTCCTGCTCCGCATGAGTTGACGATGTTCAGAAAGGGCGTTGGCCTGTCAGCTGCTGTAATGAGCAAGGTGCTAGGGTTTGGGCCTAATCAGTGGGCGCGCTACGAGCAAGGCGAGGTGCCCAGCCGCTCCAACGGCCTGCTACTGCGGCTGGCGGTTCGCAATGAGGCAGCTTGGTGCTCTTTGCTAGAAGCAGGCAAAACCTTCTTTCACAGCCAGCCCCGCCTTTACGAGCGGCTACTGGCGAAAGCAGCCTAGCCCTCCCCCTCTCTAGTAATAGGTAGGCAAAACACCATGAGCCAGCTCGTTCAACGCGTCCTTTCTTTCGACCCTGCGCCGGCCATCGCCAAGGGCTTTGAGCGCGGGGCACTGAAAGAGCGCGTTCGGTTTCAGGCGTACGCCACTATTCCCGACTTCTTCGACCAACCGGACCCGAATCGGTGCACCTGCGGGTGCGGGCGGGAACTGACGGGCCGGCAACGGCGGTGGGCGGCCAGCGAGTGCTCAGCATTTGGCCTGGCTGTGCTGCGCATTCTCAAGTGCGACGCGGACGTTATCCGCTACTACTTGAGTGAGCAACGCGGGGCCGGCTGCCAGCACTGTGGCGTGATGGATGAGCCGCTGCAAGTGGACCACATCCTCCCCGTGCACCGAGGCGGGGGTGGGCGGTGGCTGGATAACTACCAACTACTGTGCGACTCCTGCCACAAGATTAAGACCGCAAAAGACCGTCGCCACCCCCACTAGGAGAGGGAGCGCGGGCCGAGCTAGACCTTGGGGCGCTTCCAAAAGAAGGCGCACAGCACGAACACGGCCACGCCCACTAGCACCCATACCAATCGCGGCCAGCCTTCTGGGGCGTGAACGACGAAGTAAGAGAAGGCCCAAATCAGGACACACAGTAGGGCGCCGATGATGACGCTGAAACGCTGAAGGGTGTTAAACATGGTATTATACTTTAGGGAGCCGGGCTAGCCAGCTATTGAGGAATACTTTCGACTTGGGGTCAGGCCGCAGGTTCAGCCCTTGCAGCAAGGCCAGCACAGCGGGGGCGGGGGTGCGCACGGCAGCCCGGTACTCGTAGAAGTCGCGCCGCAGCTGCACGAAGGCCCGCAGCAACTTGGGTTGGTCGGCGGCATTGATGGCCGCCAGGGTTTTCGGCCCCATCTGCCCATCAACTAGCAGCAGCTTGGCACCCGCCACCTGGTTCACGGCGAACTGAATCATCTTCGGCGGCCGGCCGGTGCCCGCGCTTGTGCCGTGGTCGGCTAGTTGCTCGGCTAGCTGCTGATTAGTCACGTAGTCCAAGCCTAGCTTGTCCCAATACAGGCTCTCGTAAAAGGCCAGTAGTGCGGGCTTCATGGCCGGCTCCAGGGCCAGCGCCTTGTTGATGGCTGCGTAACCGGATTTCGCTACCGGCGACGTTAGCCCCAACTTTTTCTTGACAGCGTCTACTAGCTTCCAGCCCGCCCACTGCGGGTTATACACGCGGGCCACCCCGGCATAAGTCTCCCCGCCGGGGTCGGCTGGGTGGTCCACATAGCCGCCTTCGTGGCTCATGAGTTTCGGGAAAAAGAGCTTGAAATCTGCCATAGCTTACACGAGGTTTTCAGCCGCCTTGCGGGCGCGGCGCCGGATGATGAGGAAGAGGATGCCGCCCACGGCCGCCGCTGCCAGCACGTAGCCCAGCGGGCCAGTCAGGTTATCTGCGATGGTGGCCAGCGGGCCGGGTGCTTCTTTGGTGGTGTCCTGCTTTTTTTGGTCGGTGCTGTTGCCGTCACCATTCACCGCAGCCAGGTTGCCGCCGCCTTCGAGTGCGTTCAGGCTGGCGCTATCCGAGGCCACCACGGCCGGGCCGGACTTCTTGCCTGTCACGCTCGCCACGGCTCCTTCTGCCGTAGCGGCGGTGGCTTTCTTGGCTACAGTGGTGGTGGTGACGGTGGCGCCGGGGGCCGCGTTGATGATGGTGCAACCTTTGCACTTTCGTGGCCCGGGTTGTGCGCCAGCTATAATCTTCGTTTCTGGGTTGCTAAGGGTGTTTTTCTTCCCGAAAAGCCCCAAAAAGCCGGTTTTCTGCACCAGCGGTGGCTCAGGTGTTTTCTGCTCAGAATTACCGGCTGGGCTATCCGGCTGGCCTAGGGGGGTGCCTTCGGCGCGGCTCACGTCACGCTCGGGGGTGGGCTTAGCGGTGCGGCAGCCGGCCAGCGCGGCGGCGATAGTCCAGCCGATTAGGAGTAGGAGGAATAAGCGTTTCATGGCAATAGGGCAAAAACTACTACCTCGTCACCTTGTATCTCGGTGCTAAAGCAGGAGTAGAGTTGCTTCTCGTATTTCTGGCACAGGTCGGCATGTAGCTCAATAAACCGGCCCTTCATGGGGAATTTGTCGCGGTGCGATTTCAGTGAACTCATTTCCTGCTTAGTAGGCGTAAAGCGGAATAGCTCCTTGGTTTCGCTTTCCTCAAGCTCTTTGGTAAGTACTAAGGGCGGCGCGGCCACTTCTGCCCGCCAGGCACGACTGTTCAATCCAGGGATGCCCACCTTTTCAAGCGGGAAGGGCAGCATTGCGCCCACTACATTTATTCGGCCGATATTCATGCGGGCTTCGGGGGTTTCACAAGTGGCGTAGCGGCGGCGCGGCGTTTAGTCGATTGGCGGGGTGGCGGCTTCTTCTGCATTGGCTGGTGGCGGTGGGGGAGCGGGGCCGGCCGGGGGTTCACTTGCGCCCATCACGGGCAGCCCGGTGCCGGACGTTTGCCGGGCTTTGATATATTGCAGGCCGCCTGAGTAAGCTAGCAAGGCATACATCGGCTCGGCTGTCAAGTCTTTATCGCCTCGAAATTTGAGGTAGGCCATTACGGCCCCCCACGCCAGGGCGCCGGCGAAAGCCGCCGCCTTGAATAGGTCGCGGGCGACTACGTGGCGGGTCTTCGGGTCGCGGATGATGTCGTCAAGCCACCTCATTTGCCTCCTTGGTTTAGCAGCCGGTCCAGCTTCTCGTTCATCTGCTGAAGCGAGCGGCTCTGGCTTTCCTGCTGCGACTTCATCACGGCCACGTCGGTCTTCATCTCGCTCAACTGGCTGATTTTGGCCTCGTGGTCGTTGTGGCTGCGCTTCATCTCGTCCCCTATCTTCTCCATGGCTAGCTGGTGGTGGGTGTTAAGGGACTGTTGCAGCTCTTTCCAGGTCAGCAGGTCAGCCATGTCTTTGTCTCGCTTTTTCTGCGTTTCCCGCGAAGGGGCGCTCAGGTAGACATAGATGGAAAAGGCAATGGGCAAGAGGCGCATTCCCCACTCCATGAAGCGCACATCGGCACTTTGGGCGGCGGTGGTTTGGAGCAGGTCAGTCAGCAGCAAAAGCGGCATAGAGTAGAATCTTTAGCAGCGGGGCGGCTAGAAGCGGGTAACCCTGAGCGGGTTGGCGGGGTCGGCTAGGTTGGGGAAGGTGGCAGCCTGTTGGTCGTTCACGCTATCGAGGCCGTAGACCACGCAAGCAGCTTCGTTGTACTGCGCCTGGCTCAGCACGCAGCCCGCGTTGGCAATAGCTTGCAGCTCGGCATCGCCGGCCGGGGCGCGGTTGAACTGGAAGATGTGCTGCATCCCGCCTTCAATGGCGAAGCCGTTTCTTACCGTGCCGTCTACATATTGGAGCGCCCCCCAGCGCGTGGGGTCGGCAGTGCCTTGCAGCGGCTGGCCGATAAAGCGGCTCACTACCTGCGCGCCGCCCTGCACGGCTATCTTGAGAAACTGGCCGTCAAAGCCGAACGCGACGCCGGTTTGCACGCCTTGCGGCAGGTTGGCCCGGCGGTCAATGCCGAAAAAGTCATTGCTGCCATCGGCCTTAAACAAACGGGTAGCCAGCGTTTGGGCGTAGGCGTTCACGGTCAGTCCTTCGGCGCCGCTGCCGTTGACGCCTTGGCTCAGCAGGCTCTGAAACTGTGCGGCGTCGTCTATGGTATCAAGGCGGTAAGCCCCGCCGACCATAAAGCCAGTGGTGGAGGTAGCCGGCACGCCGGGCGCCGACACAAAGGCTTGCGAATACTGCAAGTAGCCGAGTTCGAGTGGGCCGCCGGGGGGCGGTGGGGGCGCCTGCACATTGTTGGCCGCCTCGTAGAGCCGGTCGCCCCAGGTTACCATGCTGGGCTGATTAATGTGAACTTGGTCGGGCAGAAAGGCCGTGCTGTCGTTGCGGTAGAGCTTGTAGCGGTCGGGGTAAAGCGCAACCAACTGCTCCTGGTAGCTGGCGACGCTTTGGCTGCTGACCTGCGGGGCGCGGGGAAGCAGGCGCAACGTATCAGCATCGCAAATGCCCTCGCTCTCAAACCGGTTTAGCAAGCCGTGCATGTCGGCGGGGAAGTTGGCATTGCCTCCCTCGCTTTCCTTCACGCCGAACGAAATCCACCGGACTTTGAGCGTGGCGCCTTGCGTGGCGGCGTAGGCCTGGAAGCGCAGAGCCTGCCGCTTGAAATCCGCGAAGATCTCCTGCTGCCACTTGGCAATGGTGGCTCCATCCGTATTGGTCGGATGGTTGACGTTTTGCTTGAGCAGGTAGCATTTCTTGCCATCGGTCGCGTGGTCAGCCGACCACCGGACGGCGTATTGCATCTCCATGCCTGCGCCATCGTAGTACCCCGCCAGGCCACCGGGGATGGTAACCCCATCCGAGCGCACGTACGGGTAGCCATTTGGCGGTGCAGGATAGCCGGCGTTGCCGTTCAGGCCGCACTCGTTGACGCCGATTTGCAGCGGCTCTACCTGGTTCGTATCGTCGTTCCAAATCGGGACAAGCGGAAACGGCTGGCCAAACGTTGCCGCAGGGAAGTCCCGAATCGGGGCCAGGCCTGAATCGTTGCTTTGGCCGGCGATAATACCGACTTCCCACACGCTAGCCCCGCCCGCCGTTACCTGAATGGCAGCCGAGTAGCCCGAGCTGCTGTACGCGCCCGTGCCCAAGGCCATTACCCGGTAAGAATAGGTATTACCGGCCTGTACGTTGGCATCGGTGAAGCTGGTAGTAGGCCCGCTGTAGACCTGCGCGTAAGTGCCCGTGTTGGCCCCGCTGACCGGTGCCCGCTGCAACCGATAGCCGCTGCTGTTGGCCACCGGGTTCCAGCTGGCGCCGTTGCTGCCGGCCATCGTAACTACCGAGAGGCCGGTAGGTGCGGCGAGTTGAACGGGGGTAGTGCCCGCGCCTTGGTAGGGAGGGTACGTCTCTGAAAAGGTGGCGAGGTAGGTAGCCATTAGGATTTGTAGTAAGAGAGCACCTCCACATCCCAGGTCCCGGCCGTGGCCTTGGCGTAGAGCGTGGTACCGGCGGGTAGTTCGATGAAAATGGGCTGCATGGGGGCCAGCACGGCGTTCAGGCCGGGCAGCAAGGCCAGGGTGTAGGTCTTGGTGAAGACCTCCGCGCCGCCGGGCGTGGTGCCGACCATGATGGTGGCTCCGATGGCCGGAGCGGTGCGCATAGTCAGGACCACGAAGTATGGTTTGGCCTTGCGGCCTTGCGGCGTGGGGTCAGTGAGCGGGCCGGGCTGCATAGCCGTAGCGGTAGCGCCCACGGCCGTAGCAAAGCGAATCGGCGCGTTCAGGCCGCCATAGGTTTGGTCCAGGCGCGGGGCGGCGGCGGCTAGTGTGGCGGCGGGGACCATGATGGAGCCGGTTGCCACGTCGCCGGTTTTTAGCAGGCGCAGCGCCGTATCGGCCTGCAGGGCGGGTACGGTGGTGTTGAGCAGCCCGTCGATGCGGCCCCGCTCGGTGGTCAGGGCTGCCGTGGTGGCACGTAGCGCAATGGCCGATGTGTTAGCCGCCACGTTGCTGTTGGTCGTTGCCAAGTCGGTGGCTAGCGCCTTTGCTGCTACGGTGGTGGTGAGCGCCTGCAAGTCAGTCGCGGCGGCCTTCGTTCCCACCGTAGTGGTGAGCGCCGTGAGGTCAGCGGCCATTGCTTTCGTAGCCAAGGCCGCGGTGGCGGCCGTTGCGTTGCTGTTGACCGTGGTGGTGAGCGCCCCCAAACCCGCCGTAGTAGCCGCCTGCTGCTGCAAAAGCGGCGCTACTACGCTCGTGTTGTAGGCGCTCAGGGCATTCGTAATCTGCGTAGGCAGCGCGTTTTGTACGGCCGCCAGGGTGCCGCTGAGCTGCTGAATAACGGTACTTTGCTCGTTAATGATGCCCGCCTGCTGCGTTAGCACCTGCTGCGTGTCCTGCTGGTACTGCTGAAACATAGCCAGCAGCCCGGGTGTGGTGAGCACGGCCGGGCCGGCGACCTTCTCCACCGCCTGCTCTACGGCAACTTTGGTCGCCTCTACAACTGCTCGCTGCTTCGTTTCGTCAAGTACGTCTGCTAGTAGTGCCATGTCTTAGCCGAGCTTTACAGTGTAGTGCCACGCCGGCCCCGCGCCGGTCGTGCCGGCGGGAGCCGTGGGGTCGTAAGTGCCTCTGGCGCAGTAGAAATGCAGGTTGCGGCCCTGCGCGTCCTTGGCGTCGAACTGCTGGCCGGGGTAAGAGCCATCGGGGCTGGCGGCCGGGTCGGCATCGCAGTCGGTGTAGGCCAGCGCCATGACTTGCTGGATAAAGTCAGTGGTCAGGTCTAGCAGGTCGCGGCCAGTACCGCCGGTGCCGCCTCGTTGGTCGATTACCTGCCCGCCCGGCTCCAAGATAAACTCCCCGTCCACGGTAGTGCCGGCGGCTAGAATAAGCGTGCCGGCGACCGTGGTGGTGTCTGCTCTAATCTGGCAATCCGTGGCCGTTACGGCGGCCCCCGCTACGATGCGATTCGCCTGGCTAAGCCGGCAGTTAAAGAGCGTGCGAGAGGTGATGTCCACGTTGATAAGCTCCGCCTCACTCACGCGGCCCACCGCCAGCGTCACGCGGCCCGTATTGCCAAACAGCGCGTTGCCCTCCCCGCGTAGCGCGGCAATATCCCCGGAAAGCTCCAGCCCTTCGGCGTTGGCCGGCTCGTTGAGGGTGATGGCGCCATCGGTGTAGCGGTTGGCGGCTAACAGGTCACCGAGCGTAGCGTAGCCTACAAAGGCGCCATCGCCGGCGGCCAGCGTGATGGGGCTAAGGCGCGCTAGCTGGCTCTCGGCTAAGGCTTGTTGCAGCAGCGTTTCCAGTATCTCGGTGTGCTGGCTCTGCACTGTAACAGGCGCGGCAAAGGGCAGCCACTCCGCCGAATCAAAGTCGTCACCACTCGTAAACGATGAGGTAGCGGAGAATGCATCTCCTTTATAGGTAACGAGGTCGTATTGGAGGTAGAAGGTATTGGGGGTGAATTCGCCTCGGTGGCGTCCGTCAACGGGGGCGGTGCTGCCTGTACTTTCCTGAAACAGGTAGTCAATAATGGCTTCCAATTCCAGCAAGTCCCGCTTGGGGTTGCCGGCGCTGTAGCGGTTCTTGAGCCGGGCAGCTACCTTGTTTTGCTTGCCCTTTAGCGCCGCCACAAGGGCGGCGTAGTCCGGTGGGGTGCCGTCGCCGGTGCCGTCTTCCAGGCGGTTAAGAAAGCTGGCCGTGATAGTGAGCAGAATAAGCCGCAGGTTGGCGGCCGTATTCTGCCGCAGCAGTGGGTCGGTTATCAGCGACTCAATCAGGTCAACTAGCTCGGAGGAAGTCTGGGGGGCAGCGGGCATATACAAAACAACTTCCCCGCCCCACCCGCCAAGAAGCGAGGGAGACGGGGAAGCAAGGCAGGCCGCGGCGGCTACACCGTGGGGACGGGGGAGGGGATGCGCTTGGGGTCGTAAAAGCCAAAACCGGAGATATTGCCGGTAATGGTTTGCAGCGCCGTTTCGTCAGCAGGCCAGTTGTAGCCGCACGAAAACGAGCTGGGGCCGCCAATCAAGCCGCGCTGACCGCCTACCCAGTACTTGTTATCTACGCCGTAGAAGTAGCCAGGCACGCCGCCTTGCTGGGTAGAGCGCATCCAATCGTACCACGCCTGCTTCGTGTCCTGAATGGTCACGTCGAAGCTGATTTCGGCGGGCTTGGGGAAGTTCACGCCGTTCACACGGTCAAACTGCGGGGTGCCGCGCTGCTTGCTCAGCGTCCAAACGAGCGGCCCAATCATGGCCTCCGGGTCATCGGGAGCGGTGTCGAACAGGCCCAGGCGGCGGGAGATTTCGGCCGCCGTGGGCACGGCGTCGAACGGGGCGCGGGTGTAGTAGCCGTTGCGCATCGGCCCGTAGTTTAGCTCGGGCTTGAAGCAGTCAGGAGCAGAGGCAACGCCAGTGGGCAGCGTTACATCATCGCACCCGATTGCCACGGTGGGGTCATCAGGATTTACAGCCATGAGAAAAAAGGGGGTTGAAGTGAAGGGAGAAGAAAAAGCCTACGCGTCCCCACAGCCCAGGCAGATGGGAGAAGGGTTGTTGTAAATGCCCCGGCGGTTGAAGTACTGGCGGAACTCCGCCGTGGTGGATTCGCGGATAATGGTGGGGTCTAGGCTGCTCTGCATCTGGCAGGTAAAGCAACCCGCCTCCGTGTAAATCGGCGTATATACCTCCGGCTCGCTACTCGCTGGCGTGCACGTGCCCCGCGCATTGGCGTTGGCCTGCCGCTGCGACTCGGCGTAAGCCTGCGCTTGCGCGTCGGCATCCGCCTGGCTGTCGTTGCTGCTGTACGCCCCGGCGGGCACGACGAACTCCACCACGCTGCCCACCAAGCCAGGCTGGCAGTCGTTGCGGGTAGCGTACACGGTGAGCCTTGCCGACGTGAAGGCCAGCGGGCAGCGCACGAGGTCCTGCGCGGCACTCCGCCGCTGCTGCTCCTGGTTGTAGCTGACCGAAGAGGGGTTGAGGTCGCGGTAGGTTTCGAGCAAGTAGCCGGTGCGGGCCAGCCCGTCCACCTCGCAGCTATACCCGCCGGTGGCGCGGAAGTCTTCGGCCGTGTCGCTCTCGTCGCCGCAGCGCCAGCCCCGGGGGGCGTCGGCTACGGGGTCAAAGGCCGCGGCTGGCAGGACCGGGACGAGGCAGCCCCGGCTAAGCAGCGGCTCTCTGGTTTCGAGAGTGGCGACGAGCGTGAAGCGCCCCCCATCTGGGGCCGTGGGGGTAGACTTGACGGTGAGCAGCTTCCACTGGTCGCCATCGGCCAAGAAGTAGCGCGGGGCGCGGGCGGCTAGCAGGGCTTGGGCCAGGTAGTCGGGCGCGGGGGCTACGGTAAAGGACTTTTGCGCAAACAGGTGGAGCGAAAGCGTGTTTTCGGCCCCCGTGTCGGGGTCCTTGTTGGCTTGCTCCTCGGTGCGCGGGTCCAGCAGCTGCAAGCTGCCGTTGTCCACGTACAGCCGCTGGCGAAACCCGCGGCCGTAGGGCACGCCGTGCAGCGGGCCGCCGTGGTACCATTCAAGTAGCAAGTGTGACTGCCTCAGCTGGCCAGCCGGGGCCAGGGCCACGAAGCGCGGGCTTTGGTAGGCGTTATCCACTAGCAACCGCACGGGAATGCCGCAAGGCAGGGCCAGGCCAGGAATAAGCGCCCCGTCGTAGGTGAAGTGCTCGGTCTGATTGGCCGCATCGGTGAGCTTGGTCAGCACAAGCCCGAGCGCCGGAACCGGGTTCACGGCACCCGTGGGCACGAGCGTGGCTAGCCGTTCGCCCGTGTCGGCGTGTTCCAGCCAGGCGCAGCTTACCCACGAGGCATTGGTAGGCAGTTGCCGGCGGCTCAGCACGAAAGGCAGCAGGCGGTCGTTAGGCGTCTCCAACGCATACGCCTCCCACCCGCCCATGCCGGACCGCACGTCTAGCTCGGGGGCTAGGCCAGGGTAGGCCCGCAGCGGGAAGGTGTAGGGGTTGAGGGCGGACACTACAAAAAGGAGTCAGGAAACGAGTCGTCAAATTGCCGGCCGCCGGCCTCGGGCGGGTCGGCTAGCACTAGCTGGCCGGGGAGTAAGACCGTAAGCTTTACCTCCCGGGTGTGCAGGTTGAGCACCGCCTTGGCTAGCTCGCCATCCTGCGTGAGGTTGGTCAAGTAGGTGGCGGTTGGTGCAAGGCTAGCGAGCGAGGCCAGGCGGCCGGAAATAGTCGCCTGCTCCCGAGTGGGGCGCACCGTATCAATCAAGGCGGGCACGCCCGTCATGGGCAGCTCCCCCGTGACCGTGTTGGGGGCCGTAGCGGGGGCGGGGCCTTCGATGGTGGCCCCGAAAGCCGAACGCCCGCGCCGGTAGTAGCGGTAGAGCAGCTGCGAGGCGGCCAGCTCGCGGTTAGCCCTGGGCAGGCGGTTGGCCACGTCGGGGGCCAGGATGAACAGGGCATTGTCAGGAATGCTGTCGCTCTCCAAAATGCCCGCCGCCACATCCCCCGTAAGGCGCCCCACCGAGTAGGCGGTGCGGTTGCTGCCTTCGCGGTTGTTGACGCAGGCGCCCGTGCCGTAGTCGAGGCTGGATTTAGCGAAGTACACTTCGGCGTCTAGGTCTTCGGTTTTGGCGTTGGCAATCCCGAGTTCTTCGTAGCGCGCCAGTTGCTGGCTGCGGTAGGAGTAGGTGCCCGGCAGCACGGGGTCTTCCAGCGTGCGGGCGTCGAAGGCGCCCCCCGTACCCCGCTGCTGCTGGAGGTAGGCCCGGTTTTCGAACCGCAGATAGCCCGTTGCGGGGTCTACGAACCATCCCCCGTCGTAGAGATAGGAGAGGTCGGTGATGAACTGCTTAAAGCTGATAAGCAGGCGCGTCGCGGCTTCAGTGGAGTTGAAGCGCTTCAAGTCCGAGCCGGCGCACAGCAGCAACCTAGGCAGCTCGTTCGCGTCGCCTGTTTCGCCGGTGGCGGGGTTGGTCAGGTTGGTCAGGAAGTCGCTCAGCATTTCCGCTTTAGGCGGCAATAGCGCCGCGCCGCCGAAGGGCAGCACGGTCTGGCTCAGCAGCGAGTACATGCCGTCAATCAACCGGAAGCAGCGCCCGAATTGAAACTCCCCGAACTTCCAGTACAGCCAGCGCTGGTTGTCGTCGTCTACTTCCTCCCGCGCATTGAGCATGCCGGCCGTGGCGGAAATACTCACGTAGTCCGAATCAAGTAACCCGTAATCCCGGGGGTACTTGCCCACGTTCAGGCTCAGAAACTCCCCCAGGTAGCCGCCGGGAATCGGGGGCGGGTTGAAGCTTAACTGGCCGTTGGTGATGATACTCCCCGAGCGGGTCGTGCTGCCGTAGATGTACGTGCCCCGGCCTGGGCCGTCGCCCTCCGTGCGCAGAAACGGGGTGTTGATGCCCGAGCCGGCCAACACGTACGACTTGAAGCCTGCGATAGCCGGCGGCTTCACGTAGTCCAGCGTGGGCGTGTTGACGGAGTTGCCGCCCTGGGCTACCCCAATTGGGAACAGGGGCGTCCACCCGTCGCGGCTGCGGTCTAGTATCAGCCATCGCGGCGGATTGCTTTCCTTAATCGGCTCCCCCAGCTTGTAGGTCTGGCGATACCGGAACAGCATCGCATCGTTGTTATCCTGAAAGCCCAGCCCAGTGCCGCGGTAGATGCTGCTGTTGTTGAGGTAGAACAACGCCCACCCATCGGTGCCGATGTAGTCGCCTTGGGTTTCTTTGGCGACGCGCAGAAACTCAATGGTGATGTTGGCCGCCAGCGAGCCGAGCTGGGCCGATACCGTGCGCCGGTCAAGTGGCGTGGTGAGCAGGATGTTATACTCCTTATCCCAGTTGTCGAGCAATCCCCGGTACTCGTCTGCCAGCGTCGGCGTGAATGTTGCTGAGCAGTTGGCCGTATTGAATGCGCAGTCGTTGCACGTAAACGCCAGCCGCAGCGACTCCCAGGGAAGCGCCACGCTGCCTCGGTGCTCCACAAGCAGCCCTAGTTCCTCGCAGCGGGCCGTGCTGTTTTCGATAGCCCACAAGAGTTGATAATCGGCCCCCGTGAGCGTGAACGTCCCAGCCGGCTTATCGCGGTAGTAGAAGGCCCCGGCTTCAGAATTCGGCGCCGGCTCACGGGTAATGGTGAGGTCGTTGGCAACGCCGGGCGCCAGCGGGTGCGGCACGCTGCGGTAAAGCAAGCTAAAGCGCAACAGGGAGGTATCGGGCGCGGAGACAGGTAGTGGCACGCCTCAAAAGTGAGGCGTGCGCTAGGCGGGCAGGAAGCTATGGGCGGAAGCTAAGCTGCGCACGCTCCGCAAGCGAGTCTGGCAAAGGATCAACGGCGCCAGGCGTAAGTGCGAAAACCGTCGTGTGTAGCGTCAGTGCCCCGAAGCCATTTTTGGCTCGGTAAGTATGCTCATACAAGTCCCCGATGCGGGTGCTATCCGTCGCAACCCTGCCGGTATTGGCATACGTCGCCGGGCCCAAAAACCGAAAGGAGATGGGCTCATAACTGCCGGGGTCGTTTGCATGCGTTTCCACGAATGCTATAATCTGCTTCTGCTCGGGGGTGTGACGCTCACAGGCAGAAAGCAGGCACAGGGCCAGCAGGAGTTTTTTGGTCATCGCGCTACTGGGTGAGCTTGCCGCTCACCGCTTTACCGGTGTAAGTGAGCGCAACCCCTTTGTTAGCTGCTGTTAACGTACCGCCGCCCGTGAGGTCCAGGGTCTTTACCTGTGTGAAATTGGCGTCGGCGGTTCTCGTTATAACGTTGACTGTCCAGGGCAATGCCGTCGCGGCGCCCGAACGATAGGTGTAGGCTGCCTCTATTTCAACGCCAGTATTGGATGGCGTGAGGCCGCGCCAGGTGTAGTACGTAGTAGCGGATGCGCCGCCGGCGGCCTCAATCGCCTCCATCTTCAGCTTTAGATTAGAAAGCGTGTAGGCCGGGGCGCCCGCTGGAGTAATGACAAAGGAGCCTGTAGTAGCGGCAAATTGCCCTGTTACGGTGGGCGTAGGGGCTGGCACAGGAGCGGGGGCAGCCTCCTTAGAGCCGCACCCCGCCAGCACGAAAACAAGGGCAAGTATAGTGTTTTTCATGCCCCTAATATATACTAGCCGCCTACTGTTACCACCTTAGTGCTGCCGTTCTCAGCGCGCTCCATATACCGCCCGCCTCCTAGCGGGATAGTTTCTGGCTTATCTGCCATGCGGCCGTTACTGGCCTTTATTTCGGCCAGCTCAGCTCGAACGGCTGCTAATTCGGCTCGCACGGGCTCCATGTTTGCCGTCTGCTGGAAGTGGTAGTGCGCCGCCTTTTCGGCCGCCATTTTGCCGGGCAACTCAAGGTCTGGCAAGAGCGCCTGCATCTGGGGAGTAGCCCAGTCAATCTTGTCGGGCGTGCCTTCGTGCAGGTTTTTGAACAGTGCCCGGTAGTCGCGGGTGAGTTCCTGGTTGGCGACAAATTCCCCCTTGTGGACCGTGCCCGCCTCTTCGTATTTGCCCCCGTCAGGGGTGAAGCCGCCGGTAAAGTAGCCCTGCGACTGTGCAGCCTTTGAGGCGGCGGCCTTCGTGCCGACAAAGGAAGCCACCATTGCGCCAGCCGCAACAATGCCCAGGATGGAGCCGACCAATGGGATAGTAGACCAACCGGCAATAATGTTGGCCACGGCCAGTGAGATAGACGAAATAGCTTGCAAGTCATTGATGGCTTGCTGCTGCTTGGCAATCTCTTTTGCCTCGTTGATAGCCTCGCGCTTCGCGGCCTTCTCAGCAGCGATGCTCTCCTGTATGCCTTTGATGTTGCTGGCCGATCCCTCTTGGTTTAGTTGTATCTCGGCGGCCAACTGCGCCTGTAGCCCTTCAATATTTTCCTGATGGGCCTGGATTTTCGCCTGCTCAGCGGCCAGTTGTGCACTCAGAATGTCGTTGATAGCGCCAATAGCTTGGCTAGCCACCGCTGCGAACTGCGAGCGAAGCTCATCGGAGTCGTTCTCTCCAAAAAGCAGTTTGTATACGAAATCGTCTGCTTTGTGCTTCGCCTTTTCTTGGTCAATGCCGCGCAGCTCGGCGCCCACTTCTGCGATGCGGGCACCTGCCTGCGCCCGCGCCAGTTCGCCTTCCTTCGTGCCAAGTAGCAGGCTGTTATTCAGGGTGTCTTGCGCATGCTTACGCTCAATCTCAAGCAAAGCCTGCTTTTCTGCCCGCTTCGCCTCTATCACTGAAATGCCCGTGCCCTCACCAAAGGTGGCCCCCACCTCTTGCACGCGAGCCGTAGCTACGTTAGCCACTTGGCTACTGGCCGCCTCTGCCTGCCGGAAGCGTAACGCCAGCAAGTCCCGCTGCCGGGCTTCCTCAATAGCTAGCTCATTGGCCGTGAGTTCGCGCCTTTTGGCAAGTCGAATGCCTGCCGCCTCGTCTAAATCATCAAATTCTGCTGATTGAAAGCTACCAAGGGCTGTCCGCTCCGCATTATATCGCCGGTTTATAGCCTCCAGCTCTTTGGCGTCGCTCTCGCGGCGCAAATCAAATAGTTGCTGTTCACCCTTTACTGCAATGGCTCTTAGTTTTGCGTAATACGCATCTAGCGCGCCGACATTTATTGTTGCTAGCTGCGCATCCTGCGCTGCATTCGTTTGCCCGTCTGCTTTGTCGCCTAGCTTATCTACCTTCTTTTGGCCGCCCTTCGCTAGCGCTAATTCTGCTACTTTCTTTTCCCGGTCAATAATCGCCTGCTTTAGCTTTTCGCTTTGCCGCAGCGCCTCTTCAAACGTCAGGCGCGCCCGCTCGGCTTCGTCCTGGCTGTCCTTAATGGCCGCCTGCGCGGCCTTCGTTCTTAGGTTCTCCTGGGCAGTAGCCAGGGCGCGTAAGGCCGCTGCTAGGCGGTCGGCGGCGGCTTTTGCTGACTTGTCCACTTTGCCAAGCAAGCGCTGCAATTCCTTTTCGGCCTTGTCAAGCTGCTCGGCTAAGCCCCCAGCACCTAGCAGGAAATCCGCGCCCGTTCCATCTGCGTATTGCAGGGTGGCCTTTTTCTGCCGCTCTTTTAAATCCTTGATTATATCTTCCTGCTTTTTAACTAAGCCCTCCAATTGGGCGGCCGTGGGGTCTGTGGGTAACAGCGGGTTATAGCCGCGCAGCGCTTGCCGGTTTAGTAGATTGAGCCGAATATCTTCCTGCACTTTGGCAAGCTGGTCGCTGTACTGCGTCGTTAGCTTGTCAGATTCGGCCTGCGACAGCAGCGAGGGCACGGCCTGTCCTTGCCCCACCTTGTACTCTTCGCGCCGCAGCTTAAGCCCCGTGGTGGGGTCTGTTTCCGTTCGGCCTAGCTCTTTGCGCAAGCGCGTCTGCTCGTTAATCAGCGCTACAAGGTTGGCTCTATTGTCCTTAAGTGCGCCCGCGTTATTGAGTTCGACAAGCTTTTGCTGGTCACGCACAAAAGCCCGCACGGCTTCGCTGTTTATCCCCAGCGCCTTGCCGTAAGCGTCAAACTGTGTTACCGCGCCGGGCACGGATTTAGCCAATTGCTGTATGATTGAATCAAGCTCTTTTTGCTGGACCGTGTTGCGCCCGGTTATGCCGCTTAGCGCTTCGTAGCGGCTCAGCAGGGGCGTTACGGTGGCTGTGAGCGCCTTTGTGGCTTCGGCCTGCCGGAAGTACGCGCTGGCCGAATCGGTGGCAACCTGCGCCGTTGTTTTGCTCGAGCTGACTAGCGCAGCAAACGCGGCGACAAGGGGCGCGAATTTCTCCCCAATGCTAGCGCTACTCTTTGCAAAAAAGGTGCTGATACGCCCTAGATTAGACCCTACCTGCGTGGCCGCGTCGGCGGTAGCATCCCCATAGGTGGCTTTTAGTTGGGCGGCAAATTTGGGTAAGAAGTCACTGGCTAGTACCTTGCCCGCCTGCAACTGCTTGCCCAATTCGGCCGTGGTGAGGCCCATTGCTTTAGCAGCTAAGCCAAAGGCGCCGGGCAGCCGCTCCCCAATTTGGCCGCGCAACTCTTCGGACGCCACCGTGCCCTTGCTGGCAATCTGTTGCAGGGCCAGCAGTACGCCGTTGGTATCGTCGGCGCTTAAGCTAAGCACCTTTGCCGCGCCCGCTACTCCCTCAAAAACTTCTCGTGTAGTGGCTACGGATAAATTAGCCTCTTTAGCAGCCGCAAACAGGCCGGTGTAAGCCTTGGCCGTGGGCACTAGCGACAACCCTAGTTCGTCAGATTTCTCTTTGATGTACTGAAACTCGCGGGCACCGTCGCTAGCATTGCCCGCCACGGCCTTTAGCGTAGTCTGTACGCCCTTAATTGCGCCGTAGTCGGCTAGTCCTTGCTTTACCCGGTTGCTAACCTCATTGAAGGCAAAAAAGCCCGCTGTGGCAGCCGTGGCGCTTGTGAGTAGCCCGCTAAAGATATTGCCGCCGGGCGCGGTGCCCGTGACCTTGCTGATTAAGCCAGCAAAGACCCCTTGCCCCTTGCTGGCTTCCTTCGCTGTATTGGCAACTTCCTTTGCAGCTAGCCGAGCCGCCGCTGCCGCCTGCTTTTCAGCTTCGGCCACTTCACGAGCGGCCTGCTTTTCCGCTTTGCGGGCGGCGGCTAGCTCTTGGTTAGCCCTGCGGCGTTCAGCCGCCCCCTCGGCCGCCGCCCGACGCAGCGCCGATTCGGCGGCCTGCTGGTCGCGGATTTCCTTCACAACGCCGGCTATCTGCTGAGCATAGAGTTGCTGAGCTGCAGCGCTACGCTGCGTTTCTACCACGATGCTGGAAAGCCGGCCTTCGAATAACTGCGCAGCCCGGGCGCCTTCGGCCAGCGCTGCATTGGCCTGCCCTTGCCCTTGGCGCACACTGGCGGCGGCCGCGTCGGCAGCGGCGCCTAGCTTGTCGAGCGAGGCCAGCGCGGGGCCAATATCTAGCGTGATGCCTTGTCCTACGTCAACGGCCATTATTTCGGGGTGCTAATAGATTCTACTTCTTTGCGCCACAGCGCCAAATGCCGGTAAAAGGACACAATGTCCATTGCGTCAAGCGCGGCGTACTCTGAGCTTTTTCCATCCGCCAAGGCGTAGTAGAGGCCAGCCCAATACTCTTCAATTAGGGCATCTCGCTCGGCAGCGTTTCGGGGCCGCTTGCCGCTTCCATTGGACTTAGGCTCGACTGGAGCAACCGCTTGTAAAAGCCGGGCACGAGCCGCGCTGCCTGCAAGAAAAAAAAATCCACGGCAATGCCACACGTCTCCCACTTTTCGAGCTTTTCGAGCATGGCAGGGTGGTTGTATTCCAGGTAGTTTTCACCTGGCCCATTGAAAAACAGCCCACAGAGCTCCATCGCGCCAATTCTATTATTGCCTAGGTAGGTGGTGGCATCGCGAAGGTTGCCAATGGTTTGCCAGCCTAGCGCATCCTGCTTCGCGTTCCCGGCCGCCCACGCCCTATCCAACTCTTGACAGAAGGCCGAAAAGGTGCCGTTAAACCCGAACTCCATTTGCCGCTTCTGAAACACCTTATAGCGCTTCGGGTAGAGCACTTCTGTTAGGGTGTACACCGTGCCATCAGGTGTGGTGAAGCTGCTGGCCGATGGGTCAGGCTGCGTATAGTTTTCTAGCTCTCGGATGTCCATTTGTGTAGAATAATGGCAGTGATGATAGTAAAGGCCGTGAAGGCGATGTGCTCAAAAGGGGAGTAGGCCAGCCAGTAGCGGCTTAGCCAGGGCGCGGGGCCAGCGGGCAGGTGACGGACGATATAGCCCAAGTAGCCCCATAAACCCCACTGCCCGGCCACGCAGACGTAGCAGCCCCACAATGGAGGCCACCACCATTGGTCGCCAAGCTCTTTGCTGGTTTCGGGCCCTAGGCAGCGGATGGGCCCAAGGCCGGGCTGTTCGGGGTCAGTAGTGTAGGCAATAGGCCGGTAAGGCTTACGATACCACGCGTGTAGCCACCGCCGCGCCGGCGCCAGTAGCATCCCCTCGCGCACCAACACGTCGGCAAATACCACGGCAATGCCAGCCAAGGCCAGCAGGAATAATAGTTTATCTAGCATACAGCAGCTTCTTTAGCGCCCGGCAGGGGCGTGGTGACACAGATGCGGGCTAACTGATACTGCACCTTCAAATCCAGGCCCATGAGCCGGTAGGGAGGCAGTAGCAGCAGCGTTTGATTGGCGAAGGAGTAGCGCCCGTACAGGCTCGTTTCGGCGGGCAACAGGGTGTAGGTCGTGAGCACGTCCACGAACTCGCCTTCCGAGTAGCGGCGGTTGACAGACAGCGCCTTTTCAACGGCAGCGAGCAGCACGGGCTCGCTCAGTGGGCCATCCAGCCGGTCGGGGTTCACCCACATGAGCAGCCGCAGGCTCGTCACCTTCACCCCGAGGCTAGGGGGGAGCTGGCTATTGGCGAAGGGCACGGTGCCACCATCTTCGAAGAAGGCCGTGCCTACGGTGGACTTGTCAGGCACCAAGTAGTACTTGTCGCGTTCGCACTCTTCGGCGGTGAAGGCGACGGGCAGGGGCAGCTTAAGGATGCCATCTTCCTCCGAGGTGAAGGCGTAGAGGCGGGCCAGGCCCGTTATCCGGTCCAGAAAGGGCAGGGCAGCGGCTAGGCGGGCGGCTAAGAGTGAGGCGAGAGCTTCCATGCTAGTTGTTGCCTGTAGTGGGGAATGGCGTCAGCAATTTTCGAGCGGCCGCGCCTAAGCGCCATTTCTCCCAAGCGGCACACATCTCATCGAAGCTGACTAGTAGCTTTACTTCGTTGTTGCCGTAGAGCAAGATGCACTTAGGGCCCTGTGGAGTGACCTTCTCGTCGTAAGGAGATGGCGTAGGCCAATCTTGGACGCACTCAATATCCTCCCAGCGATAGCGGGTCGCGGCCTTGTACAGCACCTTGCCGGACACATCCTCTTCCTTGACCCAAAACGCATCAGCGCCAAAGGTGTCGGCTGAAAATATTTTTAGCGTGCTCATGCCTCAAGTGTTGGCGTCCCAGCCGGACGCAGCAGAATGCCAGGCACTTCGGTAGCCCCGAAGCCAAAGCCAGCATACCATTTTATCAAGTCCTTGTCAGACATGATTTGCCCATCGTAGGCCAGCACCTGCAAGTAGAGTGGCACCGCATGGAACTCTCGCACCATCGCACCAAGCAACGCCCGGCCTAGCCCCTTGCGCCGAAAATCAGCTTTCACCCAAACGCGGCCAATCCAGCGGACACCGTGCCGTACATAGCTTTCGCCCTCGGTTATGGGCTCACCTTCCACGTCGTAATTCTGGAAGAGGTCACGGCGGTTAAGCGCGGAATGCAGGGATAGGGCGACTTCTTCAGTCTTTTTCTTGCTCATGATTACGTGGGGAAATGCTGTTGAATAATGCGCCCTAGGGCCCCCCGGCCCACTTCTGCGACCTCGGCCGCCTCGTCACTCTCAGGAGCCAGGAAATCGCCGTAGTGGTCCATGTTGAAGCGCACCTTGTCGGCGCTCTCCTGGTCCGAGGCCACGATAGCCGCCGTGTAGATGGTGCCCGAAAAGCCGGTATACATCGTTTGCAGGCTGCGAAACATCCGGCCGGTGAAGGTGAGCGTCACCACGTCCGACTTGAGCCCCAGGGCTGCCTTGAAGCCGGGGTAGCTGCCTTTTTTCTTTTCGGCGGCGTAGGCCCGGCCGCCGGCGTTGAAGGCTTTCTTTTTGAAGAAGAAGCGCGGCACCAACTTGCCGGTGTAGTTGGCTCCGGCTAGCCCGTCGCTTTGAATCCGCAACGTCACCAACGCCAGCACCGTTTGCGCCTGCACCTGCACGATGCGCGGGGCCTCAGCCAGCAGGGCGGCACGGCAGGCGGCAACGGCTTCTTGCAGGGTGGGCACGAGTGCAATTTATTTTGATGTAAAGGCCGATAATCGGCCGCCTATTAGTTGGATAGTGCTATTTACCCCGTCCACACCGTGCGCATGCCCCGCGCCGGGGGGCGTAGGTAGCAGGGGTGCTGCACCTGCCCTAGGCCCTCGGGCGAATTCACCCAAGTCAAGTACTCAGCGGCCTTTGCCGCGTAGTTTTCGAGCTGGGCAGCCAGGGCTTTGGGCTCCAGCATGGTGTAGCGGTTCGTGTCGCGGGCGCTCAGCAGGTCGGAGGTGAAGAGTTCGGCCGCCTTGTACATCAAGGCAATGCCGATGTAACGGGCTAGCTCTGGGTAGCGCAGAATCGGGGAGCCTTGGGCGTCGTCCCCATCGGAGCCCAGGGTGAAGCAGAGGAAATCCGGCTCGGCGGTGCACTCTTCGACCGCCAGAAAGGACAAGCCGTTGCCCAGCGTATTCGAGTCCCAGCCCGTGATGTTGTTCTTCACCGCCACAGCCCACGGGGCGCCCGCGTTGCAGCCGAAGCAGTACACCTTGTTCTGGTAGATGCGCACGCCCTCGGGCAACACCACCTCAATCGTATGTTGGTTGCCATCAAGCGGAATCAGTATGCCCCCGGCCGGCAAGCCGCTGGCTACCTGCTTGAGGGTACTGATACGCGCTACCTCTACGCCATCCACAAGCAGCGGGGCGTCAACCAAGTCAACCGTGCTCAGCACTTTTAGCGTGGGGATGCGCCAGGCCCCCTCCCGCCGGGCGTTGGTGTAGAAGCTCAGTAGCCCCCGTGTGCCCACGGGGGCTAGCTGGCCGTTGCCCAGGCCCCCCAGGGTGCCGCGCTGCTGATAGAGCGGGATGCCGTAGCTTTTGGCGCGGCCCGCTTCGATAGTGGCCTTTACCTGGATAACGGCCAGGGCGCGGGCCTTGCCTAAGCGGTCGTAGAGGTCAGTAGCGGCGGCGGCCCCAGCGGCGGGCTGCAAGCGTAGCCCTTCGGCCATGTCCACGTACAGTTCAGTAGTGCTCGCGCTCACCGCGGCCGCCGCAACGGGGTCGGTGGGCAGGTCGAAGCACAGGGAGCCTTTCGAGAGGCCAATAAGCGAGGTGAGGCAGTCAGCGGGCATAGCGCAAAACTGCGCGGGGAGGGGTGGGGGCCAGAAATAGGGCACGAAAAAGCCCCCGGCCAGATGACCGGAGGCTTGGGGCGCTAGTCCTTTTCCAGTTGCTAAGCGCCTCGTTTCGCGGCTAGGATGCCGGGGCGGGCAGCGCCAACGCCGGGGGCCTTATGAAAGCCCAGGTTGGCTTTCATCTTCCAGGTATAGCCAATGTCCGAATGCGACTTGGTGCCCGTGATGTCTGAGCACCCCAGCGAGGCGAACATGTCGTACCTCATGCCGGAGATGCCCATCGACTGGATAACGCTGCGGTTTTGTTGCACCGTGCCCGCGTAGTAGGTCGGGGCTGGCTCGTTGAAGGTCTTGTGAAACAGGGCAGCAGCCCCGCGCTTCACCAAGAAGTCGTCTACCTGCGTCAACCCGGCCTCCGTAAAGCCCAAGATGTCCTCGTAGGGACTCAGCGCCGTGGCGCGGTTCGCGTCGCCCCGGCCATCCAAGTTACCTTGGTTGAGGCGGGCGTTCTCTAGGAACGTGAACAGGGCACCATCGTCAATCACAAAGGGGTTGCCCATACGGTTTTTGATAGCCATCAGGCGCAGGTCGGCGTACATCTGCAAGCCGTAGTTAGCGGCCGGGATGTTGATAACGCCGTTGGCCTGCGTGGCGTAGGTGGGCAGCGTGCCCGGCAGGGCAGCATCGGCGTTGGCGTAGAGCTGCGCCAGGGTGTAGGTATTCACCGCATTGTCGAGCAGAATCATCCGGCGCGCCATCAGGAACGCGGTTTCTTCCTCCACGGTGCGGCCCATGCGGCGGGCGCTCTCCTTCGAGACGCTGAACGTCACTTCAATGCACTTGGGCACCGAAATGTTAATGGCTTGGCCGGTAGCGGGCACGCCATCAAGTACGCAATCGCTGGTACAATCGCGCACAGCGCCGTTATCGTCGGTTCCCCACACGATATCCACGTTGTCGGTGGGCGACGCCTGGAGCAGCTGCTGCGCCCGCGCGGCGGCTTGGTTGGCAAGCACGGCGTTCACCGTGTCTACCATTGCGGGGTTGAACGCTAGCTCTTCGAGGTTGCCAGCGTACACCTCTTCGGCGCGCTCGCGCACGTTGAGTACATAAAGGGCTGATAAATCGGCCATTGGGTCGGGTTGGGGTTAAGGGTTAGGCGGCCAGCGTCTCCCCATAGGCAGCTAGCTCCTTTCGGGCGGCTAGCGGTAGCGTTTGGTCGGCTCGCAGGGCCGCGATTTCATCTTTGGTCTTGGGGGCGTCGCCTTTGAAGTGCTCAAACTGAAAGCCTGTCCTGGGCAGGACATCGCCAGGCTTCACGCCTGGGGAGCTTTTCTCCGCAGACACGGGCAAGTCGTAAAGCGTCTCCGTCTGCTTGCGCACGAAGTCGGAGAGCTTCACGGCGTGGCCTAAGCCATCGGTGAGCACCTCGCCCGGGGCGGCGGGGTCGGCCGGGAACAGTTCGCCATTCACTTCCACGAACTGCCCGGAAGCAATGCGGCTCAGCAAATCGGCGCGCTGGGTAGCGGCTCGGGTGGTGTCTTGGCTGAACACCGGGTTCAACTCGGCTACTACGGCGGCGGCTTTCTCCGTCACTTTCGCGGCTAGTTGCTTCTGGGCAAAGGCTTCGCGCTCGGCTTTGAAGTCGCCTTGCACCCTGTCTACTGCCTCGCGCACCTTGCTTTCGGTGGCGGTGGTCAGCTCGTTCAGCTTCGACTTAACGGCGGGGTGGCCCAGGGCCTGCTCGGGCGTAATGCCCTTGCCAGCATCTTCGGCCGCCACTAATTTCAGCGCTTCGATGGCGGCCGGCAGTGCGTCGGCAGAAGCATCTTCAACGCCTGCATCTTTGAATATTTTTTCTACTGCCTTGCGCTCCTTCATAGTAGCGGTGCGGTGGCCCTGGTCCCTCTGCTCCTTGTACTTGGGCTCAAAGATTTCAATGGCTACGGCTTGGGCGGCAGCGTCCGATTTAAGTCGTTCGGCAACTACAGTGGCATCGGCACCTGACGCGGCCGAAATAATCGCAATGGCTTTTTCTAGTTCGGTCATGGTTATGACTATACAGTAGGCGAGTGGCCCGGCGCGGGATTGCGCCGGGGTAGTCGGGGGTTAGGCTGCCGCTGGGGCTTCTTTCGGGGGCTTAGTAGCTGGCACATCAGCGGGCTTCTTAGGCTGAAGCGGTTTAACCGTGTACAGCGGAAAGTTGCGGCCAGTCTGCGTCTTAATAGCGGCTAGTTCTTGGTCGGTCACATCCTCCGTGTGGCCGTTGTCGAGGGTGAGGCGGTGGGCCTTGTCGCTCATAGCCTTACACGATGTCAGCAGGTTTCTCCACGGCGATAGTCCAGCCGGCATGTTCGCCTTGGGTTTCCATCGCATCCCAGGTAATCTGGCTGAAGCCACGGCGGCCGTGGTCGGGGCGCACGGCGATGATATCCGAGTCCGAGAGGGGGGCGGGGGTTGCCTTGGCGGCGGCATCTACTACCGTGACTGGCACGGGGGCGGGCTTCTCAACCGGGTTGTTTAGCGCCTTGAGCTTCTTGCGGGCCTTGAGGATGCGGATGTGCTCCTCGATTTCGAAGGCGCTAACGCCGGGGGCCTCTGCGTCGAAGTCAGCACTGCCAGGCTCGGGGCCTCGGACCTCTTCTACATCTGCTCCAGCATCGCTTGGCGCTTCGCCAGCAGGCTGATACGGCAGAAAGCCGAGAGGCAGTTCGGCCGACTTGCCCTCGGGCGCAGATTGGGCTTCGGTGGGGGCCGCAGCTACACTAGTGTCCGCCCCCTTTTCCGTAGCTGGGGGCGTTGCGGTGGTGTCGGGCGCGGCCGGCACGTTTTCCTTTTTGATGGTCATTAAGGGCGGGGCTTTAAGTGGGGGATGCATTTCTTCGTGCCCCAAAAGTCCCGCCTCCCCCCAGCCCCCGAAAAGCTGCGACCTTTGCCCCATGCGCTACACTCCCTGCCTCCAACGAATCCGCCGCCGCCCGGTGCCACCTGCTACTGTGACGCTGTTTGGGCCGGGTGGCTTGGTGGGGCTGGATTTGGGAGCCGTGCTGCATCAGCTGGAGATGCGGGAGCTGTTGCGGGATAGCGGGGTGCGGGGACGGGTGTAACTTGGGGGCTCACTTAACAAATGCCCGGTATATGGCTGATGATTCATCGATTGGTTTCTCGCAGGACCAACTGCTAAAACACCTGCTAGCCTCTTCCATTAGAATGGAGGCGGCAATCAACGTGCTTGTTGATACGCAGGCCGCACTGACTGCAAAGGTTTACGATACCGACCACGAGCAGGAATTTAAGCACATGGCGGCAGCTATTGAAAAGCAAAAGGAGGCGATACTAGCGCATTCTATTGCTAACCGAGAAGATGCGCCTCCAATCCAGCGCGCAACCATTAGGCAACTAGCACAGCCCAAAAAGCCTTACACTGGCTTCTAACCAAAAAGCCCCGGCCTAGAAAGCTGGGGCTTTTTCGCTTATGAAAACAACGCCGTTACTCACCACGGGCGCGGGTCAGGCCCCATTGCCAGCCGTTATTGCCAAACCATAGCCCGGTTAACGCGGGGGTTTCGGGTGGGTGGGGTGGTCTCGGGTTAGTCCTTAAATTCTAGGTAGAGCCCATACGGCCAAGTAATTACTATTAGCGGGCCAAGCACCCATGCTACTCCATCCTTAGAAAGAGGGGTGCCGGCTTCGTCGGCGGCAGCTTTGCACATCTCATCGTACGACCGCCAGCCGCAGATAATAACGGTTCGGACTAGGTCCGCAAGCCCAATGCACAAGTAAATGACTACTGCTGATAGTATCATAAAGGGGTGGGCTAATCTTGCTCGCTTGTGACAATTGGGTTAAGAGCCAGCAGGGCCGCCCGAGCTTCTATGAAGCCCTTGCTGCGTTGCGGCTCAATCGGGAGGCAGTCCGGCCCGCCTAGCAATAGACACCCGATGGCCTCCATCCCATGCACATTCCATTGCTCGATAAAAGGCACCGCCCAATGGAAGTCCGTGTCTTCCAATTTTACCGAGCAACTGTCGGCGTAGGCAAAGAAATCATTGAAGTGTAGGTTGATGCTGCCCGCCCACAGTAGCATTGCCAGCGGGGCAGTTGGGTACTTTTCGGGGGAGTTGTCAAGCCATTTTACCATACACGAATATACACACTATCGCCCAAATAACCAACTACTTAACAAACAGTTTACCTTCTTTGTCTTCGGCCAAATCCTCCCGCATACGCAGCGCCACAAGGTTCGGAATCGCGTGAAGCCCGTGGCGACAAGAGTAGCCCCCGCAGTCAACAAACGGGTCGTACGGGTCGGTCTTGCCGCTGAACTTGCCGGCCTGCTTATCCGAGTAGCCCCCGAACGCATCCGCTTTAGTGCCGAAGCGGCGGACCTCAAAGTCCGCAAACGCCTTCCCGTTGCGCACCCGGCAAAACGGGCGGCTCGTGTCAATCAACCCGCCCTGGTAGAGAAACGCCTGAAGCCCTAGCTCCTTGGCGGCGATGGTTTGCAGCGCTCGGTCGTTGCGGCTGAAATCATCAGCAGATTCCCGGTAGAGCGTCGCCACTAGTCCTTCCGCCGGCTTGTCCCCCCCTAGCACAAGCTGCTTCAGCCCCACGCGGTATGCCTCTAGCCCGGTGCCGCTAGCCTGCGCGGAGTAGGCGTAGGTAAGCACCTGCTGGCGCACGGCGGTATTGCCGGCTAGCAAGTCCAGATACCCGCCCGGCACCACTGCGCCGGCGGCATCTACCCCGAGGCGCGCCGTGAGGAAGTCCGTGAGCGGGGCGCGCAGGGCTGCGTAGCCGGCTACGTCCAACTCCTGGAAGTACGACACGTTGAGCGCCGGCAGGTGCAGCATAGCCTGCCCGTAGGTGTAGGCCAGCGGCACCAAGGTGGTGGCGGCGTACTCCTGGAGCAGGGTGGGCAGCAGGGTGGGGTCGGCGTGAATGTCCGTCAGGCGGGCGAGCAGGCGCTCGTACAAGTCGCGCTGCGCCCCATCAGCCGCAGCCGCCACTTGGGCTTCTAGGGCCGCTATGGCTTCGAGGCGGCGCTGGGCGAGGTCTTGGGGGCTCATTCTTCGGGATTCTTGCTAATCCCCGCCCGAAAGCGTGGACCGGGCACAAAGTCGCCGGGATAGCTTTTGGCGAAGTCGCCAGCTATCCACGCCCCAATAGCTGCCCCGCCTAAGAGCCCGCCTAAAACCCCGATTACTGCTAGTAGCTCGTAGCTCATCGTTACACTGTGGCTGGGGCCGCTAAAGGATTGAGATTCATACGAGGCATGGAGGCGGCGGCGCTGGGTAGGCCGGCGAGGATTTGCTTCACCTTCGCGTCTACTAGCGTTACCTGCGCCGGGTAGGCCAATTGGTAGAAGTCGGTGCGCTCAACCTCCAGCTCGCCAAAGATGATATCCACGTGCGTGCGCCGTACCCGGTGGTCTGCCGAGATGTAGCCGAGCGTAGCCTGTTGCGTCACCCACTCGTTGGGCTGCCCCAGAAAGGTCATGTGGCGGCGCTTCACGCGGTTCTTGAGTAGCCCCTCAGGGTCGTTGGCGTACTGCTTGATGGCTATTTGGTCATCCAACGCTTCGAGTTGGTTGCTGTCAGCCCTTGCCTTTACGGCCTTCTCGCGCAGAGCCAGCAGGTCGTCTAGCGTCACCTTTTCCAGGTCGGCGGGGAACTCGTAGGTTACTTCAGGAGCACCTGCATCCACGTAGGCGGCGCACACCTTGGCGTGGTGCACATAGGCGGCGCTGAACCAATCAGCAAAGGGGGCCAGGGCCGTTAGCTCGGATTGCTGGTCTATCTTATCCTGCGTGGCGGTTTTGGTGCCGACGCGGGCGCCGTCGTAGTTACCGAATATGGTTTGCATGAACAGCTTGCCGGCCCGGTCTAGGTAGTCTACCTGAAACTTGGGCAGGTCCACGCTAGGCCCCAGGAAGGCCATCGCGTCGGCGGGCTTCACGGGAATATCCTCGTCCTTTTTGGGGTAGGGGACCGTTACGGTGCGCAGGGCTGTCGTGGACATGTTCACATCCTCCCCCGTGCCGCCACATGCTCCGCAGGGCTGGAATAGCTGCATGTTAATGCCATTCTTGCAAGTGTAGTGCGCCCCCGTAGCTGGGTCAACCTCCCCCGGGCAGTCATTGGCGTACGCCGCCCGGATAGGCGACGACATTTGCGACATCACGATATCATTCTCCGAACCAACCTTGAGGCTCTGCTTCAGAAAGCACACCCCCGCATGCAGCGGGCTCACGAACGACTCGCCGCTGCCTTCCTCATCCACGACGTAGCCCAGCACCTTGAGCGGCACCCGCTTGGCGTTGTGCTTCAGCAGGCGGCATTGATAGAGCACCTTGTCCGCTGTGCCATTCAGCGCCGGCTCCTTCATCTCGTACATGATAACCGCCCCCTCGGGCATCGTGGGCACGGGCGTGTTACCGTCGTAGAGCACCGGCCAGCAATCGACCGCCTCGTTATCGAGCCAGCACACGTAGCGGTAGGCGCTGGCGCTTTGGGGGATACTGAGGCGGCCCACGAAGTAGCTGACCTTCCCAGCCAGGCGGCCAAAGTCAACCGCTGCCTCGCAGGGGAATAGCACGGGGTAAGGCTGGGGCACCTCGGTGCGGTAGTCGAAAGCGCCAAAGTCGGTGAGCTGCCAGGCGTTGGGGTCGCTCATGCAGTGGCTCTTGGTGAGCTGCTCAGCCAGGTAGGCTTCTAAGGGTTCCTCCTGGTAGTAGCCGTTCACGGCCTGGGTGAGGCGGCCCCGTAGCCGGTCTACGTCCGACACCGCCAAATCGGGGCCGTAGTCGAAGCGTTTTACGACGGTACCCCCCCGTAGGCGGGCTACCTCGTAGTACTTCTTGCGGGCCTGGTCCCACCACGCGGGCACGGTGGTTATCATCATGGCTACCCGGCTGGCGTACTCCGCATCCGTTTCCTGGGAAGCATACTGCCGCATCAGGTGCTCAATGCCTTTACCCGTGGCTAGCCGGCGGTACGTAACGGCACGATCGACCGTGAGGGCGTAGTCGGGGTGGGTGGCGCCCGTTAGGCAGACGGCTTCAAGGCGGGGTAGAATGTCGGCAACGGTTCGCGGCATAGCGCAAAACTGCGCCGATGGGGTAGCGGGCGGGAAGCTAGGCTTCTGATTTGCGCTCAGCCAGCATTCTAAGCACCCCTTGCGGGCTGGCATCAAAGGACTCCTTGCTCTCATGCACACCGATTGGGGCGGGCAAATCCTTGTCTAGCACCTCGCGTATTGACCTTGCCTCTTCTTCTGAAAATGGGCCGAAATAGGCAATAGGCCGGCCGTATTCACTGCTGTTGTTCATGCCGCAATATAGAAACAATCAGCCACTTACTCCCCATGCGTAGCCTTGAAAGCCGCGTATTCAGCCGCCAATAGCGTGGTCAGCAAATAGTCGAAGTCATCTGAAAAGTGCCCCCGAATCTGGTAGCGGATGCCCAGGGCCTTGTCGTTGTACATCTCCTTGTGCTTCTCATTGATGCCAAGCTGCGTCAGCTCCATATCGGCAATCGCCTCCGTACACCCCGGGTCCAGCTGCACCGAAATGCCGGGGTAGCCGCCCCGTAGCACGAAGTTCACGAAATCCCGGCGGCGCATCACGCCCGGGTTCTTACGGGGCCACAGGTTCATGCTGGCACTGTGCAGCGCGGGCAGCATCGCGGCTTCGATGTCCTTGAAATCGGTCTGGTGCTCATCGCCGGGCTTACGGTTGCGTAGCGAGGCGTCCCCCGTGAGAGCTAGCGCGGAATCCTGCCAGCCGTGCGCTTGCCGGTCCAACAGAAACTGCCGGGCCGTGGGCGTGAGGCCGCTGTTGGGGCTGCGCAGGGCGTACTCCTTGAAGATGCGTATTTGCAGCTGGGCGGGGGCTGGGCGGTAGGGTTGCGCGCACAGCATCGCGCAGTACGGCATGCTGTTGGCATCCCAGGCTTGCAGGATGGGCACGGCGGGCAGGTAAGCCGTGGGCTTTACATGCACGGCGCGGCTGAACCCGGGGTAGAACTCGTTGCCGGTCTGCTTGGTGGCCCATAGCCCCTCGTACCATACACGAAAGCGGTAGGGGTCCGTGTGCTCGTAGCCCTTGTAGGTGGCAATCCGTTCGGGCGGGCACCATTGGTTGTCCCGCGCCGTGCTGTGCAGCACTTCGTACGGTAGCTCCACAAGCTGGCCATCCACATCCACAGCGAGGGTGCCGCTGAAACTAGTGCCGCTGGGGTGGCCCGTCTTCTCGAAAAACTTCTTCCACAGCCAGAAGGTCTTGTAATCGCCTTCGTGGTCGGGGTTGAAGGAGTAAATTTCCTGGAACACTACGCCGGGCACGGAGCTGCGCAGCGAGGTGCTGAGTACATCCGCGTCAGCTTCCTCGGTCTGGTTGGCCTCTTCGTACCACGCGTGGGTGGGGTCCGACAGCGACTTGGCTTTCCCCATGTCATCCATCCCGAAGGGGACGAAGCTATTCCGGTTCACCTTGCACTTGATGCCCAGCGGGTTCACGCCCCACGTAAACAGATGATGGATGCCCTCTCGCCTCGCTACGCGCTCCAACGTATCCCACTGGCTTCCCTTGATGGTGTTGGCGTAGCGGCGCACGAGTACGCATTTGAAGTAAGGCAGGGTAAGGCACTGGAGCAGCAAGTCCAACGCTACAAAGTCGCTTTTGCTGCTGTCGCGGCCACCCCAAAACAGGCGGAAGCGCGCCCGGCTACGGAGGTAGGGGCGGAACTTGGCATTGCATGCCTTTGGGCCTATCTCAAGGCGTATCTGTTTCCGCTCCGCTGCCACCGATGATGATTACTTCCGTACCTGACATCTGGCTGTTGTCCTTCTCAAAAATGCCATGCACACGGCCTAGGTCGCGCAGCGCACCATCGGCCGGATACATCTCCACTTTGGGCCCATACTCATTGAAGGAAAGTGACTTAATAGAGCCTTCCTCTTTTGCCCTGGCTAGTCCAATCATGTCAACCTCTACGGCCTCATACTCTTCAGGCGGGCCATCCACCAATCGGAAAGCTTCGGGGTCTTCCTCAAGCTCCATCTTCCACCGCAGCACCTGAAGCTTCAGCGGGTTACCCACTTTATTGTGGAAAGTATCACGATAGTCTTCGGCGCCTTCTTCGATAAGTCCTAGAAGGGCAATGGCGCGCTCCATAAACTCCTGCTCAAACCACAGCTTGCTCTCCATTTCAGCAATCGCATCATGCAGCGATTGGGGCTGCTGTGTCTTGCGAAGCCGCTTTTCTACTTTGAGGTAGTCGTTTAGCCGGGTGCGCGCATTGTCGCTTATCCGCTTGATTACCTCTTCGCGAGGCAAGGACAGTTCGGCAATGCGCGCCTCGACTGCGGCCTTTATCTCAGGTTTCTTCAGGTTTTCACTTCCGATGGAATAAGCCGAATCAACCGAGTACCCCGCACGAATTGCCGCTTTTGTCCTATTCCCATCTACACAGAATTCCTCAATAAAGCGGCGCTGCTTTAGAGTGAATCCGTCATCTTGTATTTCGTCATCCGGCGCAAGGTCTGCCATGCTTTGAAAGCGAAACTATCCCTTTAGCAGGGGCCTAATCGCTTGTTTAATAAGTAGATGTGTTGTATATTTATGATATATCAAGCTAATTTTGAATGGCACGCCACACTAACATTCCCGAAAGTTTAGAAGAGCGGTTTTGGCAGAAAGTGAACAAGACAGCAGGGCTTGGGCCTTCCGGTGAATGCTGGGAATGGATTGCAGCAAAAGCCACTCAGGGCTATGGCACCTTTAAGGCTAGCGATAGGCAGGCTTTGGCTCATAGGTTTTCATATGAAATGGTTAACGGAGCGATTGGCGACCGCAAAGTATTTGTTTGTCACAAATGCGACAACCCCCTTTGCGTGAATCCTGCACACCTATTTACTGGTTCTCATCAAGACAATGTGGATGATAAAATGGCGAAGGGACGTCATTACTGCTCTTTAAAAACGGTCTGTAAGGCAGGGCATCCGCTTACAGAAGGCAACGTCTACATTAGTGCGGGCAAACGAAGCTGTAAGCAATGCAAAGCTGAGCGTGGCAAGGCTCGTCGAAAGAGCCAAATACCCACTTAGCCCTTTACAAACCTCCCCCCCTTACCCCAGCAGCCGGAAGCGGCCACAGGCTCAGTTGCTTCATGCCCACCCGCAGCACTGGCCGGGCCACCCGCCGTTTCTTGGCACGCAAAGCCGGGCGCGGCGGCCAGGGCGTGAGTACAAGCGGGTCGCCTAACTTCGGCAGGTTGCCGTAGATGGACTTCGAGAGGCGGCCCATCCCGGCGGCCTTCAACCGAGCGTCGTCGTTAATGGCCAGCCGCGGGTCGTCGTCCCGGTAGTTGATGTTGCGCTCCAGCCGCACTAGCTCCTTCACCACCGCAGCCAAATCGGGCCCCTCACAAAGCAGCAACTCCGCTACCCCCGGCTGCTGCTGGGGCGTGAGCTTCTGGATAATCTCGGGCATGGCTTCGCGAATGCGCTTCTCGGCTCCGCGTACCTGGGTGGCGGCGAGCTTGCCCCCGAGCAGCTGTACGTACACGGCCTGCTTATCGAGGGGGCGGTAGAGGTGGCTTACGGCGTCGTCGCATAGCCTGGTGTAGGCGCGCAGCAACTTGCGCTCTAGCACGTAGCTACTGGCGGCGTGTCCAGCTTCGGGGGCGCGGCGGGGCGTAGTGGGCATGTTTCTCGCGGGCTTCGGTTGAGGGTACAACACGAATTTCCGGGCGGCGAGAAGCGATGTGGGCGGGCGGCGCGGGCTAATTATTCCCCGTTTTGGGGTAAAGCTTGAATAAGCCGTGCCCGACGTGTTCCAGGGTGAAGTGCAGGGCCTCGCTACAGGCCCCCAGCATGGCATTCGTGCGGGCGGCGGCCTTAAAGCGAATCCCGCCCGAGCTGCCAACCGGCAGGCGGCGGTAATGCCCACCGGCGCGGGTATCGAGGTGCCAGTTGTCGCGCTCTCGGATGGGGGGGCGCAAGTCGATGGTTTCGCCCGCAGGCAGCAGGCGGGCCGCTTCCGCGTTCAGGTGCACGGAGCCATCGGCCCGCACGCTTAGGCGAGGCTCGGTGCGGGGCACGTACGCCGCCCGCGGCTCGTGGCTGTAGCGTCCCAGCCCCACGGGCTGCGGGTGGCGGGCTCCGTAGCCGGGGTTTTGCAGGAAGGCTTGGGGTGTCTGGCTCATGGGGGCCTTAGGTGTTAGGGGTGGGGGCGGGGGACGTTTTGAATGTCCACTCAGGCGAGCCGGGCGGGCCATCAGCCACCTGCACGGTGGTAGTGCACTCTCGCTTACCATCAGGCGTCCAGGTGATAGCGGTGAGGCCCATCTTTTCGGGCTCAAAGGGCTCGTCTGTCAGCTCAACCACCAACTTGATAGTGACGATGTGAAGCAGAAAGCTCTTGAGGTCGTCGGCTAGCTCGTCAATGTTGTCAGTGGTTACCACCCGGGCGAGGTCGGCAATGCAAGCAATCTCGTGTGTCTGGCTCATGGGGTCTTTAGCTTTTAGGAGAGGGGGCGGGCTCTTGCTTCTTCTGTATTGATAGTCTGAGCGTTGTGATGTCATAGCCTAGCTTATCCAGTGCATCGAACAGAGAAGGCACATCATTGAATTGGCGGGCAATCACATCGTATTCGGGCCGTGCACCGCAGTAGTAGTGCAAAAGGCGGCGGCCGGCCCCTGGGGCGGGCAATTCATTGTGGTAAACGATGTCGTTCTCCTTCTTCGACCACTGCATGACGAGTTCGCCGGGCTTAGGGGTGCGGTATCTCATGATTTCAGTTTTTAGGCGTGGCGTAATACACTTCCAGAGCCGCCAAAACGGCTTTGATGGCTCCCTCATCCGCTGGCCCCGTCCACACGAGGCGCTGCCGGTCGCCAAAGTGGTTGGCGGCGAGGGCCAGGCTGTGGGGGCCGATTAGCCAGTAGCACGGGCCGCCGATGGTGCCGAAGGTGGGGCGGGGCAAAGCGGAGATTTCCCGCTTTGGGTTTTCCGCCGCCCTCCCGGCCTCTCCCGCCCCTGGTGTGTCTGTGTGTGTGGCTGGGGTGGCTTGCGTGGCGTGGGGGGGGCTTCTTTGGGGCCAAATCGGCGCTATTCCAGCGGGCTGTCATTGCTGGAGCGGTAAATTGTGAATCCTAGCCCTTCCTCGCCTTCATAATCAATGCCCGCGGCGACCAGTATTCCTTCCACATCTAGCGGGCACAAGCAAGCGTCTTCATCTTCTTCATCGGCACAGAGCGGGCAAAGGGCAGAGCCGACTAGGGCGCGCAGCTGGCGGGGAGTTTCAATCTCTTGGTCAGTTGCGGAATTGTAAATGGTGTTCGCGCTACACATCGGCCACCCCTCCTTTCTTCCCCTGTAGTGGAGACGCGCCATCCTCTTCTGCCAGGGCATTGGCTTCGGCGCGGGTCAGGTAACAGCCCTCAACATCGGTCACGTAGTCGTCACCATCTCGGACGGGCAAGCCGCTTACCTCATAGAAGCCGACGATTTCACCGAGCCCGCCTGTCTTCTCGCAGGTAAGGCAGTTGCCGGGGCAGGCAACAGGGTTTGGTCCAGCTTTTGCCTGGAGTCGCTCAATCAGCCGGCCAATGGCGGGGCCGTCGCCTGCATTGTAGGCCCTATTCAACTCAGCCAGCACCTCGCCCAGCAGCTCGCCCAAGCCAGCATTCGCCGTTACAAGGGGCTCGTTCTCCTCCCGTAGCTCGGTGGCGGTGGCGCGCAGGTCTACGTGCTTGCCAATAAAGGCGATGGTGGCCTCCAGAACGTTTGCGGGTTCCGTTTCCAAGACCGCGCTTATGTCAGCTAGCTTGGCTTCAGCGGTGGCGAGTGCGGCTAGCAGGGTGAGCATAGCGCCAGGATGGGCAGCGGCGATGTAGGCGGCGTTCGCCATGCACTGGCCCATGCCCTCACTGTCAATGTTGGCTAAGGCGACATGCTTTTTGTCATCAGCAGTATTTATTGCCCCCGCAAAATCGGGGGAAGTAAGCGCCCACGGGCCGGGCGTAGCAGCCTCAGCTAGTTGCTTCAGTTCGGCCCGCTGCTCTACCGTGAGCGGGGTAACGGCGGATGTAGCTTGCTCTTGCATGACTTAAAGATACTGATTAAAAGTGGATTATCAAAGTAATAGTTGTGTTTATTTTGGTTAAAAGGCCCCGCCAATGGTGAGCACCCCCGCCTCAATCAGCCGGGCTTCGAGCCGACGCAGGCACTTGGTTTCGGCAGGAGTGTGCTCGCGGGGCAGGGCTAGCAGGCGCTCGCGGGCATCCCAGGCAGGTAGTAGCAGGTTGCCCGTTGCCAGCACCTTGCCCAAGTGAATGATGTAGTCGCCGGGGGCCACGGCGACTACTAAGCCGTTGCTGAAGGTGTGCCGCTGCCGCTGCGCAGCCTCATCCCAGCCGTGGAACTCGCATAGCAGCCAGGGCCGGCGGGCACCGTAGCCATTCACGAACAGCACCTGGTCATAGTCGTTCTTCGTGAGCCGGCTCTTTATCCACTGGCCGGGGCTGCGGTATTCATCCTTCTTTTCGCCTGTTATCATCACCTCGAAAGGCTGCCCAGTGAGGGTAGCGCGTAGCACGTTGCCACGCAGTTCGGGAGTTTCCATCATGTCTCGGGGGCTTATGGCTAGTGGGGGAAGTGGGTGGGGCTAGTAGGGCATCCCATCGGGGCCATCGGGCCACGTCGGCTTATCGAACTCAGCCTTGCGGCGGTGCTGCCCCCGCCCATTGTCTTCGCATTTGTCGCACAGGGGCACGCCGCAGACGAATTGCGTGAAGGTTTGGCAGCACTCGCCAGCAGCGGGCTCGCCACAGCACTGGCATTTCACTTCTGCGTGGTCGGCGCAGCGGCCGGGAGCAGTGGCAGGCTTGCCACAATAGCCCCGCCAAGCAATGGAGTAGGCGCAGGAGGTCGTATTTTCTTTCATGACTGTCTCTCTTGGTTCTTAGTGCCGCACAGTAGCGGCGGGGGTGGGGGATTCCTGTTCTATTTTGGCGTCAATGGCAGCGAGACGGGCGGCGCATTCCTGCTCAACCTTATGCCGCAAGGCTTGCAATGCCAGCAGCCGCGTGGAATAGAGGCTGCGGCTGCCCTTGGTGCTGGTTTGGCTGTCGCTGCGGGAGTTGTGGTGGATGGAATCGGAGCACGCTGGGGACACCGCATCCCCGCCAAAGCCAGCGTAGGCGGAATACAAAAAGCCCTTTATCAGCCGGTTGCCCCGCTCGCTGCTTAGCGGGGCCGGCACATCGGGCGGCACGGGCTGGGTCCAACTTAATGCCTTGGCTAGGCGCACCTGCTGCTTGAGGGCGTCGAATTCGGCTTGCTCTTTCTTGTTCATCATGGCTGTTTCGCTCTTAGGGGGTGGAGGGGAGAGGGTTAAAAGGGGGCGTTTGGAAGGGGCTTAGCGTCGAAAGTGCTGGCGGGCAGGTTATTGGCGTTCCATTCGGGGGCAGGGTCGCCGGGGGCGTTGAAGCTGACCTTTTCAAGCGGGTGCTGCCCGTCGCCCACCTGTGGGAAGTAGCGGAAGGTGGGGCGCTCGTACAGCAGGGGCAGCATCCCAGGCTGGCCTACGCGGCCCTGCTTCTTGATTTTATGAATCCACAGTTCCGTTTCAGGGTCGGGGAAAGTGGGACGGAACACGGCCAGCACGTTGTCAAACTTGTTGTTCCACATCTTGCCGCCCGAAATGGAGTAGGCATCGGGCCGCACCAAATTGCCCGCCTTGTCCTTCGACTGTCCGGCCGGGTGCGCCGTGACGAGCAGCGCCACGTTGTGCTTGATGGCGAAGCGCTTGAGGATGCCGAACTGCTCACTGAGGTAGATATCCTCCCGGCTCTGCCAGTCGTGGGCCAGCTGGTTCCAGGGGTCAATCAGCACCCCATCCAGCGGCTTTTCAGCATGGAGGCGGGCAAACTCATCCAATAACTGCTTTGGGGTGGCTCCTTCGGGGGCCGTGACCACTACGAAGTGCTCGTACACCCAGGCGATGGCCTTTTGCAGCTCGTCTAAGCTCATGCGGCTATTGGCAAACTTGAGGTTGGCCGTGCGCCCGACAAGCATTTGGGCCATTTCCACGTAGAAATCTTCCTCGTTTTCCGGCACGAATACCGCGAAGCGCCAGCCAGCGAAGGCGGCCTTGAGCAGCATCACGGAGTGAATCATGCGGCTCTTGCCGTGGTTGGCGTTGCCGGTGATGATGGTGATTTCCTTCTTGAGCCACGTCCAAAACTCATCCAGGCAGGGCCAGTGGGTGGTTTCTCCGTTGCCGAAGCCGTGTTGGTAAAAGGCAACTGCGGCGGCCATGATATCGGCCAGTTGCTGCACTTGCAGCGGGGCAACGGCGGGCTTGGCAGGCAGGACGCGGGCGGCGGGGCGGGGGGCAAAGGGGCTGGGCAAGCTCATGCGGCGCGGCGGGCCAATAGCCCTTGAAAGGTGGCGATATCAGCGAGGTTCTGTTCTTTCTGCTTCACCCAATCCGCGTGGGTAAGACCAAACTGCTCTTTGAAGAAGGCGGCGCGGGTGGCCTCCTGCTGCATGATGGCCTGGGTGTGGCGCAGGTTGACTTCCATTTGGCCGTTGTAAGCCGTGGCCGTTTCGCTGAATGCCTGCATGGCGGCCAGCAGCGTTTCAAGCTCTAGGCGGCGCTCAATTTCTGCGGAGGTGGTCGTGGTCACGTCGTAGGCTTTGAGTTCGGCAGCGAGGCGGGTTTGCACCGCTGGCAGGACTTTAGCGAGCCAGAAGGCGGCGGCGCGGGCTTCTCCTTCGAGGTGGGCCAGTATTTGTTCGTCGTAATACATTAGCGGGGAGAAATGATGTGGATGGTAGCGGCGGGGTATTGCTGCTGCCAGGATGCGGCTAGTTGCTTGTTCACATACTTGTCGTTTTCGCCTTGAATGGCGATTACCTGCCCTTGACGCTCCTGCCCTTTGGCCGGCAGCTCGTTTCGCGGTGTGGGGACCGTAGGCAGGCCCACCGTGAGACTGAGCAGGGGGCCGCGCTTCTTTTCGTTGATGAAGTAGGCCGAAATCCAGCTGCGTAGCGATTTGGGCGGGGCTTCAATGCCCTGGCTGCGCATCTTGTCCTGGATGGCGGCGCGGTAGGTTTCGCGGTCTAAGTCAATCGGCAGGCGCAGGTCGGTGCAGATGCTGGCGAACGTGGCGGGGTTCACGAGGCCAGGCCAGGTATCGGCCGTGAACAGCACCGCATCATCGGCGGGCGGCGCATAAGTTTTCGCCTGGGTGCTGGCTTTTAAAGCTGGTGCTGGCGTGGGGGCCGCCGCCGAATTCGCCTCGCGTTCTTCTACGTCAGTAGAAGATGTAATTGTAGTTGTAACTAGTTGGCATTCCGTTGCCGTTTTTTCAACGTCCGTTGGTTTTTTGGCAACGTCCGTTGGCGTTCCGTTGGCGTTCCGTTGCTTCTTCACCTCAGCCGACCGGCGGCCTGCCTCGGCTGCTTTCTCGCTTTTGCGCTTCTGCTCCTGCCCATCGGCCAGCAGTCGGGGGTTATAACGGAAGGTGCCGCACTCCGAAATCGGGAACTTTTTGAGCAAGCAAGCACCACTAACTGCCCACTGCTCGGGTGTCATTTCAGCCAGGCGGCGCACCTCGTCGGTATCCAGTGGCAGGGTGCCAGGCACATCTTCACCCCACGCTGTTGCCAGCAGGCCGATGTAGGCCCCGCGTTCGGCTAGGCTCATCATGCGCACTGACTTCGAGGCAAGCCAGTCCGTGATGTTAAATGCAAACCAAAAGGGCTTCATAGCGCCTGTTCCTTCTCTAGGGTGGGGGCCGGGGCGGTCTTTTCGACGTATTGGTGAGGCTCTAGGCCTACTGCGAAGTGCTGGGAGCGCAGGTAGTTGATGTAGGCGGCTGGAGCGTAAGTGATTTGGTCACATGACCAATCACTATAAATTGTGACCTCTACCCGCTCGCCCGTAAACTCATCTTTAGCAGAGACATAGATGGCATCGGGCGCATATTCTGTATCAGTATCTTCATCGTAGTCGCCATCATCAAGCACAGCAGTGGCGTCCTGCAACAAAACATCATCGGCTACCACTAGCTGAGCCAACACGCAAGCCGGTACTGTCCCATCGGGTAGCTGGTGGCAGAGGTGGGAGAAGGGGCGGAGGACGGGTAGCGCAAGGGAAGGGTCGCCCACATAGCCAGCTTCAACCACAATGCTTTCCGCCCTATCATTTATATCAAGCCGAATCAAGCGGCTGCGCTTCCCTTGCGAGTTCTGTATTTCAATGCCATAAGGCAGGTAGGGGGCCAGAATTTCGAGGCTCGTGCCCTGGGTGGTGGTAGTTGCCATGACTAATTAGCTATTGGGGGTGGGGGAGAGCGGCTTTTTCTTGCTGTAAATGGCGTGGCAGCGCTTGCAATCGACGTGGTGCAGGCAGCCAAAGCCGTCGTGCAGGTATTCTAACCGGCCGCCGGGGCGCACGACAGCGACCACGCAGTAAGAGGGGTAAAGGCCGGGGTCAGCACCACACAGCGCCCTAGGCGAATCCTTGCTGACTAGTTGCAGGTGCGTAGCTAGCTTAGCCTTCTGCACGACGAATAATCGGGTTCCAACTTTCATAGCGTTTTTGGGGCTGTCTTCTCTAGGGTGGGGGAGGGTGGGGCGATGACCTTGAATTCTACCACCCATACCCAGGGGTTGGATAGCTCTGATTCTTCGCCATTTATCAGTCGCCAGCCTTTCATGTAGGCGGTGTAAGGGTCAGAGTGGCAGAGCTTGCATTTGTCGTAGGGCGAGTCGGGCCACACATACCCTGTGCTGCCTGGCCTGCCGTTCATGTTGGGGCAAATCTTGATGCCCTCAGCTATGGCATCTTCAGGACTAATGTCATGTAGCCGCTCAACACGCAAGGCCGTAATCTCTAGTAGCACACGACTAGCGGCGCGGGACATGAATATGCCAGACTTCCAACGCCTTGCTCGGCTTTCGTCATCAGTGGAATCGGCTCTGTAGGCAATGAATGGCGTCGGCAGGACGTGCCCCCAGTTATAAGCAAATGTTTCGCGCACCCAAAGCCGGTCACCTACTTCGCCGTAGGGGCAGGGGAAGTAGCCATCTGTTCGCTCCTGCAAGGCGTTGCCAATAGCAGAGTAGCGCCCCCAAAAATGGCGGCCCTCGTTGCGGCGGTCGCCAGTTGTGCTGAGTAGGGTGCTGATTCTGAATCGCTCGCTAGGCGGCTGCACTTTAATGGCCCGGCGGGTTTGCGTCTTGCGGCCGTCCATTAGCGCCCGCACCATCGGGCCGGTGAATAGGATGGGGCGCTCTTTGATTATGTTTCCCATAACGGTCTAAAAAGGCAAACCCCGCACCCGCATTCTGTCAAATGCAAGTGGGGGAGCCTAGTAGCCGGTCTGGCGAGCAGCCGGTGGGTGAAGATGTTGCAAGCCGTGACAGCGGCCTAGCGCGGGCCTGCTATCGGCGGGCGCTGTTGCGATGATGCAAAGGTACAACGTTGAACGTATAACTCCAAACGTACAACGTTTAATTATCGCCACGTACTTTCGTAGCGTCAACCTCAATCCTGTTATGCCTGCCCCAGCCGCCGCCACCGCTTACATTCAGCGCCTTATCAAGCTCTCGACCTATGCCAAGCGGGAAGATGTGAGCGTCACAGAGGCCCGCCGCCGGCTGCTGGCTGGCAAGATTGAAGGCCCGAAAATTGACGGAGTGCAGTTTATTGAGCTGCCCGAATAGCGCCCGCCTACCCACCTATTACCCTAGTAGCGCAGAGCCGGCTAGTTGAGGCCGTCGTAGTAGCGCTTGGCTTCGTCGCGGTCAATGGTTTGCAAAATCTCCTTCCCTTCGCGCACTACTTGGTAGTAAAGGCTGGTTGTGTCGCCACAGGTTTCGGTGACTGCTTCTAGGCCTTTCATGCCCACAGTGCACCATGCTTTTTCTATAATGCGGCGCCACCGTTTAACAGGCTGGGGTGTTGGTAGTGCTGCCATTAGAAAAGGCTGGGGTGTTTGCTTTTGAACAAGGCGTAGTGGCTAGGCTCAAGCCACTGCATGCGCCGTAGCTTTTCTGCCCACACGTCGGGGAAGAGCTGGGCAAATCGGCCCTTTTCATTTTCCCAAATGCAGTGACAGGTCCAGCACAACGTAATGACGTTTTGCGGATTAGCCGCATGCCGTGGGTATTGCTTCTGAGTTAAGATGTGCGAGCGCGTGAGCTGCTGCGAAGCGCCACAGGCTAGGCAGCAACTCCCCAGTGGGCAGGCTGTGGCGACGTGCCGCCGGATGGCCGCCTGCTTCTTTGTGGAGCGGGGCAGGCGGCCGGTGCGGGCTAGAGGAGTGGTGCGCTTTAGCATGGCTAGGCTATTCCTAATTCGTCCAGCGCGCCAATCAGTACGATAACTAGCAAGGCGTAGAGCCACGCGCTGGCTGGCTCAGGGCGCACGTACAGCCAGACAATCAGCAGCAAGCACACCAAGGATAACAGGAGGCTACAGGAGAGCTTGAAGATTTTAGGATTCATGGCTAGGCGGCTAAGTGATAGGTGAGCTGGCGGGGCTTTGGGCGGCCCCGCCATAGCACTTGCCAGCGGTGCTGGTAGTGGCGAGAGAGGCGAGGCAGGCCCGCGCCCCGGTTGATGCGGGGGCTCATGGGCAGGGCAGGTTAGCGGCGTAAGACTCGTACCACTGCGCTTTCGCCTCGTCCTGCTCCGCCGTATTGCCGGGCTTCTTGCCAGCGCGGGCGCGGTACTTTTCGGCATTAAGGATGCAAAACCAATACACCGGCTCGGAGCCGTAGTCCTTCGCCATCCGGTCAATTACTTCGGTGCCGTTGTAATGGGCGGGGCCGTTTACTAGCTCGTTCATAATTAGGCGGCTTGCTGAAGGGCGGCGTAAAAGGCGGCCTGAGCAGCAGGCCCGCCGTGCTTGGCATTGAGCATGTAGGCCATGCGGGCGGGGTGGTCGTAGGCGAGTTTCTTTAGTTGGTCCGATACACTTTCCGCCTTTGCTGCCCGCTCACCACGCAGGCGGGCGGCTTTGGCAGCATTCAGCACAGGCGTGCGGGGGTCAGATTTGGTGGCAGCACCGATGATGTGCATAGGCCTGAGCGTGTTCTTCGCCTTGGGGCGGGGGTCGTGCACGGCAGTGGCGGGCGCTTTTGTGGCCTTTGTCGCTGCCGGCTTCACTGTGACAGGCTTGGGCGGCTTGATAACCTTGGCGACTTTTACCGGGGCGGGCTTGCGGTAGACAACCCCAAGCCCGAAGGCTTTGGAAATACACTGGCGCGTGGAGTAGCCCAAATGCTTGCCCACGGCGGCCGGCCCCAGCGCGGGGTAGTTGGTTCGCAGGTACTCCACATCGGCCGCCTGCCACACGATAGCCCGCCGCGCAAGTCCCATCGACTGCGCCTCCGTGCCCAGCGCCTTCATGCTTCGCCCTGGCAGCGCGGCCAGCAGTTCCGCTACGGGCGCGCACGGATAGAGCGTGCGGATTAGCTCGCGCTCCTGGTCCGTATACCGCAGGCGGCCCACGGCGATGCCCATTTTGGCGGCCTTCTTCTGGATAGCCAGGCGATTGGCTTTGCGCGAGAGCAGCGGCAGCACGGCAACCGCGCCGCCGCTGGGGTAGTGCTCGCGGAGCAGCTGCACATCGGCCGCGCTCCATTCGGTGGGCATCCGGTGCTTGCGGCGCAGGTGCAGCGAGCTGGCCTTGCGGGCGATTGTAGCCCAATTGCGTCGGGGCAGCGCAGCTAGTACTTCCGCAGCTGGCGCGGTGGGGAATAGCTGGCGCAGCGCGGCTACTTCAGCTTCGGTGTATGGTGGCTTTCTGGGCATGGCAACTAGTGATTTATGCGAGTGAAGGTGCCGAAGTCTAACGCGGCCTCGAACTTGGCGGGGTCGTCTTGCAGCGGGCTTTCGGGAGTGAGCGGCTGGCTGTCAGCACCGAGGCGGAACAAGGCAAAGGCGGGGCGGCTGGGCACATAGAACCGGGCGCCCGTGCTGTCGAAGTAGTAGCCCGCCAACGGGTGAGGCGGGCTACTCAGGGTTGGCTTCCTCATGGCTGCGAAGTGGGGAAAGAGCCCAGCAGCCAGGTGGCTACCGGGTCGTGGGGGTAGCGGCTGCTGGGCTTCGGCAGCACGAGCAAGGCCAGGCAGGCCAGGAAGCGGCGGGCGCGGCTAGGCTTCATCGGTGGCTCCTTTCTGGCTGGCGGTGGGGGCGGGCAGCAATTCAATACTCAAGCGGACGCGCGCGCCAGCATTTTCGGGCTTTACAAATCCAGCCAAGGCCGCGTCAACATTTGGTGGCACACAGGCGGCTAGGTCCTGCCATTGCAGATATGCCTCGCCTTTTGCATCCCCATGTTTTTCAAGCACCACCGTTGCCTCCATCACGGCCCCGCCACTTCCTCCTATAGTAGAAGGGGCCGCAAGTTCTTTCGCCAAATAGGCCGCAAACTCAGCGGGCACATTGGACTCGCTCACAGGCGAAAAATCGTCTTCTGTCATCGTGCCCACTTGCCAGGCTGCCCAGTCGCGGTTCGCCCAGTAGGCATGGCCAAAATGCTCGTTTACAAGCTCAAGTATCCGTTCTTCTGTCACGGCGGGGCCGCCTATAGTAGAAGGGGAGGCCACCGACTCGTCAGATAGCTTTACCTGATATGCTTGCGGCTCGCTGCCTTTATACTTCTCAAACCAAGCCTTGTAGCCGTTCTTTTCGCGGCGAGTATGCCATCCGGTATTTTCGTAAGTCTTGTCGCCGTGACAGTCGAGCGTCACGTTTTGCAGCCACCACAACTGGCCGCGCCGGCCGTTGTCGTAGAGCACCACAAAGGCGCGGCTATCCTCGTCAGCTAGCTTGGGAATGCCAGGAATCCAGGCCAGCTTTGTCGGCACTTCTAGTGGCTGTAGGGGCTGGGAGGCGGCGCGCAGGCGGGCGTTCTCGGCTAGCAGGGCTGGGAGGGCGTTGCAGGCCTTTGCGACCAACTCAGCTGCGTTCATGTCGTTGAAAATCGCTAGCTCGCAGTAGTCGCCTTCTGCGTGTCGTTCTGTGCCACCGATTGGCAACAGGTAGGCACTTACGCCATCTTCGTCAGAATCATAAGCCAATTCAAGTGGTAGCTGCGGGCCGTGCTTCACGGCAGCCTCCAACCCAGCCAGCACCTCATTGCTCAGCGCCGGCTTCGCGCCTCCACCTAGAAGCGGGGAGGCTGGGGGAGTGGGGGCGGCGAAGTCGTAGCCACCATAAAAGCAGGATTCAGCTAGGGCGCCTTCGCTAGTATGCGAGACACCCTCAATAGTCCAGCCTTCCTTTTTAAGTATCGCCAAGAAGGCGTCATGCTTTTCAGTGTCGGTATGCATAGTTTTGTGAGGTAAGTGGTAAAAAGTGGTGTCTCCCCCGCCGCCTTCGTAGCAGGAGAAGCGGTGGGGGATGGGGTGATGGCTCGCCGTTACGAACCACGGGCGCGGGTTACTCCCGCCTTAGCCGCTGTCTGCCAAAACCTTCGCACATGGAGGTATTGCAGCGGCTAGGCGGGGTGGTGGCGACAGGGTTGCCTAGGCGGCCTAGGCGGCTTGGGCGCGGCCATTCAGGCGGTTGTCCCGGCGAGTGTTGCGGAGTTGAATCAGCTTTTCTTTAGCGTCGGCTAGCTCGTCAATCGAGCGACCCGGGACCTCTAGCCAGGCTTGCCCCGGCCGTATCTTTTCGGATGGAATGTCCTTGTCCGTGGTCAGCAGTTGGAGTATTTCTGCCCGCAGCGACTGGCGAAACAGCCGCTGTGCTCCTTCGCTCATCACGGCCTCGGTGGGGCGGGTGGTGGCTTCCCGGGCGCGGGTGCTGCACGAGGCGCAGCGGATAGAATACTTCTGGCCCTGCACCTTGTACTTGACCAATTCGCCGGCGCCGATGCCGACGTAATTGGCGCAGAGGTAGCAGCAGCCGGCGTGGCTATTTTTTATCGGCATGGCAGGGCAAGGGGATGGGGCGGGCGGCGGCGAGGCGGGCTAGGGCAGCGGGCAACTCAGCGCGGCCCCGGCAACGGGTGGAGCCAGTGGGGCAGGGCATGGCGGCTAGTCCTCTGTGACCGGGATTACTGGGGCCGGAGCGGGGTATTCTTGCCAATGCGATACCTGGGCGTAATGCCCGTGGAATTCCATCCCGACCGGTCGCCACTGGCCTCGATCATCGCAGTAGTGCGGATAGCGCTCCGTCTTCCCATCGACCACCACGAGCATCAGTTCCGAGTGGTTAGTGACAAGCCATCCATTGCTCTCACGTCGCTGGGTGGGCGGCAGGCGCTCATTTACCGAAATCCATTTGGCGGCCTCTATGCGGGCCAGCAGCGAGCCTAACTCAACTAGCAGTGCCTCGTTTGTTGTTTGATTAGTATTCATGTTGTCAATTAGTTAATTGTGGCAGCTAGGCCTTATAGGTGAGGGCGTGGGTGCGGGCAGCTTCGGCACGCTTGGCTGAATTCTCACTCTCGCTGGG
>Ga0265798_10000764_pt1 | contig 51554 bp, 59 predicted proteins | sample P3T30metagenome_FD_192430 | JGI IMG/M metagenome (GOLD analysis project Ga0265798, IMG submission 192430) | Plant litter microbial communities from East Loma Ridge, Irvine, California - P3 T30 | ecosystem: Environmental > Terrestrial > Plant litter > Unclassified | place: USA: California...
GTATAAGTCGCGAAAACAAAAAAGCCCGATCATTTCTGATCGAGCTTCGATGTTGGGATTATTTGGTCGGGACGGAGTGATTCGAACACTCGACCCCTTGCACCCCATGCCGGAGGTCGACCTTACAAAGCATTGATTTTACTAGGGTAATTTTGAGCGCTCGCTGCAGTCACTGCTCTACGCTATCCGACGATTTTCAACGATTCCCCGCAAAAGTCCCTGAGAGAATCTAAGTACCCTGACATCAAACGGTCGTCATGATGAAGAGAGTCGCGCCTCGTCCCGTTTCGCCAGATTCAACGCCATTTTCACCCTCTCGCCACACATATAGCATCAACGCAGCGCCATTCCGTTACCATAGCCCTAGTTCTTGGTAACGTTGCCGCTTAGCATTCAACTCCGCCGAGTTACTGACCACACGCAAAGCATACTTTAAATATCCAACAGCGGCGGAGTAGTCGCGCATCTGCTCACAAACCTGGATCAGTCGGATTAGAACTTGAGGTTTGCTTGGACACTTCCTATTAATCACCTCAAGTGCTGAGCGGGCACCTGGAAAATCAGCCTCTAAACCGAAAAGCGTTGCGCGCAGAAAATCAAGCTCTAACGACTCGCCACCCTGATTTTCAGAATCTTGAATAAGATTTTTTGCAAGTCCAGTTTTGCGCAAAGTCAAAAACGCCTTAATACCTAGCAGCCGAATTAACTGCTGGTCTCCCCCCGGCGAATTACCTTTGTATTCTCGGCAAAATACCTCCTCGAACTCGAATAGCCTGTTTGCCCGATATAGCGCATTAAGTTGTTGCAGCAACGCAGCGGAATCGTGGGTACGGGCGAACTCTTCTTCCGCAACTCTTGCCGCCTTTAGGTAGTCTTTTGTCTCCAGAGCTTCGACAACTGATGTCGACCAATCAACCGAAGCCTGCCCGCCAAATGGCGTTATGGAATACTGGGGCGCGTCTAATTGTTGCTGCCTCGCCAGCTCGAAAGCACTGCGAAGCGAAGCAATGTCGTGATATCGAGCGGAGGGGACCCTTTCCATGCACCTAAGGATTAAGGCGTCAACCATGGGTACGATGTTGGCGTTGATTTCGCTGGGGCGCTTAAATGGCGCATGACGACGCACTTGAGATGGCGTGTCGTGAGGGAGCTGTCCCGTTAGCAGTTGATACAAGAGGACACCGAGACTGTAGATGTCGCCTCTCAGCAAGTCATCAAAAGTCCCCTTACGTGAAACACTGTCGGAAAATTCTGGCGCAGCGTACAGAACAGTGCCGCCGTTCTCTCTAGTTCGAACATAAATTTCTTCTGGCAGAGCGGAGCTACCGAAGTCAGTCAACTTCACCAAATCTCCCGCGCCCACAAGAATATTGTGCGGCTTGATATCGCCGTGTGAGATAGGTGTCGGCAAGGTCGCCAAAAAACCAACTGCGTCGAGCACCTGCGCGTAGATGTCAAACAGACGCTCAAACGTGTTTCCAAAATTCTGATTTCTCTGCTCAAGCTTTTGGGCAAGACTTTGGCTCGGGAAGTACTCCATTTCGATGAAGAACCATTCGTTCTCCGGTGGAATTCTCCCCATATCGCAAATCCGAACAATATTGGGATGTGGATCTATTGTCAGTAGTTCTTTCCCTTCAGCCAGCAGACGATCATCCTTTGTCAGATCTTTAGGAATCTTCACTGCGACGATGGTACTGTCCGATAGCCTCTCCGCCCGCCATACCCAACCATGACTGCCGTCACCGAGGCATTCAAGCAAGAGATACCTATCCCCTAAGCGCTTATTAGTTCCCGGCAGAAAGTGTGCGGATTTTATATTCACAACAACCTCTCACAGCGCATCTGTTTGAGAAGCAGCGTTCCACTGCACTCAACCTCAAAAATAAACCGGCTGAAAAGAACTGCTGTATTTCTAAGTGGCGGCACCTGCGCACCAACCGACGATTTGAAACCTTGCCGACATCGCTGTGCAAACACTTCTTTATTTGGCGCGGAGACAACTCCCTTGTTCCATGCCGAAAGGATTAGCACCGAGGGGACATCACCCCATCTCATCGATGCCTCCAGTAAATTACAAAGCTTCTCGTCAAGCTTCTTTTGCCCCCGATCGGTACCATCGAATCGTTCAAACTCAATCAGTACATCAGGTGTGCGTTGCGTTCGACTAAACCAAGTTGAGTCGGCCCGAATATCTGCCCCATGCGTCATTGGCACCGGGCATTCCGCCACTGCCATAAAGCCAAGCTCAGATCCAAGCTCATTCCAGGCACTGCAACCCAAGCTGTGCACTAATACATCCTCGTCACGAACGCCCCAGCTCGACAGCATGGGATAGCTGCGATCGACAAATTCCAGAGTGGACATTGCGGAACAAATGCGCACTGGAAGGTCAGCCACCAAAACTCCCCCAAACGCGCAGCACTTCAGGCGACTCACCACCGTGTATTAGTGCCTTGCCACCAACTTTAACTAGTAGCGATGCCGGAATAGATCGACCACAGACCAACGCCTCACCCGTTGATAAGTTTGGCAACTCATCCAGGTCGGCTTTACTTACCATGTCAGATGCTTTTGCAATAAATCGCTGGTCATCGGGGTTCTTCAGACGCATGGTGATCAAGGTATTGCACTGCGACGTCACGTCAGCATCGAGTTTCGATGGGCGCTGGCTAACGATGGCGAAACCAACACCGAACTTGCGACCTTCGCCGGCAATTTTCTTGATGATTCGATGGCTGACGGCATTTCCACCAGCTGGCGCGAAATTATGTCCTTCCTCATAAACCAGGAAACAAGGGCGTAGAGGATCTGTTTTGCTGGAGGCCGCGCGCAAGATTTCACTGGAAAGCAGTGCGCAGATTACCTGTTTGGCCGTATCACTCAGTCCTTGTAGATCGATCACAACGAGTCGCCCTTGCTTATTCGAAGGACGCCCGATCATTTTGTAGATGTCGGTTGGAGCAGACATGGCAGCAGAGTAAAAGCTTTGTGCTTCGTTGAGCACCCGCGACAGCTTCATCGATGTCACAGCGGCACTGCGTCCATTCAATGCTTTGCCTTCTGCCTCGGAAAGGTCATCCCACTCACGCAACTCTTCGATACCATCTCCGAGAAGATGTCGAAGGCGATTGATGTCCCGCGGCTCGGCCTTGTCGGCTGTCCGCCAATAGCGCAACGCAACATCAAGCACCCGCTGTTGAGGTTCGGTCAGCCCAGGCAGAATTTCTGCCACATCATCCATTTCAAAGTGATCGAACTGCAGCGCAAGCTGGACGTTTTTGCCTGCGTACTTGTGTTTGAATGATTCATTTTGTGGCGTGTAAACATGGATGCCTGCTCCGGCTTCCTGCAATCGCTCCAAGGTTTCTCGAATTTTAGGTAGTGCCGCACGATCGCGTCCGTCTTCGCTCTCCGCTAGACCTCCCGAGAAATTCAATTGTCCCTTCGCCAGGGCCTTTCCATACTCACCATGCGGATCAAAAACAACTACGGTTCCGTTGTTCAACGCTACCAATCGTTCAATGATGCGGCCAACAGTGTAGGACTTTCCCGATCCCGTCATCGCCAGTACGGCCATGTGCTCAGTGACCAGTTTGTTTACGTCTAAAAAGACTGGCACCGTGTTATCGCCGCGCTCATAGCCAACCAGATTACCCAGGTGCAAACTGGTGTGTTCGTTGAACTCGTAGAAGTCGCTTAGAAATTGGAAGTCCACCGTTTCAACGGCAGCACCTGGGTCTAGCGGGCGGCGTGGAATTTTTATCTGGCGAGAAACCGGATCGCGATAGCCGACCAGTTCGACATTTGCGTAGAGGTTCTCGCCTGTGACACTGGCACCGGGGAGCAACTCAAGTTCAGTTACTCCATCACCAAATCCAGCGTTGAACAGCATATTGGTTCGGGTAATCCTGGTGACTCGCCCAAGCACCGGGACCACGCTTTCATCCGCGCGCTCCTGATGCATGATGCGGACAAACTCTCCACGACGAACGGAAAAGGAATCCTGAACCACCATAGTCAGCTGTGCCGCATCGCCGGTGTTACCGACCAGCTTTCCAAGTACCTTGTGTTTCATGATTCAAACCCCTCATCGAGACCGGATAACCACGTGCTTTCCACGTCGTTACTCCGCAATGCTTCATTTAGCCCCTGCCGGTAGTAGGCAGCGAATTTTTCGAGAATATTGAGTTGCTGCCGACTGAGTAGCTGCGGTAGTGGCATGGATTTTTTCTGGCTTTGCATGTCCAGAATCATCAGTCGAGATGCCACGGTATTTAACAAGGCGGAATCCCAGTCCGACTCTTCGCCAGCCAATTGAGCCATCTTTATTTGACTTGCACGCGCACTGCGGAAGTGAAATCCGATAACGCCTTGGCTTACTTCACTAGCTGGTTCCATTCGGGAGCGATTTTCAGTCATCCGAAAAGCAATAGTCCGGGTGAAGTTACCCAATATTCCATTGATAAAACGCGTATCACCAATGCCGCTCAGTCGAGTCTCTAGGCCTTCGAGCATGGCGGCCGATTCCGGTGCAAAACCATCGTTGATCAAAATGTGCTTGCGGCCGTCTTCAGTTCGTAAGTCCTGACGAGCGATACTGACAATGGCAGAGAATCGCTCAGCCAGAATGCTAACGAGCACAGGACCTTCCGGGTTCCATGGAAATAAAGCTTTCCGGTTTTTCTGCCAAAATTTTTCAATTACATCCCTGGTCTTTTCAAACTCGGCCCAATGCCGTGCATTTCGCTTCAGAGGCACCATTTCCCGGTCAATGAACAACGGGGTGTCGATCAAAATCAAGTTGGCAGAACCACCCTGTTTTAACAGTCGCTCGACAAGGGCGTAGCAGTGCCTCATCTCCACCAAGTCCAAGCGCTTTCTCTGGGCTTCGAAATCTATGTCGTCTAACTCTGATACTGAATCGGACCCAGCTGTGCCGACCTTATTTTCCTGAATGGTGAGATCTGTCCGCACAGCTGCGGATGCGTAGATAAAGCCCCCCAGAGCACGGTGAATGCATGAGTGACTCGCAATGCCTGAAACCGTGAGGTTGACGACAGCTGGCCGCTTGACACCCTTAACTAAGCCGGCATCCCGAAATATGGGGGCGACATGTTCAATATCACGAATCTGTTTGAGCAAACGCCCAGCACTGCCCGGCAATCCCAGCTGACTATCAATAGCCAATGCTTGCGCAAGAGTTTTTGCTTTCATTGGCTAGGCCTCATTTCTCAAGCTTTCGGCAAATGCCCAGTATCTACACCCCATCAGATAGACTAATCCCTGCTCAGTTAATCCATGTTCATTGATCAGTCCGGCATTTCTAAGGCGAACCATGCTTTCCGGCAAATCGAAGCTGGCCAAGTTCAACAGCGGCACGGCATATGTTTTCAACCTGGTTAGCATGCCCTCAGCTGTCGCGACATTGAATCCGTAGCAGCACACCAACACGGTGACATCCTCCGGACGTATAGCATCATTTTCTTGGGGCTTTATTTCTTCGGCGCTAACAGAGGGCAACCCACAATGCCGCTCAATATTGGCCAGAAAGTCATGAACCAACGACGCCTGATCCAACAAACTGATGGACCAAAGCGGTAGCGTTGTGGCAGCGATCAGGCCGCTATTGGAGTGTGCCTTCCAATAGCGTGTATGGCCGGTCAGTTCCCCCTGCGTCATTTCCCCTATAAAAGCGCCATCTATCCCACGCAGATTGAACGCCACCTCGCCCTCAAGCATGCTCGCAAGCGATGCCTGTTTGGCGGCTAGTGAATTGGACTGGGCCAACTCAACCATCCAGTCCAGAAAATGAAAAATACTCCCTTCCTGGTATGGCGGCAGCAGCAGCAGTGAACAACCGGGTTGGCGTACCCAGGCAGCACACTCTTCCTGAGTCTCTCTAGAGGCTTGCAAAGCTTCGCCTGTCATCAACACAAAACCGGTCTTCGGCAAGCCAAGCTGAGACGACTGGGAGATTCCCAGCAAGCTGGCCAAGAAACGCCCTCTGCGGTGTGTCTGCAATTCCGGAGTCAAATAAAGCTTCACGCATCCCCCCCGAAATAGAGCTTCATTTTCAGGATGCCCTTGGCCACCAAAGCCTCTTGCGCGGGTTGCGACAGCACTGGGCTTTTACCCTCAGCGATCGCCAACGCCAAATCTTGCCAGCTTGCGAAGTCTAGGCCTGTCCCGCTTAACAACTGAGTCGCTTTGGCTTCCCACTGCGTTTGCTGCACATCTATCGTCACATGCAGGTCATGCAAGGTGAGTGGAGATACGCTACTTAGGCTAATTGCCGCTGGCGCAGCTTCGCTGCAAGCACTGAACAGTGGCATCAGCACTGGAAGGTAGCGCTCATTGGTCTGACTCACCAAGGTTTCGCGATGCGACAGGATGGTGTTTTCAACCTTGCTGATGGCGCCACCAACGCTGTGCAACTGAGAGTGAATGGGGTTGAGCAAGCGGTCAGGGATGTCGCGGATGGCACTGAACTGCCCCTTGCGTGCTTGCTCGCGAAACTTTTCACGCTCGTTCTTGGCCAAGTCAGCCAAGTCCTCAAACGCATCGCCAATCAACACCAGTTTTTGAGCGAGCGTTGCTAGCTCTTGTGCGTGTTCTGGCGCCGAGTAATCCGCAGGCATGGGCTCCAAAACGCGTGCAGCCTCTGCACATCGTGTTTGCAATTCCGCGAGGTACCCGGTGATCTCAACAAATTTTTTCTTGCCCGCTCGATAGCTACTGGCAATGCAGCCAAGGTTATCGGCCAGCCCCAAAGCCGTTCCATTGTCGATATTGACGCCCGCTTCCTCGGCGAGCAGGCGCAGGCGATCCGCCGCCTTGTCCAGTTGAAGTGAGCGCAGGTAATGCAGCAAGGTGTCTGAGCTCGCAGTACCCTCTGCCGCCGCGGTGCCGCTGGCGTTGTGTTGCTGCAAAGCCCCATCAAGAATGTTGGTCACCGTCTGTAGCGACAGGGTGAACAAGCTACGCGGGAACAAAGCCAGATTCTTTGCATCAGCTTCGATGTCGGTGATCAGATGATCGATGCCTTGCTTGATTTGAGTTGCCGCCTTCTCCACGTAATCTGCAAACAGCCGGGCCTGTTCGATGCGCTGATAGAGCGATTGGCTCTTATCGTCGAGGCGCAGGGTATTGATATTGCCCAAGGTAATTTCAGGCACGTGCTCCGGCTTGACACCCGCAACGCGCTGCAGCACCTCAAAGCGTCCGGCGAGCAGAGTGGGTATCTCGTCAGCAATAGCAGACAAAGCATCGGCACCTTGCAAGGCGAGCGCTTCTTCGCCGACCTTCAGCGCGTCAAAGGCGGAGCGGGCCGCTTTGAGCAATTCGTGCGCCTCCACCGTTTCAGTGCCGGTGGGTGACTTACCCAAGGGTGCGAAGAGTCCAGGGATGCGGTCATAGCCGAAAATACGTTCCAACTTGGCAACCACAGCCTTGTAGCCGTCGGCACCGTTGCCGTTAAACCAGTTCTGCGCCTCGTTGATGGCGTTATCCAGCCTGGCCCGTGGCAGACTTTGCCATTTGGCTGCTGCGGCCGTGGCATCTAGCAGCTGCAACAAATGCAACTCCCCGCACCACCACATCCAATCATCGAACACATTCTTGGCGGTCACGTTGGCATGTTGCAAGTAGCCCCAGTACCAGTCGCGCTTGGCCTTCTCAAGTGTCCATTCCTGTGTGCTGGCCGGGTTTGCTATATGCGCCAAGAAGAAGGGGAACTTGGCTTGCGACTGTTGCGGGTTGGCCAAATCGCTAAACAAGCCTGCATGCTCATCCTTCGTAAAACCCAGGCTGAGCAGCTTGCTTGGCAAGGCCAGGCGTTGCATCAGCGATGCCACATTTTCGGCATCAATACCGTGCTTGGTTTCCAGATCATTCAGACCAGAAAGGGTCGGCTCCTTGAACACAAACAAGGTCCAGGCCTGCAGCAGCAGATCGCGATCTTGCGCGTTGATCTTGCCGGTTGGCTTGAGCGGCCAAGCAATCAAGCCGCGCTCATTCAAGCGGGCACGCCATTGATGGATCGCTTGATAGGCAAAGTCACGCAGGGCGTTGAGCTTGTTCTTGAACTTGCTGGTCAGTCGTGCCTCATCCAGCACCAAGCCCTTGCATTGCTCGACCGAGAGACCGATGCGTTCCAGCTGGTCCACTTCGCTGGGGTTCAGGTAATAGAGCAGCAGATTGTCTTTGAGCTTTTCACTGACATCGCCCCGGTTGTACTGCTCCATCAAGTGAGTCGATGCCGTGAATGCCATCACCGGGAAGCGTCCTTCATCAGTATGGCGCGTTGCTGCCAATTGATGCAGGCGCCCCAGCTCCTCACGGTTGTTCACCCAGGCAAACCACGCCAGATTGTCCGGGTGCAGCTTCAACCCCTCGCAATACAACAAGCCACCACGCTGGCCTGCGCCTTGCCCACGTGGGCTGGTTTGAATGTGCAGATTCTCTTTGTTGGAGAGACCCGTCTGTGCGTACTGCCAATTCTTGTCCAGCAAACGCATCAACCCCATCAGGCGTGCCGTCCAGCGCAGGCCCGGGTTGTGGCCGCTGGCCTGCAAGAAGGTCTTCATCGCGGCTTCGTGCACAGCCGCATCCGCCGGGTCGCGGAAGATCATCGAGTTGTGTTGCTGGTTGCGGTAGCGCAAGTCCAATCGCAGCAACATGGCCACGCTAGGGCCAATATGCGTGGCCTCTTCATTCGGAATGAACTGGTCGCCACCAATCAGTTTTTGCCACAGAGCGTCGGCGGCAAACTCCACCGCAGGGTGGTCGTAGAGCAAACTCAATAGATGCTTGAACTCCCCGCGCGACAGCGGCATCAGCAGCACATCTTTGTCAGCCTCATTGATGGCAAAGGTACGCAGGTTTTGCAGCAAAGCCGTGAGGCTGAGTGCCTGCTCCACCGCTGGGTAAAGCCATTCATCCTTGTCACGTTTGAACTTGGCCTCTTCCAGCGCCTGGCGGCATTGGAGCGCGTCAAATGGCATCTTGCGATACAGGCTGGCGACCGGTTCGCCATCCTCATTGGCCAGCTGCAACAGTTCTTTGCAGCGCGCTGGTGCGGCATCCAGGGCGACAGGCAGTTGGCCGTACAGCAACGACTGCGCGATGGCGCGCAGATCGTGATCACCAGTCTTGATGCCCTCGATGGCGTGCTTGTCCAGCACATGTTCAGCGACACGGCCAGAGCTCTCTACTACCGCATCGAACAGCACGCCCATATCGGTGACTTGCTTACCCACTGCCGCGTACTGAGCCAGCACCGCATCCACATTGGCCATGATCACGTTGAACCAACCAAAGTTGGCTCCGCTCATGGCGTAGGCGGCTTCAACCAGCCCTGTGGGGTAGTCGTGCGCCAACTTGCGCTCGACCTTGAGCTGGGCCACATAGTCAGACACATCGGCAAAGGCATTGTGCTCCAGCTCCACCAGCTCAAAACGGCGAGCGACGGATTGAATCTCCCGCAACTGCTGGCCCAGCAAGGGCGAGCACAAAGCCACATAACGCAGCCAAGGCAGCTTGCGTCGCGGGTCCTCCTCCTTGATGGCTTTGCCAATCAGGCGGATGGCTTGGCCATCGAGGCGCTTGGCGTCGTCTTGCTCCAATCCAAAGGTGGCCGCCTCGGCCACGGTTTCCAGCTCGTCCAGCACTACCAGCACATAGCCGATGCCAAATTTTTCCAGATAGCTATAGGCAGCCTGCACCAGACGCACGACCAAGCCTTCTTCTTCGTAGAGTGACTCTTCAGAATGGGCTTGGTCCAACTCCAGGCATTGCGCCAGCTGCTGAGGGTCGAAGCCTGCCGGACTCAGACGATGCAGCGCCTGCTCGGCAATTTTGCTTTGAATCGATCCATCAAACTTGCCGGTCGCCAGTGGCAGCAGCGCCCTGTAAAGCCCAAAGCCAAACCAGTTGTCCGAGTTCTGGTAGTCGGAGGCGACTTGGGAGTATCGGATGTACAGCGCCAGGTACTTATCTTGCGTAGCCTGATCAAACAGCTTTTTATCTTCCAGCTGCGCACCGTCTTCGCGTACAAACCAGCCTTTGGAACAATCGTTAATCTGGGCGATCAGCTCATGGCCCAGGCGCGATTTACCGCGCCCCCATTCCGCCTCCACCGCAAACACATGGGCAAAGTTGTCCGCCTCCTGATCCACCGTGTGGATAAAGGTGCGATAGCGTTTGAAGAAACGACTCTGGCCAACCAAGGGATCACGCGGCGGATAATCGGAAACACCGGTGGCTGCCCAGCTATGGAGACGGGCCAGGTCGACAATATCGGCGGCGGAAAGCTGATCGTTTTTATTCATGCAGTAGGTTCCCCCTGAACCACATACGCCGCCTCCGGTTCGCGGACGGAACGGTGTTGATAGACTTTCTTGTAGTCCTGATACAGTGCCTCGGCAGCCAAGCGTGCGGCCTGCCACAACAACTTGCCGGTGCGGTTAAACACCCGGCTCGCGGGCAGGCTGTAGCACTGATCAGAAAACTGCGGATGAATCTGGAACTGGCCTAGTTGGCTACTGGCCCCGTCCTGATAACGCCAGACCGCGTGCTTGAGCAACAAGCCCACCAGCGGTGACAGTTGCGCATTCAATTCGGAAGTCGAGGGCTGCTGCGGAAAGCAGGCCACACCCAGCCTTGCCAGCATGCCCAACAGCAGGTCGGCCAGCGTGCCACAGCGCACCTCGTCGCCCTCTGTGCCAATCACTGTGACGGCAATTTCAGCAGGCACAAAAGCGTTCTGACCTGCAGGCAGCTCCAGTAGTAAACCGCCGCGGTTTTCTGCGCGCCAGGCATCCTGCGCAAACACCAGCATGGCTAGCAGCAGCGCCCAGGGCTGGGCCAACACCCAGTTCATGGTGGTTTGGCCTTCTGGTATTGCAGGCACCAAGCCACCCTGCAAGATTACGTGCGCATCGATGGCCGGCTTTTGATTTGCAAGGTCCAGTACAACAGGCAAAGCCAACAGTCTTCCCCTTACCCAATTCTGCTGCGCATGGATGCCGCTGGCGTCCACCTTGGGTAAGGGAGGGAGCACATCGGCAAACGCGGCCAACTGGGCGGCGACAGCCAGAATACGCACCAGTGCAGGCGTTGCTGCTGCCTGCTCAAAGCTCACGCCCAGCAACTCCCGCTCAAGCGCAGCGTAGGGGCTGGCAGTGAGTCGCGCGCTTTCCAGGGCCGCTTCCACCCAGGCAGCGGCTGGCCCCAAGCCAGATACCAACTCGACCAGCGGTGAGTTCCCCTGCGCCACCGATAGAGCAGCCATCTCCCCCGCCTCTTTACAGCGCGCAGCGGCAATCGCCAGCCATGCATCGCGTACCTCGGACTGCTGAGCCAGGAGAGAACAGAGCAGCTCGGCGTCAGACGCTAAGGCCGGGCGCACGGCCAGCAGACGCTGACTGATGATCCAACCCGTGCTAGGAACCTGATGATTCTGCGCGGCCGCGCCAGCTACGGTGCCCCCAGCTACGTTGCCATTACCTTGGTCGCCGGCCCCCTCTGTCTCTACCGGGTGAGCCAGATTGCAGAGCAGCGCCGAGCTGTCGCACTCATAGTCAACGGCAGCCATATATCCCGTCGTGAGCAAGGCTCGTAAGCGCGGGATTACGGCAACTAAAGTGGCATGGGGGCTGACCATTAATCCCCCTCAGCTTGCGTCAGCAATTGGTAAAGCTCGTCCAGATCGCCAAACAGCGCCGGGCCTTGGCCATCGATACCATCAGTATTCAATCGGCTCAGAATAAGGCGATCCAGTCGGTCGTTGCCCGCTTGCAGTGCCTTTTCGGCAGTGAGCAATTCAGCTTCGGTGAGTTGGCCTTCTATTAGGGATTCGACAAGGTATTTAGCTGCCGCCGTTAACGATTTCGATGCACGGATAGCTCTTTCTTGCTCGGTCACCAAAGCCAAAATTTGCTCCTTTACATCCAGAACAAATTGGGGAATCGGCAACGCCAAGAGTTCATCCTGCCCAATCTGAGGTTGAACCGCGCCGTAGCTGATCTTGTGCTGCAAGATTTTTCCTGCAGGTGAACAGAAGTACGCAGCGACGGCCGCTGCCGCTGCTTCATCCTCAAATTCCAACCGAATCAGATGGCTACTTATTACCGCGCCTCGGTCCCGCACATCAACTTTGACTGCGGTACCAATTGACCCAGTACGAACAATCAACGCGCAACGCTCGTGAATGATGGCCTTATCCGGGACTTCTGTCGTGTGGGCGATTTTGGGTGCGGACGATAAATCCAAGCGCCCCGACGAAACTTCGGTAACGGTGATGTAGTCACGCCCCTCATTGAAAAAGATGCGCTCCTCAAACCCGTTTGCGATCGTTTTGACGAGACTAGACAAGGGCTTTCCGAGCACTTTTGCTTGCCGTAACACGGCCACCGCGCGATTGCCGTAATACTTTGGATCGAGCCGGTGGCTAAGATCTTCCAGTTGCGGTCGATTGTGCTGCTTTTCAGTCGCTGCACAAGCGGACCTCATTGCCTCATTTGCGACCAGTGCCCCGATCGCCTCTCCTCGCGTCGTCGCCCAAGCCCGCAAACGCTCAGCTTGGTGGACTTTGTTGCCGATGTATTTTTGTACGTCGGAGTTCGCCGCAAATAGAGGAATGGAGTAAAGCGCATCCTTGGCTATGTAATTGATAATGGTGTTACTTGTAAGTCGATTTTTCAGTATTTGGCCGTGCTTTGATTTCAAAAATGCCAGCACGTAACGTGAATTCGTGTCGGCGTTGAAGGATGCTTTGTAAAGCGACCCACTGACCATCAGGTGCTTTGGAAACGCCTCTGGAACGACGCCTACCTTAGATACATTCCCCTTTACCTCGATCAGCAGTTCACCGGCTACGGCTAAGCCCTTCGGATAGTCGTCTTTGTAGTAAAGCGGCAATTTATCGGCAGCGCTGAAGTCGATGCTACCTTGATCATCAATTTGTGTCGGGGAAAGGAATGGCAGGAGCTTTTCTTCAGGAATACCTTTTATGGAGTCTGTGCCGTGATAAACCACGCGGTACCCGTCAGCGATGAGCTGTCCGAGACGCTTTGTATTTCCAAGTCCATCAATTTTTTGCACTGTTTTCAGTGCTTCCGGGTTATAAAACTCGGCATCAAGCCGGTCTTCAAGCTGTGAGTGGATGCGAACGGTATACATCACTCACCCCGCTTATAAGCGCCAACAATCTTGTCGAGGTCATTCGGCACGCCAGCCGAGTAGTCCTCGATATTGTTTTTCACCACATAGCCCAATGTTTCTGCCACGGCCATGAACACATCGCCTTGCGGCTCAGGCAGAAATTGCTCGGGTTGGTCTGTGCGGGCATGGCGCTTTTGCAGATATAATACCGAGGTCTTGGCACCCGTGCCCGAGAGCTTGAAGGTGTCCGCCGGGAGGGAGAGCACCGCCTTGACGATGGCCTTGCCGCCGACAAACTGACCGGTTATTTCATCCTTCTTGCCCATGATGTACTCGCGCACATAGCGGTCGCCGGAGTTACACAGCACGCCATCGGGCAACACAATTAATAGGCGGCCACCGGGGCGCAGCAGTTGCAGGCAGCGGTCGATAAACAGCACAGCAGGATCGATAGTGGCTCCAACTGGCTTCCAGTTGCCTTTGCCGTCGGGCTTGCTGCCCAACGCCAGGCCACTGGTGGTGGGGAACAGGTTGTACACCGCCTTTTTGCCGGTGGAGACATTGCGCAAGTCGGTGCGGTAGCCTGGCCACTTGGGGCTGCCGTCTTCATCTAGGTCGAGATTGCCTAGGTCTTGCCAGGTTTTCTTGACGTAGTCGTAATAAGCAACGTACTCGGTTTCGAGCTTGGCCGGGCGGAAGCCGCCCAAGACTTGCTCCATCTGCGCTTCGTAGCGCTCTTTGGATTCTTTGCCCTTCTTGTCGCTAGTGAACTTGGGCGTGCCAAACGGCGGGTTGGTGCAGATCAGGTCAAAGCTGTTGGGTTTGAATGCCTTGGTAGTCAGCGAGTTGTCGGTGTAGAAAATCTTGGCCTTGGGTGCCCCTTGCAGAGCCATGTTGACGCGGGCCAGCATCACCATGCGTGGGGCCGCATCGGCACCGGTGAAGGCGGTGTCGCGCAGGGTTTGCTTGAGCGCCTTTTTCTGAGCATCGCTCATGCCGCCCAGATGATCGACCACGCTCTCGATGTGGCTGAGCGCCACGGAGCCAAAGCCGAACGAACCGCAGGTGGGGTCGCAAAAGCGGAAGGCACCAGCGGTGAGGCGTTCCATAGCGGCGTTGTCTTGCTGGATATCGTGCATGGCGATTTCCAGCATGGCCTGCTTGACCGGGTTAGGTGTGAGGTACACGCCCAATCCGCCTTTGGATTCAAAGTTAGCGCGCAGGAACACGTCGAATACCCGGCCCAGCAGATCGCCCGCCACATCGGCCAAGGTGCCCACTTCTTTACCAGCGATCATACGCCCCTGGTTGTCCGTTACCGGCCCAAGGTCTTGCATGGCTTCCAGCAAGGTGCGGTAGTTTTCCGGCTGCGTCAGGCGTAGGTGGGAGTCGCTGGGGAAGATGGCGTTGCGAGTACCGTCATCGCTGACCACCACGTAGTCTTCGTGTGCTTTAAAGGCTTCAAAGGCTGCCTTGATTTGCTCGACTGCCTTGGCACCGTGCTTGGCCACGTAACGATGGTCAAACACCTCGCGAAAGCGCTGGGTCTTGCCTTCGTGGTCGGTAAAGCTGAGCTCATCACCGTGATGGACGCGGAAGGTTTCAAGGAATAGCAGCTTGGCCACTTCCTCGATGATGTCGTTCTTGTCGTTGACGCGATCCTTGACGGTCTGGAAGACCTGTTCATGGAAGGCGTCAAAGCGGTGCATCAGACGGGTGTAGATACGCATCGACCAGCGGAAGGTCGGGTCTTTTTCCAGCTTTTCGTAATTGCGAATTAGCTCGATGGAAGGCACCTCGTCCACCGAGTGGGTGCCATCACTGCCATCGACGCCAAACAGGCTGTAGCAGCGGGTGTTTTTGTCGTCTTGCAGATGGGCAAACACAGGCCAATCCCCACTTACGCTGGCCAGCAGTTCGTAAGCCAGTTGATCCAGCTTGTCTTCGCGGGAATAGTCCCAATGCCCCGGCTCCAGGGCGATCAGCAACACTGATGGAGTCTGGTTGCCTTGGTCTTCTCCCCAGACCAGCCCGGCTTTGACGAAATCGTGATCGCTATTAAGCGGGGTGTGCTCGATGTAGTCGCTGTAATTGGCGCGGATGGCTTGGTAGCGTTGATCCAGCGTTTGTTCGGTTGCCATGGGTTCTTCTGTCCTGAGTATCCATTAAGCCAGCTTGACTAGCGGGCCTTTTAATTCGAGTCGAGCATCTTGTTGTGCTGCACTGCGCAGCATCGGCTCGGTGACCACCTGGCCGGCTGATAATTTGCTGATGAGCTGAGTCAAGGGCATGGGGCGACCCGCCTTTTGTAGTAGCGCCACCATTTCATCGGCTAGGCTGGGGGCTGCATGGCCTTGCCCAGCTTTGAGAGACCACGCGAGTTCACCACCGGGCAATTCACAGCGTTGCAAGGACGGCGTACAAGCCAGCCATAGGCTCAACTGCGCACGACTCCACCCCAGCTGATGCCATTGCGCCCCATGGTCCACCCACAGCTGGTCCAGTGTGACGGGGCCAGTTTTCATACCTCGCCGAACGACGTCCAATAGATCAAAGTCACTCATGCAGCCCCTCCGCCGAAGGGGTGAGGTGTCGGAGCTCGATAACCAGGTGCAAGCGTTGCATTTGCAACGCCATAAAGCGCTAGAGAGTCCTTTAGCCAGAGCCGATACTCATGCCCACGCAGGCTATGGTCAGGAGAGCAGTCCACGCTCCATCTACGCAGAATGTATCCGGCTGTCGCGGCACGCAGTTTCATCCGCAGGACGCCCTCCTCCATGCTGTAGTCCATCTCGGTGATCTCTGGTCGAGGTTGATCCGGGTGCGGCACCAACTCCAGCTCGACGACCCGAGTCCATTGAATGTCTTGGTCGTTTCTCTCGTGCGGCGCTACCGACAGTCCCTTGAGCACGACAGGGTTCTTGATACGGGTTATGACGAAATCCCGGAACTCCTGAGATTTACGGTCGAAGGCACGTACGTGCCAGCGGAGGCCGTTATCGATCAAGGCGAACGGGACAATCTCTCGCTCTGTGTGGCCACTGGAGATGGAGTGGTACTCAATGCCAAGCGGGCATTCCTGGTGAATTGCCCGGGTCACGCCCGCCAGTACATCCAGATCTGGGTAGGTGAGGCAAAACGGGCGCTCGCTGATCACCCAGGCGCTGATATACATGGGCTCGCCGTCGCCGAAACCTTGAGTCAGCCACGACATTACTCGCTCTGGGGGGAAATCAAAGACCGGCCGGAAAGTCGTGCCCAGACCGTAAGCCTTTGCTTTGGCGTCGTAGTCGATGTTGCCGGGAGCGATCTCTTTGTACAAAGCCAAATCCCGAGTGGCGGCAGCAGACTGGATGCCAAACCGCGACACTAACTCCTGTCGGCGAATCTCCCCGATGAATCGTATGCGCAACTCTACAAACGCGAGACGGTCGCGTTGTGGCTGGGTTAAGTCGGAAAGTTTCTGTATCGACATGCATCTTGGCTCATAGAGAGAGCAGTGGTGATCAGTATGACGCAACGCACGATAGCATTTTGCTACGCCAACGTGCGCGAACCGACTCTAAATGATGCGTGCATCCGTCGCATAGTGATCACTATTTAATCAGACTGAGGATAATGGTAGGTGTTTTTTTCCCTCCAGCGATTACCGCGAATAGATGCACGAACACCAAGGCACCAGAAATCGCACCCTGCCTGGGTGACTGGAATGCTAACCATCATTCCACTACGCCACACTAGGTTGCCATCCTGAAACCCTCGGGATAGAGTGCGCCCGTCGTGGTCAATCCCACGGCCGGGTGTGGTAGCCCGATTCACACGAAGGCGCGGTTGCGTCATAAACGAGAGCAGGCCCTTCTCAGGATCTGCAGTTTTCTCGTGCATTTATGGCGGGCCGTGTGAGGCAGGCTTCGGCCTGGCCGGCCTTCCTTCGTGGGTCGGTCTACCACCCTTGCACGGTCCGCCTCCATTTGTGTGGTAGCGAATGGCTGCGGCTCCTTAATCTCACGAAGGAGCATAAGGAAAATGCGCTATCCCCTTTTTACCCAAGAGCTCCGCCTTGGGCTTCAGGTCTTGCTGTCCACCTCTGATCTGGAGGTGCGCCATGGCTGAGCTCGAATCCTGCGTTGTACCTTTCCCGCTGCAGCGAAGCCCGTTGCATGAATCCGAACGCTCTCCCCTACCCTCTGAAGCTGCAGCTGAATTACGTGGCGTGATGCTCGGCAATCTGCTCGATCAACTAGCTGAACCTGACGGTTTGCAGCCAGCCGATCTGCGCGTGCGTATAGCTGCTCACTCAGCGCTGGCTCTGCTCGATGAGATGGTCGTGCTTTATCGCCGCGCCCTCTCCGATGTTCGAGGAGGTAGCAGATGAGCAAGGGTGTGATGACCTACCTCCCGCCGCACGACGGCCATCCAGGCATGGAGATAGCTTGGGCTACCGATTGTAGAAAGGCGTTCAACCAAGGCGTAAAGCTGGCACAAACCTGGCTCGATAACGTTCGTAGCGGATGGCTCTGGGCAGTGATGATCGCGGAGCGCGATCTGCTGCCCTGCGCTATTGAGAGGCGAGCTTTTGAGGTGGGTTTCCTGAGTCGTATCCACCAGCGTATGTGCTCGCATCATCACTGCGGTGAGCCGGCCGAGACCTATACTGCGGGTGATTGCTTTGGCCACAGAAAGATCCTGACGCTCGCCGGAGCGTCAGGGCTGACCTGAGCCATGGCAAATGCCAATGAAGCGGCCTGTTTACACAGGCTAGGAAAGAAGGTTCTGAGCTAACGAAGTGCAGGGTCAGCGTCCTGCCTGTTCGCACTTCGTTAGCCCAGAGACCGAAGAATATTTCGGTAGCGGCCGTCTGCCAATCCAGTTGATAGGGCACTGGCTACAGGTGGCGACCGGCCTCGTTCCTTTCTCGTTGCAGTTTCAGGCCATGGCTGCATTCCCGTGCATATGTCGCTCGGACAACAGAGCCTGCGCGCTGCGCTTGCTGGTGGCGCCTGTAAGGTCGGTGGAATGGCGGTCTTGCTGTTTCCTCTCACCGTATCACGGCGTTCTCGCCGTCAAGGGCTGCATGCGCTTCGCGCATTTGCGGCCGGGCCGGCTATCGCCCCCTGACTGCTGCGCTGCGCCGTGCTGGACCGGTTCCGGGCAATTCCGCCCGAGCAACTGGAGCATGATCATGTCGCAGCTTTCTCTCGTCTTTGACACTTCCCTGATGATTCGCGACGAGCAAGGTCGCTATCTGCCTGCCACTGCAGAACAGATCCTGGATGCTGCTCGCAAGGTGATCGATCAGAAGGTTCAGCGAGGAGCAGCCTTCACGTCTTCGGAGCTGGTCAAGGACTATTTGATCGCGAAGCTGGGTGGCTTTGAACACGAGGTTTTCTCAGTACTGTTTCTCGATGCCAAGCATCGCCTGATCCAGTACGTCGAGATGTTCCGCGGCACCATCGACAGTGCGTCTGTGTATCCACGCGAGGTGGTCAAGGAAGCACTGCACCTGAATGCGGCTGCAGCGATCTTCGCGCACAATCATCCAAGCGGAAATCCAGAGCCAAGCCAGGCTGACAAGGTGCTCACACAGCGTTTGAAAGAATCCTTGGCGCTGGTCGATGTCCGCTCGCTGGATCACGTCATCGTGGCTGGCCAACGCACGGTGTCTTTCGCTGAGCTTGGGGTGCTATGAACCAAGGGGGCTGAGCCCCCTTTTTGCTGCGGTCTTCAAGCGTGCGCAGCGTGTTCCGTCGGTTCCTCCTCCTTGGCCGCCAGCCCAACCGTCCAGTGGCCGCCGTTCTCTTGGATCAGATGCAGCAGGTCGTAGGTTCTGATCATGTCCAGTAGACCAGAGTGGCCGTAGGCGTTTGGCGAGAATGCCGGATCGGTACGCTTGAGGTACTGCCCAAGGGCGCTCAGGGTGACCTTGCCTTCGCTGGTTCCACCTGCAAGCAGAGATACGGCATCGACCACGAACCTTGGTCGCCGTTTGACGACAGACTTGCTGGGTTCGGGCTTGGCGGTTTCCTGCTTGCAGCTCGACTCAGCCTTGGCCGCAGGTTTCTCGGCATGCTCCGCAACAGGTTCCTGGAAATGATCCTCGCGACGCCACTCGAAGAACTGATCACTGGCGTTACGCAGTGCGTCGGGGGTCTTGGGTTCACCGACGATGCAGACGGTAGCGCCGCGCTCTCTGAGCTTGCGGCACAGGTAGGCGAAATCGGAGTCGCTGGTTACCAGGCAGAACGTATCCGCGCGCTGATCGAAGAGCGCCTCCATGGCATCCAAGGCCAGGGCGATGTCGGAGGTATTCTTGCCGGCTGCATACTGGTACTGCAGGCATGGCGTGAAGGCCAGTCGAACCAGAGCCTCCTGCCATTTGTTGGCCAAGGTGCCGTGATTGCCATATCCCCTTCTCAGGACGACACGGCCGAACTGGGCCACCTGAATCGCCCCGGCTTTCCTAGACACTTTCCAAGCTCTGGAAATATCGCTTCTCAAACTCCACTGGCGATAGCTGCATAGCGCTACTGTGCCGGCGTTTAGGGTTATAGAACATCTCGATGTAATCGAACACATCAGCGCGTGCTTCTTCGCGGGTGCTGTAGGTTTTTCGTCTGATACGTTCGCGCTTCAGTAGTTGGAAAAAGCTTTCTGCCACGGCGTTGTCGTGACAGTTACCGCGCCGGCTCATGCTACTGATTAGGTTGTTGGCCTTAAGGAAACTTTGCCAGTCCAGGCTACTGAACTGACTGCCCTGGTCTGAGTGGATCATCACTTCCTGCTTGGGTTTGCGCCGCCACACCGCCATCAGTAAGGCATCAATCGCTAGATCGCTGCACATCCGTGGCTTCATCGACCAGCCGACCACCTGGCGTGAAAACAGATCCAGCACCACTGCCAAGTACAGCCAGCCTTCATAGGTGCGAATGTAGGTGATGTCAGTGACCCAGACCTTATTGGGTTCTGCGACCTTGAACTGTCTCTCCAGTCGATTGGGTGAGGCTACTGTCGGCTTGCCGCCGTAATAGCCAGGGCGCCGACGATAGCCAGTCTGCGAGCGCAGCTTCTCCAACCTCATCAGGCGGGCCACGCGGTGACGACCACAAGACTCACCCAGCTCACGCAGGTCGTCGTGGATCTTTCGGTAGCCGTAGACACCACCACTTTCCAGCCACGCATGCTTGATCAGCCCGAGCAGACGCTGATCTTCCTTGGCGCGTACGGACTTAGGCTCGGATAGCCAAGCGTAGTAACCGCTGGGATGCACTTTGAGTGTTTGGCAGAGACGCCGAACCGGATACTCCACCGACAGCTTGCTGATGAAGGCGTACTTCAGCCGGACTCCTTGGCAAAGTACGCGGCGGCCTTTTTTAGGATGTCTCGCTCTTCGGTCACTCGCTTGAGTTCAGCACGCAGACGACGCAGTTCGGCCTGCTGATCGTCCTCTAGCTGCCGCTTTTCCTGGGGCTTGCTGTAGCGCTTGATCCAGGCATACAGGCTGTGCACCGACATACCTAACCGCGCTGCCACTTCGGCTACAGGAAGGCCACGCTCGGTCACTTGCTTGACCGCTTCGATTTTGAATTCTTCGGGGTAACGCTGGTTGCTCATGGCACCTCCTAGTGGGCCTCATTATGAGGCTTGGAGGTGTCTACGAAACTAGGGGCGATTCAAGTAGTTGACCTACTCGCTCCAAATCCCAACCTACAAAAATGTGCGTATTACATTAATGCGTCAATTGCCGCCCAATACTCGTCTCGAGCTTTGCCGGCATTACTACTTAGGTAATTCTTATTGTCTAAGAACAGTTTTTTGCACTTTGACAGTTCTTGCGTCATCCATTTTTCCGTTGGCCATCCGCCGGGCTGCCTAAAGGAACGATCATACTGTTCTGTGTATGTTGGCGTAATCATGTAATATATGTCGGTATTTGAATAAGCTATACCTGCAACCGAGAATTCAATCCCAAGCTTCACAAACTCTTCATTTGAAGCCCCCTTAGTTTTCAGAACGAGCTGATTCAAGCTCGAAAGCAGACTTGAGCACATGTAGAACTTGTAAGCTTTTTCTAGATCCACGACTCTTCTGTTTGGGTTCTGGGCCTGGGGCGCGCTGACCTCCTCACTTACAGGCTTTCGAGTCTCAGCAGGATTTTCAACTTTTGCAGGCTCATTGCTTATCTGCGTCTGATTTTCAACTTCCACTTCTGCAACTCGCTCCTTAGAGGCAGGAGCAGATACACTGTTGGCTTTGAGTTCAGAAATACGACCCATGATGGCGTTCAGTATGCATTGCTCTTCTTTACAAGCATTTCTGAGCTTCAACCATTCTCGCTGCATTGCTCTAATGTAACTTGCTTTTTGCTCTGCTGCTGAGCCCATCGCTTCTTTGTAAGCAATGCTAAGCTCATCATCCAGATTCGAAAGTTCTGGATTATTACAGATCGCTTTTTCTGAATATGTTGATGCTTTGGAGCAATCGTAGCTTGCTGCTAAAGCTTTTGATGATGCAAGAGCAACTACTGTAATTAGAACAGCTTGAATAGCACGCATACTTTCTCCATTACGAAAAGGCCTTCGATTCGCGAAGGCCCTCTTTCCCTTTTGACTAGTGCTTTGGATTAGCTCTCAATGCCATCAGCCCATCACTGAAGCACGGGGAAGCTCAGATTGTCTAATGCTTTACGCCCGCGAAATCGATAGCGCTGAACTAAGTATGTGCTTATGGTTGCAGATACAATTGTGAAGACAAATGGCACTATGAGGTCGTATTTATTCATAGCAGGGAACGCTATGCATGCGAATCCTATGAGAAACAAAACGAAGTTGCACATAACTATAAACAATGAGGTGTGATTTTCTTCTTTCAGAATTTCGCCGTCAGGCAGCTGAATGGCTGCTATACGCTTCCCTGACCATCCGCTGATGATCGACATTCTCAAAGTTTTCCCTGGCTTTATAAACGAGGTAATCAGTAGTCCGCAGTTCAAATTCATGATGCGCTCACTACCAATCTTTACAAAAGAGAAGCCGCAATGTTGAGCATCTCCGCTTACAATACCTTTACCTACTTCACTGATTACGCCTTTAACAATCCTGATCTTTCCCATGGCCTTCAATTACTCCATTCAAGCATCCATATTCGCGCCTGATGGTGTCAACAAGCCATTACATTGTCAATCGCACGGCGCCTCCTATTTGACACCTCATCCCACCCTTGGCAAATCCCTCCAGCTGCTGGTATACGACGGCGACAGCATCTCTCGCTTCATCTGCCAAGCCCTGCCACCGGGCCAGATCGTCCCTACCCTCACAGCCCCCCTGCCGTACCTCTGGTTCAACTGATCAATTGCCGCCATCAGCCGGTCGCAATTTTTCCTGGGTGGCTCTGCAAAAAGATCAGGCGTGTACTCATCGCTCTGCACGAGATTTGTTAGCAAAATCCCGACCTTCGAGTACGCATAGCCTTTCCTGAAAATACGGGTGAGCGCGTGATTGGCAGCTTGGGTCATTAAGAGCGTGTCGTTTGTGGGATGCGGCAGCACGCAGCGGGCGCTGTTGAAATAGCGCTGGTTGTCTTTGACGAAACCTGAGGTCTGTAGGTTAATGACCATCTGTTCGGCCAAACTGCCCTGCTCCCTAAGCTTTTCGGCAGCACGGGCGACGTAGCTCGCCAGAGCCTCGCGGATGGGCTCGATCTGCTTCAGCTTTGTGCCGAACATCTTTGAGCTACAGATCTCTTTTTTGAGATCGGGAGCTTGATGCATGCGCAGCCATTCCTCTCCCCTTAGCTCTCTTGCAGTCCTTTCGAGCACGCGTCCGAATGTTTTACGGATATCTGAAGGGTCAGCATGGGCGAGATCCCAGGCGGTCCTGATGCCCATGACTTCGAGCGATTTTGAGAGCCTGCGACCGACTCCCCACACTTCTTCAACCGGCGCTACCTTGAGCAGCTTGTCGCGGCGAATTGGATCAGTGAGATCGACCACGCCACCGGTTTTCGTCCATTTTTTAGCCGCGTAATTCGCGAGTTTTGCGAGTGTTTTTGTGTGCCCTATGCCGACGCCAACGGGCATCGCGCACTCGTTCCATACGCGCTCTTTAATGCTCTTGCCAATGGCTGTGAGATCACCTTGCATGCCGGTTAGGTCAGCCCAGCATTCGTCAATGCTGTAGACCTCTATGTCCGGAACGCAGGAGTGGATACAGCGCATGACTTTGTTCGACACCTCAGTGTAGAGCGCGTAGTTGCTCGAAAAAGCTACTGCGCCCTGGTGTCTAAGTTCGTCTTTGATTTCGAAGTACAGAGCGCCCATGGCGATGCCTAAGGCTTTTGCTTCACGTGTGCGAGCGATGACACACCCGTCGTTGTTCGACAGCACGACAATAGGGGTCGTAGCAAGCTCGGGGCGGAAGATTCGTTCGCACGAGCAGTAGAAGCTGTTGCAATCGACCAGAGCATAGACGCGTCTCACGGGCGCATGTCTCGAAGCAAGAAATCGACGATGCCCCAGAGCAAAACGTCGCCCTCGTCGGCCAAACGCTGAACCTCGCACGCTCGGTCTATGGTGACAAGAGAGCGCTTTTTCTCTGCATCTGTGAGTATCGAGCAGAGCTTGAATTCATGCTCGATGATGACGATTGCGGCACGCCCAGGAGCTGCCTGACTGGCACGGTTCACAACGAGTACGTCATTTTTGTGGACGCCCAAGCCAGCCAGCGCGTCGCTGTCAGCGATCCATAGCCAGATGTGCGGGGCACCCAAGCTGACGAATTCGTCAATGCTAAGCGGCCCCTGCTCGTGATCTCCAGCGGGCGCTTGGAAGCCAGTGATCTTCAGTTTTTCTGGTGAGAGGCAGAGCCGTTCCATTCGGCGGCCAGGGGTTCGAAATGCGGTATTCATCGGGCTGCCCGACACACTGTATGAACATACAGTATAGTGTCTTTTTTCAGCCGGCAAAGGGGGTGGACGATGTGTGGCGGCGTAGAAATTTCGGGCAAATACACGAAGACAGGTGAGCAGCTGAAGATCTATTTCCCGAACCCGAGAGCGGCACTGCCTGTGCTTAGCGTTTCGGATGAGGTGATTTGGGTGCCATGGGGAAGGAGACGCGAGCAGCCTGGAAAAGGCCCACAGGGCGGATGGGCGAGGCTGTCGTCAGTCGAAGAAGGCAAATGGATGAAGTACGGGCCGACGCGTGTTCGCATCCCTGCCAGCAGCTTTATGGAAAAGGACGAATCGAAGGTGAGCCATTGGTTCGATCTTGATGCGGGACAGGCGCTTGAGGGCCTGGTGATCGGCGAAGGTGATCAGCAACGGGTATATGTGATTACGACCGAGGCCATAGATGACCAGGCGTGGGTACACGACCAGTGGCCGCTGCTTTGTAGCCAGAACTGGCTTCAAGCCTAATGGCCTTGTTCATGTCGTCGATAGAGACATGGAAGTCAGGCTTTTTGATCATGCCATCGAGCACTCTCACACTCAGATTTCTGTCTTGCATGCCTCCGCCCCCTAATGTAGCGCAACCAATATATATCAAGCATAGACGTTGGTTGCCGGAATCGGACCCTAACAGGCGGTGGACCCTATACGGACCCTAAAACGTATGAACCCTAAAAAACCCGCCCATAAAAAAATCCAGTCACCGCTAAGTGACTGGATTTTCTAGGGTATTTTGGTCGGGACGGAGTGATTCGAACACTCGACCCCTTGCACCCCATATTAGCAGCATACGCCCGGTAAGCTGTTGATTGTAAAGCAATACACGCACGTAAACCACGCGCCAATATCGCCCCTTTTGGGCGTTTTGCAAACGCAGGCATGCGGGTCGCAGCGTGGGTTTTGCGCATCCTTCTCGCCCGTTCTGGGCAATCAAACTCCCTCTTTGACCGACACTACGCCCTGACCTTTATCCACCCAGGTTTCCTCTGGAGCAGATGGAGACTGCATCAGGACTACCTCGACCGTCTGGCCGTCCTTTGGGTCGGCAGGCGTGATGCGGGCGTATCGATACGGCTGCCTCAAATCGGCGTTCCAGTACGAGTTCGAGCTGCGGTTGAACTCCCAGATGGTCGCCCCCTGAGACTGGCCCATCTTCTTATCAAGATTGAGCCCCCACCCTTTCATCTTCACGACTAGCACTGGCAATTCCTCTCAGGCGAAGAGCCAGAGTATACCCGCCTGTGCTCGATTCCCCGGTAAGCCGCTCGTCTCACTCACCGGCAGACACCTTTCGCGCATACGCCTGGCATGCCGTCAGCGCGATGATGGCGCGGTCGCCTCGGTCGGCGATGCCGATAATTCGTTGAGCAGCTCCTGGGTCAATGTCGGCTCGGCCGGTGCCATCCACCAGGCATCCGGCGCCGGCGGGCGTAGGCATTTCGTTGCCACTGGCAGCACCTGCGGCGCGGGGGTTGGCGAGTAGGACTGACAACCGGAGTTCAGTAGTAGCGAGGCGATCGCGCAGGCGGGCAGCAGCTTGTTCAGCATCGGTAAGCTTCCGGTATTCGGTTTGGGATGAGGCCTGCAGGTCTCGCTCGAGCAGCAGGCGTTTCTCGTGCTCGCGCTGCAGCTGGCCGGCAGCCACGCGGCTGATCTCGGCCAGCGTGTCGGTGTGCAGCTTGTCGCGGGCGCTGAGCTGGCGTTCGTAATCCAGAGCCTGGTCGGCCAGCTGCGTGCCATAGCTGTTGGCCTGCCAGCGCCAGGCGCTGCCGGCGGCGAGCACCATCAGCAGCAACACGGTGGCCACCCCGGCAATAGCCTTGCCCGGGACCAGCTTCAGCCAGCTCACGCTGCCATCTCCCCGCCACACGCGCAGAACATGGCCAGCAGCTCGCCTTCGTCGCACGGCTCGGCTGCGCGTTCTTCGGCGTAGATCTCCAACAGGTTCGCCAGCTTGTGTTCGCGCTGGCCGTAACCGGCGCCAGGCAGGCTTGCCCAGATCGGGGCGGCGGCGGCGATGGCCGACGAGATACGGCCGGCCTGGATGTGGGGCAACGCGCCGCACTCGGTGAGCAGCTTCACGGCGGCCAGGTCCTGGGCGCGCGGGATGAAGCGGCCGATGAAGCCGTAGTTCTTCACGATCGCGTCCCAAGTGCGCGCTAGGAACTGATAGCGGCCAGCGGCAGTGGACTTGATGCCGTAGCGTGGCAGCGGCACCAGCACGCGCGGGTGCTTGCTGTAGTCGGTGAACAGCTTGCCGCCCACCAGCACATTGTAGCCGTCGTCGCTGGCCTTGATGGTGGACGTGCCTTCGCTCCAGGCGAGCATATCGAGGAAGGCGAGCACGTTCGCGCCGCCCGCCTCTTTTGCGGTAAGTCGAGCCATTGGGTTTTCTCCGGGCATGAAAAAGCCCGCGCTCGGGCGGGCTTGGAGGTTTCGGGGCGGGTCAACTGGCGTTGTAGGTCATGGCTGCGTCTAAGAGGATGTAGCCGCTACTGGCCGGCGCGAATGATGTCAGCCTGATGACGCCGTTGTTTTGAATAGCCACAGTAACCCGGCCCAGGTTAGCGCCGGCGTTGCTGTAGAACGTGGCAAATTGGCCCTCTACATCGACCAAAGGCCGGTAGCCCGTAGGCACCTGCCCCACCGTTTGCTGCAGGCCTGAGCCGGAAACATTGGTGCCGTTGAATCGCCCGGACAATGACACGACCTGGCCAGTCTTCGTGGCGGTAGGTGCAGGGTTTCCAAGAGTCCAGTAACTGGGGTTCGATGCGACCAGTGCAGCGGTCGACGTTGCCTGATCAGTGGTCGCCGAAACGACGTTACTGTACGAGCCTACGCCCAAAGCGTTTTCCGCCCTTACCCTGAACTGATACGCCGTGCCGACCTGCAGCCCCGTTACCGCGTAGCTGAGCGACGTGTTTGCCGCCGCGGCAACCGACCAGGTTGCATCTGCGGTGCGCTTGAACTCCACGCGGTACGTGAGCGGCGCCGTGCCTAAGGGCTGCGCCCAGGACAACGGCACGCTTGTTTCACCTGGGGCGCCGGCAGCCAGACCGGTTACCTGCCCAGGCGCCACGACTGGCGGTGGCGGCGTATAGCTGATCTGCCGGAGGCGGCCGTACAGACCGGATCTCATTGCAGCCTCCGATGCAGATCACTACGACGCTTCATCCAGCACCTCACGCGCAGCTTGTGCGTCTTCTGCAGGTGGATCAGCAGATTCGAACCAGTCGCCTTCCGGGCACTCCATCTGGTAGTACACCTCGCCCGCGAGGTTAATGTGCTTCACCAGCTCAAGAATATTCGAGCAGGCGGGGCAATAGTTTGGGATGGCCATGGGTCACGCTCCGTATTGAGCCCGAAGGGCATTGAGGTCAGCGACGTACTTCGTCTTGCGGGTATTGAACTGAAGCGTGATAGCGACTTGCTTTGATGCCTGGGTGCTGCCGCCGGCCATGGCTGCAACGCTATGCGCGCGGTTGAGCGTGTCGATGTCGGATTGGTACGCGGCGTTCAGAGCGGTCAGCGCCTCGGCGTGCAGAACCTTGCCGGATGGCAGCGCCCATGTTCCGTCCGCCTGGGCTAAATGCTCCATGGTTGGGCGCTCTTCGAGCATCAACAACCAGCCTTCCCCTGGCTCCGATTCTTCTAGTATTTGGGCATTGCTACCGAGCCGCCCGAGTATGTTCATGCAGCCACCTTCTCAATGCTGAACTGGCCTAGCTTGTTGGATACCTCGTTATTCAGAGATCCCTGGGCTAGGTAAAAGACGATGTAACCACCTGCCGGAACATCGAATGTCGCGCTGAGCGATATGAGCTGATTTTGTCCTGGCGTATAGCCAACACCTCGGTGATTGGCGTTTGTGGGGGCGTCGTTGTTCACACCTACGAGCACCCTGTTGCCGGTGCTACTCTGCGTATTTAGCCCGCTGATCTGAGCCCGGTATGTCCCGGCAGACGGAACGTAGAAGCGCCTTGTTGCCGCTTCGTAAGTGATGCCGCCGACGTTCGACCAGAACTCGTTGAATGGGATTTTTGCTGCAGCTGACAGGCCGGGGTTGCCGGTGAAAGCGGAACCTATCGTGCCGGCGATTACCACAGACTGCAGAGCAGTAGCCCCGGCACCAGCCTGCCAAACCGTCACCCCGCCATCATCCGTATAGAACGATTGCACCGTCACCGCACTGGCCCCGGCAGCAGGTTGCACGGGCGCTCCGCCGCCGTCTGCCTTGACGCTCGCGGGGAAGGCGACCGTGCGGCCGCCGGTGGCGTCCTGTACCCATGTGACCGTGAACACCACCACGCGGCCGCTGGGCACGCCTGCGAAGGTGAGCGCGGTTACGTTCTGGTTAAGCGCCACGCGGAAGCCAGCCGGCGATGAGAGGTCGAGCGCCAGCGCGCCGGCAGCGATGGATGGGGTTTTGAGGGCGTCCCAGGCTGCAGGTACATCGAGCGTGTCGTCAGCCGGTAGCTGCCGGAAGCGCCCGCCGGCGAGCACAACTGGACGGCGGGCAGTCATTACAGAATCACCGGGTCGTAGTCGTTGGTAACCAGCTCAGTGGCAGAGATGGCGGTGCCGAGCAGTTGGCTGACCTTGGCGCCGGCCTGGTTGGCGGGCAGGGTTTCGTCCAAGGGTACGGCGACTACTGCACCACCGGTGCCCAGGTAGTAATCCGCGCCTGGGGTGAGGCCGGTCAGTGCGGTGTTGGCTGAGTCCAGGGGGTAGACGGTGGCCGGGGCGGCGTTGGCCACGGCAGCCAGCACGAAACCATCAGCACGGCGGGCGTTGGAGTTGTCAGCCTTGCGCACGTTGAGCACGCCCGCGTTGCTGTGGAAGTTGACGAAGTTGCCTGCCGTCAGCGCCTCGCTTGCCGGGATCTGCTTGGTATTGGCGCCGATTCCCACCGGAAGAACGCTCGAGTCCAGTCGGCCGGTATCGTCCAGCGCAACCAGATCGCCGGCGTTGGCAGCGCCGCCAGAGATTACGGTTGCCACGATCTGCCGTAGCTTGCCGCCGACGAGGCGCAGGTAAGTTTTTGCAGCCATGGTGTTACTCCTCTGCCAGCGCGATCGGCTGGTCGATATTGATGATGAGTCGGGTGGGTGAAACGGCGTTGCCGATGAACAACAGGTAGCCGTCATCGGGTGGTGTTTGGGTGAGCGTGCCGGCCGGGCCGAGCCATACCGGGCCTGGCTGCCAGGTCCAGGCGGCGTCATCGAGCGGGCCGGAGAGCTGCAGGTTGATTGGCTCGCCCTGCTCGACGGCGTTGAGGGTGATGCCGGCCACTTGGTCGATGTGCGCGGCGTCCTGCAGGTCGAGGTAGCGCACCACGCCCGCCCATTCGTAGGTCACGCGCAGCGCGCTGAGCTGCTCGCCGGCGATACGCTCCACGGCAGAGCCACCAGCAGGGCCAGGCTGGCCACGACCACCTGGCGGCCCCTGCCCACCCGCAGCAGTCACCACGGCGAACACCTGCTTCCGCTCGACCACCAGCACGAACGGCTGGGCGCGCACCAGCACAGTGGGGGCGTCAGCCATGGCAGCAACCTCCGTTGCTGAGCTCCACCGGGCCATGCAGCCAGCGGCTTACGTCGCCGTTGCTCCAGGTGATGTCGAGGGTGTAGGTGCCTTTGGCCCAGGTCATGGCCGCGGTGTCGGCGGCGGCAATCACCAGCACCAGTTGCCCAGGGCCGGCGATCTGCAGGCCGCCGTTTTCTGTGGTCAGCTCCAGAGCGGTGCCCTGCTCCGGGGTGATGACCAGGCGAGCGGTGATGCCGGTGAGGTCGACGGGCAACTGGTACACCAGCTGACCGCCCCGGGCGCGCTGATCGATGCCGTTGAGTTCGTTGTATTCGAGCGTGTCGGCGTCGAGCACCTGCGCAATGCGGAACGCCTCGCGCGCCTTGTCCCGGTTGAGGCCGCTCCAACCGTTCACGCCTTCGATCCACGTCGGCCAGTCGCCCGGCAGGCCGTGGGCCGGCACTGTGAGGCGAAGCGGCGCGGTCGGCTCGATGGCGGTAATCGGCCGGTAGGTGTAGGTCGGCTGCATGAGCAGCATGGGGCTACGCAGGGTGGCGCCTGGAATAACGCGCAGGGAAAGGCAGGCCGGCTGCATGGCTGGCTACTCCGAAATAGTTGGGGCTACGGGAAAGGGAAAGGCGTGCGGCTGTAGGTAAAGTCAGCAACAAAGCGCAGGCCGGCTTCCCAGCTCATGCCTGGCGGCAGATAGATGCCTAGGTACCCGCCGTTGTCGATTTCTACGATTGCGGCCTGGGGCCCGCCTTCCGAGCCTTGGCAGCTGATAACCGCCCGCGCTGGCCCGAATGGTATGTTCACTGGGCGCAGTGCGGTGGGCAGTTCGAAGGCCAGGGTATCCGGCGCGCCAAAGCTGCCAGTGCGCAGCGCGGTGATGTTGAACCACACCCGAACCACGTCCCCCTCGGTGCGGGAGAATGCCCAGCCTTGCCAGTCATCGGCATCGGACAGCGCAACCGTCGACCACGGCGCAGCTCCACCACCCGCCCCAGCCAGCGCCTCGAGCATGCCGGCAGTGATGCCAGCGAACACGATGGTGTCTGCTGGCCAGGCTTGTGCCGTGGTGCCTTCCTGCCCGCGCTGCAGGCCAGCGGCTGTGATACGTACGATCTCGTAGACCGGCGCCGGGTCGTTCAGGCAATCGGCCTTGTCCGTGAGGGTGAGCACGTACTCGCCGGCGCCGGAGAGATCGAGGCGGGCGAGTAATTCGGGCGTTACAGGCAATACGGTGCCGTCGGCGGCCAGCTCAGCAGTGAGCAGGCCAGCCCAGTTATCGATGAAGTTCATGTCACACCCAGGTGCAGTATTTATCGGCGTGGCGGACAACCGCCCCGGTGATGGGGTTATACGAGCCAAAGGCCCAGGGTTTTTCCAGGTAGTTGGGGTCGTTATGGGCAATCTTGTGGACGCCCGAATCCTTGCCGCCTGGGTGCAGGGCATCTCCCACCCAGACCTCATAGTCGGGATCATCCTCGGCGCGATTCACGCGCGGCAATTGAGGGGCAAGAAGCTTGTTGGAGATGATCAGCACCTGATTTTCTGAAACGTCGCTGACGCCCGGCAGTGGGTGGCTCGGCTCGTAGGACGTAATGCCGTCAATGATGCCGCGCAGCTCGCCGCTTACGGTGTATAGCTCCTGGCCCTGGGCGCTATAGACATCGGTAAACGTGCCCGTCTCCAGATCCGCCGCGCCAGTACCGACCGTTACCGTCTCCAGCGAGGCGCTGGTGCCGCCGGCCTCCAACGTGGCGGTGATGCGCTGCAGCGTGTTGCTGGTGCGCGTCTCATAGCCACCGCCGTAGGACCTGTCGACGTGATTGGTCAGGCTGAAGCGCACCAGTTGCGCCACCCCTTGTACATACCAAGCCCAGATCGCTACCGCGTACTCGGTGATAATCGTCTGACTGCCTCGGCTCCAGCTGTCCACCGCAGTCCAGCCCGAACCTGGCGGGGGGCCTTCGGATTGCATACGCTCAACGTTGCTGATGCTGGGGTCGCTGTTTGACCAGAGAACGACACGGCGCTGATCGAGATCAGCCTGTGTTTGCACATTGTTCGTGAACTGCCCGGTTGTGTCAGTGAAGCGCTGCAGTACGTTGATCGTGTAATCGAACCCTTCTTCGCCGACTGTGTAAATCACCTCGATGATCGCCCGACCAAACAACGTGCGCTGCGAGAAATCCCCTTCGCGCACCCGAGGAGTGAGCCGGTACAGGGTGCGCCTGCCATCCGGGCTTTCGTCCATCGCGTGGTACTGGATGGAAACTATTGGCAGGCCTGCGGCCTCTAGCACGCCTTCAAGCCCGAACTCAGCAACGCTAAGCTCCTTGTTGCGCACCCCTCGCCCGTTGATTTCCGAGTATATGTACAACGTCTGGTTGAGGTCGTTGAACGTCATCGTGGTGAGGCGCGTCAGTGTGCCGCTCCCGGGAACGTAGACTGGGTAACCGTCAGAGCCGGCCCCACCGTACCAGGCCACCGATCGGCTCTCTACGCCGGTGGTATTCGCCCGAAGGATTGCCCGGCTGAGCCACTGCTCATCCGGGTTTTCTGACTCGACCTCAGGCGCCGGCAACCCGATATCCCAAAGGAAGGTATGGTTGAAATCCGGGTAGAGGCAGGGCATGTTTGCGCCACTTGGCAAGTGCAACGTGCCACCTTCGCCGCGCCGCGGCCCATCAATCAGCCCGTGCCAGGGCCAACCCCACATCACGAGTTCGGGATCAACCGGGCTGTTGGGTATCATCTTTGAACTCCATTACCACCTCAGCGTTGTTCGCGTCCGCCATTACAAGCTTCTTGACGCTGCGCATCTTTGCCCAGGCCAGACCATCAGTCGTGGGAATGAGCGCTTCGGGGAAGTACTCGCGCTGGGCGGCACTCACCTCGATGAGCGGGCTGGCAATGCCACCGCCTGGGCTGCCCGCAGGTGGTGGCGTGTAGGTGCCTGTGCCGGTCTGGCCTAGCAGTGGGCCGCGGGGCTCGACGGTGCGCAGTGTTTTGCGCGGGCGCGGTACGTTGACGATCGCGTTGATGTCATCGGCCTGGCTCTGCCCGGTACGGCGCGCGATCATCGCCTGACCACTCGCACGCCGTGCGGCGCCGTTATCGCTGGCCTTACGCTGCGCCGTGTTGGCCGCCTGAATTGCACGGCGTTCGCGTTCGGCTGGTGACATAGCTACAGCTCCAGTTGATCGTTCGGTATGCCCACGCGGTACGTGCGCGCGGCTTCGGCCTTTTGCTCGTCGCGGTATTCGGCGGGCACGTCGCGCGGTTTCACCTTGAAGGTGCGCGGGTACTGCTCGCCGCCAACGGCTCCGGCCCAGTTGCCGGTGAAGCCCAGCCAATCCTCATCAAACGGTGGTGCACCTGGGCGCCCACCGAGGTAGGTGCCCAGCGGCTGCGCGCCGCCGGATGGGTCCGGCAGCGAGGTATCTGGGCTGGCTGGCACCTGCAGAGGGTCGCTCACGCCGCCGCCCGTCATCACCGCGATGCTCAGCGTGGTGATGGCGGTACCGGCGCCGAGGTCGATCATGTGCTGGATGCGCCGGCACTTGCCGGTTGCGCGGGCTTTGTCGTCGAGGCGCAGCGTGTGCACCAGGTCGATGGCCAGGGCCATGTCCGTAGGCACCTGCCAGCTCACTGTGGTGCCGCGGTTGGCTTCAACCAGCGTGGTGCTGCCGCGGTGCAGCAGGCATTCCAGCGCTGCCACGCGGCGGGCGTCGTCTGCCAGTTCCTCGCGGCGGCCTTGGCCGTTGGGTGCTTCGCTCTCCCAGTCTTCGGTGCGGCTGTTCTCCACCTCGAAGCTGGTTGAGTCGCGGCTGATCACGCGGGTGGCTTCTGCGTCGCCCAGCGGCGTGTACAGCGCCAGCTTGTAAGTCTCGGTGACGGTCTGCACCCAGCGCCGCCCGCCTGTTGCGGAAGCGCTGAGCCACAGGCCGGTTTCGCTGTTGATCCACGGCGTGCCGTCATTACAGGGGTCGGCCATGGTGAGCGGCAGCTGGAAGCCGCCAACCCGCCCGATGATCTGCATACCGGTGCCGGTGACCGCGCTTTCGATCATGTCCGTGCTGGGCAACTCGGTGCTCGGGTAACGCCACACGCAGAAGCCCTGCATGCCGCTCAGGCCACCCATGCCGGAGTGTGTCCAGCCGAACGACTGGTTGAGCTGCCACAAGCGTGCGTAACGGTAGTCGAGGGTGATCTCGACATAGTTCGTGGTACCGCCGTGGGCCTGCAGCTCAAGCTGCACGCTGCCGTCCAGCGTCTGGCCTGGGCCAAACACATAGTGCGGCAAGGCGGCGGCGTACCAGCTGGTCACGCGCAGGTTGCCGGCGGCGTCGCAATCGAGGCTGGCGGGGCGTGTGCTCAGGCGTTCGCCGCCGTAGTCCCAGCGGCTGCGGCCTTCGACCGGCTCGAACACATCCGCCGACCAGTAGCCGCCGCACAGCGCGTCGACCTGCTCAACGCTCAAGCCCTCGATGCGCTGCTGCAGCTGGTCGCTGCATTCGCAGGCGAGCACGCGGGTGGTGGCGTCCCAGGTGGGCAGCTCGAGCAGGCCGGTGTACAGGCGCGCTTCGGTCACCACGCCGTAGCGATCGCGGCTGATGTAGTCGAGCGTCACGGCCTTGCCGATCCACTCATGCGGCAGCACCGGTTGCCCGGGCGCCAGGTACAGGCTGAAGCCCGCCACCGCGGCGGCGCCCTCTTCCCGGTCCACGTCCAGCTGGCCGGTGAGAATGCTGGTCATGTCCAGCCCACCCACCAGCAACCGCACCCGCCACACATAGGAGGTGCCGTGCACGCGGTACTCCGGCTCAGGCTGCGGCGCCACCCCGGCCCGGAGCGTGTTCAGCGGCCCGCTGTTGAGCGGCGATCCGTTGATCATGTTCAGGCCTCTTCCCAGGTGATGGACCAGCTGTGGGTGTTATTGCTGCGGTTCTGCGATTCGCTCGGCCGGCGGCATAGCACCGAGAAGACGGGAAGCCAGCTCGCCATATAGCGCTCTGCACCCTGAACTGGCGGGATAGTCAGCACGCCCGCACCGTTGTCAGGGCCTGACACATAAGTGCTCGGCACCTCGACCCATTCATTGCCAACCAGCGCCAACCCCCACGGCGCGAAGTCCGGGCGGGGCGTGCTGTCGAGAACGAACGTAGGTCCCAGGCCTGACTGGTTGTGAACCTTGGTGCTGCGCAGTTCCAGCGGCAGGCTGTAATCCAGGCCGCATAGGCCCGGCGGCATCCATCCTGCCCCGGAGATACTCCCTGCCGAGCGGCTCCAGTGCAGCTGCTTGACCCCCGCCCCGCCGCTCATCCGCAACACACTTTCACCGCCGATAGGCTCGATGCTTTCTTCAGGCGCACCGGCGTGCAGCACAATCGGCACGCCGCCGAGCATGAGGGGTGGCAATGCCATAGGTGCAGCTCCAGAAATAAGAAGCCCGCCGGGTGGCGGGCTGTTGTTACCGTGGGCGGCCGTGCTTCATGGCAAGGCGCCGCATGTTGGACTCTTGCGATTGAGGCACCATCACCGTCACCGACTCGCCACCGAAGTTGAAGTCGAACGACCCCATATGCTCAGGCCCGGCGGCGCGATCGAGCAGCGCCTGGCTGGGCTGCGGGATGGAAGGCAGCATGCGTGTCGGCGCAACCAGCCCACCCTCGGCGTAGCCAGGGAAACGACCCATGGTGTTTTTGAAGCCGTTGCGGCGCACCTGCTCCAGGAACGACAGCGCGCCCGGCTCGTTGACCACGCGCTTCGGCATTACGTGTTCATCCGCGTGCACCACGCCGGCGGGCTTGTACTTCGAGCCCGCACCAGTCCAGCCGCCTTCAGCGAATCCTGGAGCCGGTGCGCCCCCATCTGGTGGCAGGGTTGGTGTGGCAGCGCTCACGGGAAGCACAACGCCCTTCCGCTGCAGCGAGTCGATCAAAGATTGGATCTGCGAGCGAACTGCTTCAATGCTGGCTTCGTCTACCGTCAGGCTGACCGGCATACCTTCCAGCTTCTTCGCTTCCGCCTGGAGCTCGGCCATCTTCTGCCGAATATCCGCAAGCTTCTGGTCGGCCTGCGATTGCTCGATGTCATTCGCGGCCAGCTCGACTCCCTGTAGCTCCTTGATGAAACCGGCGAACCCGTAGGTGTTTTCGCCTGCCGCTGCAAGGTCGGTAAGGATCTTAAGCGCCGCCTGGGCCTGGGCCTGGGCCGTACTGATATCGCCCCGCGCCAATGCCTGCTTCGCTGCGAGCTTCAAGTCCTGAGCATCGCCGAATGTCGAACCAGCGCCGCCAGACAGGCCGGCAAGCGCCTGCTGGTAACGCTCCTCGATCTTCAGTCGATCTGCCTTGACCTTCTCCACATCCTTGAGAGCGGCCTTCTCTGCTGCAGCCTGCTTCTTCACGGCATCCGCAGCGGCCTTGACTCCAGCATCTCTAAGCTTCCCAAGTTCAGCCAATTCCTGGCGCTTCGCGGCAGTCTTCTCGTCGGCCGCTTTTTTCTGCTCGGCGAGTGCTTGATCCTCCAGCTCTTTCTGTTTGCGCTGCTGTTCCTGCTGAGCCTTGTAAGCCTCCAGCGATAATCCGTTCAGGTTTGCACCGAACTGAGCTATCTGATCTTCCAGCTCCTTTTTCCAGGCCTGCAGGCCTTCGGGATCGAAGTACTTCATCAACTGGGAAGTTGTGCTCGAACCCAGGAAACTGTCACCTGTTATGGCGTTGTTGACCTCTTTAAGCGTTTTCTCAAGCTTCGTCAGCTTATCGACGTTGCCGGTCGCCTTGGCTGCGGCGTATCCGATCTCATCGCCCAAGGTTACGAAACCGCTGCCCGCCTGCACCGCGGCACCAGCCAGCTGGATCATCGCAGAAGCAATCTTGACGAGATTTTCAACAATCAGCGGGTCGCCCACTACCTTAGTAAGCTCCTCGATCGACTCTACGAGGGGCGTCATGTCCGCCTGGCTAATCGCTGACTCCCAGGCGTTGTTCAGGCGTGTAAGTGCATCACCGACAGTGATGTTCATGTTATCCACGGCTTTGCCCAGGTTATCCAGCTGGGAAATCAGCGCAGGCACCCATACGTCGGTGGTGAGTTGGCCCTCAGTTGCCATCTTAGCCAGCTCTTCACGTGTCTTGCCCAGCGCAGCACTAAGCGCATCCGCGATCGCAGGAGTGTTTCGAAGCATCGACTGGAACGCATCACCTTGAAGTTTTCCATCAGCAAGTGCGTTGCTGAACTGCTGCATGACAGATGCAGCACGCTCTCCTTTTGCAGCGCTAGCGACCATGCCAAGGCCAACTGCTTCAACAAAACTCAATACTTCTGGGTTGCTGAAGCCCCGCTCGCGCAACGGCGAAAGTGAGTTGATGAAGGTTTCGGAGTTGGCTTTCATGTCAGTGAAGGTGCGATCGCTAATTGCGCGCAAACGCTCCATACCGTTCTCGTACTCGGCCTGGCTTCCAGTCGCGAGCTTGATGCGGTCTGATAGTTCGGTCCAACTATCGGCAATACGTACAACGCCCTGAAGCGCTCTGACAGCTGCGTAAGCGCCGCCGGCCTGAGCAATTAGAGACGTCGCACCGGCACCTGCCGCCGATCGGCCCTGTAAACCATTCAACTCGCGCAACGCCAGCTGCTGTTCACGGATGCGCTGGGTCATGGTGCGGTGAGCGATGCTTAGCTCGTTTGCGGTGAGTCGGCCGCTGCCCTTGAGTAGTTCGTACTGCTGGCGAACCCGACCGATCTCCGACTGCAAGCGCCGATACTGCGACACGCCAAGGTCACCCATCGCGCTGGTGATGGCCCCTTCCGCCCGGACACCGCCGGTTGCCTGGGCCATCTCGCCGCGGAGCCGGCGCTGTTCAGCGGCGAGGTTTCTCACATCCACACCAGCAGCTTGCAGCTCTCGGCGGCGCTTTACGATCCCCTGTCGAGCCGCGTCTTCGGCGCGCTCCATCCGGTTGAGCTCGTTCACCGCCTCTTTATAGGTGGCGTTCAGCTCCCTGCTGGGCGAAGCGGTGCGGGCAAGCTCGTTACCCAGGTCACGCACACGATCTCGGGCGGCGACAGTCTTTCGGCCAGTTTCCTCAAGCGTCTTCTCCAGATCCCGCAGCCCATTCACCTGGCGCAGCGGCTTCTCGATGGTACGCACCATCTCCTCGAACTTGCGGCGAAAGCCAGCAACGCCCTTCGAAGCACCGGCATCATCAAAGTTTAGCCGCAGCTCTACGTCAGCCATACATCACCCCTTCAGCGCACGCACATACAGCGACCATGGATAATCAAGAGCGCGGGAGTGGCCCAGCACTATCATCTTGCTGAGAACACTGTCGAACTCAGCGATGGCGGCCTTTAGGTCTTGGTGACCTTGGCCAGCATGGCGAAAAAATGAGGGTTTACCTCCTTACAGGCCGCCACCACCTCATGCAGGTCACTTGGCCGCATCTCGCCGATCTCTTCAACATTCAGGCTGGTGAATACAGGTAGGTCCGAGAGACGAATGTCAAAAAGAACCTCGTCGACAAGGTTTCCGGTTCCCTCCGTTTGCAACAGCTTGCGGACGTTCCCGACGGTCAGTTCGCGCACGGTGATTTCCTTGCCACCGACACCAATGGTCTTTGTTTTCCCGATGCTGCTCATACTTTCCTCCCGGCATAAAAAAACCCGCCGCAGCGGGTTTTAGATTCGATTTCTCAGTCGTGAATTGAGGTCAGCTTTCCATTCGTGATTATCAACCTGACTGTCTTTGCCCCTTCGCAGGGGAACGACCAATGCTCTCTGACTGATGATTTAGTCGTTGTAGTAGAAACATCAGCGGGGAGACTCCATAACTCGCTCTGCATTAAATCAAGCTTGGGCATTCCAATTGACAAACCTCGGTGCCGTTCACGAGCAATACAGGAAGCCATTTCTTTAGTCTTCTGCTCAAAGTTCTTGCGCCGAATCTCGGCGAGCTCCTTATCCAGAATCTCGCCCCTAACCCGGTACTGCTCCATCTTTTCCGCATGCTCGCGATTAAGTTTCTCTAAATACGTTTCTGGATGCTGGTAGCGAATCACTTCGCCCTGGCATTCCTTATCCGAAAATACGGTGGTCCCGTTAGGGCCTGGGCACTTGTAGATTGTTGATGCAGCTACAGCCTGAGACGACACCAACAAAAAGACGACCGTAAAACGCATATGGCTTCCCTCCCATTCAATGGGCGGAATCTACCATCAAGGCTGTATGAAAGCCCAGCTAGCTGCCTGGAATCATCGGGAGTAGGTTTGCCGAACCTTAAGCCAAGGAGCGGCCATGAACAGCCCGTCCGACACTATCGCAAAACTGACAATCGTTTATGAAGACTCGAACGGTGATATCAGCCAGCGAGGCATATCCGTCACCGAGTTCAACAGCGAGTACATCACCGGGCTTTGCCACCTGAGACAACGAGAGCGAACGTTCTCAATTGAACGTATCGTTTCTTGCGTTGACGTGGACACTGGCGAAGTGGCAAACGATGTTTTGGCCCACCTGAGTGCCAGGTACTCAAGATCCCCCCAGCGCTCGGCAGATGTTCTCTATCAGAACCACTACGAAGCGTTGCAGGTTCTCGTGTATGTTGCCCGCGCTGACGGTCAGCTCAGGGAGGCTGAGCGCAACGTCATTACTGCAGCCTGCAAGGTAATAACTGGCGACGCGCGCATTACTGACCAACAAGCCAAAGAACTGATTGATCAGGTAGGACACCCCAGCCTTCATTCCTTCAAAATCGCAGTGGGCAAGGTGCTTAAGCGCGGAAATGAAACCACGATGAAACGCCTGCTCATCGCCTGCCGAACCATCGTCGCCACGCAGAAGAACATCACTGCTACCGAGAAAGAAGCGTTGGACTATATGGCCAAGCGATTCCCGCTTTCCGCCTGATCAGATCGAGCCATCCTTGGCCCTGGCCGCTTACGCAGCGGCCGGCAGTTCCTTCTTGATGCGGAAGTACTTCGAGGTACCGGCGCCCACCTTGGTGTCGTCGCGGAGCACCTTGGCGGTTGCTTCGAAGGCGCCGAAGTCTTCCGTGTTGATCCAGTCCATGGTGGTGGCCAGGTTCAGGCGACACATGAAGAATCGCGCCTCAACGCGTTTCTGGGTGCCGGCTGCGTTCTCGCCCTCGAACAGGAACTCGAAGGTTTTGCCACTGTTGGTCAGGGCTTCGATCACATCGACGGCGGCGCTGCTGTAGTCGACCGCCACCAGGTACGGCGTACCCGGCGTGGCGGTTTCCGCGGCGATAATGGCCGCCTCCAGCGCGCCACCGGCTACAACCTCGATGCCCGAGCCGGTCATGATCCAGTCATCGAACTCTTCGAACTCGGTGGTGCCCGTCGCGCCGCTCACCACGTTGGTCACTGATGCAATGGCCAGCGGCATGTGGTCAAGGGCAATGGTGCCGTCTACGCCTGCACGCTTGATCTCGGCGGTGTGGGTGGAGGCCGGCACGGTGGTGGCATCACCCCACACCAGCGCACTGAGCACCCAGGTGAAGATCTCGCGGAAGTTGATGGCGAGGCCCATGGAGGTCACGCGGTCGAGGGAGTCGTATTCACCGCCCTGCGGGGTGGTGGTGTCGCCCAGGGTCAGCGAGTTGGTTTCGGTGGTGTGCTGGATGGTCGACACCAGGCCGACCTTCTGGAACGGCAAGCCGCTGCCGTATTCACGCGCTTTGAGGTGACCACCGATCACCACGGTTTCTTTGCGGATCGCCATGTCCTACTTCTCCTGCTTGGCTTCAGTAGCAACCACGCCTGCGAGTTGCAGGAAGGCCTTCTGACGCGCGGTGACTTTGATGGTGTCCTTGGCGGCGTACTGCTTGCCGTCGTGGGTGTGCGCCTTCACGAGTGTTACCTCGGTGGTCGGCGCTTTTTTCGGCTCAGCCGACTCCGCTGCCTTGCCGGCAGGTGCGTTGGTTTCCATGGGCTTACCTTTCGATAACGGTGTGCAGGTGCACGGGGATGAGAACGGTGGCGGCTCTCTCGCCATTGCCAGGCGGGAACTGCTCGGGCGCGCCGACTGTGATGCGGGTGATGCCACTGCGGAACGGCAGCCAGGCCGCGGGCTGGCCCTCGGAGGTGATCAGCGCCCGCTGAAGGTCGACCTGCAGGTCATCGAGCGAGTCTTCGTAGTTGTCCAACCCCACGTCGACGGCGCCGATGACATAGAAGCCCACCTGGCTGATGTGCCCATCAGGCCCGCGCTTGGGCGGCAGATCCTTGGCCTTCTGCACGACGATGATGGGAAAGCCCACCTCATCGCTCGACATCACCTCGTTGAACCAGCCCGTTTTCACGTTCTGGCCCGCGTTGGTGATGTGGCCGTTGCCCACCGTGACCGACATGAGGTGCTGCACCAGGGCCTTGCGGCCCAGGCTCAGGGGGTTGGTGATCATGGCTTTTGCTCCATGCAGGCGGCGACGATCCAAGTGCCGTCGTCGGAGATGGTGTCTTCGACGAGGTAGCGTTTGCCCGGCGTGACGAAAACGCCGCCGCGCTGCACGCTGCCCAGCTGCTCGGTGCGGAAGCTGATGCCGATTGCATCACTGCGCCAGAGGCCTTCCGGCCCGTTCTGCACCAGGTTGTGATCGATGATCACATCGATGCAGTTCACTGGCGCGGCGTTGGTGGGCGGGATGTATTGGGCGGTGCCGTCCTTCAGGGTTGCGACTACACGCTTTTGCATGCGGTCGCGCATGGCTGCCCAGCTCATGGCTTAGGCCGTGACCGGGTGGCCGAAGGTGCCATTGAGGCGCACGCGGCCAACTGCGGATGGGTTGGCGGCCACGGCCACTGCAACGCCGAGCAGGTAGTTACCAGTGCCCGGCACGTTGGTGGCCAGGCCACTGCCACTGATCATGTAGATGGGCTGGCCGATCTCCCACGCCTGGGCGCTGGTTTTCGGCACCTCGAATACGCCGGTGGTTTTGAGTTCGCACTCTTCGCCCACGGCCGCATTACTGGCGGCTACGCCGATGAGGCTGTTGACGCGCACCAGTTGGCCGGAGGTGATGGCCACCAGCGCGATGATGGTGATCATGTCGCCATGCTGTTTGAAGTTCTTCACGGTGATTCCCTCGAAGCTGAAAGGCGGAAACAACAAGGGCGCCGAGTGGCGCCCTATGCGGTGGTGGCTGGGTTAGGCGCCGGCGTTCTTGTAGGCACCGCGGTAGTCGATCCACGCTGCGCCGAACACCAGGCGGGCCTTGATCTCCATGCCGTCCACCTCGAAGCCCTCGCGCGTTTCGGTGAACACGCCCTGCTCGCCTTCCAGGTAGGCGTATTCGAACGTATCCACAACGCCTGGGGCAGCGAAGAGATACCACTGGTTGCCGGTAATGCGGGCGTCGACGATGACGGTCAGCGAGGTGTTGCGGCCATCGTTGATGTCCGCGTTCTTGGCCGGCACGTAGTTGGAGCTGGTGAACTGGTAGGCCTCCAGCTCTTTGTCCGGGCCGACCACCAGGTACTGTGGCTCGATGTTGAGGAAGTGGCCCGCCTTGGACTTCTGCTTGCGCATCGCTGCACGAGCGGCTGCCAGGGTGGTGGTGTTGATCGGGCCGGCGCTTGCGGCCAGGTTGCCGTGCGCTGCATCGAACACGGGTACGCCGTCCACGAAGTTGACGGTGCCGAGCAGCAGCGCCCACACCAGGTCGGACTCGGTCTGTGCAGCCGCAGCGCCCAGCGCCTGCGGAATACGGGTCATGGCGCCCAGGTCGTCGTTGACGATGGCTTCCCAGGTGATGGCGATGATCTTGCCGAACTTGGCGACCTTGAGCGGCGCGCCATCCTCGGTGAGGGTGCCGTATTTGTATTCGCCGTGCTCGTTGACCTTCTCCAACGCGGAGATGTCGCCGAGGGCAGCGCGGGTTACGGCGCGGAAGTCCGGCACGGTGGTCTGGCGGCCCAGTGGGCGCCAGGTCTGCGGGGCCAGCTCGTAAGCGGCGCGCAGGGTGCGATTGACGGTGCCGCCCAGCAGCAGCGGGAAGTCGCTGGTGGTGTGCATGCCTGCGGCGCGGAAGGCCTGACGGTCACAACCCAGTGCCGCGCGAGCGACTTCTTGCGGGGTCATGCCGCGAACGTTGCCGCCGACCAGTTCGATGGATTCGCGTGCCATGTCGATAAGGCGCATGCCGCGGAATTCGCGGGCGTTCTCTGCCAGGACGATAGCCGGGTTGCAGCGGTGCTGCAGGGCGTTTTGCATGGCATTGCGCTTTTCGGTCAGCACGGCCTGGTCGACTTGGCTGGTGACCTGGGTGGCGTGAGCGCTGCGGCTTTTGCCCTGGTCGCCGTCCTGCTTCGCGGCCAGCTTGTCGATCATCTCGGCGCTGGCGTCGGCGACAGCCAGGCCGCGCTCGATCATCTCGTCGGCGACGTCTTCACCCAGGCCGACCTTGCGGGCCATCTGGCGGATGGTGAGGCTGCGCTTGCGCTCGGCGTCTTGGGCTTCACGGCGTAGCTGCTCGTCGGCCGCGCGCTTCTCTTCTTCGGTCATTGCTGTTTCCTCTGGGGTTGTAGGCGCGTCGGCCTGCGGTTCGGTTGGCTGTTCGGCTTCCCGAGTTTCGAAAATGGTGGTGGTGCGCTTGCCCTTGTACTCGGCGGGCGTCGCAGCGCTGCGAACCTTGGCGCCGTCGTCGAAACCGATCGGCACGAGGGAGATTTCTGTGGGCTCCCAGTCGGAGGCCCGGTACACCGGAAGGGTGTCGTCGCCGTCTTCGACCAACACGTAGCGGTGCACCATGTAGCCCACGCTGATGTTGCGCAGGATCCCTTCCTTTACGTCGCGGAAGATGGGCTCAACGTCATCACGGGAGCTGAATCGGATCACCGCGTGCCCTTCACTGCCGTCCAGCCAAGCGCGCTCAACTACGCCTATCACGTCGTCGAGATCCCACTGGCCGTGGGCGTTCAGGAATGGGGCACCGTTGTTCAGGCGATCCATACGGATGGCGGTGTCGCTGACCTCCAGCTCTTCCATGTATTCGCCGATCGACCACGACCACCGCTTACCGCGCGAGCCAGTGGTCCAGGTGATTTCGACGGTGCGGTCTTCCGTGTTCAGCGTGCCGGGGCGAACTGCCGCGCGGATGTGCTGAATGGGTGTTTCAAGCGTTTTCGTCGTCGCCGTCATTGGTCTGGCTCTCGTCGTTGGTTTGCGGCGGATCGACGTCCGTCGAAGGGATCACGGTGCCCGCCGTACGGGCCTGGGTTAGGCCGGCGTCAGATACCTTGCGTGGGTCGCAGTCGAGGACCAGGCCGAGCTTGTCGAACAGGTCGTTGTACTTGGCGATCTCGGCGGCGTGGCCGTCTGGGTCGGTGATGCCCAGTTCGCGCAGTGCGGTTGGCCAGGTGACCAGCCCGCTGCGCAGGCGGTCTTTGACGGTTTGCGTCTCGGACTTGGGGTCGACCATTTCGCGGCGCGGTGGCACCCACTCGGCTTTCACGTCCGCCAGCACGCCACCAGGCAGCAGCGCCTGTGCTTCCATGAACCACTCCCACACGCGCTCGCACATTTGCGGGATCAACATGCGCCATTGCCACACATCAACCCGGCGGGCGAAGTGCAGCCAGCCCATGCGGCCGCTGGAGAAGTTCACGCCTTTAAGATCGCCGACCATAAGTTCGTACGGGACACCGAGCCCTACGGCGATGGCGTGCAACGCTTGCCACGAGTAAGGCTGGTAACCGTTGAAGGTCGGTGGTGTAGCGAAGCTAACCTCTTGACCCGGCCCAGTCCGCTGGATGATTCCGGGTTCCATCCGGTCGAGCAGAGGCGGCATTTTCCCGGGTGACTGGTCGCCATCAGAAATGAAGGCAGCGAAGCATGCGGCAATCTTTGCCTGCTCCATGACCGCATCTTCCATTTCGTCGAAGTTGCGTAGGCGCTGCATCACCGGAGCGAGCCAGGTATAGCCGCGCACCTGGCCAACTCGCTTGGGCAGAAACACGTGGATCACGTCTTCAGCCGGCACGCGCTTGGACTGCAACGCGCGCATACCTCGGTTGGCACCGGGGTGTTGGTCAAACAGCCAGTAGGCTACGCGCTTGCCGATGGCATCGAACTCGATGCCCTGGATGATGGTGTTCGCGCCGATGTCGCCATTCTTGGCGTCGTCGATAAAGTCCGGCTCAAGCAGTTGCAACTGCAGCGGCACGCTCAGCCCGTCGGAGGCGTAGCGGCGGCGCCGCCGGATCAGGCACTCGCCCGCCTCTGCGGCGCACTCGGTGACCTTGTGCTCAAGGCCGTAGAAGTTTTCCAGGCCGTCGGCATCGCATTCGGTGGTTTCACCCCAGCTGGCCCACAGATCGGCAAGGCGCTTGTTGTCGCGGTCCTTGTTGGACTTGGGGCTGGGCACGATGCCGTAGCCGACCACGTTGTCAGCGATGCCGCTGATAGCACGCTCGGCGTATGGGTTGTTACGGCGCAGGTCGCGGGCGCGGTTGCGCAGCAGGGCCAGCGCCGGAGCGTTTTCGGCGTTGGCGTCAGCACCTGTGGCACGCCAGCCTGCGTTGCGGCGACCGCCGGCGGCACCTTCGAAACGGCGCTTCATCACGTCGAGCGTGAGGTCGGCTTGCATCTTGTGCACGCGAGCCACCGCACGCTTCGCGGCGTAGCCGGGAAACAGGTCGTCGATGATGCGCATGGTCAGTAGCCTTTAGAGAACGAGGTGAAGGTACGTCCGCCGTTACAGTTGGCGTTGAGCCCAAGCTCGTCGCGCATCAGGCGCAGGATCTGCAGCATTTCCGACACGCTGCGGTAGGTGACACTGCGGTCGGCGTAGCGGACGGACAGCTCGCCGCCCGCGATTGCCGCCTGCAGCGCCTCGTATTGCTCGAGGGTGTAGGCCATCACTATCGTTTCCAGTAGTTGGATTTGGCCCGTGGGCGTTCTTCAGTGCTGACGGCGGATTCGCCACCGACCTGCGGTTCTTCAGCTAGGGCGTCGAGGTCGAGACCGAATCGCTGCTGACTGATGCGCAGCGCAGCAATTGCCCCAACCAGGCAGTCGAGCGCCTCGTTGCGACGGCCCTGGGCATCCCAGCGATGAACCCGCAGGCCATTGACGATCTTCGGCACCTTGACCTCAGAGGTCAGTTGCTTCACTTCGCTCTCGTCGCAGATGTCGCTGTTTGCTGGCAGGTGGATCACGCCAGGCTGGCACTCGCCGGCCTGCGATTTTGCCGTATCGACTTCGAGCTTGAGGCGGCTGTAGATCAGCTCCTTGGCGTTGTCGGTACCGATCTCGGTCAGGTAGACCTTGGCCTTGCTCTTGGTGCGCGGCATGTTGGCAATTGGCTTGCCGTACTGGCTCGCGCCCCTGGTTGGGATCACCCAGAGCAGACCGTGCTTGCGGCTGGCGGCGTACACCTCATCGGTGTAGTGGCCGCCGGAGTCCCAACCCCAGCGGTCGACCTTCATTACCAGGCCATCCGCGCGGGTGAACTGCCGCTGTAGTTCGATACCCGCCTTGCGCTGCAGCTCCTCGCTTGCTGGGTCGCCCATGAGGATGAAGCGGTAAACCAGCCAAGCCTCCTCGCCCGGCCCGAACGCCCACACGCGACCTTCCAGGCGGTCGTCTTGCGTATCGATAAAGCCGGTCAGCACCACAGCGCGCTGCGGCACCTGGCCTGTCCAGACCTCGCGCCGACCATAGAGCGCTTCCCAGTCGACCTTCGATTGCACCTCCTCCCACATCTCGCCGAGCGTGGTGTTGGTGAAGGTGATCAGCTTCTCGCGGTCGCCTTTGATCTTCAGCCACTCTTCGGCAATCTTCAGCCAGGCTGACCATGTGCTGTAGATGGCCCAGCAGTAGAAGGCCACAGACTTGGGCGTGCGTATGGGCTGGTCGTCCTTGTCGAACCAGTCCATGGAATCGCGCGTCCAGATGCCGGTCACGTCGCATATCCAGCGGCCGTGTGGCGAGGCGGCAACCATGTCCTGGTGGTAGAAATTGTCGCCGCAGCTCTCGCAGACGTACCAGGCTTTGGTGGCCTGCCCGAGCGAATCCTTTTCCCACTTGAGGCCGTAGCCGCAATCCTTGCCGCCGAACTTCAGCGTCTGCTCGTGCTGGCAGTGCGGGCACGCCACGTAAAAGCGAAGGCGGATCGGTGACTCTTCAGCGGCCTTGTTGATCTGGCAGCTTCCAGCCTTCTTCGGCGTGGAACCCCGGATCGACTTCGGGTACGTGGCGCCGTCCAGGCGCTTGTCGCCGAGGGTAACGGCGTCGCCCTCGCCCTCGATGTCCGGGTCGAAGTTGGACAGTTCGTCGTAGATCGTTTCGTCAGCAGACAGCTCACGGTAGTTGCCCGATGCGGTGCCGCCGCGAATCCACAGGCTCTTACGGTTCGAGAACGTCTTCGCCTCGATGGTGTTATCGCGGTGCTTCTTGCCGAACCAGGGTGCAAGTTCCTTGATCACCGGCACGTCGCGCACCAGGCCGTCGACGTGGCGCTTGCTGATGCCCTTGGCGTCTGTGTCCGTCGGGCTCCACATCACGATGTTGCGGCGCTTGTGCTGGAGCTTGTAGCCGATGTTCGCCAGCAGCAACTTGGTGTAACCGATCCGCGCCGACTTCACGAAGTTGACGACGGCGATCAGGTCGTTGCCCATCGCGTTGAGGATGGCGACCTGGAACGGGTCGGTCGTCCACTTGCCCTCGTGGTACGAGGACTCGGACGACATGTAGAAATGTTCGTCAGCCCATTGAACAGCCGTCATGGGTGGATCTTTCGAAAGGCCCTGCAACCCTAACCGTACGGCTTTGCCGAGGTCATTGATCCATGGTTGCAAGGTACTCATCGAGATATCCCGGTAGTTCGTCGCCGAACTGCGCGGCGATATTGCGAGCCAGGGCGATCTCTCGCTCCGTGGTTTCCAGTATCCGAGCGTCGATGTCTGGGTGGCGGCGGCTGACTGTCTTGCCGACGGTTTCGAGTTTGGAGCCGATCTTCGAAGCGATTTTCTCCAGGGCGAACGTGACGAAAGGCGCCGGTATCAGCACCTTGTCGTTGACCTGGTTCTTCTGTTCGACGGCGTAGGCCTGGGCGGTCGTGAGGCGCAAGCGCTCCTGCAGCAGGCGGTACTCGATCTTCGGATCGATAACCTCGCCGTCAGCATCCGCAAGTTGTTGTTTCCGTCCGGCGTGTTCGACGCGGTTATTCACCACATCTTGCACCCGATAAAAGGCCTCACGACCGATACGGGCGACTGGCTCAACGCCCCATTTGTCAAAGGCTTGCGGGGAAATGCCGAGGGACTTGGCCATCTCGGATTTGTTCAACCATCCCGGCTGCCTGGTTGTTTCGTTTTTAGCCATGACTAAACAACAACCAACCTCCGAAAAAAGTTCATACATGGATGTCGAGCGGGGCCCGAATTACCCTCGAGGCCACCCCCGTCCGGGAGTACCTTTTGATGCACCACGACGGTGCATCATCGTGCCCGTGTAGCCAGGGCGCGGGCCATGGCCTTCTCGAACTGGATTGGCAGTTGGTCTTCTGCGATGGCTTCGGCCACCTCGAAGAAGCGGAAGCGCTTCGAGTACGAAGGCGAATCGGTGAAGGCCAACACCATCTTGATCTTGTTCCTGCTGCCCTTGCCCCAGCCTGTGCGCTCGGCGATGCCGATGGCCTGTCGCCCTTTGCGCAGCAGGAAGTAGCGCTTCGAGTTGCCCTTGGCTGAGCTCCTGCCGCTGCGTGTCGCGTTAGCGGTGTAGCCTTCCTCAGTGAAGAGGCCGGCGCCGGACAGGATCTTGGTCAGCGTGCCGCGCGGGATGTTGCCGTGTGAGTCCAGCTTGATGCCCTTGCCAGGCATCACATACTTGCCTGCAGCCAGCGCACCGCGCCGGCTGAGCATCTTCTCGGTGCCCTTCTGGTTACGGCCACCGCCATACACCTGAGGCGTCAGCCAGTCAGATGCAGCCCTGCCCTTACCCCAAGCGCCTTGCGTGCCCACCATGTTGCCTGCCGAGTTCTGCGACAGCCCGTCCTTGATCCACACCCTCGCCTCCATGCGTGCCTTAGTGGCAGGCTGGATGAACAGGCTGTTGAGCGTGGCTCGGGTCGGCCTATCGAATACCGAGGCCATCTCCTCGACCAGCCCTGCCTTCACATCCTGGGCCGTGCTGGTCAGTGCGAGCGCTGCAGCGAAAGGCAACTGCTCACGCTCCAGGCGATCGAGCTGCTGAAGCCGCTCGCGCAAACCTGTGAACGTCACCTTGATAGTCATGGGTCACCCCTTGTCGCGACGCTCCAGCCCGTTCCAACTGGCCGCCGGACGAAGCACTGCCGCCAGGTTGCCCTTGGCCCGCCACACCAACCAGGTGAACACGGCGAGGATAAGTACCAAGGGCCAGGCGAACGCAGGCAGGGTCAGCGTACCGGTCGCGATGTAGATCACCGCCGCAGCAGCAGCGGCCATCGTCAGCCACGCCAAGAACGAGATATTACGGCGGAAGCGCAAGGCACCCCGCTGGAACGTGAACAGGCGAAGGAACAGGACCAGGCACAGCCAGAAGGCAGCCTGGTCGAGGAACATGCTCAAACTATCCATTGGGATTCCCCTGCACAGGCGGCGCGCCACGCTTGCTGATCGCCGCAACAATCAGTGTCACAGCCAGCGCTGAAGCGACGAACGCAGCCGGGCCGGAGTAAGCGAAGGGCCGAATGCCCCAGACCTGGAGGTCGGTCAGCGCAGGGCTGAACAGGTAGCCCATCACGACACTGATGAAGAAGAACACCAACCGGTTTGCCAGGCGCAGATCGTGCCGTGTCATCACGAACACCAGCGCACCGCATACCGAACCGGCAACCGCGTTGCCGTCTACGCCAGCCAGCGCACTCGCAACGCCAAGGCCTGCGGCGCCGGCCACAGTCACTGCCGCGACGCTTGCTGGCTCGCTCATTGAAACCTCCCATGCGGCCATGGGCCAGAAACGAAAAAGCCCAGCTCTATGGCTGGGCTTCGATGCGCCGTTGTGGGCGCGACTTCTGCAACGTAACAGAAATCTACCTGTTTCGGCCCGGGCCGGTCAAGCGGCGATTGCGCGCTTTGACTCAAGAGCTCCATCGATCCACGCCACGCCAGCCTTCCACAGCTGCCGGGTCTTCTCCTCACCGAAACCCATCCGCTTACCAACGATCGCGAACGTTGCGCCGGTGGTGTAGTAGCGCAGGATCACCTCCCCGCATTCAGGGTACCGCTGCCCCAGCCTGCCCATCAGGCGATCAATCACCAGAGCCTCGTCGTCGGTGATCATCGGAGTTGGCCGCTCACAAGGCGCCTGGCAACTAGACACACCAGCGCCCTGCGTGACCCAGAGGCCCCACTGCTCCAACAGCTCCTGAGTATCTCGCTCAATTGTCATCGCTGGTGCACTCCCCTTGAATGCGGACGCGCACGGCGCCGCCTTTGACTGTTTCCCGGCTCATGCGCAGCTGGGTGATGAATCGGTTGTCATCGATACCCAGCGCATCGGCCAAGCCATCACGGCCTGCCTTGAACGCAGCCAGGCAGTTGTCGTCATCACGGCGCCGGGCATCTGGTGGCACGAACTCCAGCTCGAGCAGAACCCTGCCAGCAGGGGCGACCAAACCGGCCTGCAGGCACAGCAGGTGGCACATGCGGCGATAGCTCTTCGCTGCGGCGCTCTTCTTGGCCCAGTGGCTGCGGGCGTTAGGGCTCAACGCGCGCGGTGGCCATGGCAGTGTCAGCACATCCGACATGCTCAATCCCCCGAGTAATGCGAGCCACCAGGGCCGCGAGTGTTGGTTTGCTGATACTTCTCGGCATCACCGAGGACGATAGAGCGTGCGGGGCGCTGGGCTTGGGTCAGCTCGGCGCGCAGGTACTGCACGGCGTCTTCAAGGCTCATCGTCTCACCTGAGGCCAGCACCACGCCGGCGCCGTTGCAGGCCACGCAGCCATTCAGATGGAACACGCCGCGATACTCGCCAGTGCCAGCGCAGATTACGCAGGGCGCGTGCTGCTCGGAGGCTGTCAGGCGCATGGCTCGGCCTCGCGCTGCTTCTGCTGGTCGGGCTCTAGGTCGCCACCTAGGGGCATCAAGTAGCGCTCAAGGATCAAGTCGAGACCAGCATCTACGGGATCATCTGAGTTGTTCTCGATGCTATCTCCGCGTACCAACCAGCGGGGCTCATCGCCTTCGCAATACTGCATCTCGATAGCCGAGTCATTGGGATGGTCGATTACTTCTCCCGGAACGAGCTTTGCTATCAGCTCGCAACCACGGCCCTGGTTCGATGGCAGATGGTCGTAGCCAATGATCACGGCCAGGTCACCAACCTTGAACTGATTACCCATTTTTCACCCTCCCCACGTAGAAATACCGGAAACAGCGGGAACGCCCGTCGTCTCTGGCTTGCAGTCATTATTAAGAAGTGCAGGAACAGCCACTTTCAGGCCGTGCGCATCGGCGAAACCACACTCGTCCAGGCGGGCATGCCAGCGTTCCAACGCCTCGCGCCGACGCTCCATTGCGTCACGGGTCAGGTAGGTTTCGGTGGTCACACCCAGCGCGTGGTTGATCAGCAGCTCACCCACCATGTGATCGACGCCAATGTCCGCCAGGCTGGAGCGCATCAGCTTGCGCAGGTCATGGCTCGTCCACTGCCGGCCACTCACCTCACGCATCAGGGCGTGGCCACTGGTGAGCGCCATGCCAGCACCACCCCGCACCGGGAACAGCCAGGCCGTTCTCAGGCGAGCATCAGGCAGCGCCTCGCGGTACCTGCGCAGCAGGCTGATCACCTGGGCAGTCAGCGGCAGCACGTGTTCACGACGGCTCTTCGTGTTCGCCTCCGGTATCACCCACACCCGCTCATCCAGCGACACATGCCCCCAGCGCGCCGCCAGCGTCTCGGCAAT
>Ga0265798_10000765_pt1 | contig 51389 bp, 44 predicted proteins | sample P3T30metagenome_FD_192430 | JGI IMG/M metagenome (GOLD analysis project Ga0265798, IMG submission 192430) | Plant litter microbial communities from East Loma Ridge, Irvine, California - P3 T30 | ecosystem: Environmental > Terrestrial > Plant litter > Unclassified | place: USA: California...
ACTGCGAAACCAGAATCGCCTACCTCGAGTCGCTCCTGCGCGACAACTCGATCCCCTTCCAAGAGCCCGACGACTTCAACCCGGCCTTTGCCTCCAATGGCGCCGCCACACCACGACCCATATCCGCCGCGCCGCCGCCGCGCAATGGCAATACCAAACCCTCGGCTGCTCAGGCCAAGGAGGAGAGCGACAAGTACGACCGCGAGAAGCTCACCAAGCTCGTGTCCAACATCGGAATGGTCTCGGTGCAAGGCGCCAGTGACCCGCGATATCTGGGCTCCACATCCGGCATATCCTTCGCCCGCGTCGTGTTTGCTGCCGTCAAGAGCTCAGTATCAGGCTCCTCCTCTGAGCGCGGCAGCAATCGGGGCGCCAAAGTAACGAGCAATGTCGTGGACAGCGGCACCTCGATGCGCGACTCTTTCTTCGGGCTGCAGACCAAACCTACCATACGGCAGGCGCCCTTCCCAGACCGAGAGCTTGGGTCGCGGCTTGTTGAGCTGTACTTTGAGCACGCAAACCCACAAATCCCCATCTTGCATCGGGGCGAGTTTATGGAAATGTTTGAGCGCGTGTACGCTTCCGGTGAACGGCACCGCACATCACGAGAGTCGTACATGCTCAACATCGTGTTTGCCATAGGCGCTGGCATCATCCTAGGCAGTTCCGACTCTGAGGGCTCGCCGACGTCGGATCACGGGCGCTCACCAACAAAATCACGGTCATCACCGCCGAGCAGCAAGAAGCGGCGACTTGCAGGTCATCAGCACCAGCCCGAGGAGTACCACGCATCCGCCATTGTGCACCTAGAGAATTTCCTGGGTTCATCTCCCGCTGCGGACCGTCCCGACGGCTTCGGCGGTGGCCTGGAGGAGCTGCAAGCTGTGCTACTGCTCGCGGGCTTTGCGCTGCTGAGACCCGTTGCCCCTGGGCTGTGGTACATTGTGGGCGTTGCTGTACGTCTTGGGGTGGACCTAGGGTTGCATTACGAGGATGGCGTGGGTATCGACGGGGCGGGTGCGGAAGACCAGTCTGCTGGAACCGCGGCCTTCAAAACTGAGGGTAACGGGAACACGACGGCTGCCAGCGGCGGGAACCCTTCGAAAATAGATGCAAAGGAGAGGGGCCGCAGACAGTGGGTCAGAGACCTACGGAGACGCTTGTGGTGGTGCGTCTACTCGTTGGACAGACTGGTCAGCACGTGTGTTGGCAGACCTTTCGTAAGTACCTTCCTGGGTCTTCATTTTCGTATGGTACTACCGATCATGTCGGTTATGTCACGATCCCGCATGCATGTGCGGCAGTCTTCACCAGGGGACATGTCGAGGATCGGGATGTTCGACACCGACTTTCCAACATGGTCTCGTGCTCTTAAAATTCGATGCGTGACTAACAGCTGCATAGGGTATCACAGACCAAATTGTGACTACCGAATTCCCTTCGCTCCTCGATGATCGCTACATTACCAAGGAAGGATTCCTGGAACCGCCAGTGCATCAAGAGAAGCCGACATACAAGATTGTGGCCCACCATTACTTCCGGTTGAGACTACTGCAATCTGAAATTCTGCAAGTCCTACAACATCGGCAGGCACAGCAGGCAAGAGCGAGTGGTGCCAATCAGAGCAATGAGTTCATGCATACCAAGCTGCCCTCGCCATTCCTGATCAATTTTGAGTCGTTCCGCGCGTGGCGCGTAGATATCGACAGACGGTTACTGGAATGGAAAGACTCTGCGCCAACACAGCTTGATGCCGGCGTGCAGTTCTCGCCACTATTCCTCGAGCTCAACTACTGGCAAGCGTTGATTATGCTGTACCGACAGAGCCTGGTCGTCCCCTCTGGTCTGCAGGAAGAGCTGGGCAACACCGGCTCAGATATGGGCAGTCCTTCCATGAGCAATCTTGAGGAGCGCGAAGACGAAGATCTCGTTTTTCTCAAGGTAGCCGAAGCCGGCCAGAAGGTTTTGAAGTTGTATCGACAGTTGCACCGCGTCCATCTTGTGAATTACACCTTTTTGGCGACACATCATCTCTTCATGGCTGGTAAGCTTCATCATCTTCACCGGTACCCACAGTGCTGACATTTACAGGTATATCGTTCCTCTACGCAGTGTGGCACAGCGTTCATGTACGCAGTTTATTGGTAAGTCGGTCCAAATTCCCGTGCTACTGTGGATACGTTTTGTTGGTGTAACATACATGTCTAACTAATGCAGTCTCTTGACGACGTCGACTTCACCGTCCTTGCCGCGACATCCGTGTTGGGTGACCTGATCGACAAGTGTCCACCTGCAGAAGCATGCCGCGATGCATTCGATCGAATGAGCAAAGCGACCATCCAGATGTGCATGTCCACCACCGGCTTCGGGCCGCAAGCTCTGCGGTCACTTCCGCAAGCACAGCAGTACCCTACACAAACCTCACCGAATACTGCATACACATCTGCAGCCGATGCAGACGTTAGGTCAGACACCGACATGCAAGGTTACGCACCAAGAAACACGGCCAACTTCTTCGGCCAACAGCAACAACAGCAGCAGCGTCGACCCATGCCACGCTTCGACATGAACCTCAAAGACCTCTTCTCCGACGACGAGACCGACAAACGGTCTTTCAGTCGCGTAAGCAACCAAGTCAACGCCATGAGACCCCCTCCACCACCCATGAAATCCGAGTCTCAAATGCAGCCCTTCACAGCGGATCTGAAAATCTCTCCCCAACTGCGTACACCCCATCACCAACAGCAGCAGCAACAAAACAACTTCTTCGCCCAAAGTTCAAACATGACTAGTCCCAACCAGCAAAATACCTTTTCTACGTCTCCGCCTACTAATCCATCGATGCCATCGCCCTACCAAATTAGCAATCAGGTCCCTTACAACAATTTCTCACAGAATATCACATCCAGCTATCCCGATTTGGGATTCTCGGATCTAGACTTCCTAGATAGTTTCCCCGTGCAGGGCGCAAGCGGTAATGGTGCTGATGCAGGAAGTGGTGGGCTGCAAGATGTTGGCATAGGATTTGGAATGGGATTTGGTGATGGGACACATGATTGGAGTGATGTAAGTCCCTCTCTCTCACTATTATTGCTACGATGAAATACGTGTGCTGACAATGACCAACAGGGCAACGGCCTGGATCTTTTCGACGGATTTTTCTTTGGTCCAGGAGGCACAGGCGGGACTGGGATGTAAAATTCGGTGTTGGTGTTCCGAGAACCGGCTCTCAGCCTCGATGGAAGAGCCGGGAATAACACTGCCGTCGGCTTGCTGTACTTGATGGTATCGAGTAAAATGATACCGGGTATTGTTCTTACCCGCCCTTCTGTAGATCTGCGGCACGGTCGCAAACGTGGGGGCAGGGCTGGATAAGCCGGAAGGCGGCGGTCTCCGATGGACGCTACGCCGCTATGAGTAGGATGGCGACGAGGTTATGGATGCTTGTATGATATATGTCTTCAATCCATGAGACGTTTTGTGTTGTCACTCTGTGTGTTCATTGCCGCATGTTGTAGTGATCGAAGCGATCTCGAGGTTGACATGCGCGCCCACCAGAGAACCGAAAGACTCTCATCACACCGGAACGTGCGGGTATCATACATCTACCTTAAGAATACTTGAGAATCCATCCAAGTTACTAAAACGTCCTCTTCTCCCCCATGATCATCCACACCCCTGCGACTTCATCCCTCCTGCTCTTCTGCGCTCTTGCTCTCCGATCCTCCACACACACACATACTACTCCGCACCACCCACCACAACGGCGCTCAATCGGAATCACACCCTCTCCGCAAAGATGCTTGCAGCTTTGCAAAACAACCCGCCTACCCGTATCAAAGAAACCTTCTAGCTGGGTCTTTGTTCTCCTCATCAACTCCACCCTTTCGCATCCCTTGATGTTTCTTCCGCATCCCTTCCATACCTAGGTACCATCTCCGTTCGCAGTCATGGTACACCATGCGCAGATACAGTCTTAGTTACGGGCTCGTAGAACATCCCAAGGTTTGATGTATGTTGAGCTGAGTTTAAGTAGTGTAGGGTCATAACTCACAAGGGCGTGTTGACTCACACCCCATTTTACCACGTAGACTCCCATATCCGCATGAGCATCACCTCACTGCCTACTTCCACATGCACAACTTCACTCTGTTTAATAACTCTACCACTTTATGATTCCCGTTTACACCGTTTGATTGTCACCATTGCTCAATCGCCACGTCACTAGCAAATCTAAATCCAACCCCATCACGTACAAACACCACATTCACCCCAGTGCAAAAAGCTACCTAAGCTGCTTCACCATCCTCCACAGCCCAACGCGTTTCCCAGAACAAACATGTGTCTCTACATGATCGTCCACTACGGGCCCTATCCCTTCTCACTGGCCCGAGTCCTCTCACGACAAAAAGCTGAGATCGAGCAACGAAGTGCATCAGAATGGCGAGTCGAACGTTTGAGCCTGAATCGTTTACGGGAGCTCTGGCATTTAAAGAGCCGAAGTCAGGAAGATTTGAACAAGGCGGAGAAGGACAACGTGTTTGACATGGGGTACTGAGTCAACGAGCCAAAAGTTATTAGTGGCACGGCATCAACATCGACACATTACAAGCAGATAAAAGTGGAATCGACTTTTTTGGAATGAACTTTTTGAATTCTTCCTTCAGCTGATGTGCAGAAGACTTGTCTAAGCTAACCAGAGCATGTGGCTCGGCCTGCCCTCCATCCTCCGTCGAGGAGTGGGCGACCAGTAGTCGTGATCTTCATGGTATCGTTTTGAAGCTAACCGTTTACTCCACCCATTGAACAAAAAGCACAACAGCCTAGTTCATCTGCCTGACGAGCTGGTTGATGAACTCCTCGCGGTTACCAAGGTCACCACCCTCGATGAAGTGCTTGAACTTGCGGGTACGGAAACCGCCAGTGGGGGAAGAGAGCTTGAAGGGCCAGAGGAAGTTGGAGACGGCCTTGAAGTTGGGGCCGACAGTGTAGATCTCGTGGATGATGTCCTCAATGCAGGTGATACCGAACTTGCCGAGGTTGGCCTCGATGAGCTCGTTGTCGGTGATCGGCAGACGCTGCTTGTTGACCTTTCCGTAACCGCGCTTGTAGACAAGCTCGCGGACAGTCTTCAAGTTGGGGTATCCGTAGGCGACGAAAGGCTCGACGATCTTCAGCATCTCGCTGGTGGCCTTGGTGAGCTTAACGAAGACACCGTTGTTGATCTGGAGAAGACGGAGGAGCTGGAGGGTCTTGCGCTTCTTGGGGTCGATCTTGTTGATACTGCGCGGGTTAGTAAAGGATTTTGCGGATGTTGAAAATTGCGACGTACCCCTTGATACGGACAACGAAGGCGAGGCGGGACTCGGCGGGGACGAAGAGAGAGTTGTCACGCTTCGCGGCACGCTTGGCCTCGATGACATCGCGCTGGGCCTTTGCGTACTCCTGGGTGTACTTGGCGGCGCGCTCCTTGATGACCTCGCGCTTTTGCTTGCTGGCCTAAGAAATCTTAGCCAACTGTGGAACTCCTATCTGCTTGCGCAGGTTCTGGGAGACTGTTATACCTCACGCTTCTTCTTCAACTCAGCGGCCTGGGAGTCGCTGGTCTTCTGGTGGGCCTTCTGCTTCTTGAGCACCGACTCGGGGACAGCGATGTCATTCTGGGTGGGGACGCTGCATTTGTTAGCTGAGATACGGTGAATTGAGCGCGGCATACTCACGATGAGCGGGCCATTTTGCTGGTGGTTAGTATCCTTGTTGTTGTCGGAAGCTGGAGGAAGAAAGTTCGGTAGCCCAGTTCGAAATTCATGTGCGGGCGCTAGTGTAGCCGCCAAGATCGAGTGCAGCGCTAATGCCCCGCTCTATTGGCCCGCCTCTCGAAGCTATCGACATTTTCCTGAGAGCTACCAACTTGCGACAGCTGCGGCAGGTTTGCAAATTCAACCTTTTCCCTATACCTACTCGCAGCAATGGCACGAGGCGGCGGTCGCGTGAGTAGATACTGCATGCGCCACACATAGATAACGCCTACTGACTTCCATAGGGCGGTGGTCGCAAACCATTTCGTGGCAAGGGTAAAGGTCGCGGCGGCGGCGGCGGTGGTGGAGGACGTGATACTCGCTCAGAGCCATGGTCCACCATTGAGCGCAAGAATGAGCTCTTCGAGAGCTACTATCGCATGGGAGGATTCTTGGAAGAAGCAGAGTTCGAGGAAATGTGGAAGGCTCTCCAGACCGATCTGCCCAACAGTTTCCGCTTTACTGGCACCAAGTCCGATGCCCTCGCAGTGCGCGAAATCTTCAAGCAGCGCTACATCCCGGCGATCGCATCCAAGCAGTTCGAAGGCAAGCCCGTGTCGCCTCCCGAGGCAGTTCAGGCCTTCCCCGATGAGCTTGTATGGCACATGAAGACGCACAAGAAGGTCATTCGACGACATGCGCCCTTTGCCGATTTCCAGAAGTTCCTTGTCGCCGAAGCCGCGTCCGGAAACATCAGCAGACAGGAGGTTGTCAGCATGATACCGCCACACTTTCTCGACGTCAAGCCAGGCATGGTAGTCCTCGACATGTGCGCAGCACCGGGAAGCAAGTCGGCACAATTGGCTGAGATGATTCACGGCGATGAGGAAGAGCGCGTACAGCGGGTAGCGAACGGCGAGTCGGTCGACCTTAGTCAAGACGGTGACTACAGCGACGACGGGCGCTCAACAGGTCTTCTTATCGCGAACGACTCCGACTACAAGCGCGCGGGCATGTTGGTCCATCAGGTCAAGCGCCTTAACTTCCCCAACCTCATCGTAACCCAACACGACGCCTCCATCTTTCCCTCGATCGAACTACCCAGCGATGGCCAGAGGAAACAATACTTGAAGTACGACAGGATCTTGGCCGACGTGCCTTGCTCTGGTGACGGAACAGCCCGCAAGAACCCGAACGTATGGCAGAAGTGGACGCCTAAGGATGGTCTTGGTCTTCACGGACTCCAGCTGCGCATCCTCTTTCGAGGACTTCAGATGCTCAAGAAGGGTGGCCGCATGGTCTACTCAACCTGCAGTTTGAACCCCGTGGAGAACGAGGCTGTCGTCGCAGCAGCCATCGAGGCTTGCGGTGGTAACTCCAAGGTCCGACTCGTGGACTGCTCAGACCACCTGCCAAACCTCAAGCGAAAGCCCGGTCTCAACGTGTGGAAGGTGCTCGACACATCGTCAGTCACTGCCGGAGGAGAGAAGACCGCTCACATGTTCACCAACTGGGAAGCCTACCAAAAAGCGAGGGCAAAGTACGAGGCCGAAGAGCCCGAACGTCAGTTCTCCACCAAGGTCACTCCGGGATGCTTCCCCCCTGTACCGAAGTCCGAGGAAGAGCGCATCCCTCTTGAAAACTGCATTCGTGTTTACCCACACTTGCAAGATACTGGCGGTTTCTTCATCGCCATCCTTGAGAAGGTGGATGACATCAAGATTGCGCAGGTACAGAACCCAGAGAACTTGGCCAAGGCACAGAGGTCGCACGCCAATGCCGACACAACCACCGACTCATCGATCCCCACTCCTGCTGAGAACGTGATTGAAGCCGACGCCACCAAGACAGAGTCTGCAGATGAGACCTCTGAGACGGCACCCCTGAAGCGCAAGCTGGAGGAGGATGAAGACACCGAAGCCCCAAAGAAGGCCAAGACCGAGGACACAGTCGCTGAGGCAGCTCAAACACCAGACGCAAAGCCCGCCACTAACGGCTCAGCTGCCCGCTTGAAGCCCGAGAACCAGTCGCAAGCCAAGGAGTACTTTGAGTACCTCCCCTCTGACGATGCAACCATCGCCTCCATCATGAACTTCTTTGGCATCGACGATCGCTTCCCACGCGACCGCTTCATGGTCAAGAACAAGGAGGGTCTCTCCCTCAACAAGATCTACTACACTTCCGATCTGGCCAGGACTATCCTCACACTCAACAAAGACCGCGGCATGAAGTTCATACATTGCGGTGTCGTCATGTTCGTCGCGCACAAGATCAAGGACCAGGATCGTACGCAAGCACCATGGAGGTTACAAAACGAGGGTATCCGCATCCTCGAGCCATGGGCAAGGAAGCGCATAGTCAAGCTAGAGAAGAAGGAAACTCTTCACCAGCTCATCCGCGAGATGTTCCCTAAGCTACCCAAAGAGGGCGACACCGGCCTCGGCGAAGTCGGCTCGCAGCTTCAGCAGATGGACGTGGGCTGCTGCTTCATCCGCGTCGAGAAGGACGACGAGAAGGGTATTCCATTCCGCATGGTACTTCCTCTCTGGAGACATCCTGGTAGCGCCAACCTTATGGTCGACAAGGACGACCGCAAGGCCATGCTGCTGAGATTGTTCAACGAGAAGGACACTGAGATTATCAACCACGTTGCCGACAAGGCCAAGGCGGAGCAGCAAGCCCGCGATGCTGAAGAGGCAGGCGAGGATGATGCCAAGGTGAAGGATGAAGGGGATGTTAGTGACGGCGAGCAAGCCACCGAGGCCATGGTCGCTGAAGAGGAAGAAGGCGCTATGAAGGTCGAAGTGGAAGACGACGACGTGAAAATGGAGGGTGATGCTTAGGTGTCCACATCCCTTCACAACGTAAAAGTCATTATTCGGACATTTTGGCTTTGGCTTATCATCTGGTCTGCATTTGGGTTGGCGTTTTATCTTTTTTTCAGGTATCATCTAGAGCTTAGCTTCTTACTCCATCACGCATATCTATGCATGAATGTCATGATGCAATCATTCAACATCTTCATCGCTTCTTAGATCATGAGCGTCAACAACGTGTATTACAAGGGGTATACCAATAAACCTACAAAAACATGCTCCAAACACCCCTCTCCCTCTCCCCACCATAAAATCCATACGACCAGACAGAAATCGGAACATGAATAAACCACACAGACTCTCACACAAACCGATACCTCCCCCTAAAAAAGCCCACCTAAGACTTTTCCTTTTCTTTATCGCCCGCTTTCGTCGCAACGCTCTTCCCGCTCTTAACACTCTTCCCACTCTTCATACTCTTCAAGCTCTTCTTACTCGCACTACGCTTCAGCTTCGCTTTGAGTTTACTCCACTTCTCTCTCAGACCGCCGTCTTCATCCTCGTCCACATCTTTGGGTCGCTCGACGCTATCGAAACTGCCGCGCGGATACTCGAGCTCGCTGCCAATGTCCACGCTATCGTTGTTTCGGGCATGTTGCTGGTGTGATTTGCGTGGTGTTTGTTTAGACGGGGTGTGGATGCCAGAACCAGAGGTAGAGATGTCTTTGTGACGACCGAGAAGCATGAATTGGAGGGTTTGCCAGGCGGGCATGTTGGCGATTGGACTGTCTTTTTCGTTGGCTTGGACATCGGCGTTCTTCCAGGGGCAATGCTCGCGGTGGGACTCCAGGAGATTGAGTCGTAGGCTCTCGATCGGCACGTCTAGTTTCTTGCTCATCTCTGTGAGGCGCGTGGCGGACGAGAGCCACAGACCCAGGCGCTGGAAACAGTGGTTGCATACTGCGAGGGAGATGCGCGATTCAGAGACGCCGGTCCAGCCGAAGAGGGCGAAGACGAAGGCTACGGTGTCGCTGGGTGAGAGCGGGGGTTGGGTGCCGGTGGATGTGAAGAAGGAGGAGGGGACGCGGGCGAGGATTTGTTGGATGGGCGGGTCGGGGTAGGTGATGTGTTCGAGCAGGGGAAGGTCGGCGGATATGGCTTTGAGGAAGCGGTAGCGGTCGAGGAGCTCGGCTGAGCTCTTGGTGCGTGATGCGATGGGAATGTGGTAGATGTCTTCTATTTGGATCGTTAGTTGTGTTACCGCTCCTACTGTGCGTATCCTCATACCTTGACACCCTCGCTTCCTCCACAGACAGTCGTCTGAATGTCCCTCTACAATGAGATCCTTATATCGCTCTATCAGAGCGTCGTCGATATCGAAAGCCAGGTCTTCGCTCATTTCTAGATCCTTTCCGTTCGCATCTTTCCGCTTCGGCCTCAGCTTGACCGCAACACGGTTCTCGCATCCACCCTTGCAGGCTACTGTGTTCCAGATATCGCAACTCCAGCCCCGCTTCGCCCACTCGACCTCGTTGATCGCATCTGGCTTGGTCGTCCACTTCCTCACGTCTGCAAACGTCTTCAGTCGCTCGAGGAAATGCTCTTGACTGTACGGCTGGAAGTTTGGTGCTTTGCGCGGCGTCGAGGCTTTCGGTGTGACAACAGTCTTGCCTACAACCTTGATTGTCTTTTCTCTCCGTGGAGTCATAAGCTGTTCCTTGAGCTGCCGTATGCGCTCCTGTCCTTCTGATATGCCTCTCTGGCGCTCCATGCTCAGGTTTGCGCTGCGCGGGCGCTTGTTCGGATGCTCAGGGCTATTTGGTTCCGAAAGCGCGGAGAGGGACGCGGTCGATGCATTTGACTCTTGGAGGGTGCTCGCGAGTGAAGTCGTCGAGTTGCTTGCGGTGAGGTTATCGAGGAGCTTGTGGAACTTGCGCTTCGTGGTCGCAAGCGCAGGCTGCTGCTCTGTTGAAGTCATGGTGCCGGAGTGAATGAGTTCGCGATAATTTGAGCGGGAAGGCGGATCGTTCGGGTTTGATTATTGGGATGCGCGCGTCGTAGAGTCGTGTGTCGATCTTTGTTTACGTCTACTCGAGTCGAATGCCAGGTGCGTCTATTCACTCAGCATCGATCAGCTGTCGTCGAAAAGATATGATAAAAGCTGCACTTCGCGAGACAAGACCGCAATCTCGAATGTCTGTGCACTAACAGCAGTTGAAAGCCGTTGATGAGAGTGTTGTTGCCATGGCGGCGACCCGATTCCCCATGCAGTAACCTCCGCCCGCAGCGCCAAGTCCAGCGCCAGCGGGCAGCGTCGCGTCAACCCACCTGCGTGCAGAACCCCACCAAAGCGACAAGGAGGGGCTGAAGATTGTTAGTGTTAGCGTTCAATGCCCACCCAAATTGCGCCATCAAGATTCTTCCTGCTCGCACTCGTCATCCTGGCTATCTCACTTGTCAATCCATCGCTGTTCTCTCGCAGTGTCGCTCGTCTTTCCCAATTGAAACACCACATCTACCCGTCCGCCGCACTTCATACCTCACAGCACGTATACACGACCTCGAATCGAAGCATACACACCATGGCCTACGAAAAGGAACTGGAGATTGCTCTCCTCGCCGTCCAACGCGCTTCCATCCTCACAAAGTCCGTCTACTCGAGCCACTCCAAAGGCACGCTATCCAAGAGCGACTCCTCGCCCGTCACAATCGGCGACTTCGGCGCACAAGCCCTAATCATCGCATCGATAAAGCACGCCTTCCCCGAAGACGAAGTCGTCGGCGAAGAAGACGCCAATGACCTACGCAACAACGACTCGCTCCGCGACCTCGTCTGGGACCTCGTACAAGCCGCGAAGCTGTCCGACAGCAGCGCAGAAGAGAAGATCGGCGGACCCATCAAGAGCGCAGACGCCATGCTCGCAGCACTCGACCAAGGAAACAGCGAGGGCGGAAACAAAGGCCGTATCTGGGCCCTCGACCCCATCGACGGCACAAAAGGCTTCCTGCGTGGTGGACAATACGCCGTTTGTCTCGGTCTCCTCGTAGACGGCGTCCCCACCGTCGGCGTAATCGGGTGCCCCAACCTCCCCGTCGACGACCAAGCACCCCTCACCACAACCACCGGGCAAGACGCCGACGACAAAGAGGGCAAGGGCGTTCTGTTCGGCGCTGTCAAGGGACAAGGTGCTACAAGCCGCCCCCTCAGCGCCGGCGCCCTCACACAAGCCAACCCCATACAAATGAAACCCCTCTCCGACGTCACCCAAGCCACCTTCTGCGAATCCGTAGAAGCAGGCCACTCCTCCCAAGGCGACAACGCAGCCATCGCATCCAAGCTAGGCATCACCAAACCCTCCGTACGCATGGATTCGCAAGCAAAGTACTGTTCCATTGCGCGTGGAGCCGGTGATCTGTACCTCAGACTGCCGGTGAGCAAGACGTACCAGGAGAAGATTTGGGATCACGCGGCTGGTGTTGTGTTGGTGCAGGAGGCGGGTGGTGAGGTTAGTGATGCGTATGGCAAGCCGCTTAACTTTGGTCTGGGCAGGACACTGAGGGAGAATAAGGGGGTTGTTGCTGCGCCTAAGGATGCGTTTAAGCAGGTTATTGAGGTGGTGAAGGAGGTGCTGTTGAGTAAGAAGGAGTAGGGTTATGTTTGTTGATGAATTATATGATGATTATGTGTACCAAGTTATGCTGCTTTAGTTGTGATGTCCTATGTTTTGCCGTCTTGGAAAGCTTCATATAGAGTGCTATCATGACGAAGTCAATATCACGCTTTTTGCTCTCGAAAGACATTGCGAGTGGAACAGTCACAATCAACCACCAATACTCATGAAAAGGTTCTAGCAGGAAACCCACGTCCAAAACTTTCATTGAACTACCCCAATACTCTAGTTGATAAAAAAAGAACGCCACAATGCGGAACCATATAGATACCCACAAGATATCCCTCCCTTACTATACCAAACCATACCAGCCTAACTTACTCCTACTCCAGTTCCAGCGCCAATATACCAGTAAAATACCCTCCCATTTCCCCACCAGCAAAAGCCCTAGTAAAGCGTAACTAAACTTCCCATTTTCGAACCGTATTTCCTTCCCGTTGGGTATCACCTGCTGTAGATCCTCCGTCGTTTCTTGCTCCGTGGAGACAAGTTTGTTTCCTTAGCCTTTGTTTACTCCGTTAAAGTGCAATTTGGTATTTCTCTTTCTCCGTGGGGATGATGTTGGAGATGTGTTGTTGAAGTGAGCTGTATGAGCGATGCGGTGCTTTCGCGTGTTGAGATAGACTGTCGAAGTTGTTAAGTTGCGACTCATGCCGTGAGTGTAGTCGTAGGTGTGAGGATACCGCCGCCTAGAGTATCGTCACCGGACTCATCGACAAAGGTGCTTTCGGCACCTGCGTCGAGCTCGTCGGTATCTATATCCGCCTCTGCACCGGTGTCATTGACTTCCTCTGTCTGTCCTTCCTCACTGTCATGCTGAACGTGTTCAGCCTCGACGTCTACCGGTAGATGCAGTATATGGGCACTCATTCCTGGCACAGGAGTAAGGTGCATCTGCGCTAGTCCTTGCTGAAGTGCTTCGACCTCCTCGTTTACGTCTTCAGTCATCTCGACGTTGTTCTCTTCATCGTCAGAATGGTCGTAGGCAGCGTGGTACGGCGAAGGCCCCGACGCACTGATGGTGGTCAGGTTTGCGGGTTCCTCCATGACACCGAATTCTGTTGTCACGGTGATAGAGTCCGGACTCGGGATGGGTAGTTCATGTGTATATGATGAGGGGCTATCCATGGTCGGGTTGACAGTGCTCTCATCGTAGACTGTTGTAAAGAACTCGAACATCTGTCCAGCCAGCTCATCTGCTTGCCCGCGCTCTTCCTTGTCTTTCCTCTGCTTGGCGATGGCACGAAGTTGCTCTTCTTTCTTTTGTTTGATCTCCGCCTCAAGCCGGCATTTGGCACGGACGTTGGGTTTGTGTGTGCATGTCGGACAGTGGTAGTTGACGGTGCAGAAGGTGCATGTGCAAGTTGGATTCGATGACGCGCATTGCTAATGACATGTTAGTGATCTGTCATAATCAGATATTGGTAGTAAACTTACATCGCAAACAAGAACCGCACACTCCGAGCACTCCTTGAGAATTGCTGGACACTGTGGTCGGACATCTCCTGCGGGTCTCGGATACTGGCAAAAGTATGCACCACAACCACTCCACTGAACGGGATGCCGCGGGTTACACGGTAGGGGAAGAGGATTTGTGACAGGGTGATTGATGGGAACGCGTTGCGAATTCGGCGGCCAAGCACTTGTGGGTCGACCGCGGACGCCAGACACGCTGAAGGAACGCGGACGCCCAGAGCTGATGGGAACAAACGACAGCGAGGTGGCAAGTTGGAAAGGCTCGGGATTTGAAATAGAATTGAAGGACGTTGTGGTTGACATGTCGATTGACGAGTGCTGGGGAGCAACCATGATCTGCGATTGAGACATGGGTGTCTCGGACGATTCAGACTCATTGTCACCTGTGGAGTAGAAGTCTAGATGCGATGACGATGCTGTGGGTGTGCGTTCAGGATCCGGTGTACTGGCCCGATTTGGGTTGAACTCGGGTATGACAAGGCGTTGTGGCGGCTCGTTATGCGACCGCACATGGTCCCGCTCTGTATGCAGGTCCCGGTAGCCACACTTGCGGACCTTGAGCGCCCTGAAGTCATGCTCCTTGCATATGGGGTTCTTGCAAGCCCGACATGACACTTTCCACCGGAAGCTTCGATAGCAGTCATTACATAGCCCTCTCGGACATGTTTGTTGTTGTAGGTCAAGCGAGTCTTGCTTCAGGTACGACAGGATATCAACGTCTTCCCCAAGCACATATTCGTACAGGCCGTTGTTCTTCAACTCCCGGACGTAGTCCACGGGTCGAAGTGTGTTGCTGAAGTCCGGATCCTCATACTCCTTTGTGCGAGGTAAAGGCGCTGCGCGTATCTTATCCGCTCCTCGGCCACCCAGTCCAGTGCCCAGAACAGCAATACCGCCACCTCCAGAGAAGATGGGCTCAAGACAGCACCAATGCATGTTCAGTTTTGGAGGCTCGCGGTTCGCAGGTGGTACAGGCATACCGTTGTTCCCGTCTTCGGAATCAGAGTCGTCATCATCCTGTGCACCCTCGTTCATCAGGTTCGGTGATCGGCTTGCGCCTGGGGCCCACCAGAAGCGGTTCTGATCGGCCTTTTCCTCTTGACTCCGGTCTTCCAGTGGTCCAGAAGACCCTGACGCGTGTCCAAGTGTGCCGCCTAATGTGCTGCTGTTGCCAAAAGCCAGGTTTGCGAAGTGCCGTGTCTTGACTCGTTTCCTCGGTATCGGCCTGTTGAAAGCGCAGCTCGCACAGAGCGTCTTCCTGCAGCCCATGCAGTGCATGCGGACACTGCACGACTCGCATCGCTCCAGGATAGGATCGTTGCATTGGGCGCATTTGACCTCTTCAACAAAGGCAGTGTGGCTCCTCCGCTCGTGCACTGGGACATGTTTGCCTTCTCCGGCGGAGTTCCCGTCTTCGGGACCGAGTGGCTCGCCATCTTCTCCTGTCTCGGCAATCTCCCATAGTCTGCCATCGTGTTCGCCCAGCTTTGTCGTGCCTTCTACCGGGCCAATGCGGTTGCTCGATCGCCATAACCGGTCAAAGGGTACCCAGACTTCCATGTTCTGGGGTCCTGCTCTTCCGGCGTGGTAGTCCTTCCTCCGGTTGCACCTGCCGCCCGGTGTCGGACACCACGCTGTATCTGTCCATATCCCCAACTGATGGCATATCTCGATGAGCTGGTGGGTAGGGTCGGAATCGGAGTCTCGCCGGATGAGGGAGGAGGGCAGATAGGGCCGCCGGCGGTGGTGTCGACAGCGGTAGGTGTATAGGCTCTTCAGAGCGAGGTCCTTCTTTATCCAGGGTGCGTCCTTGAGTGTGTAGGGTTCGAGGAAGGGCACGATGTGGTACTTGATGGAGACGTTCTTGCAGCCGCGGACCGACAGATGCTGGAGGGTGTCCTTGCGCGGGCCAACTACGTCGCCGATGAGCGAGACGCCAGCCACGGCCGTGTTGCAGAGGTCGAGACTGGTCAACCGTGACCCGTTTGGCAATATGGTCTGTATGAGGAGGGCGTTCAGCGAGTAGGCCTTGGACTGGCGTTCCCGGTTCTCAGGCGTCTCGTTGCCGGGCGAGCCCACTGCGACGGCGGGCTGGGGCAGGCGGAAGGAGAGCGTCTTCCAAGCGAGGGGGTACTGCTGCAGGAAGTGGCGCAAGTGACGTGATGTGTGGTAGAGTTCGAGGAGGGTGACGGTGGAGATCTGGGCGAGCAGCGACTCTAGGACGGGCGGGTACGAGGTGATGATGGACTCGAACAGGCTGAGGGCGGCTCCTGGTGCGGCGGCGTGGCTCACTGCTATCGTCTCGGTGTGCGTCGTCGCGGCTTTGTCGCCATGGCGGGTGGTGCAGGCCCCGAAGTCGCCGTGGCCGCCGTGGATTATCGTGCTCATGCTGCGTGGGTGGTGGGTGACGGTGACGGTGTCTACACAATCACGCCCGGGGAGGAGAGAGCAGCAACATGCACGGGTGGAGCGCGTTGAGTCGTGTCGCGCAAGCGAAGATGGTCGTGTGAGATGGCTTGGCCAGCCGTCGGTCGCAGGCCAGGGTTCTTAGGCCAAGATGAAGGCGATCCGTTTGCCGTCGCCGGGCGATCTTTGTGCCTCACCGATAGCCAGGTGCGACTAGCAGTACCATCTTCACTGTTACTCGGCTCACGCTGCCGGCGACTTGCTCAAAGACGCGAAACTTGACGTGCCAAGCTGAGACTTTGATAGATATGCATTCGGCCCTCCTCACCCTCACGCCGGCGCCAACCAGCCTATCAGCCAGCGGCACATTGCAGTCCCTCCCTCAGCCTTGCCGCGACAGCCCTCTGCCAGCTCAACACGGTGCATCACCTGGCGACACTAGTGCGCGTTGCTTTTGCCTGTTGGCAGACACGACACTCCAATTCCATTCGCCTGTGCGCGTCCATAATCACATCATCCGCGCTTGCTGTGCGACTGCTACTGAAACCCCTTTACCCCGCTGCACTGTGCCAATTCGCCACCCTCAGCATATCGTGGCAGGAGAAACAACACCAAACTAAAAATATTACATAGGCTACGCTAAGAGGATATCAAACAAAGTACGCCAGGTAGGCCCTTGAGCGAAAAGTTATTGGCCATACGCTCGTGCCCACAACATATTCCAACAAAAAACAAAGACAAAACGCCGCAGGGACCTCTTGCGCTACTGAGTGCATACGCAGGGCAGCATGCGAAGAGCAAAGAGTATGCAGCAAAGTTGTGTCCCTGTCCTGATCATCTGCAGACTAAATATTCCAAGTACCATAATCAGAACACCCAATTGCCCTGCGTATCCCGATCTTCAAGCCCATCAAACAGGACAATATCCCACTGATCCTCATCCTCACCAGCCGGCGGCCACAGCGAATTATCAATGAATGAAAACACTGGAAGATGCTGTCCCGTAGCCGTAGCATTCATCAACTTGCCCGCGTCAGAATCAATGTCGAAAACCGGGCGTATGGGCAGCTTCATAAACTCCAATTCCACTGTCCCGAAGAAAGGTATCGTATGGCGGACTTTGCCACTAGGCTGTTTGCTCGGGTCCAGTGAGGAGAGGATCTTCTTGAGTACTATAGCGCTGCGTGCTGCGATTCTTTCGCGTGGGCTGGCGCTGGCGAGTTTTTCCATTTCGCCGATGAGACGACATATCATCGCAAAGTCTGTTCCTTTGGTCTTCTTTACTTCGACTTTGTCTTTTGTGCCTAGCTCGATGACAATGTCGAGGGTGAGTGTGACGGCGGCGATGAAGACTGAAAGCTCGGCGAATCGACAACAGGCTTGCGTGATGCTTGCGTTGCGAAGCGCGAACCATCTCATCAAGATGTTACGGCAGGCCTGTAACGCGGTGACCTTGGAGTACTCGTATCGATTGTCGAGATGTGCTCTGAGTAGGTAAGGCAGGTGGATGAATAGCTTCATCTCAAAGTGCCAGACTTGCACCATCAGTCGCTCCAGTGTAGCGAAAGACTCTGGCGACCTTGCTGTCGACGGTATATTTGGTACTTCCCAGAAGTCCTTGGGCATCTCCTTCATGGAAAATTCCAGCTGCTCGTCCAATGCCAGCGCTGCCGAATATGCCTGTGGCGAGACGTCGCGATCAAGCTCCGCCACTTGTCTTGTCAGGTAGTTGAGTTTCGACCGATGAACCAGATGTGGGCTGGCGTCTGCTGGAAGTGGATAGTCGTCCGCGCCGAACGGGAGGCGGAGATGCAGTCCTAAATACCGATCAATGTCAACGAAGTGGCGCCATATCGACTTGGCGTCCGAGATCGCTGGGATCGGGGGGTTCAGGTCGTCCTGCGCAATGATGCGCTGAAATCCCATGAGATGTGCCAGGCTTAGACCGCGCCGCACAACAAGCCATGACTGCCGTAACGAAGCACTGTTTAGATGGTAGAGAGCTAGGAGCAAAAGCACCTCGAGTCCATGCAACGTCATCATCTGCTCGTCCGAGGAGGTTACCAACGATGTCACCGTCGATACATAGTTTTGCATCGTCACCTCCATGTTCCAGATGCTCGAGAGGCGCGAATGGTCGAAATCGGGTGGGAGCGAGTTGATACAGATGGCCAGATGCAGTAATGTGCGAGCGATGATGATAGGCCGCTCTTGTGCCACAGCCTGCATACACAGAGCGTACGACTGCAGGTCGTTGTTAACATATATCTCTTTCGACGCCCGGTAGATGCCTTCTAAGATCATCCACCCGTTAGACGATTCGAAGATGATATCTGCATCGTGCTGTGATGGCAACAAGGCGGCTAGGGTTCGGTGAATGTTGTCGTAGTCTGAGGGCTGCCCCTTGCTATCTGACTTGTTGACCAAAGTACGAAGAGAGGGCGCTGAAGTCCATGTTTGCGCCCCAAGCTGACAACGTTAGTGTGGGCGGTAGGACGAATAGACTCGACTTACGATCCCATCGGCCAGTGAGGAAGTGCTATACGCATCGCTTCGCTGTTCCGATACATCCGGTTTGATGTCTTTCTCGGTAGAGCCTGAGGCAGTGAGGGCAGGGCTGTGCGGCACAGTAGTGGCGGCGCCTGCGGTGGCATTTTTACGACACACAAATCTTTCAAAAAGTTGTTCCAGTTTGCATAGCCTTTCTTGGATGTGGTTTGAGCATGGATTCCCGTCATCTATCCGATCCGATCCGGTATTGTCCATGATGGCGGAAGAGTTGAGGGTAGTTTGGCTCGCATTCCCGTGAACTTTGCGCTTCTTGCCTGTAGCATCTTTAGTAAGTAGTCCAGATAATGTATAAACGGATCCTAGTCTTACACTCCCAGCATGCCCGGCGTAGACTTCTCGAAGGCCGTTTCTTAGAAGTGTTACTCGCGTTACTCAATGATTCCATGATAGTCTTGGCGACAACAAACAATGAAGATGGTATGATTTACGGAGATCTGGTATTCCTGTCACAGGCCTATACCTGATAGGGGCGGCCATGTTACTTTCATAGCGGGGTGAAGGTGTTGCGATGGCAATGCTGATGTGGAGCTGACCTGTCGGACCGCCGGCCGGGTTTCGTCCGCAACGGATGCCGAGAATTCCTCTACTTTAGTGATCATACAGCTCCGGCGCTTGGTAACGGCAAGGGAGGCTCGCCCGAGGATATGGCCACCTTAATAAGCGTATCTCTGAACGGGTACGGTAGAATATACTCGTGTTTGATGCTTTTAGTGTGCTCTTATCCGCAGTCCTCGATTTCATAGGTACTTTGGTGTTGAGAAGTTCGCAATTTTGGATTATCGACATGTCGGCTCCAGGGATGCTCCGACGGATGATTGCACAACGCGACCAGTGCTTATGCGGCCTATCTCCGCCGTGTTCGAACGCACTTAGAAAAGCCACGCGCATTGTTGACAAAGTCTGGAAAACTTGCCTCTCGGATACGGATATCCTATTACCAACATGTCGCTCAAGATCGTAGTTTCTGGTGTCACCGGTCGCATTGGCGCGCATGTGCTGCACCATGCGCTACAAAACCCGCTCGTATCGAGGGTCATCGCAATATCACGGCGGCCCCCACCCGGGATAGAAATGCACGCTAAGCTGGAGGTAGTGTTGCTTGAGGACTTTACAAAATACCCCGACGATGTGCTTGCGAAACTATCCGGGGCAGACGGATGCATCTGGTACCGAGGCACCTGCGTCATACTCCCCAACAACTGCTGACGTTCAAGGTGTATGACAACAACGGCTGGTGATCCCATGTTAGAGTTAGAGTATCCCAGGGCGTTTGCTGAGGCGTTTGCATCGACCATGCCTGTCGACTCAAAGCGCTTTCGGTATTTGCACTTGTCAGGCGGTATGGTGGAACGCGATCAGGAGAAGTCATTATGGATGAAAGGCTCGATGCGCAAGATCAAGGTAGGCGATTATTGTTCTTTTGTGATACCATGTGCGCAAATTGCAGTTAGAAAGATCCGGGGCAAGCTGCCAAACGTACTGACTCTGCATAGGGCCGAGGAGAAGTTCAAATGCTTGAATTCGCCAAGATGAATGAAAGCTGGAGAACGGTCATAGCTCGGCCAGGCATGGTGGTACAAAGAGGTAGTATTGTTGGTGAGGCTTCCATGATGATGGCTGGCTCTTCTGGCTCCTTCATCCGATTTGATGAGCTTGCGCTTGCACTCGTGGATGCGGTCGTACATGGCAGTGAGGAGCTGTTGCTACCTTCTATGCTCGTACAACGGGGCCAACGATTGGCAAGGGAGGCCACCGAGTGACCTGTTCAGTCAGAAACGAGGACGGTTACGGAGGTGGAGATATGTTGGATTCCATTTGATCCATGAATTGGAAGCGAAGGCCGGCGCCAAACTACCGCTTAATCTTCTACCCGCAGAATGTCTCCGCATTTGATCACTGTCAATACCGGGAAGGTTCTGCGTGTGCGCGTGACGATCGAGATCATCTATGTTCAACCGCTATCTGCTGGTATTCCCAAACTCCGACGCAACGTAACGTAGAGTGAGACCTTTCAGGCGTACATATCATCGTAGTCTTCTTCGTCGTCATCCGCAGGCGGTGGCGGCGGTTGTTTCTTCTTCAACAGTTCTTTGCGGTCAAGAGGGCATGTGGAGTTCAGCTTGAGCCAAGGTCCTATGCAGTCCAGGTCGAAGCGATGATCGTCGTGACAGGGCAGCTGGACTACGAGTGGGTACTTGTCTATGCAGATGCCATCAGCCAAGTCCTCAAGCTCACCATTGGCTCTTTGGGACGTGCGACGTACCTTCAAGGAATGGGTTCACGCAGATTGGGCAGGTGTCAGAAGGCTTCAGCGCTTTCTTCGGCACCCGCTCCAATTCATCCAGGAAGCTGTTTGGCACCCCCTTCAGTTCTGTGGGCGGATCGTCGGCATTCTCGCGGAGCATCTCGATCATACTCGCTAACAGATCCCCGTGTTCGTTGCTCTCGTCCGCCGGTCGTCCGCGCATGGTCTCGAAAGCATTGGCAAGCAAGCGGAAGGCCGCCGCCATGTTTTCGGGCTGCGGTAAAGCATTGGCATTTGTGTGCGCGCTGGGATCCGACGTGTCCACGAGTTCAAGCTGCGAGAAGAAGGTCGAGAGGTCTGGTCGGCGCGAGGGTTGCTGCGACTTGTCGTCTTCGGTGGAGATGTTGTGTTCGACTGTCTGGGTTAGCTGTTATGTTGCGCACACAGTCGCTCCTGCCTACCTTCGTAGCCCGACATGGTGGCGGTATTCCAGATGTCGCAAGTCCGGATTAGGGTTTGTGGTTTTGGCGGATGTCCTTGCCAGCTGAAATTATGAAGCTACGCGGAGTAGACGCGTCACAGCAGCAGCCTGAGACCCTGCAGTCTGGAAGGTGCGACCCCTCAGTTGTGGCGCAAGTGGCGCTCATCAGCCACATCATGACCCACACTGCATGACAATTCCACACTCCGCTGGTCCATCCCAGTTCTGCTCGCCATCGGCTCTCACTTTGGCCGCCGTCATTCTGTGACTGCCACATCGACATGTGGCGCAGCCCAAGCCGCCACCCTCATTGGCGCTCGCACAGTCCGAAGACAAGCTAACACTAGGGGAAGCTTGTCCATGTGGTGTGCGATTCTTGCGACACGCGACACTGACGCGTTCGTTCGTAGCAACTAGTGAGGCCGCGTCTGTCGTTCAAGGTTAATGTGCAGTGTGGAGGAGTTCCCTGTCAGCGCTGTCCCCAGTCTAGCGACGCTACAGGCACCTTGCACCACCTGCGCGAGGTTGGGCGCTGCATGCATATCTTGTCGATATCTGGGGAAACAAGCAACTGATGCCCAGGCACAGATCTCGGCAAAGATGCGACTCCATTGGAAACCGCTGGCGTGCACTCGAAGCAAATAATTGGGGCCCTGTGGAGCCGGTGATCCAGATCATGCACAGCCTCCTAGTGTCCGCAACCAAGTCGTCACGCACACTTTTCCCTGACAGACAACACAACATGCCGTAAAGGGGCGCAGCCATCGCAGCGGCAACTGATAGAGTCAGATACAAGAGGCAAAGCAGCCTCTGTGACACACTCGAGGTCTGAAGCTTCACATTGCCAGTAGGAGTCTTACAGTGCACATCACTCACCGCTTGGACCATCGCCGCCGACGACTACCACTTCACTACTTCAGCCTACATCTAAATTTCTACCTCCGCTCAATGTCGCTGCTCGTCATGTCCACAGATCCACCTTCTACTTTTGAGCGGTTATCGCCCTCCTGGATACGCCGTCCCATGTCTCGAAGATCGACCTCACCGCAAAAAGAGTCGCGGCCGACGACATCAAACGGTCTACTTGCACCAGAACCAGCATCAACATTCAGCAATAGCGATGGCACACGATCACCACGCTCAAGTTCATCTAGCCGCCGCGGATCAATAATAGAGTTTGTCACCAGGTTCCGGTCCTCATCCAACGCCAGTGTCGCAAGCAACAAATCGCAAGACCCAACAGACTTCAGTGAAATCGAGAACTGGTTCTACGGATTCCGGAGATACAATCAAATAGTCAGCAACACCACATCACCAAACAAAGCCGACCAACCGCAAGACCTCTCGAAACCTTTCAAGAAGCTGACGAAGAAATGCGGGGGCCAATTTCTGCACGGGCTACCAGAGGCCGTCTTTGACTTCTCACTACTCTGGTGTCCCGCCGGCCACCTGACCAGGAAAGACAACAATGAACCATCCTGGAGCTGGACTGCCTACGACGGCCCCGTAAACTTCCCATTCGACCCAACAACCTGCCCAGATGTGTACAAACTGCCACGCAGCGAGGGCGAATGGTTCCAGTCCGAGATCTTACACTTCCATGTCGGTCCTGAGTCGGCGCAATACACTGTCCGGCGGGAAAAAGAAAACTCCCTGCGCATCAAATACCCGCCTTATTTCCACGCGCCGCGCGGCTCAGACCACACCAACGAGTCCAACACCCTGCGCTTTACGGCGGCGACTATTAGCGCGGATGCGTTTACCGCAGAGCCCAACACATACGAAGGCAACGAAACCCCATCCTCACAGCTCATCAACTCAGACGGCAAAACCTGCGGCGCAATCATGGACTACGAATCTGAACTCTCAAAGCCCTCTTCCACCGGTCCTTTCGAGTTCGTGCTACTGTCCAGGAACCTGTGGCGCGAACCGAATCCCGATAATAGCAAGCCGGGGTCGAATACTATGCATCCGACTGGCACGCCCATCTGGAATGGACAGCGTTTTATATGGGACGAGAGAGTTGTTGATCATGATGAGTGTTTTGAGATGGGGCCGTGGAAGATGCTGAATGTTATGCTGATTAAGTGGGTGGGGGAGTATGCGGAGAGGGTCGCGATTGCGAGGATACATGAGGATGAGTGGAAGAATCATAGTCCGATTAAGCAGGATATTGTGCTGAGATGATATGAGATGGGTTCTTTCTTTGGTTGTGATTAGAGCGATGAGATGGGTATAACGGTGAATACGCCGTTCAATTATGCTATTTCGAGCATATGGATAGCCGAATACGACTAGAGTTTGCACGTCAGATCTGGTTTTCATGAAAGTGTTTGCTGACTACAGAAATTATCTCATGTTGTCATTTCATGCCGCTACATGAATGTAGGTGTCTAGCAGTCAGATATCCTTGGTACTCGAGACTCGGAGACTCCATGTGGTCTCCATGACTACTTGATATCTTCCCTCAAGAAAAGGTAATGCCATTGTATACCTCAAGAGTTCTCCAGCTTCTCCTTCTCCAGCTTCTCCTTTTCCAGCTTCTTCTTCTCCCACTTCGCCACCTCCTCGTCAATACACTTGAAGCTCCAGTTCTGGTAGAAAGGCGGGTACAGGAAAGGTCTCAAGTCGAACCGATTATCGTCTGGCGAATATGCCTCCGCATGGTAGGAAGGCGTCATTGTCGTCATCTTGTGGCGGTTGATGGCATAGTAGTGGAAGAACCGCTTGACCTTGACTGCGACCTCGGCGGGAGTATACTTGTCGGACCATTCGTGTGCTAGGCGAACCCAGGTTCCGTAGGGACCAAGTTTAAGCTCTTTGCGGCATTTGCCAAAGACACCGAGTTCTGCGTATGTCATGCCCATATCGACCTCGTCGCTCTGGACATAGTCTTCTGTGAGTGGTTCGAGTTCGGCCGTTGGGGTTGCGTCGATGAACTCGCTGAGAATGGGTAGTTCGAACTCATGCTGGGCGTATGCAACTGCAGAGTTAGAGGTACGAAGTCAGTACATGTCTCACATGCACTTTGGACAGTCAGAACTTACTAAATCTCTTGAGGTCCGTTTTGGAAATTGAACCAATGGGGTTGAGGTCAGCGCTGCTGCAGTCGTACTTGGTGAGGTATCCGCGCAGACACTCGTCGACGTTTCCTGAGGCAAGCACTAGAAGGCTACCTCCATTAGGTCTACCTCGGGTCAACGGGAGCATCTAAAATAACGGTATACGAAGTCAGTGTATGTCTCACACGCAGTTCGTGTATGGGAGATCAAACCTGGGCAAAATAATAGGCTTGTACAAGCCGGGTCCTTTTACATCAGTCAGTATCATTCTTGCTGCCTTCAGTGGGATTTGTGAGCTCATGAAAAGATGCCGCACCATGCTCAAGTCTCCAACCTGGGGTCTCAAGGAGACGCCAGATCTTCACTACTCGCATGTCTTCGGCAATCTCGTTTCGTCCTTGATGAAACTTACCTCGCTTGAATATTTTGCAATGCCAGATTCTCAGCAGGCGAGCCTCCATGAGCCCTGAATCTTGGAGTAAATCCTGTGGCCGTGACCAACCCTTTTTTCGTGCTTTCATATATGTCGTCGATGTCGGCCTCGACATGGTGGCATCCAATGTCTTCGGCTAACCTCTTGGCACGGCTCCTGGTCTCTTTGCTTGATTGCTGAGACATACCCATGTATACGGTATGAAGAATGCCGTTGCATATTTGCTTTGGGCTTGTAGGTACCCATTCTTCGCCGTGATAAGGGCCTACGATGCGGCGGACATCCTTGAGAACTTGCTTGTTGCCGTCCTGCACAGCCTTGTACACGAGGCGGCACATGGAGAATACCAGAGTTGCGGTGGCGCAGCTATCGATCCCTCCGCTGAGGGGCAGCATGAAGCCAGCCTGACCGGATCGGCGGAGGTAGTCCCAAAGCCAGCATGCAGGTCCGAGGGCTATTTCTTCTTCTGGTCGATGGTAATGGATGGTTTGAACCGGCGTTGGAAAGATGGAGGGATCGAAGTCTACATCCGAAGCTAGACGAATATCCGCCCTAAAGCGCTCATAGCGAGGGGCTGATGCGGCTTGTAGGCCACGTGATGGGTTGGTTCTATATGACCAGATCTCTGGTACGAAGTCAGTATATGTCTCACACGCGTTTCCCAGTCAAATCTTACCTTCCAGGTCGATCGTGGCCGAGATAACTTCGACGTCATTCAAGGAGAATTGAGATGCCTGCGCGCGGATGGAGCCATTAACCAACACCTAGATGAGTTCACGAAGTAAGCATTTCTCTGAGATATAAATCGCATGGATGTCACTAACCATGCCAGATCCATCGTAGTAGAGTCTGTCTCCGTCACAGCCCTGTTGATTGCTATACTGCTTTTATGTCAGCAAACACCACCAGAAAGAAGAACAAGGAAAAAGAAAAGAGAACTCACCAAATACGCCCCACCTCCTTTCGAAGTCGCATTGCGAATCAAGTCGAGACGTAGATCCAGCTTACGTAGCTCATCTGCCATATGATGTCAGCATGCTGCCTTTGTTTCATACATGGGACACTCACGGTGAGAACCTGAAGAATTGATGATGATGTCCACGCCCGCTAAACTTAAGTCGATATGCGGCGCCCGAGGCGTGAATAGCTCTTCGCAGGTCTCGTAGCCTATTGAGCAGTCGAGGGCAGAGATTATGGAGTCTCCGATCGGAACGAAAGATGAATCTTGAAGAGAGCGCGCAGCAGCTGGCAGCTCACGTAATGCGTACTGCTCGACGCGTTGGGGTCCAGACCAGGGAATGAAGTATCGGCCTTCTCGATAATTCCCAGCCATCGCAAGGCTCATCTTGGGTCGAATCAACAATATCTTGCCATCAAGTACAACGATCCTTGCGTTGTAAAGATTTCCTGAATGCCTAACTGGCATGCCAACATCGTACATGATGCCATCGAGTTCGCGGTCAACAAGCAGGGAGTTTAGCATTTGCCAACTGTGTGTGATCGTATCTTGTTCAAGAAAGTGGTCGAGACACCCATATCCAGGAATTGACAGTTCCGGCGTGGTGACATAGCGTGATCCATTTTCTTGGGCGACCTTGATGGCTTCCTTGATGCGATTCAGGTTCCCCTCCCAATCCTGAAAAAGTGTAAGCAGTGTACATCACACAGTATACAGAGAATCTCACAAGAGCCCAGTTATTCAAATTAGATGTAGAGACTGTGACAAGCCTTCCCATGTTGAGTAACTTGAACGTTCCGGTTGTGGTGGGGTGTAGGTTGGTTGAAGTCGACTTGATGGAGTGAGAGTAGAAAGCGAGAAGAAAGTAAGACCTCGAGATTAAGACCCAACACTGAAGTTGACTAACGGGGTTGATTCTCTAGTCTGGTGATTTGAAATTTACAAGAGGTGGTTGTATAGTACCAGGTTTCAGTTGAGTCCTAGTTGGTGGCGGACTGTGCCCAGGTGGGTCCGCCAAGGCGTTAGAAGACTACTTCGAATCAGGCAAGCGCGCCCAGGGCTGGCACCAGCCCACTGATAGCCAATCTGTGGTTGCACTTCATTCAGGTACCAGGAGGATAATCTTTTCTCGTGCAACTGTCTCCCACGGCTCGCAGGTCAGCATCTTGCATGACGCCCGCCATTTGCAAGGCTCGCTGCTCACCCGATTGCCGACGACATACGCGTATCGGCTAGTAGCCATTTCCTTTCCCTGCGTCGGTTGTGCCCAAGCGGGAGTTGTGGTTGGCTGCCACTAGAAGTGCCCGACGCCAATGCCTAGGTAGTGGCTTTTGAAGGTGGGTAAACACATAGCGGTAGACCCTTTCTCCGCACGTCTCTTCAAATACATCAATGTCGGATTCAATCGACCATGCGATTGCACGCACGCAGGCCAGGCGACGGCGTCGCATAGACCATGCGGATCTAGCGAGGGAGCGGGAGAAGACGTTCTATCGGTAGGCTTATCTCCTTTGGCATGCGCCACCTGGAGAGCTACACTCACCAATGTCACCATCTAGGTACTACCCTCGTCCAGGCTCTCACCTTCCCCAGACAGATGGCCCCGCGAGCCGTCACTCATCGCCGGGACCGGCTCCCAAGTCGCAGACGCCCCCGACTACCCCGCCGCCCTCTCTAGACTACGCCCCGCGAGCGTCGGACGACAAGGCCCTGACGGCGTTTGCGCAACTGGGAGCGCTGCGCCTGAATGCGCGGAGATGTCTCATATCCTTCTTCGACAGGACCGACTGCTTCCTCCTCGCCGAAGCCACGCGCACTCTGTCGTTGCAGACTGGCGAGCCCGAATTCGAAGACGACCGTTTGTGCTTCGGCACCACCATCTTCCCCAAAGAACAGAGCCTCTGTAACTACACCGTCAACCTCGCTCCGAAGTACAGCACGCTCCCTCTCGACGATCCGAGCGACCTTCCTTCCCTTGTCGTCAACGATCTCAGCAAAGACAAACGCTTCTGCAACTTTCCCTTTGTCCAGGGCCCACCATACTCGCGTTTCTATGCCGGAGTACCAATCCGCAGCCCAAGCGGCCACAGCATCGGCACATACTGCGTTCTGGACGAGAACCCTCGGGACGGCTTGTCGCCGCACCAGCTCGCTTTCTTGAAGAGCATGGCAGGCACAGTAATGCGGCATTTGGAAAGAACCAGGGCAGCGGAAGACCATCGCCGGGCCAAGATTATGGTAAAGAGTCTGGGATCTTTTGCTGAAGGGAAGAGTGGCTTGGAGAACTGGACGGTCGATCCCTGGGATCAGGAGACGGGGCAGTCGTCAGGTCTACCAGATGCGATCATACCCCAGCGCCAGCGTCCTTCTGCCAATTCCGACGCCGCGCAAGATCCAGTCGTGCTTAATGGAAACATAGATCCGGCTATGAGAGTCCCGAAGGACACTCCACCCGCAACCGGTGCGCCGCCAAGCCTAGTCAACGGAGAGACAGTCGATACTATGCGTCCGGAGATGACTACCACGACGTCGTCCACTTCCACGAAAGGCTTCACCAAGACTGATCAAAAGGATAGAGTGGCCCCAGAACTGAGGGCTCATTTCACAAGGGCAGCGAACATGATCGTAGACTCAACCGAGGCAGAAGGCGTGGCATTCTTTGATGCGAAAATCAGCACCTTTGGAGGTCTTGTCGACGATGACTTCGATCCCGATCAGCTACCTGAGCCGGACAAACCTTGCGATATACTAGGAGCGGCGCTTTGCAGAACCGATCGCGACACGAAGCCGCTACCCAACACCGGAGAATGCATCTCAGAAAGCGTTCTTAGACACCTCCTGCGACTCTATCCGCATGGCCAGATTTTCCATCTCGACGACGATCCTGCAACTCCTTCGGTCGCCTCGCCATCGACAGCTGGCGTGGACGAAGTCGAGTCAGCCGATGGCTTTCCGTTCAGTACACCGCGCAAAACAGAATCTACCAGAAGCTTGGACGACGAAGCTTACTTGAGGAGGGTGTTTCCTACCGCTCGGAGTTTGATACTCTATCCACTATGGGACCCGCATCGCGAACGCTGGTTTGCCACGGCTGTCATCTGGAGCTCGGAACCGAAGAGAATCTTCACGACCGAACAGGAGCTCAGCTACCTGGCAGCGTTCAGCAACTTTGTCATGGCTGAGGTCGCTCGTCTAGACACAAAACTAGCTGATGCTGCAAAGGCCGATTTCATCTCGTCGATCAGCCATGAGCTGCGGTCACCACTGGTATGTATACAAAAATGAAGCAGCCGAAGCCCATGCACTGACCGTATTTAGCACGGCATTCTTGGAATGACAGATCTGTTGAAGGATTCCCCTCTAGATGGCCAGCAGGTATCACATGTAGCAACAATCGAGACATGTGGAAAGACTCTACTGGAAACTATCAATCACGTAAGTTGAGGCACGCTGCATCAGATACCGCCGCTAACTTTATAGGTTCTTGACTTTGCCAAAATCAACAATCTGACCCGGGGAGTTTCGAAACGCCAGAAGAAGCGGACACAGAGCGCCAAGCACATGATCAGTCCGGGCCAAGCTCATACCAATGATATCATGACACTAATCAACGACGTCGACATGAGTATTTTGACAGAAGATGTGGTCGAGAGTGTCTTCGCAGGCTACACCTACGCGAAGACGTCTGCTCAAACATACGAGTTAACCGCCTCTAAATTAAACAAGCCGCCGATATCTATCATTCTCGATATCAACCAGAGCGACAACTACGTCTTTCGCACGCAGCCCGGCGCATGGCGGCGAGTCATCATGAACCTGTTCGGCAATAGCCTGAAGTATACACCGGGTGGGTACATCAAGGTGAAGCTTGAGGTTAAGCGAAAGCCTGAAGACGAGGATGAGACCTGCGAGTTTCGATTCTCGGTGACCGACTCTGGTATTGGAATGTCAGAGGACTATATCAACAACAGGCTCTTCCACTCCTTTGCGCAGGAGAATCCTTTAAGCCAGGGCACAGGTCTGGGTCTGTCGATCGTCAAACAGATTGTGGAATCTCTGGGAGGCGAGGTAGAAGTGCGCAGTGAGAAAGACCGCGGCACCAAGTTTACAGTCACATGTCCATTGAAAGAGTCACGAATGTCTCCCAACTTCTGTGCAACCGGTCCAGAAGGAGAGAAAGATCTGCAGCTACAACAGGTCACTAAGCGCACCAAGGGTCTGAAAGTGAGGTTTGACGGTTTCAATGAGGAAGAGGAGTACCATGTTAGAGACTTGAAGAACAAGACAGCTTCGAAGCTATCATTGAAGGCGCTCGACAGCCTTTGTGCTGAGTGGTTCGGTATCGAACGATGCGACGAGGGCGACAATGCGGCCGAACCAGACCTGATCATCGCTACCGAAACCTGCGCCAAAGCGTTACGGACTACGTACAGCCAGTCTCCCGGTCGAGTATCTCCTACCCCCGTTATAGTCGTGTGCCAGGGCGCCGCAGCAGCACAATCTACAACAGCCATCACAGTGCCGGGGATAATATTCGAATGTATCGGCCAACCTGTCGGACCCCACAAGATGTCGAAGGCCCTAGCCTCATGTCTCGATCGACACGCAAGACGCGCAGAGACACAGAAACTGGACGTCAAGTCGATGATCCCACGGATAACAGAGCTCAGTCTAAAAGAGGAAGCAACTCCCCGTCGCACCGACCACCTGCATGTCGTAGAGCCATCTCGACCACAGCTCACCAGCATTAGTAGTGCCCCCGAGATACGCTCAATCAACAACAGCCCACCCCGAACATCCAAATACCTAAAACCCTCGCGCGCACTGCGCTGTCTCTGCGTAGACGACAACCCCATCAACCTCCGCCTGCTGCGTACCTTCGTCGACAAGCTCGGCCACCAACACGTCCTCGCAGCCGACGGCCTCGAAGCACTAGAAGCCTACAAAGCCGCCAGCGACGAAGACTCGCGCATCGACGTCGTCCTCATGGACATCAACATGCCCATCATGGACGGCCTCGAAGCAACTCGCCAAATCCGCGCCCACGAAATCCGATCCAACCTCCCCAAAGTCACCATCATCGCCCTCACCGGCGTCGCCGACACAGACATCCAACAAGAAGCCAACTCAAGCGGCATCAACCTCTTTCTCATCAAGCCCGTCCGCCTTGCTGATCTCGAAGTCATCCTCAAAGGCGTGGTTACCGGCCAAGACAAAGCGAACCTAGAGCTTGAAGCAGAGAAAGAGCGGATTAAACAGGCGGAAGCGGACGCTATCCTCAAAGTCGAAAGCGTGGATGAGAAAACACGCAGTATCAACGTGGGTGTGGCTGTCGTCAAGGGCGAGGACGATATACAGAAGGCGGTTAAGGTGTTCGAGCACAAGAAGAGTGCGTCGGTGATATGACAGCGCATAACGAGTATGCATCAGCCTTTCTTGATGCATGTGCTAAACAAATCGCGGTAGGGCGCTCATACGCATCATCGGATGACCCGTATTCCCCCCGTAAAACTTCCGCGCATATTTCCTCGTTGATCACGAAGTTGGGCATGGACAGGAGGAGTGAATGAATGAACAGGGAAGGGAAAAGCATTCACCTACGCATTTTGGCGTATACTGCATTTGCTCATTCCCATTTTCCCACTTTCCGGCGCGCAAAGGAAAAGAGAAAAGTTGTTGTCAAGAGCGAGCTTGACGAACGGCAGAATGCATGCATGGGGTTGGCAGGCATGTTTAGGCGATTATACCCTTTTCTGTCTTGCGGTTTTACTGTTTCTGCGAGTTCTTGTCCTTTTTTTGTTTTCCAGCTATGGTGTTTAGAGAATTGGCGGATGCGTTCAAGGCGATGGTTGGCGTTTTTTGTTAGGATCTGATCATTTGACTGGTCTGGTAGCATAGCGTGGCGTTTTCGCTTTTATGGGTTGACTAGACACTGGTGGGTCGATTGATGGATGGATGTATCATGATTAGGGTATTGCGGTATGGAGAAATAAACATCAAAGTTAAAAACACACTGTGTGATTGTTGATGTGTTGTGTGCTGTCGGGGTTTCGACTGACATGCAGTTAGAGATACATCAAGTGCTGGCGTAGATGGAATCTGATCTGGAATCTGACAAGTTACGAAATAATGATTCAAAGAGAGTGTGAGTAACTTGTATATAGCTAATGTGGTTATCGAACCCTTATCATGATAATAATAATAACAACACCTGATCCAATCCCATCCTATCCAAATCCAAGCAAAGATCAATCTCCGATCCAAAAGCGACTTCAGAAACTCGTAGGAACTCGAGCTGATTAGCTAGTCTAAGCACCGAGCAAGTCATTGAGCATAGAGTTGTCCTCCTCCCTCAACATGACCATGAACTTACCGACAGCCGGGCCCATGATAACAAAGACCTCAGCAGCCAGAACGTGGGCAAGAACAATGAACATGCCAACGATGATGAAGAAGTTCTTGAAGAACAACTTGATGAGACGGCGGCGAGCCTCCCAGTTGAAAGACCTCCATGCATCCAAGAAGCCAACGACACCGGTTCCACCCATCATCTTGCTAACGACCTTGCCACCGAAGGTGCGGTCGAAGGGGACGATGGTGTCCTGGTCCTCAGGGAGAATGGAGGCTTCGATGCGGATCAGGGTGACCATGGCGGGGAGGCAGAGGAAAAGAGTGCAGACAATGACGAAGACGAAGAGGGTGAGGATGCGGACGGCAAGACCAGTCCACGCAGCGCAGGAGCTAATCTTCTCCTGTTCGAGCTTGTGAAGACCCATGAGCATGGCTACGCCGAAAGAGAGGTACAGGCTGATGTATGGCATAACGGAAGCGATGGTGGCGGGGACAGCGAGAGTCTTCCAGTGGCTCTTGGAGGGCATGCGCTGCCAGAGGCTCTGCTCGGTCGGCATGCCGACTACCTTGTGTGTCCAGACTGCGTGTACGTTGGCGAGAACGGCACCGGTGATACCAGCGACGATGATGGGCTGGCCGGGAACCATGGGGAGAGCGCCGTTGAAGAAGGTGGATACGATGCCGGCGAGGAACGAGTACAGAACGTGGATGCGGAAACCGCGGAAGCGTGCGAAGCGACCGGCGTTGGCGACGAGGTGACGGAGCGTGGCGCGGATGGACGAAGTGATGGGCTTCTGGTTCACGAGGGTGATGGTAGGGCCGGTCTCGAGGAGCGTCTCCTTCTCGTCTTCTTTGTCGGAGGGCTCGTAGGTCGTTGGCGAGACGGTGATGGCGGCCATGGGGGACTCGACCATGCAGAGGGTAGTGACGACTTCATTGAGCATGTAGGAGATCTGTTGGTGTCTTGTTAGTACGTGTTCCAGAGATGCCAACGAGACATGGAGTACTTACAAGGCTGATAGCCACACTCGCAATGAAGATACTAATGTAGATGACAACGACGCCCCAAATGGGGACATCCTCTGGCTTCAGTTGGGTAGACTCTCCGTTGCGCACAGGAGCTCCATTGTGCAAGGCGCGCTTGACAAACGTCGCCGTGTGAGGGTGCGACACAGCGCGACGAGCGAGTTCGACGAGGACCGTCATCTTGTCTGAGATGCGTAATCCGTAAACTCTCAAGTCGCAGTAAGAAGTCGTATATACTGCAAAGTCGCAGTAGTGTGAAAGTTGAGAAAGTGAGAACAGAAGAAACAAGAAAGGCAGACGGAAGTAAAAGGGTTGATAGGTGTATTGAAGTTGGCGCTGTCACAGCGCGGCACGGCGTGAGAGGCAAGGAGGCGAAGTTCAGGCCAAGGCTATGCTGGCCCCCATTGACGCAACACGACGGCTGCCTGTTGTGCACGGACCACATGCCGGTTAGCCGCCGATCTATAATTGGTCTCGTCCCAAGTTGATGCGGAGAATCGAATGTGCTGGAGTGGATTCACTGCATCTATGTTCCGACGTATGCGGTGCTCCACGAGAATGTGATGGCCGTTTCTTTCATCGCAGAGGACACATGTGCTCTACTGACTGAGTTTCAATCCTGCATGTTGTACTGTATATGAGACATGTTCAGCGCCGCACCTGAGGCACAGCGATGGGCGAGCACGTAATCCAATACCTTCAGGCAACCTGTTGACATTTGGGGCCGATCTTGGGCGCCTCGTTCCACCCGCTGATATTAGTGTTTCACAATACGCGTTCAAGTGAACAGTTGTAAGAAGACAATATTTCATTATACCTCCCATCACCCAGATGACGAGAAAGACAACTCCCATACCGTGATTATGTACCGAACCCCACCCATGACAGACAGACAGGACTATTTCCAAACGCTGAGTGTAGAGAATACATGAATGCGCTAGACTAGAGATCAAGTAAAGGCTTTTAAAGAAAAGGGATACACAACGCTGACTCCGATTGCAATTTCAGGCTTGAGGACTACACACAGAACCCGAGCGTAAGTCGTTATACGTGAGCACCGTGAGAAGGGTACGTGTCAGAGATGGATTGTGGCGTATTTGAGTGTAGGACCATGGAGGAGCCTGGCTACTCCAGATGAACTGGTTGGCGGAACAGCTTATAGAGCAGGCTGCGCGACGGGCTTCTCATCCTCGAGCTCCTCGTCAGAGGACTCCTCAGTAGCGGGTGCGTGGGTTGGGGCAGAAGGGAATGCCTCCTTCTTGACCTCTGGGGAAGTGGAACGCCCGCGGTACTGGTTGACGGTCTCCTGGGCCTTGGCCGTGGCCTGCTGGGTGTATCCTTGGACGGTCTTCATGGCGTTTCCAGCGTGCTGGTTAGCAAGACCCTTGACCTGCTGGGCCTGCTGGTTGGCGACGTTGTAGCCCTTCTCCAACTGAGCATCAATGACCTCCTTGTTCTGGATGTAGATGAGGGGACCGAGGAAGGTAATGAACGTCGAGATCAAAGCCAAGCCCCAGAGGGGGACGAACTTGATGAGGAAGTAGGAGATGAAGGAAGCGAAGAACATCTAAGGGAGCGAGAAATCAGCCATCTTGTTCGGTGTGTGGAGAGGGGATATACGTACAGCAACAGTGACGTAGACGTTCTCGGCGAACATGATACGCTGAGACTCAATAACGAAGAAGTTGATGAGCTGCTCGAAGTCGTCGGTCATGCGCTCGAGCGAGGCCTTGGGGATGGTGTAGTACTGGCGGGGCCTGAACTGCGAAGTAAGACCACGTCCGAGAGCCATTTTGCCGACAACCTCAGCGGCTGCCGTAAGTCCGAGCACCATGTAGGACATCTTGAACATGTAGCGGATCAGGTTCAGGTATCGGGCGGCGAAGATGAAGAGGACGGTCGCACCGAACGCTATTCCGGTAGCGCGGGGGTTCTTCCAGCTCAACAGGCGGTAGAACATGCTGTGGTAGTCTGGTGCATGTTAGCTATGTGATCGACTGGGGAGTTGGGTATAGCTTACGAGTGAGGTTCTGGCCAGTCGCTGCCTTGTGCTCGGGAATCGTCTTGGAGTTGGCGAGATCAGCAAACTCATTGCGCGTCTTTGCGCCCTCGGCCTTGACATTCTGTGCAACGGGACCTGTAGAGTTTAGCATTGGTCGTGTGCGCACCAGGCTGACGTGTGTGCTGCAAGATCACCGTTAGCTATTGTCCAAAGCGTGTAGAGACGACCGTGTGCACATACCCTACCGTTCATAACTGTCTGCTTGGCGTTCTGGACGCTGGGGTGGTTGTTTGCGGCGTTCATGGCGTTTGAAGCTGCTTTGTGGGTGTGAGTTCAGGAAATCAGGTGTTGTGCGGGCGGCCGATAAGACTGCCATGTATCGCGTTAGCTTGCGTCTCGGTAAGGGTCAAAGGCGTTCTGTCCCACTCACCTTACTCTCTAGAATTCCGTTCTTCGCCTTGATTGCGCTGTTTTGCAGGTCCTTGTTGGCGTTGCCGTTGGTCTGCGGGGCAGAAGAGCCGTCCATTTCCGATAGGAAGTCTGGGGTGCCGTTGGGGGTTTGCTGGAGGTCGAAATCGGTATCCGTGTTGGGGAGCTCAACGCGGGGAGCACCTGACATTGCTCGGAGATACAGTGGAGAAGAGGGGAATCACAAGTGGATTGAGAGGCAGAAGTGTGCGAGTGTAATAAGGAGCTGGGGTGTGTGAGAGTGTGGGAGGTAGAGGTGCTGCGGTGGATTTGTTCAGGCGCTGTCGTGTGCGCATTGTTGGGTATTCACCAAAAGCGGACGTCATGGCCCCACCCTGATCTAGCCATGATTTGTTTTCCACTGCCACTCACGACGCGCCTCTGCACATAAGGTAACAGGTTTCACGGCAAACGATGTCATGGGGATACATATGCATCATTCCAGCAATGCCTGAAACCGCATTGCTGCGTGTCGACTTGCTGTCTCCGCGGACGATTCTTCATGGGGCAGGCCCAAGCTCGACCGGTTTCACATGTGAAAGATGGCCAGGTGGTCTTGATTCCCCTCATGACGCAACCCTGATCTGGCATTTCAAGACAGTCTTGCACGTCTCACGATACGTCTCCCCAATCGTACACGTACCAGATACTCCTGTTTGTCTTGTGCATGCTGTTGATTATAATGGATCCACATATGTCTATGCCAGGTCCCGGACAAACTCCCCTGTGTCGATCTTCCTTTTATCCAATGTCCGACTTTCTTTGCCATGGAACAAGATGGAGTTTGCTCTTGCTGCGTCACCCAACATCGTTAACTGGGCGAAACTCTTTTCACGATTTTCTCCTCCAGTAGTGCGCAATGCACGTCAACGTCATAGGGAAACATGTATCCCCACTTTACTCATGCTGTTAGTGCTGGTGGACGAGCTAATATCGCGCTGAACGATGCTGTGGGCTTTGCTCTTCGTCTGTGCAACGTCTCCCTCATTAAGCCTGTAAAAGGGGTCAAAAAACTGAATTGGAGTCCAGCTCGTGGACACCGATGAGTCCCCTAGTGGTTCGTGTCGTTTTATTGCTGTTGGGCAATGGGCCGAAGTGAGTTGATTAATCGGGCATCTGAACATGTGGAACCAGGAGGACCGATCACGCGAGCCTAAGCCTTGCGACCATGTCCACGATGGAAGCCACGGATAAGGACTTTGGCGACACGCACATGAAAATCATGGCCATGCACGAGCCTCGGAAAGCAACAACAGCGATTGCGAACCTCGCAATCTCGGGGTGGTATATCTCTTCGGAAGTAGCGCGTGTGACAATCTGGTCGCAGCGCCTTTGATGGGAACTAACATGTCGTTTGAACTTGGTGGTAGCATGGCGAGGCTTGTAGTGTTCGAGTCTGTCTTGTTGTATGTATACATTATACATAGTCATGGAACTGTACACTATTTCTGGGTGCAGAGACGATCGTCAGATATGTACTGATCACTAGGGCGGATGAAGGATTATGGACGGGATGTCGTTATCGGTCATTTCGCTGGGTTCGCGGGGCAGCAGCGACACTGTTGGTAATATGGCCGTTCGCGGAGGTTTCAACGTCAGCATTCAGCAAGGACCATGTCCTCGAAAATTGCGTTCTTGTCTGGGCATCATCGTGTTATAGCTCAGCCTTTGTAGTAACGTATGAATCGCTATTGTTATCGTAACAGGGAGCTCCTTCGCAAGGCAGGTGCGAAACGGGATGGCGGGGGTCAGGGTCTCACGAGGCAGGCGCAGACGCAGACGCACAGGGCACTCTACCACGCGACAGTCGGGAGGTGGGGGTCTGCGAAATGGCGCATCTCCAAGACCAACACTATAGCCGGGCGAACAGTCACGATAATTGTGCGGCAACGCGCACACTTATGCAGCGACTAGTGAGGTTGTTGGACGCCATGCCCACCGGCCTCAACCCCGGGATTCGGGTCTGTTTCCACGCCTAATCCAGCGATAATCAGTGTCATCGATCAGTTGGTGGCCATCTCCGTTGGCCTGCCGGAGCTGATTATCCTGAGGCTTGGGTGTGAGGTGCCAATGCCCCAGGAGCCTCCGAGCGGTCAGCAACCGCTGCATTCAGGTCTGAGGGGCGTTTGACCTCCCGCCTTTGCGCCGACAGGCCCCAATCGCTTTGTTTGGAGATAGATAGAGCTACAAGCGCCATAGCGGACGCGCAGCACCATTGGAATTATGCAGGTGGCCTCAGCAGGGATGCATCCGACAGCCAGCAACAGGTCCTCCCGTCGCGATGCTCGGCTTTGGACTCGAGCCGTGATTGCCAATGTCGAGCCCATTGCCCTTTGTTGTGGCCAGGACGTGTCACGGCAGTGTCAGCTAACGCCTATCAGCGAGGACCAGGAGTTGGAACCAGGAATGCTGGGGTTGGCAGGCCATGGCACCAGGCAGCCCGCGCGCCTTTGGCGATCGAGGCGGGCTCCAGCGAATATGTGGCGTACCTCCGAAGTCCTGGCCAAGGTCCAGTCTGCCGTTGCGATAAGACCCACTCACACGCGCAGCAGCTTCCGTTTATCACGCCTCTCGCAGCCGGTGACTTGTCTCTCTCTTCAACTTCACTTTCACCGCGCCCTCGCACCGTTTGCAAACGCGCGTTGAGGCTACAAGCTTAGCTTGACAGCATACCCACTCTGCCATCCCAGATCCTCGGTACGCCAGCAACGTCAGCCAGAAAGAGCGACATGGTCAAAGCGCACACATCGCCATCCCCAACTCGTCACCGCTATCGCTGCCACGCAAATTCGGCACTGAGCACGCGACTACCAAACAGCTCACCCTCTGCGGAGGCGAGAGTCTGTGGGGACTACTCAACAGCAGCATGATAATATCTCGCGACCTGTACAATGCCTCTCCCCCGCTGCGCCGAACCCGCATGGCCAACAACCCGACTCTCTTGTATTCGTGGTGGTGCACCGTTTTCTCTGCCGTCATCATAGGCGTCCGACTGTCTGGCCGCTACATCCGCAATGAACGACTCTTCCGCGAGGACAAGATCATGGCGCTCAGCATCATCCCACTGTTTGCGCGTATGGGCTTTGTGCACGTGGTCCTCATCTGGGGCACCAACAATGTCAATGTTTCGACTTTGACGGACCCGCTCATCATCCGTCATCGCGAGATCGGCTCTCAGATGGTCCTCGCCTCGAGGATCTTCTATGCGTTGTTGTACGTGCAGTCATCAACTTTGTTAGAGTGCGACTAACCCCATGCCAGCATCTGGATGGCCAAGTTCACCGTTTCCGAGTTTCTAAAGCGTTTGACAGAACGTTTCTGGAAGAAAGGGTACGATTGGGGACTGCGTGGCATACGCATCTTCCTTGTCGTTACTTTCTTCATGGTCCTCATTGCCACACTGGCAGAGTGCCACCCCACCTCCCACTACTGGCAAGTCGTGCCGGATCCAGGACCGCAATGCCGACAGGGTTACGCGCAGCTGCTGACCATGGGAATCACCGACATCGTCACCGATATATTTCTGATCGCCTTTCCGATTCCGATCATCGTGCGTTCGAGCATGCCATTAAAGCGAAAGATCTCTCTCACTGTGCTCTTCTCCTTGTCAGTCGTCCTGATCGTCGTAACTGGGACGCGAATGCCTCTGGTCATCCAACGACAAGGCCTACAACAGTTCCGCACTGTATTCGCTTCTTCGGAGATCTTGGCTGCAACCATAGTTTCAAACGCCATCATCCTAGGATCGTTCCTTCGCGACCGAGGTGTTAAGAAAGCCAAGTTCAAAGCACCATCAACTACAGACAGCATGGAACGCAGAGGGTCTGCAAGACGCTTCACGGACCAAACATGCAGTAGCGACGAAGACCTCGCACGATCGCTAGGGTACCGGACAAAACCCGAACTACTCGAGAAGCAGACAAGCGTTCCTAGACCAGCTCCTGTGGCTGATCTTGACCTTCTGTCGTCTTCTAGACAACCAGGCCCTTTTGTCAACAACAACTGGAGATTCCCCGACGAAGAGGCTGGCATGATTCAGAGCAGCGACCGATCCAGCGTGACAGTCGAAGATATACGGGATCCGATGCCTAGTCCTCGTGCAAGAAGAGTGTCGTGGTTCGATGTTGGAGGCCTGCTTGAGAATCAAACTGTAGCTCCCTCGCCCACCGATTCAGTCATCGCGCACGACTTCGCAACCCAGCCACGGCGGGGGTCCAGAGCCTCGAACACAATCATACCAAATGCGCGTGCATTTTTGCCTCAAGCACGGCGCAACTCTCGACTTTCGCAACAGTCTGAGGACTACGAGATGTCGTCTGTCCGGCCCACCCACCAGTTGCAGGACCTCGGCGGCTTGCTTTCCGAAGATCGCGAACAAGAAGAAGCTCTCTCAACCCCCTCTCCACACTCGGGCTCCTCAGCCGGTCCTCCTCGCAATGAGCGATACGCGCCCATACAACGCACGTCAACGCGCTCAACACAGGCAAGCTACGATGCTCTGTCTCTACGAGATCCTGGAGGCTTGCTTTCTTCCGCACCCCCTCCCACGTCTCATCGACGCAACCCTACCCAACATAGCCGCAACGTGCCGTCCTTACAGGATGCTGGCGGCCTTCTTGGTTGACGACTCCCTTACTACTTTACATACCCCCTGCGTGATACCCCGGCCTCCATGGCCTCTTTGCATATGCATAGCCTGCCTAATGCTTCCCATGTTATTTTTTCCTTTTCTTTTGTATAGTACGCGAATCGCCCCCACGTGGCGGTCGCGATGGGTTGATGACTGATGGGTTACGACATTTCCGGATGCGATACCCATGGGCCATCAGAGATCTAAGATGTATGTCGGAGATTACGATCTAGAGTCAGGACTTGTGTATAATAGCAATATACCCAACGCGTGGCGTTGTTGAGGCGTACGTCACGGCAGTAGATTGCCGACCCATAAATGAAGTCAATATGCACTCTCGGCTCCTTGATCCTACATCCGGGTGGCACACGTGTGAAGGCACAGGGTTTACGCTAAAAGGAAGTCGAAAAAGCGATTACCGAGCGCATGGTTCAGCATCCAACGCTCCAGCCCTGTGGAACGAATAGCGTTCGGGTATTATTCACGATGTCTTGGCTGTCAACGGCGCGGGAAGGAGCTGCAGGGCGTCGGTCAAAGCTCGCACTATTACCAACAGCAACCACCGTGCCACTCTAGCACCCTTTGCGGTAGCCATTCAACACCATCGCGAAAGTGGTGCTGTCAGATATGAGCAATGACGCGCCGACGCTTGGAGAGATCACCCAACTAACCCGTCAAGAACTTACTACGAGGCAGAAGACCGATCCTATTCGCGAATGCGGACGCGCCGCGCTCTCGCTCCTTCCCAACGACTTCGAGCTTGGCCTCAAGCTTGCGTATCAGAAACTACACGATGTGCCGTATAGGGAGGTGAAGACGTGCTGGCGCAGGCTGTACACGGATGCGAGCTTGTGGAAGGTGTTGAAGCTGGTAGGCGACGAGCGTGATGAGCACCTGTGCGAGACCCTCCCGGAGGCTGGGGGCGACAAAGAAGAAGTCGATTCAAAGAGTGACTGGGTCGACGAAGTGGTGCGGATACTGGATATGACGCTCATACTGACAGGCGCACCTGAGAGGGGGGAGCTCGTAGAGCTATGGTTTGCAGCGCTGAAGGCTGTTTCGACTCCTCCAGATTCACATCTCCATACAGAAGTTTCAGAGAGGCCGCGCAAGAGGAGACGACTACCATCTGAGGGTCAAACATCGCGCCTACCAGCAAGCTTCGCAACGGTGCTTCCCGATCCTCCACCCTCCCTTCGATGTGCGATTCCACGAACGAAAGAGCTCAGCCTGGAGGCTTTCCAGAAGAGACTCGGTGACACAAACACCCATACACCACTCATCATCGAGGGTGCGATACAGCATTGGCCCGCTATTGATGAGAGGCCGTGGCACGACCCCGCATATCTGCTAGAGCAGACGCTTGGTGGTAGACGGCTCATACCGGTAGAAGTAGGAAAGAGCTATACCGATGAAGGCTGGGGCCAGCGTATCATCACCTTCCGTGACTTCATGGAGACATATATGCTCAAGGGTCAAAGAGAAGCTGTCTTGGCCGCAGCGCATACAGACACGACGCAGAGCCTTGAACACGATGAGGCAGATAGCAGCACGAAACACACACCCACCGGCTACCTAGCCCAACACGACCTCTTCGCCCAAATCCCCTCCCTACGCGCCGACATCAGCATACCCGATTACTGCTACTGCGAGCCCGCTCCATCCCCCCACCCCACACACATCAAGCCCGTCGCGAAACTCGAAGAACCTTTGCTGAATGCTTGGTTCGGCCCCGCAGGCACCATATCACCCCTCCACACTGATCCCTACCATAACATTCTCGCGCAAGTCGTAGGATACAAATACGTGCGCCTCTTCGCACCTGCGGAAACGCAGCGTCTGCATCCGAGGAGTACGGATGAGAGTGGTGTGGATATGAGTAATACGAGTCAGGTTGATTTGGATGAAGCTATGGCTTTGTACCCTGAGATATCTTGTTGGAATACTGGGGGAACTTGTGCGGGAGGTGACGATGAGGGTTTGTGTGAACCGAGAAAGGGGTTTGAACACGACTTCCCTGGTTTCAAAGACGCACAGTATGTTGAAGGTATCCTGGCACCTGGCGAGTGTCTCTACTTACCCGTGGGTTGGTGGCATTATATCCGTAGTCTCACACCCAGTTTCAGCGTAAGCTTTTGGTTCAACTAGACCATCACCATCCTATCCTTGTTCTCTACATTTCGATCCATACATATTCATACCTCTCTCTCACCCACCATCCTTCTTATATTGTACATGCAATCCCACTTCTCCAAGCAACCCGTCAAACTCGTCGAATAAATGCAAACACCTTCCATGCTTCCCACATCTTACATCTTACCACCACGCCTTCTTTCTTCTCCCAGCTCCGCGCCTAAGCACGCTGCGCACGGTCCGGACACCGACCACACACACCCTCCAACGTCCCGCGATGCACTGTATCCGGCACTCCGCTCCCGCAGACTCCATCGCGCTCGTTCCAGTATGCACATCGCCGGTAAAGATCTGTGTAGACACAATAGCAGCCTTCGTAGGTGGTTTCTTCCCATTCGCACATGGTTGTGTTGGTATTTGGATAGTTAAGAAGTTCAGAGTCGGTTGTTTTATTCAGGGGGGTAAACTCGATTTTGATGGAGTGTATGTGCGCTTTGAGGTATCTTTCTGTTCTCAAGGGTGAGATGTGTGGCTTGGGTGGTCTGTATAACTTGGCTAATGATAGGGGTCCTAGGATTATACGAATAAGAGGGAGAAGACTGCTTTTATACAGTGTGTATTGCTTAAAGTTGCGGATTCCATTCTCGTCCTTGAACGAAGATGTTGGTTGAGTTTCCGTCACTGTTGCTGTTGCCGTCTGCTCTTCGACCAGTGTTGGTATGTTCTTCATGCCATATTTCGACAAACATCTTGCTTATTGAGATGAATAGATGTATGCTTCCATGATCATGACTGTAAACATAGATGCCATCGGACACAACCGATTGAATCATAACATATCCCTTTGAACACACTTCAGATTCCAAACCCATCCCATCCTCCTCCCTTCATCCATCTACCCAAAAGCCGGAGCCAGCGCATACCCGACAACCAACTCCTCGCCCTGCCTAAAGCAGCTCCACAGATTCCCGACACCCTCATCCAACGCAGGACTAAACACATTGCCCACATAGCAAAACACGCTCTCGTGTTCCTTCACACCCAGTCTCTTCCGCAGAAAACGTACTATTGTTGCGAAAGTCTGGTTGGTGGACAGCTTGAAGATGCGTTGGGTTAGGTGGGGGGCTGAGCCTATGGGTTGGAGACGTATTGTTACTATGGTGGGAGGTTAGCGGGAAGTGAGAGAGGGGAGGTTGACTGGGACGGGATGGTAGGAAGTAGATGGGGGATGTCAAGTGTTTTCGTTGATGATGGGTTGGAACATGGGTAGATGAAAGCGGACGGGGATACCTTTCTGAACAGCGAGATTTCCTGCTGTTTCCAACGCTTTCGAGGCGTCTTTGGGGAGATTGGTTAACACGACTGAGGCTGCCATGGTGAGAGGCGCTTCTGTTGTGTCATCTTCCTCAGGCATCCTCTCTTTTGGTGATTCGGACATGGTGAGGGTGGATGTGTACTGATGCGAAGCGAAGAGTGAAGTGTGGATACAGCAGCTATTTTGGGGTGACGGTCAAAGGTCCAAGAAGAGGAATGCGGACTGATTTGAGAAAAGCGAATGTTTGTGGGTTAGTGTTCGTTCGAGGCAAGAACGGTGGTCACGATGGAAGGTGTAAACGTCGGCATAGCCAATCAGCGCCCCACTACCCCAACATCACTTCTCGAATGCGCAAGACCGTTCATCAACCATGTCATCTTTCGCATTGATATCTAGTGTTTTCTACATATCTGATACGATAATGATATATAACATAGCCTCCAGTATGGCGTCGTCCGCGTTCGTCGCCAAGTAACCTCCTCAGTATGACAATGTTCTACAAACCTCAATAGTAGTACTAACCCTCGTTTACTGAAAACACACGCGTGCACACCACCAGCCAGCCGGTTTGCAAAGCGCAACAACCAGCAAAGATGACCCGAAGGTCATGACGCAATAGCTATATACAAAGGGGATGCATGCATCGTTAAGCCACCAGGGATCAGTGATCATGGGCCTATACAGGGTAAGGAAATGGAGCAAGTCAAGCTGTGTCGCCAATAAGGGGAAAGGTAGAAGCTGCGCCTCGAAAATGCTATGGAAACGGGTATTCGCTCGCAGAGTAATGCCATGCGCCCGGGGGCGAGAAGTGAACAACAGGTGCGATAGGAAATTATGTCGTGGGTATTAGTGAGGTCGTGCATTACGCCGTAAGGAATGCAATGTGTGGCCGTGTAGTCTGCATGAGCCGCAAGGCTCATCGACGATCAAGTTGGGCGAGTAGCTGATCAAGCTCAACCCAGTTGTCCGTGGTGACTGCGAACTTGCGGTGCTTGCGGGAAACGACGTGCTGTATGTTGTCAGTATGCTGTTTGTAAAGGAATCCTCGTAGTGCGTACCTCGTCAAAGTCATTGAACTTCTCCCTGCAGTTCTCGCAGTAACCAGGCTTCAGCTCCTTCTCAGCAGTCTTGCGCCTGCGGAGGGCAGCTGCTTTACGAGCTTGTCTTTCTTCGTCTCCATCATCGTGTGTGTGACCCATATTCTCCTGGGCCTTGCGCTTTGCCGCGCGCATGGGTTGAGAATGCTCATAGCTGAGCGCAGCCCTGACATCGTTTGTAACGGACGAATGGCCACTGTTCGTATTCGCCGACGGTACGCTGTTCTTCTCGAGGACCTTTCGTTTCAGCTGGTTGACTTCCTTGCTGTTTCCAGCACGAGGGGCAGCAGCAGTCGAGGAGATCATTTGCGAGCGGATAGCGGACGTGATGTTCGATTGGTGTAGACCAGACGCGACCGGCTCACCAGCGATGAAACGGGGCATGGCTCGGATGCTAGCCTGAGCACTGCCAAACATGGGTGGTGGGCCGTCTGCCGTGTTGCATCGCTTGGGAGGAAGGGCCTTCGGAGGATCTAACGGTTTCGCATCTCCATCCTGTTCTTCTTTGACGATGGCAGCAGGAGCGCTGGGACGCCTTGCCAGGTTGTTGTTCTCTCCCAAAGCATTCTTCTCTTCCATAGCTGAAGCAGCACGCGTCCGTGGCGCTTGGGCAGCCTGCCTTCGGCGTGCTTCCTGCTCTTCTTGCTGTCGGCGGCCGAAATGGGGATCCTCCACGAACGGGCACTTGCCGTTACCGGAGGCACGGAACTGCGGCCATTTGCCCTTCTCTTTCTCAACCTTCTGGTATTCTCGGATCATGACGGGTCGGGTAACCTCGTCCATATCGTGCACGTAGACGTAGTATCCACGGAGCGGAATCATGTCCTGCGAGGCCATGACGTAGTCGCGGTCCAACTTCTCATTTTGTAGCAGCCTTTGCAAATCAGCAGGACGGCCCTTGTGCTGCGTAGCCACCGCCTGACGTGTCGAATGGGTAGACGCGTCCTCCCCAGTTTCCTTGTTGAACATGGTATCCACCATGCGCTGCAACTTCTCGACGGACCATATCTTCATACCCAAGCTCTTAGCCTTGTACAGGATATCACCACGGTCGGACTTCTCGAGGGCGGCATCGAAGATGGACTTCTTGTTCTCCAGCTGGGCCGGATTGACGGTACCTTTGTGGGAGGATGAACTGCCATCGAGGTCGGCGGGGATGGAACGCGTCGTGATGACATGGGTGACTTCCCGAGAGAAGAACTTGACTTCTCGCTGGTGACTGTTAGCACGACGGATGTAGGGAAGGGTATGCCAGACGTACGGAACCTAGGACGCGTGCCCTGTTCAAAAGTTTGTCTTTCTGGGGTTCTGAGACGCTGTCAAAGTAGAACGCAAACTGGGGAAACAGCTTGCGGTAGTGACGCTGCCATTGTCGAATCGTTTCTAGGTCGTGTGATGCACGCTGTGCGGCCTGCTTTGACGGGGCCTTGGTCTCTCTTGCTGCTTCCAGCTTGCGAGTCAAAGCCGTGGGCTGGGCCCCACTCCGACGAATAAGGCCGTGACGGCGAGCTTCAGCATCATCGACCTCGATGAGCTGTTTTTTGGGTGGTGGCTGGCCATAGGGGACATCGCGTTGCTCGCTGGCGTGGGAGCGTTGGCGCTTTCCTCCTATGGCAGTCGCGCGTAACGGGGAGTTGGTAGCGTTTTGCAGGTTGGCGAGGGGGACGCGCCGGTTCGACATGACTGAAGGAACCTGGGGCGACGGAGGGACAGCCACTGCTGCCATACGTAGGATAGCGGCTGAGGGTGCTTCGAGGTGTAATAGATGGGCGTGGTGGGAGGGGCACGTGTGCGTGTAGCTCACGACGCGACGGTACAGGCACGTCGAGGTTTTCTAGCAACGCGTAGCAGCCATGTCGATGCGAGGGAGCTTCAGAGACCGAGTAAGATGTTGACGACACAGCAATTGAGCGAAGGTGAAGCGCGTTGCAGACGTCGATCTGCTTTCATCGACCAAGGAAAGAGTGTCTTTGTTTGGTCCGGAGGCTGGGTACAGTATGATGCAGGTGCAGGCTAGAGCGACTGTGGTTAGCCTGAAAATCTCGCGCGAACCATCCACAACATCATTTGCCTAGACAACGACCTGGGCAAACAATACACCCTTGCCGACAACACCGTCAGTGCGCCCTGCACGACATCTCGCGTCTGCGAATCTCCCACCGTATTGCTGGCTCACGATTCAGCGTATCAGGGGAAGATTTGCAGCTTCTGCATGCGGCGCGCCTTTGCTGCTTGCACTGACGCCGACCCCACTTCTCCTGTCTCCTGTCCTGGGAGTAATTCGACGGCGAGCGCTGCACCATTGGGCCCGTCTCATTTCGCGTCCTTAGGCCAGCACCGGCTGGTGGAAAGCTCCCGCGTCTTCCATTTCCATGGGACCGTGACAGCTTCAAACTTATCAAGGGTCTGGATGATGGAGGCTTTTGTGGGTAGCCGGAAGTGTCACCCACCTTGGCCGCGACTTTGTTCTATGGGCCGCAAAACACCGGAAGCGTCAGGAACAGTGCATACGGAAATAGACAAAACACACACATACAAAGACGTCATGTCGGTGATGTACGTTCTGGGTGCTGCCATGTATTCAACAGGTATTGGCAAGACGCAGGTTTTCAGCAGAGTATGCTTTGAGATGACATGGATTTTGCATATACGGTCGTAGTTGGTCCTGAACACAGTAGGTCCGCTGTTGTACATACGTTTCTACACGCTTCTTCCATGTCTTTCAATACGTTCTCGCACTCTCCTTCGTTCTCGTGGCTATCAAATTCTCGATTTCCAGCGCTGGCTCGTCTGGAGCTTTGCTACCTTGCCACCCTGTACCATATCCCGTCGATGTTACTTCATCTCCTGTTACTTTCATTATCGTATAGAATATGTGGAAGCCAGAACTCTGCGAATATAAACAAGTGTGATATCAGACTTGTACATCAAGACCATGATCGTAACACCAGGTCGTCTATTTTTCCTCTACGTCTTGCTCAGTAAAAGGTTCACGCATACAGATAGTAACCTAATCATGATTGTAATACCAGGTCGTCCATCTTTCCTCTACGTCTTGCTTAGTGAAAGGTTCACGCATACGGATGGTGACCTGGTCATTCACTTTGACTTGGGCCAAACGCAAACAGAGACCGCCTATAAATTCTCTGGACTGCGTGTTTCTCGCACCTCCACTCTCCTAACTCGACTATATACCGGATCGTAATCATGACCGATTCCTATCGTCCGCCGTACAATTCCGACCGACAATGGACACCAGCGTCTGCACCTTCTGAGGCTGCGCTCAACTACGACGACGCGGATGTGAACCGTATTCCGATCAATCCTCGCCGTTCCAACGCCGCAGTTCCAGCTCAATCATCACGGCTATGGGATGAAGACCTGAACTCCCTTATGCACCGCACTATCCGCGCCTACGATCTCGTCGTGAACTACGACCGCGATTCCTACGGCGGTACCCGCTGGTCACGCGAGGACATCGCTCGCATTCGAGACGTCGGCGCCTATCTTCATGGCGACGTCCGCGATTTGAAGCACTGGAGTGAAGTGGTAGCAAAGGAGGGAGAGCAAGATGCGTACACTATGGACAAGATCCGCGATGACGTCGAGAATCTGCGGAAATACTGCGACCAGATTCAAGCCATCATCAGGGATACCGAACGTGTTCCTCTGCGCCAACGTATGAAACGAGAGGATGGAGTGCAGGCTGGTCAGAATGTGGATGATGACCATGGTTTTGGTGGTGGTAAGAACAACTTCCCTAGAGGTGGCACCCTAGGTACTGACTTCTCGCTGCCTCCAGACACCAACCAGCTCGTCGAGAGCACTCAAGAAGGCGAGGATATGGACGTCGAGATGAGTACCGACCTGGAGGAGAAGCTTGAAGTGGTCGATCCGACACTTAACCCACGGCAGGCAGACTGGGCGACTGCACCTTCAAAGCGATTTGCTTGGTGAACGGTCGTACATATTGGTAGCCTTCTGAAACGTGCATTCTTGCAACAGACACTGTATAACGAGTACTAGACTAGTTCACATAGCACGTTGGCGTCGTGTGTGACGAAGCAAAGATATCCAAATGTTCATACACGTTTTCCACGTTCCAGCTGATTGGTGCTCGGTGCTCGGCTATCTCAGGACCCCTGCGCAACGGCCTGCACCTGTGGTGTGAGCGACTCAACGCTTTCACATGCTTGCTACTCACAACTCTCGAAAATAGCACGGATTCGGAATAATGCCGTCTGCGCCAAACGAGGATAGCCGCTATGCGGCGGCTGTCGCAGCTCTAGGCTTATCTCGTATATTTCTTCATCTTCGATCTCGACCCATTTCCATTCGGCTGCTTCCTATTCGTGTGCGCTTGCGGAAGAGTCTGGGTGAAGCCGCCGCTGGGATCTACGACCGCACAGCTTGGTGGATACGCCCGGGAGATAAGCCGAAAGTATGCTGAGGGTTGAACGCGCTGAAATCTGCACGTCGACTCTTGACACGCCGTCTCTGATGGAAGGAGAGGAGACCAGCTTCCGACCCAGTATGCTCTACAGCGTCCTGCCCACCGTCGTATCGAACCATCTTCCGACGATACCTTCTCTCAGACAATCTCTCAACGACGTACGAAACCGCGGATCACATAATAAATCAGCCTCAGTCGACGAACTACCACAGCCCGAGACTCCTCCTCCAGGTTATTCGTCGATACCCCCCAGTGGCTCTGTCACACCACATAGATTGTCAGTTGCGTTGGGGGAGGCAGACGTCGACTTCGTAGATGATGGACTGGACAGACCTGGCTCTTCACGAAGCGCACTTCCACAGCCACATGGTGCCCATGAGGGCGGCTGTGGCATTAGATGGAAGTATGCTACTTTAGGTATAGAATGTCGCTCGCGAATGTGGGCATTGCATGCTCATACCTTACAGGAACAAGCCTTGTGGCTCAAGCATCTCGAGAATCAAGCGAATCGATCAGTAGCCCCGACGAGACATCCGCGACGCTGACCCGACAACTCTACATACACGGCATAACGTACCTACTGCGAGGGCTACCAGCGAAGCTCACCCCAGAAGAGACGTTGAGCATACAAGCGGCTCTTCCACAAGACGTGGTCGACACAACGAACGACGTGAATGCGCACGCGTTACTCCCAGTCTCGCAACGCAGCCCTAGTACTCAGAGAGCGCCTCCACGAGACCCCACGATCCTGCACCGTCTGACTGCCACCCTCGTCCTCCAGTCCTTCATCCTCATACAGTTCCTTCTACCATACATCAAGCTATTCCTATCACACACCTACCAGTTCGAGAGGAAGCATCAGATCACCAAACGGCTCGTCAATACAGGCGTCGCGACTGTCGACGATATCGGACGGAAGACGCTGCGGCTGTCGCAAACCGTGTGCCAGATGAATGATGGCATGGTAGGACAGGCGATCAACGAGATGACCATCTGGTGGGTTCGAGGTGTCACTGGAGGCGTTCAACAGGGTCTCGCAGAGGGATTACAAGCTATGAGGATAGCGGAGAGCCAGCGGGATGAGGAGAGTATGGGACGGATCAACTGAGTAATTGGACTGCATTAGCTATGGCGTCAGGCATTTGCATAACTTCATAGACTGACGAATTAATGATGTGCATCGACTGTTCCGCTCGAGCTGCTGGACCCTGATCATGTTCTACACGTGATCTGCCTCTTATCGTTATCGGGCGGACTTCCTAGCGCGTTGTCGACGCACGTCCCTTGGAAAAGTGCAATGGCAAAGTTTCTAGCGGTAACATTCTAACGAGTACACGCCATTCTTTTCTCCTCATTCGCCGTCTTCTTTCCAGGCGCACACGTCGAGTACTCTAGTTGCTCATTCTAATCGTTCAATATACCCTCTGTTACGAACGAGTGTGTACCGTTACCCGCACATCATGTTCGGCGCAGTGAGAAGATGTCCCGCGACCATCGCGAGGAATCTTGCCTCAATTTCCACCAGGACCCTCCGCACACCCTTCCCTAATACCTCGAGCGCTCTGAGAATACCATTACAATCGGCGCGCCTCGGAAATGCCTCGTTCGCCGGTTTCCACAACAGTGCCGCAAAGTGGCAACAGGAGGCCCAACAGAGCATTGAGGAAGATGGTCCCGTCACAGAGTTCCAGGACCTGGCCACACGCGGCCTGGTTCATCCCAACCTAATCAACACCATCACGAAGCAAATGAAGCTCACGACCATGACGGACGTGCAGTCCAGGACCATCAACGAGGCCCTGAGTGGGGTTGACATGTAAGATCTTTTTTCGATCGCAAGATCAATTCGCTAACATCCGGCAGCATCGCACAAGCAAAGACCGGTACCGGTAAAACACTCGGTTTCCTCATCCCTATCATCCAACGAATCATCGCGAACGACCCCCAGCTCGGCGAGAAGGTCAGAGGATACAAGCGCGCCAGACCAGACGACATCCGCGGCATTGTTATTTCGCCAACCCGTGAACTGGCAGAGCAGATCGCTGTCGAGGCGAAGA
>Ga0265798_10000767_pt1 | contig 51353 bp, 44 predicted proteins | sample P3T30metagenome_FD_192430 | JGI IMG/M metagenome (GOLD analysis project Ga0265798, IMG submission 192430) | Plant litter microbial communities from East Loma Ridge, Irvine, California - P3 T30 | ecosystem: Environmental > Terrestrial > Plant litter > Unclassified | place: USA: California...
CTTAGAGGAGTTTAAAAGCACTCCCGAATTTGTTGAAAACAACAAAAACGAATTTGCTGAGCCCCTTCCAATAGAAGATGTTTTAAATGAAGCAGGATTAAGTACGGTAACTCCGCGCCGCGACTTTTTAAAGGCGCTTGGCTTTGGTCTTGGTGCTGTAACGCTTGCTGCTTGTCAGCCTGCGCCTGTACATAAGTCTATCCCGTACCTGGTAAAGCCGGAAGATGTAATTCCTGGTATACCTAACTATTATGTATCAAGTTTTAACGGACAGAGTGTATTGGTGAAAACCAGAGAAGGTCGTCCGATTAAGATTGAACCAAACCCGAATGCTGGTGTTTACAGCCAGGGTACCAATCCACAGGCACAAGCTTCTGTGTTGGATTTATATGACATCTCTAAATTAAAAGCACCAGTACTTAAGAATCAGGAAACAACCTGGTCTAAAGTAGATGAGTACGTTAAGTCAGAGCTTGCAAAGGTTCAGGCTTCTGGCAAAAAGATCCGCATTGTTTCTTCGAGCGTAAACAGCCCATCAACATTAAGTGTGATTGCGGATTTCATTAAAGTATATCCAGCTGCTGCACACATCCAATATGATCCGGTTTCTTATACAGGTATTATTAAGGCCAATGAGAATAGCTTCGGTAAAGCTGTTCTTCCAAAATACAACTTTGATAAAGCAGACCTGATTGTAAGTTTCGGTGCCGATTTCCTTGGTACCTGGATCAGCGGTGAAGAATTTACTTCACAGTATGTTTCCAACAGAAACAATACAAGTCTTGCAAAAGGCAAAATGTCCCGCCACATTCAGTTTGAGGCAGGCATGAGCTTAACAGGTACCAACGCAGATACACGTCTTCCAATTAAATTATCGGAAGAAGGTCCTGCATTGATCACCTTATACAACGCCATTACCGGTGGCAACCTTGCTGGTGGTGTATTGCCAAACAATACTGCTGCTGAAAAAGCAATCAAACTTGCTGGTAAAGAACTTGCACAAATGAAAGGCCGCGGTCTTGTTGTTTGCGGTTCTAATGATGTTTCTACTCAAATTCTGGTAAATGCCATCAACTCCGCAATCGGCAGTTATGGTACAACCATCGATTTAGATACCCCTTGCAGACGTTATGCAGGTAACGATGCTGCTTATGCAGAATTCGTTAATGAAGTGAACAGAGGTGAAGTTGGTGCCGTATTCGTATTGAATGCTAACCCTGCTTACGATTCTTTCAATGCTAAAGCTTTTGCTGACGGCATGAAGAAAGTGCCTTTGAAAGTTTCTTTCGCAGACAGAGCGGATGAGACTGCTGCTTTCTGTGATGTTATCGCTATTAACCAAAACTACCTGGAGTCATGGGGTGATGCAAGCGTTTACGAAGGTTACTACACCATCGTACAACCGACCATCAATCCAATCTTCAACTCAAGACAGGCGGAGCAGAGCTTATTGATCTGGTCTAACAATCCTGTTGTTGAATACTACCAGTATGTTCGTAACAACTGGGAGAAAAATGTATTACCATTGTTTGGCAAGAGCTGGAATGATGTTTTACAATCAGGTGTTGTGTTTGCAACCACGCCAAAGGCTGCCGGATCATATACGTTTAGCTTATCGCTTGCATCTGTAGCACCTTCGGTGTTGAACAGCAGCAAAGCACTTGCAAAAGACATCGAATTGCACGTTTACGAAAACAATGCAATTGGTGATGGCCGTTATGCAAACAACGCATACCTGCAAGAGTTACCTGATTCTGTAACTAAAGTAACCTGGGATAACTACATCGCATTAGCGCCTAAATTTGCTGAAAAGTTAGGTTACAATGAGTTTGACGTGGTTACGGTTAAAGCTGCAAACGGTTACACTGTTGAGCTTCCAATTTTAATTCAACCTGGTCAGGCGATCGGTACTGCTTCTATCGCATTAGGTTACGGTAGATCTAAAGCAGGTGCTGCTGGTAACGCTGTAGGTCAGAATGCATATCCTTTCCTTGCTTTCAATAACGGTACACGCCAATATGCTTCTAATATAACGATCGAAAAAACCGGTCGCAGACATGAGCTTGCGCAAACCCAAACCCACCACTCTTTCGAGGGTCGTAACATCATCCGCGAAGCAACCTTCCAGGAGTTTGTTAAGAACCCTGCTGCAGGATCTGGTAATCATGGTGAGAAGCACAAGACTTACGACATGTGGGATACGTTTGAAAAACCTGGACACAACTGGGTTATGGCAATCGACCTGAATGCTTGTACCGGATGTGGATCTTGTATTGTTGCCTGTAACGTAGAAAACAACATTCCTGTTGTTGGTCGTGACGAGGTGAGAAGACGCAGAGAGATGCACTGGATCCGTATCGACCGTTACTACACCATCAATGATGGCGACAACAAAGTAACCAAGGAAGATGAAGTTGAATCCCTTGACAATCTGGATAACGTATCTGTTGTTCACCAGGTGATGTTATGTCAACACTGTGAGCACGCACCATGTGAGACGGTTTGTCCGGTACTTGCTACGGTACACTCATCAGATGGTTTGAACCACATGGCTTATAACCGTTGTGTTGGTACACGTTACTGCGCGAACAACTGTCCGTATAAAGTACGTCGTTTCAACTGGTTTAACTACTGGAATGACTCCCGTTTCGATAATTATCTGAACAATGAGTTTACGCAATTGGTTCTGAATCCAGATGTAACTGCTCGTTCAAGAGGTGTTATGGAGAAATGTTCAATGTGTATCCAGAGAATTCAAACTGGTAGGTTGGAAGCGAAACTTGAGAAACGTGCACTAAGAGATGGCGACATCAAAATGGCATGTCAACAAGCTTGTCCGGCAAACGCAATCGTTTTCGGTGACGGTAACGATCCAGAATCTGAAGTTTCAAAAGCATTACGCAGCGAGCGTGTTTACTATGTGCTTGAAGAGATCAACACGCAGCCTGGAGTAGGATACATGACAAAAATTAGAAATACAGGTACAACAATACAAGCGTAAGCTGCTATTAAAGAAAATAAATTATGTCAGGACATAAGGAATCAATATTAAGAGAGCCATTAATCACCGGTAATGATATCACGTTTGCGAAGATCACAGACGATATCTTATCACCGGTAGAGAACAAGCCAAACAAGGCATGGTGGATAGGATTTATCGTTTCAGCATTAGGTGCTTGTTTATGGCTGTTTGCTGTAAGCTACACTTTCTGGAATGGTATCGGATCTTGGGGTCTGAACAAAACAGTAGGATGGGCATGGGACATCACCGGTTTCGTATGGTGGGTTGGTATCGGTCACGCTGGTACACTAATCTCTGCGGTACTATTGCTGTTCCGCCAGAACTGGAGGAACTCCATTAACCGTTCTGCAGAGGCGATGACCATCTTCGCAGTTATCTGTGCGGCGACTTACGTTGTATCACACATGGGTAGACCATGGTTAGCATACTGGGTACTTCCATTACCGAATCAGTTTGGTTCACTATGGGTAAACTTTAACTCACCACTGGTTTGGGATATGTTTGCGATCTCGACTTACTTCTCTGTGTCATTATTATTCTGGTACACTGGTTTACTTCCGGATATCGCGACCATCCGTGACCGTGCGGTAGGTTTCAGACGCAGAATTTACTCTGTACTTTCTTTCGGATGGACTGGTAACGTAAAAACTTGGCAACGTTTTGAGGCGGTTTCGCTGATCCTTGCCGGTATCGCTACACCACTTGTACTTTCGGTACACACAATTGTATCCATGGACTTTGCAACATCCGTAATTCCAGGATGGCACACCACGATCTTCCCTCCATACTTCGTAGCAGGAGCGATCTTCTCTGGTTTCGCAATGGTACAGACGTTATTGCTGATCACCCGTAAAGTATTAGGACTTGAGAACTACATCACCATGTTCCACATTGAGTCGATGAACAAGATTATCCTTGTTACAGGTTCGATTGTAGGTGTTGCATACTTAACGGAGTTCTTTATCGCTTACTACTCTCAGGTAGAATACGAACAGTATACTTTCATGACCAGGTTTACCGGTCCTTACTGGTGGGCAGCATGTATGATGTATGGCTGTAACATCCTGATGACGCAGTTAATGTGGTTCAAAAAGGTTAGAACAAACATTCCATTGTCGTGGGTACTTTCAATCATTGTTAACATCGGTATGTGGTTCGAGCGTTTCGTAATTATCGTAATCTCTCTACACCGTGATTACCTTCCATCAAGCTGGGCGATGTTCTACCCAACATGGGTTGACGTAGCGGTATTCGTTGGATCGATTGGATTGTTCTTCACTTTGTTCTTGTTGTTCTTACGTGTTATGCCTTCTATCGCAATGGCAGAGGTGAAACTATTGCTGAAAACAGCAAGTGAGCAATCTAAAATGGAGCAGATTAAAGAAGGTCATGTGAGCAAGGAATATGTTGCGGAGTACGTAGACTCTTTAGAGAAGTTTGATAGTGTTAAACAGGAACAATACGCAAAATTATAACAATGGGTAATATCAAATATATATTAGGCAGTTTTGGTGATCCGGACGAAATGATGCATGGCATTGATAAGTTGCAGGAGAACAACATAAAGATACATGATGTGTATACGCCTATGCCGATTCACGGTATCGAAGCTAAACTTGGTGTAAAAAGATCAAGGTTGGATATCGCTGCATTCTTCTTCGGAATTACGGGAACAATCACGATGCTGTCTTTTGTTTATTACGCAGCCGCAGTAGACTGGCCAATAAATATCGGAGGTAAGCCACACTTTGCATTACCGGATTTCATTCCAATTACTTTCGAGTTAACCATCTTGTTTTGTGCATTTGGTTTGGTTGGATCTTACTATGCATCCTCACACATGTTCCCGGGTAGAGCACCAAGGGTAATGGACTTAAGAGCGACAGATGATCGTTTCATCATTGCGATTGATGCTGCACAAAATCCGGAACACAGTAAAATAGATAATTTATTAAAAGAAGCAGGCGCTTTAGAGATAAAATATAACGAAAGAAAGTATGTTAGCTATGAATAAAAATAAGATAGTTTACGCCGCGTTTTTTGCCCTAGCTTTTGTTGCATCACTTTCTTCATGTGATAACAAGCGAAGCACCGGACTGGAGTACGCGAGAAACATGTATGATCCGCTGGCTCCTGACTATGATAAGCCAAACAAGAACTTTGCGAATGGTATGACGGCACAAACGCCACCTCCAAATACGGAACCTATCGGGTTTGTGAGATACGAATACGCAAATACCAAAGAAGGATACGAAGCGGCAGGCCGTGAACTTGTAAACCCTTTAGAGGCAAATGATAAGAACCTTTTGTCTGGTAAAAAATACTATACCGTTTTCTGTGGTCCTTGCCATGGCGAGGAAGGTGATGGAAAAGGTCACCTGGTGAAGATCGAGAAGTATAGTGGTGTGCCTTCATACCACGGTGATGCTGCATCTTCAAGAGGTGGACTGATGAAAGACCTACCTGCAGGTAAAATCTACCATACCATTATGTATGGTTTAAATAACATGGGTTCACATGCTTCGCAACTTACGCCTGAAGAGCGTTGGAGAGTGGTAATGTGGGTTCAGAGATTACAACAAAAATAAATAATAGAAAAGCAAGAGATAAATGGGAACTCATAATTATAATTTTACTGAGCAGTTCGAATTTACGGGCAAACCAAAAATGTTAAGCATTATTGGTATCGTTATCGGATTGGCTGCAATTGGATATGGTCTTTCCGATCATGAACTTCATGAAAGGACATTTGCAAACCTGTTATTAATGGCCTACTACTTCGCATTCGTATGTATGTCGGGTGCTTTCTTCTTAGCCTTGCAATACGTTGCACAGGCAGGTTGGTCTGCATCGATTCTTCGTGTGCCGCAGGCAATGGCAAGAACACTGCCTTTAGCAGCTGTTGTATTGGTACTTGTAATTGGTGCCGGTTTATACAGCCATAACTTATACCATCACTGGAATGCACCAGGACTTACCGATCCGAGCTCTGAGCATTATGATAAACTGATCGCTGGTAAATCAGACTTCCTGAACGTACCATTCTTTATGTTCCGTGAGGTTCTTTTCCTTGCGATCTACAGCTTCTTTGCCGTAATGTTCGCTAAGAACTCTGTAAATGAAGATTTAGAAGGTGGTTTGAACTACTACAACAAGAACTTTAAGTATGCGGTTGTATTCTTAGCACTTTATGGGTTCACGACACCGATCTTTGCTTTTGACACGATCATGTCCATCGAAGCACACTGGTTCTCTACCATGTTTGGCTGGTACAACTTCGCTTCTATGTGGGTTTCCTGCTTAGCAACGATTGCCGTGATCCTGATCTTACTTAAGAAATCTGGTTACATGCCATGGTTGAACAACAGTCACCTGCATAACCTTGGACAATTCATCTTCGGTTTTTCTATCTTCTGGACGTACACCTGGTTCTGTCAGTTCTTACTGATCTACTATGCAAACATGCCGGAAGAGACTGTTTACTTCTACAAACGTCTTGAATACTATAAATTCTGGTTCTACCTGAATCTTCTTTTGAACTTCCTTGCGCCAGTATTCTTGTTAATGGACAGAGACAACAAGCGTAGCGAGAACGTGCTTCTAATCGTTTCCATTATCATTATCTGTGGACACTGGGTAGATTTATACCAAATGATTATGCCTGGATCTGTAGAAAGCCACAATGGTTTTGGATTTATTGAAGTAGGTATAGCCGCTGGTTTTGTTGGATTGTTTACCTTTGCAGTCTTAAGTGCTTTAAGCAAGCAACCGTTGATCGCTAAGAACCACCCGTTCTTAGAGGAGAGTTTGAATCATCATTTGTAAGGTGTTCATTTTAAGAATAATTATATTATAGTACTTGAAGTACAACATACTACTTTTAAGAAAATGAGTCTAAAAAATTTGATAAGTAAAAAGACATTTGCGGGTCTGGCGGTTATGTTAACTGCATTTGTAAATACCACCAGTGTATTTGCACAGGAAGCCGCCGCTGCTGCTGCAACTACGGCTAAAACCGTGGACATGGAGCCTATTTATAAATCTGCGTTATTCTATGTCCTGTTATTCTTGTTGCTATGCTTATTTGTAGCTATAGTTGGAAAGGCAATACGTGTTTATGAATTGACCCGTACTGCACAAGATAAACCAGAAGGTATTAACTGGGATACTGTTAATGCCGTGCTGTTCCTGCTCTTCCTGATTGTTGGTTTGTATGGCGTATACTGGGAATATACCGTTCACGGAAAAATGATTTTGCCAGAAGCTGCTTCAGTTGATGGTGCTGAGATCGACAAGATGTTTAACATCACTTTGATTTTGACGACGATCGTTTTCATCGGAACACACATTGTACTTTTCCTTTTCTCTTTCTTCTACAAATACAACGCAAACAGAAGAGCTTATTTCTATCCACACAACAATACCATCGAAAAGATCTGGACAATCGTACCAGCTTTAGTACTATCGGTATTGGTGGTTATGGGTTTCATTACCTGGAGATCGATTTTCTACAAAGTTGTTGATCCGAATAACAAGCCTTTAAACATTGAGGTTACTGCACAACAGTTTGCATGGTATGTTAGATACCCGGGAGCGGATGGTGTAGTAGGTATGAAAAACTACAAAATGGTTACTGGTCTGAATACATTGGGTATCGACTTTAAGGACAAAAACACCCTTGATGATCAGAACGCTGAGGAGATTGTTATCCCGGTAAATAAACCAGTTCGATTTGCAATCAACTCAAAAGATGTTATCCACGGTTTCTATATGCCACACTTCCGTGTGCAGATTCTGGCTAACCCAGGTATGATGACCTACTTTGAATTTACGCCTACAATTACGACTACAGACATGCAGGCTAAGACCAATGATCCTGCATTCAAATATGTATTGCTTTGCTCGCAGATCTGCGGTTCAGGACACTACAACATGCAACGCACCGTTAGGGTTGTTAGTCAGGAAGAATATGAAGAGTGGGTTGTTAAACAACCTACCTACATCAACAACGACCTGAGAAAGCAATTTAACTTGCCTGTGGTTGCAGAGCCGACTACACCTGCACCAGCACCTGAGGCAACTCCTGGTCCTGGTCCGGATACACTTGGAACAGACAGCGGTGCTGTTAGAAAAACGGATTTGGCCAAATTAAATTAACATACTGGATAGTAATATTATGTCAACGATAACTTTACACGATACGCATAAACACGATGGACATGACGCTCACGGCCATGAACATCACAAAGAAACATTCTTAACAAAGTATGTTTTCAGTCAGGATCACAAGATGATCGCCAAGCAGTTTTTGATCACTGGTATCATCATGGCTGTAATTGCGATGATCCTGTCCATTCTGTTCCGTCTGCAATTGGCTTGGCCAGATGAAAGTTTCCCATTGTTGGAAACGTTCTTAGGCAAATGGGCTGAAGGCGGAAGGATTAAACCCGAATTTTATCTCGCCCTGGTGACCATTCACGGTACCATCATGGTGTTCTTTGTACTAACCGCCGGACTATCTGGTACTTTCAGTAACTTACTTATTCCTTTGCAGCTGGGTGCACGCGATATGGCGTCTCCACTGATGAACATGTTATCTTACTGGTTGTTCCTAGGTGCTTGTTTAGTGATGATGGGTTCTTTCTTCGTTCAAACAGGTCCTGCGAGTGCTGGATGGACCATTTATCCACCACTATCTGCATTACCGAAGACCATCTCTGGTTCTGGTACAGGTATGACCATGTGGTTGATCAGTATGGTTATGTTCGTAGCATCACAGCTTATCGGTGGTATCAACTACGTTTCTACAATCTTAAACATGCGTACTAAAGGTATGGACCTTTGGAAAATGCCATTAACCATCTGGGCTTTATTCCTTACAGCTGTATTGGGTATCCTTTCTTTCCCTGTATTGGTTGCTGGTGTTGTGCTTTTAATTTTCGATAGAAGTTTCGGTACAAGTTTCTACCTTTCAGATATCGTTATTGGTTCACAAGTACTACCGAATGAAGGTGGTTCTCCAATCCTTTGGCAGCACTTATTCTGGTTCCTTGGTCACCCTGAGGTATACATCGTAATTATGCCAGCTTTGGGTATCTCTTCTGAGGTTATCTCTGTAAACTCCAGAAAACCAATCTTCGGTTACCATGCGATGGTTTACTCACTAATCGGTATCATGGTGCTATCGTTCATCGTTTGGGGTCACCACATGTTCGTGACTGGTATGAACCCGCTACTTGGTGGTGTGTTTATGATCACCACGTTGATTATTGCGGTTCCATCTGCGATTAAGACCTTTAACTACCTGGCGACGCTTTGGAGAGGTAACATCCGTTTCACGCCAGCGATGTTGTTCGCAATCGGTATGGTATCTTTCTTTATCTCTGGTGGTTTAACTGGTATTTTCTTAGGAAATGCTTCCCTGGATATTAACTTACACAATACTTACTTCGTAGTTGCCCACTTCCACCTTGTGATGGGTTCTGCAGCTATCTTTGGTATGCTTGCAGGTGTTTATCACTGGTTCCCTAAGATGTTTGGCAGAATGATGAACCCTAAACTGGCGTTCCTACACTTCTGGATTACCTTCGCTTGTGCGTACCTGGTATTCTTCCCACTACACTTCTTAGGACTTGATGGTGTACCACGTCGTTACTATGCATTCACTGAATTTGAATTCATGCAGAAATGGGTTACCGTGAACGTATTGGTGACATGGGCTGCAATTGTAGCTGCATTGGCTCAAGTTGCTTTCTTATTCAACTTCTTCTATTCAATCTTCAAAGGAAAACGTACTACGCAAAACCCTTGGGGTGCGAATACTCTAGAGTGGACTACCCCTGTTGAACACCTACATGGTAACTGGCCTGGAGAAATTCCAACTGTTTACCGTTGGCCATATGACTACAGTAAGCCTGGTGCTGAAGAGGATTTCATTCCGCAAACGGTTCCTTTCTCTCAAACCATGAGTTCTAACGTACCGCATGACTTTGATGGAAACACTGAAGCGGAGCGCATCCAGGAAGAATGGATGGCTAAGCAAGAAAAAGCTGAGCGCGAAAAAGTTGACTAAAACAAATAGTCTTTAAACATATTATTGGGGTATCTGCATGAGTATATACTCATATAGATACCCCAATTTTTTAACCCCACTTTGAGCATGATCTCAAAATCTGAACAGCGGTTTGTCAGACTAAATGGCTTCACGATTTTATTTACACTGCTGCTAATCCTTGCAGGGGGAATTGTGCGAAGCACTGGCTCCGGGATGGGTTGTCCCGACTGGCCGAAGTGTTTTGGACAGTACATTCCGCCCACTTCTATAGACCAGCTTCCGCTCGGTTACGAACACCATTTTATTGAAGAACGTGTTAAAAAGAACGAGCGCTTCGCGCGATCTCTGGAGAAGCTGGGTAAGGTAGAACTTGCTAAGAAGATCCGTGAAGATAAGACCCTGGTTCAACCAGAGTCCTTTAATGCGGCAAAGACCTGGACAGAATATATCAACCGTCTTACAGGAGCGGTTACAGGTGTTCTATTGCTTGCAATTGCAGGTTATGCATTCATCTACAGAAAGACAGCAACACGTATTTTGGTTCTCAGCCTCATTAACCTGATTGTTGTGGTATTTCAGGCTTGGTTGGGTTCTATCGTGGTTTCTACTAATCTTTTGGCTTGGGTGGTGACGGTACACATGTTACTTGCACTGGTACTTCTGGCGATCTTAGTATATACCTACGATTACGCAAGGCAGCGTCTGAAAGCGCCAGTAGTGGTTATTGCGAAGGTGGGCTGGCTTAAGGTGCTGATCTTTGTGGCTATTGCGGTTAACGTTTACCAGATCGTGATTGGTACGGAGGTTCGGGAGCAAGTGGATTTCATTTCCAAAAGCCTGGATTATCAGCAAAGGAATGAATGGGTGAGCAGGGTAGGCAATTTATTCCATAATCACAGAAATTTAGGTATTCTGGTGGCGGTACTAAGCGTGCTGGTTTACAAGTTTGTGATGGATAAGTTTGGTGGTAAAGCAACAGCCATAAAAGTTAGCAATTCAATTATAATTGTTTTGCTTGTTCAAATGGTAACTGGCTTTTTATTGTCTAACTTTGCGCTGCCGCCATTCGCTCAGGCGATGCATATCCTGTTTTCAACAGCGTTATTTACATTACAGTACTATTTGTATCTGCTTGTTTACCGGGCGAATACTTACAATCAATAACATTATATACATTGAAACAATTCTTCGCAGATTTCTCCAAACTAATTAAGCTCCGACTGACTTTCCTTGTTGTTTTTTCAGCTTCCGTTACTTTTTTAATGGGCTCGAAGATGCAGGTTGCGCGGGGAGAAATTGATGGTATTGCCTGGGGAAACTGGTTGATCCTGATTGTTGGTGGTTTCTTTGTAACCGGCGCGGCAAATTGCTTCAATGAAATTATCGAAAAGGATCTGGATAAACTCATGACCAGAACCAAAGACCGTCCAATGCCTGCCGGTAGAATGACTACTGGTCAGGGTCTGGTATCTGGTCTGTTGATGGGAATGTTTGGTACCTGGTTGCTGGGCAAGTTAAATCTTGAAACTGGCTTACTTTCGGTATTCTCCATTTTGCTTTATGCCTTTGCATATACGCCGATGAAACGCAAATCGCCGATAGCGGTTTTTGTGGGTGCTATACCCGGGGCATTGCCACCGCTTATTGGTTACTTGGCTGCATTGGGGCACACGACGAACTTTCTGCCTATTGATTATCAGGTTGCCGTGATTCTGTTCCTAATCCAGTTTGTATGGCAGTTCCCGCATTTCTGGGCCATTGCCTGGGTACTTGACGACGATTACAAGAAAGCTGGCTTCAGGCTCCTGCCAACAACGAAGCGTGATAAGATCAGTGCTTTTATCGTCTTGTTGAGCACGATGCTGTTGATTCCGGTAAGTCTTATGCCAACGTTCTATGGCTTTGGCGGCATCTATGTAACCATTATTTCCGTTGCTGTAGGCTTATGGTTCATGTATACCGCATTGCGTTTGTTCCTTAAGCAAGACCTGGAAAGTGCAAGAAAGGCTATGTTCGCTTCTTTTATCTATTTGCCGGTAGCACAACTGGCATTAATGTTTGATTTCATAATAAAATAATACATGGTACAATCAATTAATCATCAGGAAGCAAACGCCAATTATAAAGCTAAGAAGTTTATAATCTGGTTGTTTGTTGTCTCTTCCACCATCATGTTTGCCGGTTGGACGAGTTATTACATTGTATTTGCAGCTTCGAAGTCGAAGGGTCATGGTTTGGTGTTGCCAGATATGTTCCTGTACAGCACCGGGGTTTTGTTGGTGAGCAGCATCTGCCTGTTCCTGGCCGCGCGTGCTTTTAGAAACGGCGAGCTTGCAAAGCAGAAAACATTCCTTTGGGCGACGCTGTTACTTGGGGTAGTTTTCGGATACTTACAGGTGGAAGCCTGGGTAAGCCTTTATCAGAGTGGTGCATTCTTAGTGAATAACAATGCTGCAATTTCAATAATCTACATTGTTTCAGGTATTCACCTGCTGCATATTCTGGCTGGTTTGTTATTAATCCTGAGTACACTTTTGGGGGCTTATGGAAAGATTGCAACCGAGCGTTTACAGTTCAGAATGGAGGTTTCTTCCATATTCTGGCATTTTATAGATATATTATGGATATATCTGTATGTTTTTTTACTTTTGAACAGTTAGACTTTTTAACAAACTATTACAAACTTTAAAATGGATTCATTATCACAATTAGATCAGGTAAAAACTACTCCGTGGAGCGGTGGCCGTTCACCGTGGTCGGTAGAGTACGGCAAAATAATGATGTGGTTTTTCTTACTATCAGATGCCTTTACTTTCTCCGCATTATTAGTTTACTATGGTGCTCAACGTTTCTCAAAATTTACCTGGCCTGATCCTGATTTGGTATTCCAGTCTATCCCTGGTATAACTGATAGCGGTGCACCCTTGGTGTTCGTTGGTATCATGACCTTTATCCTGATCATGAGCTCGGTAACGATGGTACTTGCTGTTGAAGCGGGACATAGAAATGCTAAGAAAGAAGTTATCGGCTGGATGATTGCAACGGTGGTTGGTGGATTTATGTTCCTTGGCTGTCAGGCCTTAGAATGGACACACTTGTTCCACGAAGGTTTTGGATGGGGAGAGATTCCACCAGCAGACCATTTAGAACATTTCTTCAGCACGGAGGTATCTTCCGTTGCTACGCTACAGTTCTCTAACCTATTCTTTACCATCACAGGTTTCCACGGTTTCCACGTTTTCACAGGTGTGGTATTGAATGTTATCATTCTTTGTATGACCATTGCAGGTGTATTTGAAAGACGCGGTCATTACCTTATGGTTGAAAAGGTTGGTTTGTACTGGCACTTTGTAGACCTTGTATGGGTATTCGTATTTACATTCTTCTATCTAATCTAATCTAAACATTATCATGTCCGAACAACACATACATACTACTGATGGCCATGCTCACGGCGAGCATGAGGGTCTAACCAAGAAAAAAATATGGCAGGTATTCGGGATCTTACTTCTGATCACCGTTATCGAGTTCTTTATCGCCCTTTGGGTATTGCCACATGGCTATATGTCCCACATGGTTGGTAACATCATTTACATCTTGTTAACCATCTTGAAAGCTTTTTATATTGTTGCCTACTTCATGCACCTTAAGTATGAGAAATTAGGTCTCCAGTTGTCGCTTACGGTAACATTCGTTTTTATAGTCTATTTCATTGTGCTCATGTTAATTGAAGGCGGTTACCTGCAATTGCATATGCCATTCCAATAATGAAATTATTTCCCATAAAGAAGATCTTAATCCTGGTAACCATATTAGCGGTACCAGGATTTTTGTATTATTTACTACAGGAGAAAGGTAAGAACCGCTATAAGCCGCTTCCTTTTTTCGGGCCTAAGATCGTCGCCAGTACAACGCACAATGTTCGGGGACGCGCTATTCCGGATACCATCTATCATCAGGTTCAGAATTACCAGTTGCAGAATCAAGCGGGTGAAGCTGTTGCACTTGATGATTTGAAAGGGAAGATCATCGTGCTAAGCCTTTTTCATACCAAGGGGAACACCTACGGTGTCGATTTCACCAATAAGGCGGTAAAAGCCTACCTGGCGAATTATGGCGATAACGAAATTCTACGCTTCGCAAGCCTGAGCATTGATCCAACATTTGATAAGCCTCCAGTCCTGAAAGGATATGCAGCAGCAATTGGCGCTAAAGCCGGCAAGTGGGACCTGCTCACGGGAGATAGTACAGCAGTATTCGACCTGATTAATAAACAACTATTCGTGGATGCACACAAGGTGATGGAGAATGGACAACCAAAGTTCATCTACAGCAACATGTTTGTGCTCCTTGATACCCAACGCCGCATTAGAGGGTACTATGAAGCGACAAGTCAACTTGCGCTAACGAAACTTGACGAGGAGATCCGGGTGCTGATCACGGAAGAGCTCCGCAACATGAAAGACGGCAGATAACAGCTAAACTCAACAATGAATTTAACAGACAAATTATTCTTAAAACTGGTGTGGATTGTAACCGCGGTTGTATTGATCGTGGTCGTTGCTTTGAAATTGGTTCCACCACCGGCAACCGTTCCATCTTTCCTTTATGTATTGCCTCATCTTATCGGTGGTATAAACGCTACCTGTGCCGTGCTCCTTGTACTATCGCTGATCTTTGTTCGCCGTAAGAATATCCAGGCGCATAAAGTTACCAACATCATCACCTTTGTACTATCTGCGATCTTTCTGGTGTTCTACATCTTGTTCCACCTTTATGTGAAAGACACCAAGTTTGGTGATGTTGATCATGATGGCATCTTGTCTGCTACGGAAGCGGCAGGTGTAGGCGCCATTCGCTATGTGTACTATTTCATCCTGTTGACCCATATTCTACTTGCCATCGTGGTTTTACCGCTTATTCTGGTAAGCTTCTATCGTGGGCTGAACATGCAGATCGAAAAGCATCGTAAGATCGTGAGATGGTCGTATCCGGTTTGGTTATATGTAGCCGTTTCTGGTGTGCTGGTTTACCTGATGATATCACCTTATTACAATTTTTAATTTCTACAATCGTTTAGTACGTATATTTGTTGTTGTAACAGGAAGCCCCGTGCATCCTCAACCTATTGAATCTGTTAACAATCATTCTATCATGATGAAAAAAGCTATGCTGCTTGTACTATTGGTTTTCAGCTTGACGACTTTAAACCTGTCTGTTAGCAATGCCCAATGTGCCATGTGCTCCATTAACGCTGAGCAAGGGGTAGAGCATGGGAATTCTCAGACCAAAGGCATCAATGCTGGCGTATTAAGCCTGCTTGCAGCGCCATTTCTGCTTATGGGCGGCATTGGCTTCCTATGGTACCGCAAATACAAAGAACCACATACGAACAGCCCATTATGATCCGTCGGGAAACGCTTAACTTTTTAAAGGAGCTCTCCGAAAATAACGATCGTAACTGGTTTGCTGCGCATAAAGACCGCTATGAAGCAGCGAAAGCTGATGTCCTGGAATTTATCACTGCGCTAATCCCAATCCTGGAGTCCGTGGATCCAGCCTTCCCGAAAGGAAATCCTGCGAAGAAGCACTTGCTTCGAATCTATCGCGACATCCGCTTCAGCAAAGACAAACGCCCTTATAAAAACAACTTCGGCATCTACTTTTCCCTGATCGGGCGGAATGGCAATGAGCCAGGCTACTACCTCAACCTGGCGCCGGGGAATTGCTTCTTCGCTGCAGGTTACTGGATGCCCGGCGCAGAAGACCTGAAGAAGATCCGTGAGGAGATAGATTACAATCAAGATGAATTCAGTGCCATCATAAATGATGAAGCGTTCACTTCGATCTTTAAGCTGGACAAAACAGACACGCTAAAGAAGGCCCCGAAAGGTTACCCTATAGATCATCCACTGATTGAAGTATTAAAGCTGAAAAGCCTGACGGCAATTTACCCCATCGCAGACAAAGCTTTCTTCAAAGCGGATATCACCGAAAAAATACATGACGCTTTTCGGAAAATTTATCCATTTATGCTATTTTTGAGAACCGCCGTCGCAAGTTAAGGTCAGGTTTGTTTCACAATGCAACTTTCAGCAGCGCAACTCAGGCCTTGCACAGCACGGATCATATTCAATAACCAGCCGTTCAGGCCTAAAAAATTCAGATGAGAAAAATTAGTACGCTTTTAGCCGTTCTTTTGTTTTGCAGCGCATTCAGTGCATGCAAGGTGATGTCCAATAAAGAATATAAACGACTTCTCGCCAGACAGGATTCGCTAAACACCGGACTTTCCGGCGCGCAGTTGAGCAATGAGAGCCTGGAAAACAGAATCTCCAAATTGCGCAAAGACACTGCAGACCTGAACGGTAAACTTGCCGACCTACGGGAGCGCTACGCAGATATGGACGATAAATACACCAAACTGCGTAACAACAGCTCAACCGAGATTAGTAAGTTGTCTACCGACCTTAAGAAGCGCGAACAGCGCCTGAAAGAGGTTGAAGAAGTATTGCGCAAACGCGACGAAGCGACCAACCAGCTGAAAGAAAAACTACAACAGGCACTGCTTGGCTTCACCAAGAGCGGCTTAACGGTAGAGATCAAAAACGGCAAAGTATATGTTTCCCTGACGGATAAACTTCTTTTCCCATCAGGCAGTATCATTATCGATGAAAAAGGTCGCCAGGCACTGACCCAGCTTGCGGCAGTACTTAAAGAACAACCGGAAATCAACATCGCCGTTGAAGGTCATACCGACACGCAGAAGGTAAATAACCTGGGTCAGATTAAAGATAACTGGGATTTGAGCGTGTTAAGATCTACGTCAGTGGTACGTTTCCTAACGGAAACCGGAAAGGTAGAGAGTGTAAGAATGACCGCAACCGGAAAAGGGGAGTTCCAACCATTGGAGTCTAATGCCTCGGCAGATGGCAGAAGCAGAAACCGTAGAATCGAGATCGTGCTATCTCCAAAATTGGATGAGCTATACGATCTGATCAAACAATAATCACATGGCGCTGGAATAGATTAAATAAACCAGCATTCCAGAAAAAGCATAACAACAAAAAAGGTGAGCCCAAAAGCTCACCTTTTTCTTTAATATCAATCCACGAATTCCATCAAAGTCTGGAACGACACGTGGCGGTTTTTGAACCTTGTATTTAATTCATCCTGCAGCACCGATCCATATTCTGACTGGTAGCTGTCATAGTTTGCTTTATTATCAAGCACGAACTGCAAGCAGTAGGTCACCCCTTCATTAGGCGAATCCACAACTTTCAGCAGGCGGTTTGAAACGAACTTCCCGGTGTCCATAAGCATGGGTATCTGTACCCCCTGCATCCAGGTCAGCCACTCGTTGGCAGCAGTTTCTTCAAGTATGATGGTGATGTTATATAATAGCATGCACAAAGATAAAATTATAAGTGCAGATAAAGCCTCGCAGAATTATATCCTGAAGATTATCCATGGTCATGGTATTTTAAATGTTACCGTAAACGCCCATGAAGTTGACATAAATATCTTTATTTTGAAAAACTGCCGCTGCTTCAACAGGTAACAATGTTGGTGTATAGCAGCAATGGTTTATGGTGTTCCGTACTTTTGATCTATTAATGAGGACTAAATTCAACGTTTTACTAATCTGCCTGCTCGTTACCCTGTGCTTTGCCTGCAAGCAACAGTCCGGGCGATTAATTCCTGTGAACGATTTCTTTAAATCACAGGAGCGGGTTGCATTTGCCATCTCCCCGGATGGTAAAAACTTGTCCTATTTAAAGCTGATCAACAAAAAACAAGAGCTCTTTATTGAAAGCCTGGAAAGCGGCAAAGCGACCCAGATCACCAAGCTGGATGATCATGTCATCGGGTACTACTCCTGGGTGAGTGACAACGAACTTATTTATTACAAGGAAAGTCAGGACAAAAACAAGCAATCTTCCGTATACATTATCGACAAAACGGGCGGCAACGAACGTCAGCTTAACGAAAATGAGAAAAGTCGCCTACGGGTACTGAAAGATCAACTGATCGATAACAAATACCTCCTGGTATCTTCCAATAAGCGTGATTCTACCGTTTTCGACGTTTACCGCCTTAACGTGCGTGACGGCAAAATGGAGATGGCGGTTAAGAACCCGGGCAACATCACCGACTGGATCACGGACACTAAAGGACAGCTCCGCCTGGCGATCTCCAGCGATGGCGTGAACGAAAAGCTGCTTTACCGCGAAAACGAGAGTCAGCCTTTCACGGCCATTCAGACCAACAGCTTCACAACCACCATTAAGCCAATATCCTTCTCAGAAACAAACCCGAATGTAATTTACGCAATCTCCAACATGAACCGCGACAAGAACGCACTCGTGGAGCTCGACTGTAAAACCGGCAAGGAAACCAAAGTGCTTTTCGCAAATGATACACTCAATGTTGTAGATGCACAGTACTCCAGAAGCAAGAAACGGATGGGCTTTGTGATCTGTGAAACCTGGAAAAAAGAGAAATTCTATCTTGATGATACCGTTAAAGCCTTCTACAATAAGCTTGATAAGCTGTTGCCTGGCACGGAATACCGCATTTTCGATCGTGATAAGGACGAAAACCTGTTCATCGTAAGAACCTTCACAGATAAAAACCCAGGATCCTACTACTTGTATTTTGCAAATAAAGGCCAGATCAAGAAGCTTAGCGATTTCAACTCCTCTTTAAAAGAGCAGGATTTGGCGGAGATGAAGCCGATATCTTTCACTTCACGTGATGGTTTAAAGATCAATGGCTACCTAACTTTACCTTTAAACAAGTCGCCTAAAGACTTGCCCGTTGTGGTGCTGCCACATAACGGTCCGGGAAGCCGCAACACCTGGGGCTATAACCCGGAAGTGCAGCTTTTGGCCAATAGGGGCTATGCGGTATTCCAGATCAACTATCGTGGTTCATCGGGCTACGGAAAAGCATTCATGACCGCCGGCTACAAGCAGTGGGGCGGTAAGATCAACAACGACATCAATGATGGCGTGAAATGGCTGATTTCGCAGAAAATTGCAGATCCTAAGCGCGTGGCCATCTATGGTACCGGACTTGGCGGATACATCGCGCTCAACAGCATCTTCTCCAGCCCGGGCATGTATGCCTGTGCTGCTTCAAACTCCGGCGTCATCAACTTGTTCAGCTACCTGAAGTCCATACCGCCCTACCTGAAATCCAACCTCCAGATGTACTATACCATCGTCGGCAATCCGGTAACAGATGTGGAGTACATGCGCCAGGTTTCACCTGTGTTCCATTCCGAAAAGTTTAATGTGCCGGTGTTCGTCGCTCAAAGCACAAACGATCCGAGAATTAACTCCGGAGAAGTGGTGCAGTTCGTAAAGGAATTGAAGAAGCGGAAGGTCAACATCACCTATTTAGAAAAGGGCAATGAGACTTCCCCGGTTGGCAATGAACAAAGCAGGCAGCAAATGTACCTGGCTTTGGAACAATTCCTTGATATCAACCTGAAAAAGAAATAGCTTAGCGCTAAATGACTGCAGATAAGAACAGCGGCTATCGTAAGAACTTTTCACTGATCATAACCTTTCTTATTCTGATCTCTGTTTTCTTCGTGCTGTCTTTGTTCCTCGCGTACAACTTCAGTAAAAAGTTCATCGAAAACGAGTTTGTCTCCGAGAAGGTAAATGTGCTCGAAGCTAGTATTACGCCATATAACGAGTTTTTTCAGAATAAGCTTCCGGAAGTATCATACTACAACGGATACCTGGATTCGGCTACCACATCCAGATTTGTAGATACGCTCTTGCTGCAGTACCCCTTCGTATCCCGCGTTGTGTTTTACGACACCGAAGTATCCACCATTCCCGTTCGTGATGGGCTGAACATCGGCCATTTCACCATGGGCCCCAAGTACGTCTACCAGTTCGGCAGCCTCGTGCCGATGGATTCGGTGAAGTTGTTCGCTAAAAACGATCCTTCAACAGCCATGCGGGGCGATGAGTTTAACACGCTCGGCATCAAGCTCATCAACTACATCGAGAATCTGGATACCGCCAGAGCACCTACCGCAGATGAACTTTTCAGTAATCTCAGTGTGGTACGTTCCAACAAAATCACCTACCTGAACATCCCGCGGTTCGAAGACCTGAAAGTCTACAAGCAGATGATGCAACGCAAGCTCAGCACATCCCCGGTTTACCAGCAAGACATGCTGACTTTTTACCTGGATCCCAGCAAAATCAAGATCATCAATGCGAACCCCAAGCTTTACCAGAACATCCGGATTGAACCGCTAACCTACGATCCACTGGATACCTCCTCGCAGTTCGTAACCACAGAAATCACGCTTCCAGGGCCCTTTTCAGACTACAAGCTGTACTTCATCTCCGCACAGTCCTTCGTCGACAAAGCCATTTTCCGGTACTTCCTGCCCATAGCAATCGTACTTATGGTCTTCTATGGCGTCCTGGTGCTTGTCGGCTTCCTCATTTACCGCAACCTGAACATCAACCAGAAGCTTTATAAGCTGCAATACGACTTTGTGAACAACCTAACCCACGAGTTTAAAACACCGGTAAGCGTAATCAAGATCGCTGGAAATAACATCAGGAGCGCCGCGGCACTCACAGAACGGGAACAGAAGATGTATGGACGTATTCTCGACGAAGAAGCGGACAAGCTAAACGGTCTGATGAACAAGTTATTAGCCTTCACCCAGATCGAGAACAAAGCCATTCAGCTGAACCAGGAAAAGGTGAACATCGTAGATTTCATTGAAAGTACCATAGAGTCCCATCAGCTAAAACACCCGGACTTTCATTTTACCTATGAAGTAAGTGGTTTTAAGAACTTTACCACCGACCCAGTGTTACTAGGAAGTCTGTTCGACAATCTTGCGGAGAACGCTTATAAGTATTCTTCTCCAGACCAGAAGTATCTGCATGTAAGTGCCAGACAGATTAAGGGCAAAATCGTGTTCCGCTTCACGGATAAGGGAATTGGTATTCCTGCTCCGGAAATAAATAATATCTTTAAAAAGTTTTACCGCGTCCAGAACCAGTATAATCAAAATGGAAGCGTGGGACTGGGCTTGGCGTTCTGCAAAGAACTGATCACTTTGATGAAAGGGGAGATCAGCGTGAAAAGCAAGGTCAACAAGGGTACAGAGTTTAAAATTATACTACCATATAACGAATAATAACATGTCTAAAGGGGTTAAAATACTAATAGTTGAAGATGATGAAAACCTGCGTTTCTTAGTCGTTCACCGCTTAAAAGCTGAAGGCTATGACGTACTGGAAGTTGGTGACGGGGAAACAGCTGAAAGAACCATCCTGACCGAAAAACCGGATATTGTGTTGTTAGACTGGATGCTTCCTGGCAAGCAGGGTTCTGAAGTATGTGAAAGTGTACGTCAGCAGGGCTTTGAAGGCTTGATCATCATGATGACGGCCAAAGCGCAGGATGTAGATAAAATTGACGCTTACAACTTCGGGGTTTCAGATTATGTAAGTAAGCCATTCAATATGGATGTGCTTGTTGCCATGCTGGAAAGCAAAGTAAAGTTCCTGATCAATAATGATCGCTCAGAGATCCACCGTTTTGGTGATATGGAGCATCATCCTAACATACACACCTTATACCGTCAGGGTAAAAAGATCGAATTGACAATCCTGGAAAACAGGATTTTGTTATACTTCCTACGGAACCCGAACAAGGTTATCAACCGCGATGCGCTGATGCTGGAGGTATGGGGTTATAATTCTGATGTAAACACCCGTACCCTGGATATGCACATTGTAAGGCTCCGAAAGAAGATTGAGCTGAACCCGGATAATCCGCAGCTCCTGTTGACTGTAAGAGGCGTAGGCTACCGTTTTAACGGCGCCTAAGCTCTTTTTAAAGTGAAGATGGTGATCTCCGGCAGAATACCAACTCTGCCGGGATAGCCAAGAAAACCATAGCCTACGTTCACGTACAGCTGCTGATTGTTTTCCTGATACAATCCCGCCCATTCTTTGTATATGTATTGCACGGGGCTCCACTGCATGTTCTCCGTACGTACACCGAACTGCATACCATGTGTGTGCCCGCTAAACATCGCGTCAATCTGTGGATATTCTGTAAGCACCTGATTCCGCCAGTGCGAAGGATCATGCGAAAGCAGGAGTTTCACCGGCAAGTCGTCCGTGTCCTTTACCGCCAGATCCATGCGGCCATACTTTGGAAAGCGGCCCATACCCCAGTTCTCAATACCCAGAACACCGATCTCTTCGCCGTCAACTTTAATCCTACGGTTTTCATTCATCAGCAGATCCCAGCCCATCAGTTCATGTGTTTTAATTACATCCTGAAGGTTTTTAGCCTTTGCGGGGGAGGGACCTTTACCAAAGTGGTAATCGCCATAATCATGATTGCCCAGGCAAGAATATACGCCCAACGGCGCTTTTATTCTTGAAAAGCTATCCTGATAATCGCGCATTTCTGAAGCCATATCGTTCACCAGGTCGCCGGTGAAGAAGATCATGTCCGGCTTTTCGCCGAGCAGCATATCAATCCCGCCGTTTACCGCTTTTTTATTGTAGAAACTACCGGAGTGCACATCGGTGATCTGACCCAGAGTCAGGCCGTCAAATGCCTTCGGTAAGTTCGGTAAATACAAATTCCGGCGGCGCACCTGATAGTCGTATGCGCCAGAAACAATGCCCCAGCTCAATGAGGTTAATGGTATAGCAGCGGCAACAAGCCCTGCCTTAACCAGGAACTCAGAACGTGGAATCGCATCCCCTGGCAAAGGTTCACGCGGACCAGATGCCTGCTTCCTGCGAAAAATCTTAATCACAAATCTGCGCAGATCATCTACCAGCAGGAAAGGCAGCATCACAAACTTGCTTCCGCAGGTTAAAAAGAATGCTACCAGAATGATTGCACGTAAAGTCAGGAACAAGTTCAAGAATATCCCGGCAAATACCCCTGCAATCAACAGCAGACTGTATGTCCACCATGCGATGCCGAAGATCTTACGGGTACTGGGCTTCCAGTTTTTGAAAACGGAAAGCACCGCCTTATAGAAGTAAAAGTCAAACGCAATCAGAAGTAAACACAGGGGGATGAGTACAGCTATTCTCCCCATATTATTTGAAATCTAAATCTTCGTCATCATCCATATCCACGTTGAACAGGCTGTCAAACATGTCTGAAAATCCGAAGCCATTCGCCAGGAAATCCTTATTCAACTGCGAGTATTCCGCCAAGCCATGTAAAACAAATTCCATCATCAACAGCGTCTGGTTTGCACTAAGCTTCGGATGTAAGGTTTTTACCAGATCCTGAAGCCCGTTCACTTTCATCAACTCTCTTTTATACTGCGCCGTGGTCAAAACATCAGAAAGGTCGCAGGTGCCACCTTCAGAGAACCACTCCGAAATCGGCGCGTATGGATTCACTTTCTTGCTCTTTTTGGCTTTTTCCGGATCTGGGAAGTAGCGCGTAAACAAGGTACGGATGGATTTCCCGATCAACGTATTTGCTACGTTTGCCGGACCTTCCAACTCGCCTTCATAAACCAGCTCGATTTTTCCGGTTACTGCCGGAATGATGCCGGTGAAGTCAGATATACGCGCAAACGTACTCTTCTCATGACTGATCAACATGCGGCGTTCAGCCGTGCTCACCAGATTTTCATAAGCAGAAATGGTTAACCTTGCCGATACACCGGATTTCTGATCGATGAATTCACTACGGCGTGCTTCAAAGGCTACCTGTTCTACCAGGTCCTTCAATAAACCATCAACTTCAATCAAGCGCTGCTCCGGTGTTAACTTCGCTTCCTGGAAAGTGATCTTTCTGGAGATCGCAATGCTTTTCGGATAGTGCGTCAGAATCTGACTTTCAATCCTGTCTTTCAAAGGCGTTACAATAGAACCCCTGTTGGTATAATCTTCCGGGTTAGCGGTAAATACAAACTGCACATCAAGCGGCAGGCGCAACTTAAAGCCCCTGATCTGGATGTCTTTTTCCTGTAGCATGTTAAACAAGGCCACCTGAATTCTCGCTTGTAAATCCGGTAATTCGTTGATCACGAAGATACTGCGGTGTGCGCGCGGAATTAACCCAAAGTGGATAACTCGTTCATCGTTATAGGTAAGCTTAAGCGTTGCAGCCTTAATTGGATCCACATCACCGATCAAATCGGCAACGGTAACATCCGGCGTCGCCAGCTTTTCTGTATAGCGATCCGAGCGGTGTTGCCACTCAATCGGGGTGTCATCACCCTTTTCCGCGATCAGGTCGCGTGCGTATAGTGAAATTGGATTCAAGGGATCATCGTAGATCTCGCTTCCGCTTACATAAGGAATATATTCATCAAGCAAGTTCACCATCAGACGCGCAATACGTGTTTTTGCTTGTCCGCGTAAACCCAGGAGCAAAATGTTATGGCGCGATAATATGGCTGTCTGTAGTTCCGGAATAACGGTTTCATCATAGCCCAGAACGCCTTCAAAGCCGACTTCTTTATTCTGCAGCTGTGTGATCAGGTTCTTGCGTAATTCATCTTTGACCGAGCGCGATTGGTAGTTTGTGGCCTTCAACTGGCCGAGCGTTGTTATAGATTCGTGATTCATGTGGTCAGGTTCTTATCGGAATGTTTTTCTTCGATTTTTAATGTAGTCTTCAAATATATATTCTCCTAGTCCGTTCAGCGAGCTGTAAAAAGCTTTCCCGCCGTTGGTTTCGGTAAATTCACGCACAAATTCCTGTAGGTAAGGGTCTTTTGCAATCATGAAGGTTGTAATTGGAATTTGCAGGCGCTTACACTGTGCAGCCATGTTCAGCGTCTTGTTGATCACCTTGCGGTCAAGTCCCATGCTGTTCTTGTAGTAGCGGCCATTTTCTTTCAGACAGGTTGGCTTACCATCCGTAATCATGAAAATCTGCTTGTTATGCGTTTTTCTTCTCCGCAGGATGTCTGTCGCCAGTTCCAATCCGGCGTAAGTATTGGTATGATACGGTCCCACTTGCAGGTAAGGCAAATCCTTCACGGTAATGGGCCAGGCATCATTCCCAAAAACAACAATATCCAGCGTATCTTTAGGATAGCGCGTGCGGATCAGCTCGGAAAGTGCCATTGCAACCTTTTTTGCAGGCGTAATCCGGTCCTCACCATAAAGAATCATGGAGTGCGAAATGTCGATCATCAGCACAGTAGAAGTTAAAGTCTTGTAGTCCTTTTCCTCTACTTCCAGATCCCGTTCTGTGAGCGTGAAGTTACCAATGCCGTGGTTTATCTGTGCATTCTGAATGGAAGCGGTCATGTCGATCTGATCCAGGCTGTCGCCAAAAGCAAACTCCCTGCGATCTGCGTTCTTTTCTTCGCCCAATCCAGAAACGTTGCTGTTGTGGTTACCCTTCCCAGCTTTCTTCAGCTTGCCAAATATTTCTTCCAATGCCGACTTGCGGATGGTTTGTTCAGTTTTTGCGGTAATGCTTATGGCGCCGGAAGGATCTTCCTTAATGTAACCTTTCTCTTTAAGTTCATCAATGAAATCACCCATGCCGTATTGATTGCTGGTTAAGTTGTATTTCTTATCCAGCTCATTCATCCATGCTAATGTTTCGCCAGGATCGCCGGCGGTATAGTTAAGCAATTGGGTGAATAATTTTAGAAGTTCGTCGAAGCCACCTTTTTCTGGCGGACCTCCGGGAACGAAGTCGGAAAAATGATATCCTCTCATGGTAAAACAAACGAAGTTTCTAAGGTAAAAGTTTGTAATCGCTATATAATAAGAACCTTGTCATATTTATGTTGCCGCAAACAGAAATATCCTCGCAAAAAGTACTGATAATGCGTACCTTGAATCGCAATAGAACCATTTACCAATGAAAAAACTACTCCTTTTCGCAACCGTGCTCTTATGGTTTGCAGGAACAGCCAGAAGTCAGGACAAAGAAGCAATTTTAAAGGTGTTACAGACCCAGGAGCAAGCCTGGAATGCAGGTGATGTGGACCGCTTTATGGAAGGCTACCTGAAGGGCGATTCGCTGATGTTTGTGGGCAGTAGTGGTCCCACTTACGGCTATGAAACGGTGAAAGCCAATTACAAGAAAAACTATCCTGGTAAAGCAGGTATGGGAAAGCTGACTTTCACCATCAAGAAAGTGGAGCTCTTGTCAGGAGATACAGCCTTTGTGATGGGTGCCTTTCACCTAAAGAGAGATCAGGATGAGCCAAAGGGCCATTTCACCCTAATCTTTAAAAAGTTCCAAGACGGCTGGAAGATTATTTCAGATCACAGCAGTTAAGCCTGAAGCTGATTAACGCGGCAGATTTCTGGCCAGCGCCCGTTCTGCCCGTTTGATCGCCAGCTTTTCGCGCCATCTTGCATATGGTGCTTTAAAGATCATCTTGATCACGCTGTCGATTCCCCCTTTAACCACAAGGTTGGCCACGCTTTGTGCTTTTCGCTTGATGGATTTGTCCCAGGCACGCAGGCTCAGCGAGAAGGAACCGTCCACATAGCGCATCCAGTGCCACATGCCGCTCGGCATGAACAGGGTATCGCCATGTTCCAAAAACAATTCATAGCCTTCTACACCTTCCAAAGCAGGAAACTTGCTGGTATCCGGGTTGCTTACGTCATAATCTTCCAGCGCATAAGTCGCATTCGGAATGCAGTACAGGCGTTCCTTCCATTTGTTCTCAAAGAGGATCACATGCTTCCGTCCGCCGAAGTGCGTATGGAATATATGTGCAAGATCAATATCGTAGTGCAGGAAGGTAACCGATTTCGAACCCCCAAAGAACATGGTGGGCATACTTTCAATGAAGCCGCCAGTCAGATCTTTTGGGATCACCACGTCATCAACCATGCTTGGTGCATGTTTGAACAGGTTGAAAAGAAATATCCGGAGTTCTGTAGGTTTGGATTTAATCAGATCCAGATAGTCGCCAAACTTCATGGTAGCTACAGAAGCGTTAATTGGCTTGGAAGGATCTGCCTTGGAGTTATCCATCAGGTTTACGGTAACGTCCCCTGCTATAGATTTCAGGTATTCGGTCGTCCACTTTTCCCGTGCCGGCCATGATTTGGTAAGTCCTTTTATAATCAGTGGCTTGCCTGCTTGCAGATAATTCTTCTTGAATTCCGCCGGACTGATTTGTTCAACCGTATCAACAGGCTTAAGTTTAAAGCTCATATTTTAAAACTTGTGTGTGCAGGCAAAGTTAACTTAAAAATAAATTCCCATAAAGATTGAATTGTCGCTGTAAAAACATGATCATAGGGGCGCAGCAAACAGCAGCTTTACAAGGCCTCCACAGGGGGTTCACAGGGGGCATACAGGGGGTTAACAGGGCCAAGGCCTTGTCAACTCCTTTTGGGCACCTTGCCGGCTGCTCGTCCACCCATGGTCTGGCTGGTGGATGCTTCCATTTTCCTGTTTTCTTATTATTCAGGAAAGCTTTATCTTTAAGCATGACGAACATGGTGCTTAACGATCCGCAGCTTGCAGAATTCCTCAGCAGGAAATCTGCGCATAGTAAGCTGTTATTGGCACATCTGGTTAGTGCTTTCGATGAGATCGGGGAGGTAGATGTTTATGCAACGAAAACCATGGTTGGTTTCCGCCGCAGGCGCAACTTTGCCTACATCATTCAGTTTGGTAAAGGATTTATCGACTTCCTTTTGCCCTTTAAGGAGCCCTTTGAAGATAATCTATGCTTCCGGAAAATTACGATGCCAGGCGATGGCGACTACAATCATCATATCAGGATTATGGAAGCCGCTGACATCAACGAGGAGGTTCGGGTTTACCTGAAAAAAGCTTTTGATTTAGCAGGTTAGGTAACTTTTGCTTTGCGGATGTATTTCGAAAAGCGCTCGGGCAGTAAGCGTTTGAAAAGTACGCCCTTCACTTCTTTACCGCCGATGTAAACTTCTTCCTTCTTTTTGGTGATGGCATTTACAATTTCCCCCGCGCACAGTTCGGGCGACATGCCGTTTGCCTGTGCTTCATCCATGCTACCCTGTGGCGTGCCATCTGCCGTTAATGCATTGATGGTGACGTTGGTTTTGATGTAACCAGGACAAGCGATGGTGATGTTAATGTTTTTATCGAATACTTCAGAACGCAGGGAATCAAAATAGCCATGTAGTGCGTGTTTAGAGGCGGCATATCCGGCGCGCAGTTTCGTGCCGAACTTGCCGACAAGGCTGCTGATGCAAACGATGTGACCACCACCCTGGGCAATCATGGTCGGCAGGACCGCTTTGCTTAAAGCAACCGTGCCCCAGAAGTTTACGCGCATGATTTTCTCTTCCGTTTGCAGGCTGGTATCTAGAACGAAGCTCCGCTGACTGATCCCACCGCTGTTGATGAGCAGGTCGATGCGTCCAAAGATGCGGATGGCATCTGCAGCTTTCTGTGGCAGTGTTTCGGTTTGCTCCAGGTCGAAGGATAGTACGTGTACCAGCGCGGGGTTTTTACAGGCCATCTTTACGCGGAACAGCTCATCGCGGTTGCGGGAAGAGATGATCAGCTTTGCGCCTTGAGCGCTATAGTTATAAGCAAGTGCTTCTCCGATTCCGGAGGATGCGCCAGTGATCCAAACAACAGAATTCTTCATGTCTTTCTAAAGGATTATAAATGATCTTCCGGGATCAAAAATAACTCGGAAGCAATGTAATCAGCAAAATACTTGCCGTCGTGCGTAAGTTTTAACGTATCACCTTCAACTTGCAACCAGTTGCGCTCCATAAAAGGTTTGATGTTTTTCATGGTGTCTTGCAGGTAAGCAGGGCCGTATTGCGAGCTGATCTTGTTGAAGTCTACGCCCCACATGGTGCGCAGGGAAGTCATCATATATTCATTGAAGCGATCGTACTGGTCCAGTTCTTCGACGGTTTCGGCAAGTTTACCATCGCTGAGCGCCGTTAAGTATTGGGCATTGTTGGCGATGTTCAGGTAACGGTTGGTGCCGTCGAAGCCATGTGCCGAAGGGCCGATGCCAAGGTAAGGTACACCACGCCAGTAGTTGGTATTGTGTACGGCATATTTTCCAGGCTTGGCGAAGTTGGAGATTTCGTAATGTTCAAATCCGCCGGCAGTGGTTTTATTGATCAGCATTTCAAACTGATCCGCACTTTGTTCATCATTCAAGGGCACCTGTTTACCACGCTTAATGGCACTGGCCAGTGCTGTTCTGGGTTCAACGGTAAGGGAGTAGGCAGAGAGGTGTGGGCTTTCCAGCTCCAGTGCTTTCTGAACGTTCTTTTGCCACTTCTCATTTGTGAGTAAAGGATAACCGTAGATCAGGTCGATGCTCAGGTTTTCAAAGCCAGCATCCTGGCTGCGTTTCACGCAGGTTTCGGCTTCAGTGGCATTGTGGGCACGGTTCATCCAGATCAGGTCTTCATTGAAGAAGGATTGGATCCCAATGCTGAAACGGTTCACCGGCAATGCGCGTAGTTCCATGATCTTTTTAGCATCGAGATCATCTGGATTGGCTTCCAGCGTGATTTCTGCATAACTTGCAACGGAGAAATGTTGGGTAATGGTGTTGAAGATTTTGTGGAGCGCAGCCGCGGTGAGTACCGAGGGGGTTCCACCGCCGAAATAAATGCTTCCGATTTGCTGTCCGGCGAGCCGATCTTTTTTCATCAGCAGCTCTGCACAGATTGCATCCACCATCTCATCCATGTATTTCATGGAAGTGGAAAAGTGGAAATCGCAGTAGGTGCAAGCTTTTTTGCAGAAAGGGATATGGATGTAGATTCCGGCCATTGCGCAAAGGTAGTGGCAATTACGGCGATTTTGGTAATCAGGCGGTCAGTGTTCTGAACATATCCTGCAGAAGTGTTCATTTTAAGGACTGATATCTTCCATTCGTTCATTTTTCTGAAATAAATGAACATATAGATGTTTTGTGTTCATCAATATTCTCTATATTAGCAATATGTCCAGTAATTTAGATGAACCTGAACAAATGGCTTACGATAGATCCAAACCCTTTAATGAACTACCACTCTTACCGCCCCAGAAGGCGGTTGAAGAAGATATAGATGTGCTAAAAAAGCTGGTTACCGCTGCCCGTGCCCTTGCGAGCACAAACTCAAATATTCACAGGCTGCCGAATCCAACCATGCTGGTGAATACCATTGCTTTACAAGAGGCGCAGACCTCTACTGCAATTGAGAACATTTTTACTACGGAAGATGAGCTCTACAAAGCGGTTTCTGAAACCGTACGAGAAGAGCATATGACGCCAGGAACAAAGGAGGTGCTTCGATATCGTGAGGCACTATGGGAGGGGTTTAATTTAATCAAAGAGAACGGGAAGATTGATATGGATTGTATACTCCGTACGTTTAGGCAGATTAAAGATTCAACAGCAGGACTTAGACCACCACAAACCTTGACTGTAATCAGGAGGGGCCAAAGCGAATTCCGGTCGGGTGAAATCATATACACGCCTCCCAGGGGCGAAGGGGTCATAGACGCAAAATTGGATAATATGATTTCGTATCTTAATGATGATGGAAAGTATCCAACAGACCCGCTTCTGAAAATGTGCATTGCACATTACCAGTTTGAGGCAATACACCCTTTTTCTGATGGCAATGGCCGGACAGGGCGAATCCTAAACTTATTATATCTTGTTGATAAAGGGCTACTTGAGCAGCCGGTCTTGTATCTCTCTAAGTACATCATGGTTCATAAAGATGATTATTATCATCATTTAAGTGGTGTGACACAAAGGGGATCCTGGAAGCCCTGGATTCTATATATGTTGGAAGCGGTCGAAAAAACCGCAGAACTCACCAATCAGTTGGTTATAAGTATCATCAATCAAATGGAGGCGACCTTAGCTCATGGGAGGTCTAAAATAAAGTGGTATAACAAGGAAGTAAATGAGTTAATTTTCAGCCAGCCCTACATCAGGCCAAAACTTGTTGGAGATCTTCTGGGCGTCACATCCAGGACCACCTTGACGAAATATTTCGGAGAACTTGTAGAAGCTGGCATACTTGGGTACGCCAAAGACGGCAGAGACGTGTATTACATCAATAACGATTTGATTCAAATTTTAAGGGGATAGCACATCATTAATTCATATTTTCGCGCCCATAAAAAATTGAAGAATCTCAAGTACTACATCGCTGCGATTGTCGCATTTTCCGTTTGGGGCTCCTTCAGTCTGGTCTTAAAACCGCTGCATGACTACGCCTCTTTGGACATCCTGTTTTACCGGGTATTTAGTTGTGCGCTGATAATGACCCTTTTCTCGCTGCTCTTTAAGCGGCAGACGATTAAAGAAAATTTAAGCTTGTTTAAGACTTTGAGCAAAAAGAACCAGCGGCAAATGATCGGTTTGAACACCGCCAGCAGCCTTTTCTTAACGGTAAACTGGTTTTCTTTCATCTATGTCATGAACCATGTTAGTGTGCGCGCAACGTCAGTAGCCTATCTGGTATGTCCAATTCTAACCACCCTGCTCGCCTATTTTATATTGCACGAGAAATTAAGCCGGATACAGTGGCTATCTGTCGCGCTGAGTTGTATTGGCTGTTTGCTTTTATCGTACGCCAATATGATGGACATGTTTTTCAGCGCCATTGTCGGGTTTAGCTACGCATGCTATCTGGTGAATCAAACGAAGAACACCGGTTTTGACAAGTTTCTGGTGCTTAACTTCCATATACTACTTTCAGCATTGCTATTGCTTCCTTTTTACCCTGCCTTTTCAGGATCAGTACCATCGGATTTGAAGTTCTACGTATACGTGGAAATCATTGCTGTAGGATACACCATTCTCCCTTTGCTGCTCAATTTATATGCATTAACGCGGATCAGTTCGTCAACAGTTGGCATGCTCCTGAATATCAATCCAATTATTGCCTTTGCATTAGCAGGATTGGTTTACCATGAGCCACGTGGAACGATCCAGTTGATCGCTTATGGATTGATCTTTCTCGCCGTAGTGGTGTTTAATTTGAAGAAGTCCTAATTATCAACCGTGCTCTGGAAAGTCTTGTTCTTGTAAACCGTGCCTTTCAATAGTTGCTCAACCCCGTAAGTGGTCAGGTGATTCTGGTCAAACATGTAGGGCACATGCTGCGGCGATACCTTCGCGAAATAATCCTTACGGAAAAGGTCGATATACTTGTCTTTTAAGCCAGCTTTCAAATAGGCATTGATCTCTGCTGTTTCTTCGTCAAGATAGTTTTCACTGTTTTTAATGCCATATTCATTTTCCCGTGCAGCAATGGTGGAGTAATCAATCCTGTAGGTTTCTGTTTGTCCGAGGACAACTGATTTGATACCCATCTTATCCAGGTGAGCAATGGTGCCCTGAATATCTTTAAGCAATTGTTCTTTCCCATGTGGATTATCAACCCAGTTGGCACTTAGAATAACACTTTCGATCTCGCCGGCATGCTGCGGCATCATTTCGTCATATATGAAGTTTAGTAAATCGGCACATTTACCAGGTCCGGGTCCATCCGGGGTCTTTAGCGGCAGACAACTCGACGCAGAAGCATGGCCGAGGTTTACGCCTTTAGGTACAAAATGCTTTCTTAACGCTTGGTAGAATTGTGCAGCGTGGCTATCCCCAAGTAGTAGAACGTTTTTTTGTCCTTTCTCAAAGGGTAGACATTTATTTTTGTTGTAAGTCTCCAGGCCGGTTGAAACGGATCGGATAAAGCAGGAATCAACTTCAAACTGCTTGGCATGTGCGGCCCGGTTTATTGCTTCATAATCCGCAATGAGCACGGTATTGTTCTTGAAAATAATAGGATTAACGTAGCTTAAAGAAGCAATGAATGCAAGTGCAGCAAAACCACCGGTTGTGGCAACAATGTACCTGTTTTTGCTGATCTCGAAAGATTCTATGTAGCGATAGGACAAGTAGCCCAATACAATGGAGAGCAGGATGCCCAGAACGGCGTATAAAGGGGTAGCGGGTGCGCCAAGGTAGTTTCCAATAACGAACACCGGCCAATGCCATAGGTAAAGCGAGTAGGAGATCTTCCCGAAGAATTGTACGATACCAGACTTCAGAAACTTAAAGTCGTTGATGTTGGCTACAATGATCACATAAGTTGCTGCTACTGGAATTAGGGTGTAGAAGCCCGGCCATTTCATGCTTTTGTGAAGGAAAACCATACCGACCAATAAGACCAAAAAGCCCACGGTGGATAGCAGTTTCCGGCGGCGGGCACTTAGGTTCGTTTGGGTCAAAAATGCTAGTCCGCCAGCCAACATCTCCCAGGATCGGGATGGTAACAGGTAAAAGGACATGTTCGGTCTGTATCGGGTAACCAGCAATGCACCGGCAAAGATCACAACTATGGCGATTAGGCAGAGGTTGAAATATTTTCTGCGATCGTTTTTAAGGTACTTGTTTACCACGATTAATGCCAGTGGTAGCAGCAGATAGAACTGCCACTCTACAGAGAGCGACCAGGTATGCAAGAATATGTTGTTGTCTGCGGAATTGCCGAAGTAACTCCCGGTAAGTGCATACACGAAATTGGAGATAAAGAGTAAACTGCCGGCGCCATTTTTGGCAACTTCCTGATAATCATCAGGCATATAGGTAAAGAAACAAAAGCCCAGCACAACGATAATCATGAAAGTTAAGGCGGGTATGATGCGCTGAATTCGCTTGTTGTAAAAGTTGGATAAGGAGAACTGCTCCCGGGCAAGGCCATCCAGAATGATCTTTGTCATCAGGTACCCCGAGATCACATAAAATACATCCACACCGGAAAAGCCACCCTGCGTAAAAGGCACGTTGAAATGGTAGAACAGCACAGAAATTACGGCGAGTGCCCGAAGTGCGTTGATATCGTATCTGAAGCCTGGTTTTATTATCATTAAGTTATTTTAATGTGAACAAATTGAACTATTTAAACTCTTAATTCATGTAGTTCGTACCCCATAACGTCATGTTGTGTGGTATTTAGTGAAAAAGTGGGGTGAAATTACCAGTCCGGCGGACCGGCAGTAATCTGAAGAATAGCTACTTTTGCAGGGCAAACTATGCCTGAACAAGATTCCCTGTACCCTGAAATTAAAAACCTTAAGTCCAGCTTACTGGCTCAAACGGCATGGCAGCTTCCGCTTACGGATAAGCAGCCGGAGGGGAAGCAGCGGATTTTAGTCTTACGCAAGCACAAGTATTACACCCACTTTGTAGCAGAGCTCTACGAAGCGGCTGTTGGGAGCAATGGTAAACTGAAAAATCCACTGGTGCTTATTGATCCGCTTGACTTTATCTGGAAGGTCAATGACCCGGAGGCGCTAAAGTTTTATGCGGCCATCGCGCGGCTGCGCACTAGCTATGATGCGGAACACACAGCAGCTGATATGGAAGGATTGCGGGCGCTGGTAAAGAATCCGCTGCAACTGGAGGTCTATTACCATGATCCGGAAAAATCCGCCAATGTCAACATCCGCTCCATTGTAAAGGTTAGCCTTGGCATGTATCAGCTCGACCTGCGGTTGGAGGTGGTGCTTAGAAACGCTTTTTATGAGATTACGGCGCGACTATATATTGGTGAAAAGGCATATCAGCTGGATTTGCTGAACTTCAAGTTTCAATACTTTGTGCTTTACAACGGGGTCATGCAGCTGATTGATAATCTTGCTTATCTGCAGGTCATTGAAGTCTTTAAAAGAAATAACAACAGGCTTTACTTTCCCGAGGCGGCTTACGATGAGTTTCAGCGCACGATCCTCTCCAAGCTGGAAGGCAAGGTGAAAATTCATTATGCCTACCTGAAGCCGGCCACGAAAAAGCAGTTGGCCGAAAACAACTTCAATACAGAGAATGAGCAGCTGATCTACCTCTCTGATTCTGGAGACTATGTGTTGATTACCCCTGTGATCCGTTACGGCAATGTAGAGGTGCCGGTACTTTCACAACAGCAGATCTATGCGCTGGATAGCACGGGCATACCTTTTACCGTGCAGCGGGATCAGGCGCTTGAAGATAACTTTCTCCGAATGCTGCGCCATCAGCATCCCTTGTTTTTAGAGCAGGATGGACAGGAATGCTATTACCTGCACAAAAAGCGTTTCTTAGATGAAGGTTGGTTCCTGGGAGCTTTCGACTACTGGCAACAGCAGGAAATAAGGGTGCTTGGGTTCAATGACTTAGCCGACAATAAGCTGAACCCGAATGCGGCGAAGATTTCTATTGAAGTGATATCCGGGCTCGACTGGTTCGAAACTGGTGTGAAGATCACATACGGTAAGCAAAGGGTAAGTCTTAAACATCTGGCTAAAGCTTTACGCAACAAGAGTAAGTTTGTAGAGCTGGGCGATGGTACGATGGGGATTTTACCTGAAGAATGGATCGCGAAGCTATCGGCCTATCTTGAAGCGGGGACAGTGGTCGAGGAAGTGGTTCGAACGCCAAAGGTGAACCTGATGAGCATTGACGCGCTATATGACGATGAAATGCTGACGGCTCCAGTGCGGTTGGAACTTAAAAACTTCCGCGCCAAACTTGAGAACTTCAACGTGATTGGGCAGGTGCCAGTGCCGGAAGACTTCCTTGGTGAGCTGCGGCACTACCAGCAGGAAGGACTTAACTGGTTGAACTTCCTGGATTCGTTTGGATTTGGGGGTTGCCTGGCGGATGATATGGGACTGGGTAAAACCATTCAGGTCATTGCCTTTTTGCTGCTGCAGAAGCAGAAAACAGCTGCTCCAAGCATGATTATTGTCCCTGCCACGCTGATCTTCAACTGGCAATCGGAGATCCGTAAGTTTGCACCTTCATTAAATGTGCATACCGTTTATGGTGCAGACCGCGACAAACATGTTGATGAATTTGACCAGTATGATGTGGTGTTAAGTTCTTATGGCACCATCCTTCAGGATGTACGTCACCTAAAGCATTACCGGTTCAACTATATATTTCTTGATGAGTCACAGACCATAAAGAACCCAAATTCGCAAAGGTACCGCGCCATTGCGCTATTAAAATCGCGCAGTAAGGTCATGCTCACGGGTACGCCATTGGAGAACAACACCTTCGATCTTTATGCGCAGTTTTCGCTCGCCTGCCCCGGATTGCTGGGTACACGCCAACATTTCAAAGATCAGTACGTGATGCCGATCGACAAGTTTAATGATACGCGAAAGGCTGCGGAGCTTCAAAAGCTCATACGGCCGTTTTTACTGCGCAGGACGAAGAAGCAGGTGGCGACAGAGCTGCCGGAGAAAACGGAGATGGTGATATACTGCGAGATGGGCGAGGAGCAGCGCAAGGTGTACGACTCCTACAAGCAGGAGTATAGAAATTACCTGATGTCGCAGAAGTCGGACGAACTTGCCGGGCAGACCATGCATATACTCAAGGGCATGACGCTGTTGCGGCAGATTTGCAACGCCCCTGCGCTGATCAGTGCTGACCGGTATTTTGGAAACGCCTCGGCGAAGCTCGACACACTGATGGAAGAAATAGAAGGCAAATCGGGCGAGCATAAGATCCTGGTGTTCTCATCCTTCGTGGGCATGCTGGATCTGGTACGCACCGCATTGCAGCAGCGGAAAATTGCTTATAGCTACTTAACCGGGCAGACTACGAAACGCGAAGCGGAAGTGAAGCGCTTTACGGGTAATGCTGAGGTCCGGGTATTCCTGATCAGTCTTAAAGCCGGGGGTATCGGGCTGAACCTGACGGAGGCCGATTATGTCTACCTTATTGATCCCTGGTGGAATCCAGCAGCAGAGCAGCAGGCGATCGACCGTGTTTACCGGATCGGGCAGCAAAAACATGTTGTGGCTGTGCGGCTCATCTGTCCGGATACGATTGAAGATAAGATTATGCAGTTGCAGCAAAGAAAGCAGCGCCTGGTTGAAGACCTGATTAAAACAGAAGGAAACCTACTGAAAACCTTAAGCAAGGCTGAATTATTAGAATTGTTCAGTTAATAGAGATTAAAAATTAAATTTGTACGATGTTCAAATCCGTCCTGGCTATATTATTCTTTTTTGCGTTTGCTGGAAACGTAGCCATGGCACAGGTTGAACTACCCCTTCAACCCTTGCAAGCAGATAGTACGGTAAGGGCGGAAAGGGTCGTGCCGAAGCGCTATAGGGACTCGGCAACGATTGCCAGACAGCAGTTTGTAAGCGATTCCATCAGACGACACACCTGGTTGCTTCCAGATTCCTTGCTGGATAGATATATGATTATCGACAGCATCCTAAAGGCTAATGTGCGTGTTTTAAAGAAGGGAGAAGCCTGGTATGATCTACCTGGGAAAGGTAAAGCAGAAAGTTTCTATAAAATTGGCAGGCCAGTGCCGAAAGGGGAGCCCTGGGTGCTTGGATTTATCCTATTCCTGCTGCTGCTGTTCGGGATCCTGCGGATTTCATTTCATAAACAACTGGGTGATATCATCCAGGCTTTCTACAGTAACCGCGTGCTGAACAATCTTTATAAGGAAGATAACCTGTTTACATCCTGGCCATTTTTGTTCCTATTTATTCAGTTCGGCTTCACACTGGGCATGTTTTTATACCTGATTTCTCAGTATTACCAAATTTCATATGGTGCAGGTGGATTGCAGTTCTTTGTAACGATTTCCGTGATGATTGTCGTACTCTATGCGCTTAAAATCTTCATTTTACGGGGCCTTGGACATTTATTCAGCATTCAAAAGCTGGTGCATGAATACATAACTGTGCTATACCTCAGCTACTTCAACATCTCTTTGATCTTCATTCCACTGGTTGTGGCCTTTGCACTGGCGCCTTTACGGTATGGTATGTACTTTATCTCCACGGCGGCCATGTTGTTGACTGTAATATTTCTTTTTCAGTTTATCCGCGCCGGGTATAACATTTTATCAAACAATCGTTTTTCTAAAGTCTATTTATTTTTGTACTTTTGTGCCCTTGAAATTTGCCCTATATTAATAGTAATCAAGGCAATTGGACTATAAGGACAACCAAATACACATGCAAGAAAACAGAGAAGATCGGTTACGCAAAGTAAAGAGCATTTTGATCACTTTGCCGAAACCTGAGACAGATAAATCTCCTTATTTTGATTTAGCCAAAAAGTACAACGTAAAGATTGATTTCAGATCCTTTATCCATGTTGAAGGCGTTCCCGCCAAGGATTTTAGAAAAGACAAGATTAACCTGGGCGATTTCACTGCGGTTGTATTTACAAGCAGAAATGCAGTAGATCACTTCTTCAGGGTTTGCGAAGAAATGAGATATGATGTGCCGGCTGATTTGAAGTACTTCTGTATCTCGGAATCTACCGCTTTATACCTTCAGAAGTACATCCAATACCGTAAACGTAAGATCTTTTTTGGCAAGCAGACTGCATCTGATTTGGCGGAAGTGTTGAAGAAACATGCTTCAGAAAAGTTCCTTTACCCTTGCTCTGACGTGGCAACGGAGGATACGATGAACTTCCTGCAGAAGAATGGTTACGATTTCACACCTGCTGTATTGTTTAAAACAGTTGTGAGTGACCTGTCGGATTTAGCCGAAGTTTTCTATGATATTATCGGCTTTTTCAGTCCATCAAGTATACAATCGTTGTTCACGAATTTCCCAGAATTTAAACAGAATAATACACGTATTGCCGCATTTGGCGTCAACACGCATCGTGCTGTAACTGAGGCGGGTTTAATTGTGGACATCGCTGCGCCAAGTCCGGAAGCACCTTCCATGATCATGGCCATCGAAAACTACATCAAGAAATCCAATAAATAAGCTTCTTTTTGGCAGGTTGTTTGTGTTGTTGCTTTTTGATAAAAAGATTTGTTAAGTTTGATAAGATATACCGACTGTAATAAATCAATATTTAGATCTACCCTTCAGTAACATATGAAAAAACTATACGCTGGTTTTATTATTTTAACCATGCTAATGAGCAGCTGCGGAAAAGGTGGCCAGGGCGAGTTGGTAGGGGTTTACAATAAGAATTTCAAAAACAACCGTGTCCCGCTAGGAATGGTTTACGTACCACCCGGCCGTACGCTGATCGGCGGGTCGGACGAAGACATTACCGGAAGTCAGGCGCCGGCAAGCAGAATGACCTCCTTCAGTGCGTTCTATATGGACGAGACGGAGATCACCAACGCCGAGTACCGCCAGTTTGTGAACTACGTTCGCGACTCCGTAGCCATTACTAGCTTAGGCCCCGCTGGTGCGCCAGACCTGTATATGCCAGCACCAACCGGTGAAGGCGTTAATGCAAATGGTCAACGTAACATCAACTGGAAAAAGGTAGGTGACGGTTCCCGCTTGTGGAGCAGCAAAAATGGTGGTTATGCCAGCAAACTTGCTGACATGTATTACACCGGTGATGATGCGCTATTTGGCCGCGCAGAGCTTGATGTAAGGAAGTTCCGCTACTCTTATAAGGTCGTAAACATGGACCTTGCTGCGAAAGCGAAGAATAATCCTGATGCAAAACGTAGTGACTTCATTGAAAGTTATGTAGATGCGCCGGACCCAAATAAGCCGAATGAATTCCCTTCAATAAGCGTTTACCCGGATACCTTAGTTTGGAAAACGGACTACTCTTACTCACAGAATGATCCAATGGTAATCGGTTATTTCAATCACCCTTCTTATGATGAATATCCTGTTGTAGGGGTGACCTGGGAACAGGCAAATGCATTTTGTGTATGGCGTACCCGTCTGTTCCAGTCGGTTGCTGCAGAACGTAAACAGCCTTACAATTCACGATTGAGCTATAGCTTACCTACCGAAGCGCAGTTTGAATATGCTGCCAGAGGTGGTAACGTTAAAACCAAATACCCTTGGGGTGGTCCTTACATCCGCAATGCGAAAGGATGTATGCAGGCAAACTTTAAAGTGGGTCGCGGTAACTACTCCGATGATGGTGGTTTATATACCGTGAATGTACACTCTTATTTCCCGAACGACTATGGCTTGTATAACATGGCTGGAAACGTGTCGGAATGGACGCTGACAGCTTACAATAAGTCTGCCGGTACCATGCTTCTGGACTTCAACCCGAACTATACTTATGTTGCAAGACCAGAAGACAACAAGTACTTAAAACGCAAGGTGGTTAGAGGTGGTTCATGGAAGGACATTGGTTTTTTCCTGCAGAACTCTGTAGGTACTTATGAGTACCAGGATAACGCAACATCTTACATCGGCTTCAGATGTGTGGTTTCTTATGCAGGAACGGACATCAACTACAAGTAAAAACACATAACAACAAAAAAACTTACCATCTAGAACAAGAACATGGCAGCAAAGAGAAAATTTGATTGGTTACATACGGCAATTTCATTGGGAGCCAGTATCGTAATTTTAGGCGCATTATTTAAAATCCTTCACATTGGGGGTGTTTGGGGAAATTATATGATTGGTTTAGGACTTGGCGTTGAAGCTTTCCTATTTGCCTTGACGGCGTTTTTCCCACCTACTCCGGAGCCAGCTTGGGAGCGTGTATACCCAGAATTAGATCCAGAGTTTACAGGTGAGTTACCTAAAGCTTCTGCAAGAGCAGTAAACGTACCTCAAAGTGCGCCTACGACTGCAGCCTTGGATAACATGCTGAGAAATGCAAACGTTGGTCCTGATCTTATCGAGAGCCTTGGTAATGGTCTTCGTACTTTCGGCGACAAGGTAGCTGCAATTTCAAACGTTGCGGATGCTTCTTCAGCAACGACTGAATACACCAACAAGATTAAGTCTGCAACCGCGAGCTTTGATAGCCTGAATACAGCATTCGATAAAGCGACGGCGCAATTGGTTGAAATGGGACAAAGTACTGGCGAAGCCAGAGCTTACCATGATCAGGTGAACAAATTAGCAAAGAACCTTTCTGCATTGAACGCGGTGTATGAATTGGAACTTCAGGATTCAAGCGCACACTTGAAATCGATGAACACGTTCTATCAGAACCTTTCAAGCACCATGCATAACTTCAACGAGTCTATGGAAGATTCAAGAATGTTTAAAGACGAAGTAGCGAAACTTGCAAAAAACTTAGCTTCATTAAATGCGATTTATGGCAATATGCTGTCTGCTATGAACCAGCCACGTGTATAATTAGTCCCTAATTATTAATTAAAACAAAGACCTTTATATAAACATGGCCGGAGGAAGAGAAACAACAAGGCAGCGGATGATCAATATCATGTATTTGGTATTGCTTGCAATGCTTGCATTAAACGTATCGGATACCATTCTGGATGCTTTCAAAAACATCAACGACAGTTTGGAAACATCCAAGAACAACGTTAGTACAAGTGTTGATCAATTATTCGCTGCTTTTCAGAATACAAAATTGAAAGATGAGCCTGCCAGAGCGCAGCCGATCTGGGAGAAAGCCCAGAAGGCCAAAGCTTATGCAGCAGAACTGGACGGATATATCCAGAAGTTAAAAGGCCGCTTTGTAGCGGAAGGAAATGGTATCGATGAAGAAACCGGGGATCTTGTAGAAAGAGGCAACCAGGACATCGCACAAGGGATTATGATCAATCAAAAAGAAGGTGATAAACTTCAGAAGATGATCAATGATACCCGTGAGAAACTAATCGGCTTATTGAATCCGGAAGATCGTGCAGGGGTAACCTTCACACTTGTGGCAAATGACGCCGAGAAAAATGTGAATGGCAAAAAGAAGTGGTCTGACATCAACTTTGGTGAAGGCACACCTTTAACAGCTGCAAATACCATTTTAACAAAGATCCAGACAGACACCAAAAACGCGGAAGCAGAAGTTGTGAAGAAGCTTTTTGGAAACATGGATAAATCATTGGTTAACCTGGATCAGTTTGCTGCAGTTGCTGTAGCACCTTCATCTTATGTTATCCAGGGTCAGCCGTACGTTGCAGAAGTATTCTTAACGGCAAGTGATTCTAAGTCGAGCCCGGATATTTCTGTGGGTGGAAGTAGGCTAAACGTGAAAAATGGTAAAGCAACTTATACCGGTGGTACAAATAGTGTTGGTGTGTTTAAGTGGGTTGGTACAATCCGCGTTAAGCAGACAGACGGCCAGATTAAAGAATACCGTACACCGGAACAAACCTATCAGGTGGCAAAACCATCTGCGACCGTTTCTCCGGATAAAATGAACGTAATCTATGCAGGTATTCCGAATCCATTTTCGGTATCGGCAGCAGGTTTTCCATTGGAAAGTGTACGTGCAACCATCTCTGGTGGATCAATCAGCGGAAGTGGCGGTAAATACATGGTTAACGTTCCCGGATCACAAATCGGTAAAGAGCTAAACATTAACGTGTCTGCTACTGCTGGTGGGAAAACACTTAACCTTGGTGCGCAGAAGTTCCGCGTGAAGGCGCTACCTACGCCAAAAGCTTTCATTAAAGGGAAAGCTGGTGGTAATGTAGACCTGGAGTGGTTAGTGGCGTCAAATCAGATTGAAACAGAACTGGAAGATTTTGTATTCGATATCAAATATCGTGTATTGAGGTTCTCAACAACGTTCATCAATCCACGTTCGGATGCGGTTACCGTTCAGAATAGCGGTGGAAGTTTCTCCGGACAAATTAAAGGTGCTTTAAATTCCATTAAGCCAGGTGCTACGGTTATCTTTAAAGATATCGTTGCTGAAGGTCCGGACGGAAGACAAAAGGTGCTTAACGGAATTACATTTATAGCAAGATAATAAAGATGAAAAAGGTCTTATATACAGTTGCATTGGTGCTGTTCGGAGCTTCTGCTTTCGCACAAACCACTTCGGCATCTGCTGATCCTAAAACGAAGATCAAAACACCCCCTAAGGATGGTTTTGCGGTACGTAATGATGTGGACAGCGGATTCATGGCGCCATTTGCAGAAGTTCGCGATGAAGACGTGTATTACTCGAAAAGGATCTGGCGTGAGATTGATCTTCGGGATACGCTGAACTCGGTGCTTTCTGCAGAGAAATCAAAGCTTATTGATGTGCTGATGGAAGCGATTGGCAGAGAAGAACTGACGGCTTACTCGCCGAAAGACACTGCCGCTGGCCGTATTTTGGAAGACAATGATGCTTTTCAAATTGCTTTGTCTTCACAGGATGCTTTGCGCATGGCAAGAGGTGTAACGGAAGGTGAGCCTGACCCGATCACCGGAAAGCTTGCAGAGCCTACTTTACGCCGCTTCAGACCTGAAGAGTTCATGAAGTACCGCATCAAAGAAGACTGGATTCTGGATGTTAAACGTTCGATCTTTGAACCTAGAATTGTTGGTATTGCACCAATGAAGATGGTAGAAGGTAACTGGCAGCCGGTATTCTGGATTCACTTTGATGAAGCCAGAGAGATCATGAGCAAGAAACGCATTGTGAATCCTGCAAATGATGCATCGACGCTTACTTACGATGATTTCTTTGTAAGACGCTTGTTCACCAGCTACATCGTTAAAGAGACCAACCCGGCCAATAAGACGCTTGCTGAGATCGTCGGTCAGACAGATTCGAAAGATCCAAGAAAGTTATACGAATCAGAAAGGGTGAAGAAATCCATTTCAGATTACGAACAAAGCCTTTGGGAATACTAAATTCCCCAAAATATAGAAGCCCGGTATCTTTGAGATGCCGGGCTTTTTTGTACGAGGTAGTTCTGGTATTGCTAGATGGGTGCTACCTTACTCTGCGTGTTCATTGAAATACTCCGTGAGGGTTTTTAGCTGCGTTTTATTGATAATGACGGCAAGTTCAGCTTCTGTAGCTTCCTTGATGCGCTTCACAGATTTAAAGTGTCTGAGGAGCTTATCTGCCGTGGTCTTGCCAATACCAGGGATGTTCTCCAGTTCTGTTTTCAAAGTTCCCTGATCACGCTTCTTGCGGTGGAAAGTAATACCAAAACGGTGTGCCTCATCCCGCAGTTGCTGAATGACTTTCAGGGTTTCCGATTTCTTATCCAGATACAAGGGGAAGCTATCCCCAGGATAGTATAGTTCCTCCAGCCTTTTTGCAATACCGATCACAGTGACCCGGTTCTCAATGCCAAGCTTCTTCAGGCTCGTCATGGCGGAGGAAAGCTGCCCTTTACCACCATCAATGATGATGAGCTGCGGTAATGGCTGGTTTTCTTCCAGGGTGCGCTTATATCGTCTGTAAACGGCTTCCTCCATGGTGGCAAAGTCATTCGGACCTTCTACCGTTTTCACGTTGAAATGCCTGTAGTCTTTTTTTGAAGGTTTAGCATCCTTGAAAACGACAATTGCAGAAACCGGGTACTTGCCCTGGAAGTTTGAATTATCAAAACACTCAATGTGTGATGGCAACTGTGTTAACCTTAAATCCTTCTGCATTTGTGTGAGGATACGTTCCGTTCTCAGGTCCGGGTTTACCTTCTCGTACTGGTTTAGCTTTTCACGCTTGAAGAACATCACGTTCTTCTGCGAAAGCTCCAGCAGGCTCTTCTTTTCGCCAAGTTTAGGTACCGTGAACTTTAAGTTCGGATCGGTGATGGACAGTTCAAAAGGCACGATGATCTCCTTGGAGGTGCTGTTGAATTTCGTGCGGAATTCCGTGATGGCGATGCTCAGCAGTTCCTCATCCGTTTCATCCAGGCGTTTTTTGATCTCGATGGTTTGCGTTTGAATGATGCTGCCGTTCATGATCTTTAGGTAGTTCACAAAGGCATAGCGTTCATCAGATGCAATACTAACCACATCGACATTGGTGATGGAGCTGTTTACGACGGTCGACTTACTCTGGTACTTTTCCAGTACCAGCAGTTTTTTCTGGTATTGATGTGCCGTTTCAAAGTTAAGCTCCGCGACTGCGGTATTGATGATCTGTTTAACGTCACGGATAACGCTTCCAATCTTCCCGTTCAGGATCTGTTTAATCTCTTCAATATTTTTCTCGTAGTCTTCCAGCGACTGATACTTCTGGCAGGGACCTTTGCAGTTGCCGATCTGATATTCCAGGCAGACCTTAAATTTATCCGCTTCAATGTTGGGGATGGTCAGGGGCAGGTTGCAAGTGCGCAGGGGATAGGTTTCCTTGATCAGGTCTAGGATGGTGTGCATCATGCCTACGGATGCATATGGGCCGAAGTAGGTGGAGCCATCCTTAACCATCTTGCGGGTCCAGAACACACGAGGGAAAGGTTCCTTTTTAATGATAATCCATGGGTAGGTTTTATCATCCTTAAGCATGATGTTGTACCGTGGCTGGTGCCGCTTAATTAAGCTGTTTTCAAGCAGCCAGGCATCAATCTCGGTGTCTACAATGGTGAAGGTAATCTTCCGGATTTTGGATACCAGCACCCGGGTTTTTCCATTCAGCTGGTTGTCGGAATTGAAATAGGAACCTACGCGGTTACGCAGGTCTTTAGCTTTGCCGATGTAGATCAGCACACCCTCAGCATCCCAATATTGGTATACGCCAGGGCGATGCGGAACATCGTTCAATGCCGTTTTATAATCGAATGCAGCCATGCTCTAAAAGCCTAATTTCTCATCAAGTTCTGTTTTTCCTTGCTCTTGTTGCTGATACTGGTTGCAGTCGTACTCGATGGTACGCGGGGTTTTTGGCGCTTCAAAGTCGCCCTTGGAAATCTTTAAAGCCGGATTCGCATATACGCGCTTCATGAAACCCGCATAGATTGGCAGTGCTGTATTAGCACCTTCACCTTCACGTGTACTGATGAAGTGAAAAGCACGGTCTTCGCAACCTGTCCAAACACCAGCCACAAGGTCTGGCGTGATGGACATAAACCATCCATCGGAGTTGTTCTGCGTTGTACCGGTTTTACCACCCGTTGGCGCATTGATGCCGTATTTATATCTTAATCTTGATCCAGTACCTTTGTTTACAACCCCTTCAAGCATCCTTGTCATAACGTAAGCAACTTCTTCGTTCATTACAACCTTCACTTGCGGTGTTTTGTTGTAAAGGACAACGCCATTTTTATCTTCAATTCTCAGGATATAGGTCGGTTCGGTCCAAACGCCTTTGTTTGCAAACACGCTATATGCACCCACCATATCGTAAATGGAAGCGTCAAAAACGCCCAGACTGATGGAAGGATAATCAGGAACGTTGGTGGTAATACCCATCTTTTTTGCCAGTGTAGCAACAGCAGTAGGCCCTACCTGCTTCATTAAGAATGCCGTAATGTAGTTCTGGGAGTTGGCTAGTGCGGTTTGAAGCGTAACCATGCCGGGGATCGTTGAACTTGGCGATGAACGTGGTGTCCATGGGGCACTGCCGGGTGTCTCAATCGTTACCGGTTCATTAGATACGGTATAGCAAGGTGAATAGCCGTTTTCTATGGCCACGGCATAGGTGAACGGTTTAGCGGTGGAACCAACCTGACGGGAGCCCATCTTCACCTGATCATATTTAAAGTGCTGAAAGTTGATACCACCAACCCATGCTTTCACATGGCCCGTTTTTGGATCCATGGCCATCATCGCATTACGCAACAGCATCTTGTAGTATTTTACAGAGTCCATCGGCTTCATCAGCGTATCTACGTCACCTTTCCAGGTGAAGATGCTCATGCGGGTTGCGGTATTAAAATCCTTCATGATTTCTTCTTCCGATTTACCTTCCAGCTGCAGTGCTTTATAGCGCTCAGAACGCTTCACGCCTTGCAGGAGCTGCGCCTGATTACCTTTGAATGGATTTTTACCTCTCCAGCTTCTGTTAAATTGCTGCTGAAGTGTTTTCATGTATTCACGTTGTGCTTCTTCAGCATAAACCTGCATGTCGTAGTTGATGGTCGTTACGATCTTTAGGCCGTCGCGGTCCAGATCATAAGGCGTACCATCTGCTTTTAGGATGGATCTTTCCTGGAACACCCGTTTGATGTCTGATTTTAGCACCGCACGGAAATACGGTGCGATACCGTCGCTCACGGTTGCGCTTCTGAATTTCAGTCCTAATGGCTTCGCTTGTTCAACCTGGAACTGCTCATTGGTAAGTTTTCCGGCTTTCACCATCATGGCAAGCACGGTGTTCCTTCTCTCTCTGGAGCGCTCCGGATTACGGGTAGGGGAGTAGCGGGTAATCCCTTTCTGCAAGCCCACAAGCGTTGCCGCTTCGGTGTAGGACAGCTTATCCGGGGTTGTGTTGAAGTAAATTCTGGCGGCCGACTTGATGCCATAGGCCTGATTTCCGAAATCTACGGTGTTCAGGTACATGGTGATGATCTCTTCCTTGGTATAGTTACGTTCCAGCTTAACGGCAATTACCCATTCCTGAAATTTCTGCATTAAGCGTTTGAAAAAGTTTCTTTGGCGCGCCTCTTCAGAGAATAAGTTCAGGGCAAGCTGTTGTGTGATGGTACTACCACCCTGACGTTTTCCAACCAGGTTGTAGAAGAAAATGGTGAATGTTCTCTTGAAATCGATACCCGAGTGGGTCAGGAAGCGTGTATCCTCTGTTGAGATAAGCGCGTCAATTACATTCTGTCCGATTTGCGGGTAGGTCACATTCGAACGGTTCTGTACGAAGTAGTTACCCAAAGGACGTCCGTCCTCGCTCAGGATTTCGGTTGCCTGATTGCTTTTTGGGTGTTCAATATCGCGGAAGGAAGGCAGTGTGCCGAAGATGCCGAAGCCTACGCCTGCGATGAACAAGGAGAACAGTATGATCCCACCAACCAGTAATTTCCAAAGCGTGAAGTTGTATCTTTTGATATCTGATTGGGTAAGTTGTTGCTTCATTTTAATAGTTGTTTTTATAAAATTCAAGGTATTCGTTCAGGAGCGACTTGCTTTTGATGATGTCAAAGTTCTCCTTGCTGATTATGAAAGTGTTAAATAATGTAGGTCGTATTCTCATAATCCTATTCATTTGCGGTGTTATCCGCTCTTGAAAGGCCTTAGCAGCTTCAAAATTACTAAAGTTTCCCACGTAAATTAGCTGATCGTTGTCAAATTCGACCAATTGGTGCCTTAAATCACTTTCCGGGTAGTTGCCGCGGCTGAACTGACCAATGCCGAAGCGGGAGGTGCTTAGGCGAATGCTTGCATCTTCCACATCGACCACGAAGTACCAGGTGCTGGAAGCGGCCTTGCTGAACGGCGCTGTTTTAAGGGACAGTTGCGCCGCCTGCTGTGCGACTGTCGGTGCCGTTTTCGCCTGTTGCGGAGGGGTTGTTGCCTGATTACCCAGGGCCGTAGTTGCTGGTTTTACGGGTTCATTCACTGGCGGACCTGGCGGAAGAGATACTGCTACCGATCCTTGTGCAGCTTTACTCCGGTTGTCTGTTGGCCTTTGCGCAAGAAACCTTGGTTCATTAGGGTCAAAGTCGATCAATGCGATGCTTCGTTTCCGGAATGCTGCAAGATTTGCATTGATGTAATTTATGTGGTCATTCACCAGCGGCACAATCAGGTTGTCGTTAGGGAACCGCGCTTTTATTTCCTGGAACTGGCCCAACAGACTGTCCACCTGCTTTGTGCGTCCTACTGCAATTGCTTTTAAGTAGGCGAATTGCGCAGTCATTTTCGCTTGCGGGTGGGTTGTAAGCATCTGGTTTGCCATTGTAATTACCTTTGAAAAATCCTTTTCCAGGTAAAGCTCAAAGAGTGCATTATAAGCATTGCCGATTTCCAGCTCCTGAAGGTTTTGATCCAGTTTCAAATTGGGATTGAGAATAATCTGTGCATAAATGCTGCTGGCATGATTTATCAGCACATCCTGCCTGTACTGCGCGGATCGTTCTGGAGCCTGACCCAGGTAGATTAAATAGAGGCTGTACTTTATGGCTGCCAGGTGACTGTTGTCAGGGTATTTCTGTAGCAGCAGTTCATAAATGGCAGCGGCTTCCTGACTTGCTTTCAGCTCTTGCTCGTAAAAACTGGCGAGTTCCAGGTAGGCATTCACGATCCTTTCATTCGAAGCACGCACCATCTGCGGGTTCACCGGCACGGCAGCGAGGAAAGTCGCGAGTTGAAGGCTGTCGCTATTGGATGGCTGTATGTTGCCATCATTTGGTTGCAGACTGAGTGGGTCCAGGCTCAGGGTTTGTTGTGTATTGGTTGTGGTGGCGCGGATGCTTAGTCGCCAGTTATCTTCGAGCTTCCTGTTGCCCCAGCGTTTGATGAAGTCTACATAGCCCCGCTCCATGGCATTCTGGTTCTGGAAGTAAAATGTGCTGGTTTGCTGTGCCGCCCCTGTACTGGCATTCACGGTTGCGTTTGCCGCTGCATTGCTCGCATTAGCGCTGGCCGTCGTGTTTGCGGTGTCTACGAGAAAGCGCATCTGTCTGGCGCGGAATGCCCGTTCGGCTTCAGGCAAGCTTGCAAGTAACTGCAGGCTGTCTTCCGTAGCAATAACTTCGTAGCGGCTGGACAGATAATCCAGACTCTGGTTTTTCTTCTGAATCAGGTCATAGCCAGGATAGTCTTTGGGCAAGCTGGCCAGGGCATGGTCGTAGTATTTCTTGGCTTGCAGGTAATCCCGAAGCGATGCTACGCTGAGTTCCGCAAGGTTTAGATTAGCAAGACCTTTGAGGGTAGTATTGGTGGTTGCCGCCGCAATGGCTTTGTGGTAGTAGTCAACTGCTTGAGTATGGTTTTGCTGCTGCTGGTAGTACTCGCCGATCTTGTAGTAGATCTGATCACTAAACTCCTGATTCTTCTCATCTTTCAGGAGGCTGAGCAGCTGTTCGGCGCGACCGACTTGGTTTCCATTAAGCGCGGCATTCACTTCAACTAGGTTCAGTCGCGCGTTGAAGTACAACTCAAATCCAGTATTGCTGCTTTGCACTTTCTTGTAATGCAGCGCCGCTTGCCCGTAATTTTGCTGCGCCTGGTAGAGTTGCCCCAATATAAAGTGCCAGCGGATGGTGTTCCTTTTAAGTTTACTTTCGGCAATAGCCGCTTCTAAATAGGGGATGGCATCTTTGGGTTGCCCAAGCTGAATGGCCATTTGCCCCAGTGTGGCCAGCGGTTCTGCAGGCTTCTTTTTCGCGCGTGCCAGCTGTGCGGTTAACGAATCTAAAGTGATGGCTGCAGACTTCAGTTCATTTATTTGCATCTGCGTTCTCGCTTGCCAGTCCAGCGCGTCAATGGCCGTAGGACCGTCCTGTGCGTAGGTCCTCGCTACATAATCAAAGTATTCTGCGGCGAGGAAGAAATTACCTTTATAGAATTCCGCTTTGCCCATGAGCAAATACGCATCATCCAGGTAGTTGCTCAAACTTTTATCTTTGATGATCGTTCTGGACTTGTTGATGATCTCATCGAGCAACTTGTCTGGCGGATTTGAAGTAAGGTTTGCAGGATCAAATTGCTGCGGACTAAGGTGTGGCGGGAGCAGTTCATTGTAGTTGTTGGGGAAGCTGCTGTATAATTCGGAAACATAATCCTGAAGGATTATATTCGCATTGTAGATGTAGTTATACCTGGCGGTAAGATTTTGCATCCTTTTACCCGAGCTGCCATCCTTCTGAACACTGCAGGCATATAGAAGGCTCATGCACAAACAAAACAGCAGGAATCTCGGAAGATGGCGGGAAGAATTGCTCAATGAAATACGTTATGAAAATGGCTTTGTGTATTACAAAATATATGCAAAAATATCTGATTAGACGATCATTAGAAAACAAAATTTACTTAATTGGCAAAGATGGAAGATCCACAGCGGGAAATAAAGCGGAAGCAGGTTAACAGTTACGTGCGTTACACGGGACTTTTCTTTCAAATGTTTGTGATCATAGGCGCTTTTGCCTGGGCAGGCTCCTGGCTGGATGATTATCAGCAAACAGCCCAGCCTTATTATACCGCAGGACTAGCACTGCTGGGTGTGGTGATCGCCATTTATCAGGTGCTAAGGGAGGTAAATCAGCTGAACAATCCTAAAACATAATACCACAGGAATAATTCCTACTTTTGCAGCAAATCTAAGCTGTTTGAATCTATTTCGTTTTACCCTTTTATATACTGGTTTTTGTATCGTGCTTGCCGGCCTGGCAGCAGGTCTTCAGGAAATCTTTCCGGAGGCCAATTTACTCGTTGATAAATTCTGGGTAATCTTCTGCTTTCTTGCCGGTATTACTTACATCGCCTACCTCACGGCTGATTTGGGTATTAAAAAGGACCCTCAGGTAGGTGTAATGGCCATTATGGGTTCCATTGCAGTGAAGATGATCTTTTCCATGGCTTTTGTGCTGATTTACAGTCAGAAACAGCCCCAGTTAGGCGGAATATTCCTGGCTAACTTTTTTTCTTTATATTTATTGTTTACCTGCTTTGAAATATACTGGTTGTTGCGTAACTTGCGCCACCAAAATAAATAGTAAAAATCTGCGAATAAATGGATTGTAGCCACGTTTTTGATTTTAA
>Ga0265798_10000768_pt1 | contig 51343 bp, 28 predicted proteins | sample P3T30metagenome_FD_192430 | JGI IMG/M metagenome (GOLD analysis project Ga0265798, IMG submission 192430) | Plant litter microbial communities from East Loma Ridge, Irvine, California - P3 T30 | ecosystem: Environmental > Terrestrial > Plant litter > Unclassified | place: USA: California...
CGAGCACTTCCTCGGTGCGCTCCACGGTGGCGCCGGCGGGCGTGGTCACGTTCACGTAAATCATGCCCTGGTCTTCGGTCGGAATAAAGCCGGCCGGCAGAATCTGGCTCGTGCCATACGCCAGCCCGATAAAGACCAAAAGGGCACCTAGGGTAACGACGCGGCGGTGCGCTACCACGCTCAGTACCTTCTTATAGCCATTGGCCAAGTTGTCGTAGCGAGCATTAAACCAGTTGAAAAACCGGCCCGCCAGCCCCGGATTCTCGTTGTGCTCCACGGGCTTGAGCAGCAGCGAACAAAGCGCCGGCGTCAGCGTCAGGGCGTTTATCGCTGAAATCAAAATAGCCGAAGCCAGCGTGAGCGAAAACTGCCGGTAGAACACGCCCACCGGCCCGCTCAGAAACGACGTAGGTACGAATACGGCCGTCATTACCAAGGTAATAGCCACGATGGCGCCGCTGATTTCGTGCATGGCCGCAAACGTAGCTTCTCGTGGTGCTAGGTGCTCGTTGTGCATCTTGGCGTGCACGGCCTCGACCACCACAATGGCATCATCGACCACAATGCCGATGGCCAGTACCAAGGCAAAGAGCGTCAGCAAGTTGATGCTGAACCCTAGGAGGCTCATGATGAATAGCGTGCCGATAAGCGCCACCGGCACCGCCAGCGCCGGGATGAGCGTGGAGCGGAAGTCCTGCAAAAACAGGAACACCACGATGAACACCAGAATGAAGGCCTCCATCAGCGTTTTGAGCACCTCGTGGATACTGGCGTCGAGGAAGCGCGACACGTCGTAGGCGATGCTGTAGGTCATGCCGGGCGGGAAGCTAGTGGCTTTCAGCTCGGCCATGCGCTCCTTTACCCCCGCGATAACTTCGCTGGCGTTGGAGCCGGGGCGCTGCTTGAGCATGATGGCCGCCGAGGGCCGCCCGTCTTCCTTCGACACCATGCCGTAGGTGAGCGAGCCAAACTCAATGTCGGCTACTTGCTTGAGCTTCAGTACCGAGCCATCGGGGTTGGCGCGCAGCACGATGTTGCGGTACTGCTCGGGCTCGAACATTTTGCCGGTGTAGCGCAGCACGTATTGCAGGTCGTTGGCCTTGCGGCCCGAGCTTTCGCCCGATTTACCGGGGGCGGCCTCCACGTTTTCGGCCCGAATGGCGGCCACCACATCCTCGGTGCCCACGTTGTAGGCGGCCATGCGGTCGGGCTTGAGCCACACGCGCATCGAGTACTCGCGGGCACCCATAATCTCGGCCAGGCCCACGCCATTGATGCGCTTGAGCTCTTGCAGGATGTTGATATCGGCGAAGTTGTAAATAAACTTCTCGCCCGCCGCCTTGTCGGTGCTCGTGATGTTGAGGTACAGCAGCATGGAGTTTACCTCCTTTTCGGCCGTCACACCGGCCTTGATTACCTCCTCGGGCAGCTCGTCAATCACCGTCTGCACGCGCCCTTGCACAGCCACAGCCGCTAGGTCGGGGTCGGTGCCCACTTGGAAGAATACCTCGATGAGCGTGGTGCCGTCGTTGCTATTCACCGATGTCATCGACGTCATGCCCGGCACGCCGTTGATGGCGCGCTCCAGCGGCGTGGCCACGGCCTTGGCGCACACCTCGGCGTTGGCCCCAGTGTAGTGCGCCGTCACGGTCACGGAGGGCGGCACGATGTCGGGGAACTGCGTGATGGGCAGCTGAAACAGCGCTAGCCCACCCAACAAGGTTATCAGCAAGGAGATAACCAGAGAGAGGACCGGGCGGCGAATGAATATATCGAACATAGGATAGGTTGCGCGGACTATGCAGTCCGCGTTTTATAGCATTTGGGAGCAGCTACTAAACTCATGGGTCTGGTGGTGGCGTCGCGGACTACAGAGTCCGCGCAACACTGACTAGTGCACTTTCGCCACCGCTGGGGCCTCCGTTTGTGGTGGCACATCGGCTTTGCGTGGCACCACTTTCATCCCTTCCTTCATCTGCTGCGTGCCTTCGTACACCACGCGCTCGCCGCGCTTCAGGCCGCTTTTTACCACGTAGTTGTCGCCAGTACGCGTGCTGGGTACGAAGGCGCGGGTGTGGGCAACGTTATTACTGTCAAGAACATAGACGTAGCTCTTATCTTGAATCTCAAACACGGCTTTTTGCGGCACCAGCAGCGCATCATTCACCACGTTGGTGAGGCGCACGCGGCCAGTGGCGCCGTGCTTGAGCAGGTGCTGCGGATTGTCGAAGCGGGCGCGGAAAGCGATGGAGCCGGTGTTTTCGTCAATCTCCCCTTCCGAGGTTTCGATGTAGCCGGGGTAGGCGTAGCGGCTGCCATCGGCGAGCATCAGCGCGATGGTGTCGGAGCGGCTCCGCTCGGGGTGCTCTTGACGCAGGCGAGTAATCTCTAGGTACTCGTTTTCAGGTACTTCGAAGTAAACAAGCACTTGGCTTAGGTCCGATACAGTGGTAAGCAGCGTGGTGTCCTCGATGAGGCTACCCACCTTAAGCGGAATGCGGTTGATAATGCCATCGAAGGGCGCCCGCACCAGCGTGTAGCCGAGGTTGAGGCGAGCAGTGGCTTGGCGGGCGCGGGCTTCGGCCACGTGCGACTGCGCGGTGCGCAGGTTGGCCATCGCCAGGTCGGTTTCGGTTTTGGCGATGATATTCTTGCTTACCAGCAGCTGCACGCGCTCTAGCTGCACCTTGGCCGATGCCACTTCGGCTTCGGCGCTGGTTTCGGCGGCTTTAGCACTGGCCAGCTGGTTTTGGTACTCGCTGGGGTTGATTTGAAACAGCGGCTGGCCCTTCTTCACAAACTTGCCCTCGTCCACAAAAATGTGGTCGAGAAAGCCGCGCACCTTGGCCCGCACCTCCACGTTGCGCTCGGCCTGAATATCGGCCACGTGCTCGTGGTAAAGGCGTTGGTCGGTAGTGCGCAGGGCCACTACGGGCACTTGAGGCTGGGCCGACTCTTCCTTTTTGGCGGTTTCGCCGTCGCCCTTGCCGCAGCTGCTCAGTAGCAGCAGGCCCGCGGCCAGGCTAGCCAAAATAGTGCTGTGACCCGCTACTTTATCTTGAAAAAGAGACACTTGGTAAGGTGTGTAATTTGTGAATTTAGGATAGTACGCAAATGCCGGTTGCACGTTAGCGCTCCGGCGAGTGGGCCGCCAGGTTAGTGGAGTCGCGGCGCAGGCTGGCGGCCTGGCAGCGGGCCAGCATGGTTTGGGTAAGGGTGAGCTCAGTCCGCGTGGCAATGAGGTCTTCGGCCTCGTCGTCATCATCGAGCAGCGACGAGTAGGAGGTCGGGCCATCGGTGCGGCTCAGCAAAAAGCAATTGAGCGCCCCCGACAGCAGCAGGGCCACGGCGAGTAGCGCAGCCAGCACGCGGTAGCGGGTATCGGCGAGAGGAAGGGGGCGGTTCATAACACAAAGCACCCCTACCGACATTAAAACCGTCTGAGAACGGTGTTAAAAAAGATTAAGCCCGGAGATGTACTCGCCGCCTGTGAGGTCCACAGGCGGCGAGCGCCCACGCTATACCGGCAGCCGCACCGTGGCCGTGGTGCCTGCGCCCGCCGCCGACTCTATCTCCAACTGCCCGCCGTGCAGGCGCACTACTTTTTGCGCCAGCGGCAGCCCTAGGCCAAAACCCGGCCGCCCGGCCGCGCTGCGCGCCCGAAACAACGGCTCGAACAGCCGCGCTTGGTCGGCGGGCGCGATACCGGGACCGCTATCCTGCACACGCACTTGTAGGGTATTGATGTCGGCGTAGCTTAAGGTTACGTTTACAGCGGCTTGTGAGTACTTGCAGGCATTATCCAGCAAGTTGAAAAGGGCCGTGGTCAGTAGCTCGGCATTGCCGGGTAGGCTGAAGGGCTCGGCTGATTCGGCAGCGGGTACCGGGCCGATGCTGAGCTGCACGTCGCGGCCGGGGTACTTGGCCTGGGCGTAGCCTAGGGCCGTGGTGAGGCAATCGTCGAGGCGCACGGGCAACAGGCGCGGCGAGGGCGCATCGGCCCGGGCCAGCGTGAGCAAGCCGTTGGTGAGGGCGATGAGGTGGCGCACATCTTCGAGGCCCGAGCTAATGCTTTCCTTGCTTTCGCCTAGGGTATCGTCGTAGGCCAGCGAGGTCTCAAGCGTACCCAGCAGCGTGGCCAGCGGCGTGCGCAGCTCGTGCGAGGCATGCGACAAAAAGCTTTTTTGGGCCTCAAAGGCCTGTTCCACGCCCGCCAGCATTTGGTTGAAGGTGAGAGCGAGGCGCGCTATTTCGTCGCGCCGGTTGCCCTCGTCTACCCGCTGGCTGAGGTTAGAGGCCGTGATTTGCTCGACCTGCTCGACCACACGGGCGATGGGCTGCAAAAATTGATTGGCCAGCACCCAGCCAGCCAGGATGATGAGCAGCAGCGTGCCCACATTGCCCACCACCAGTATCAGGCGCAGTGTGTCGAGCTGCGAGTGACCTAGGCGGTCGATAGCCGATACTTCTACTTGATACGTAATGCCTTGCGACTTGTAGCGCACGCGGGTGCTTTCGAGCTGGCTAGCCAGCTCGGGCGGCACCGCCGCGGCTTCAGCAAACAGCGTTTGTCCAGTCGGGCTCACAATGCGCAGGCGCTCGCCGGTCATCATCAGCAGGTCGCGCGGGTGCACTGGCCCGGCCGGGTGCCCGCTTCGGATAAGCACTCGCGCCGCTAGCAGGGCGCTGGCTTCCATGCGGTGCACGAAGCGCTGCCGCCGCGCTGCTGCCTGGAAATAATAAACGAATGCTGAAAACGCTACCAGCAGCCCCGCCACAAGAATGGTAAAGCGTAGGATGAGCTTGGTGCGGATGAGCATAGTTTGTGGCGATTCGGTCATGCAGCGCGCAGTGAAGCATCTCGCGTGTTTGCGTCTGCGAACGTTAGAAGTTAGTGCAGCTTGCGAGATGCTTCGCTACGCGCTGCATGACAGATGTGAGAAAACCCTTATTCCGCCCGCATGACGTAGCCCATACCCACCACGGTATGGATAAGCTTGGGCGAAAACCCACGGTCTAGCTTCTTGCGCAAGTAGCTCACATACACGTCTACTAGGTTGGTGTTAGTATCAAAGTTTACGTCCCATACGTGCTCGGCTATCGCCACCCGCGAAATGATGCGCCCTTGATTAAGCAGCAAGTATTCGAGTAAGGCGTATTCTTTGGTGGTGAGGTCGATGCGCTGGCCGGCGCGGGTCACCACCTTAGCGTCGAGGTTTAGCTCTAGGTCAGCTAGGCGAATAACGTGGCGCGTAGCCTCCACTGACGCCTGGCGGCGACCTAGGGCCCGCACCCGCAGCAATAATTCCTGAAAGGCAAACGGCTTGACCAAGTAGTCATCGGCCCCGGCCTCAAAGCCCAACACCTTGTCTTCCAGGCTGTCAAAAGCTGTGAGGAAAATGATTGGTACGTGCGGGTAGTCTGCCCGGATGCGGCGGCACAGTTCAAACCCATTGAGCAGCGGCAGGTTGACATCGAGAATAATCAGGTCAAACGGCTGCTGCTGGGCCAGCGATAAGCCCATTTGCCCATCGTAGGCAATGAGCAGGTCGTAGCCTTCGCTGGTCAGTCCTTTCTTGATGAAGGAAGCTAGCTTGGGCTCGTCTTCGACTAGCAGGATTTTCATGGAGGCGGCTGAGTAGGGGAGGCCGGGTGCAAAAGTAAAAAGCCCCGCGCCCGAGTGGGGCGCAGGGCTTTTGGGGGTAAGAATCGTGTCCTAGCGCGAGGAACCTCACCCTGGTCCCAGAGGGGGCTGGGAGTGAAGTTTTAACACCTAGGGCCGGCGATTTACGGCGTTGAGGTCTTCGAAGGCCTCTTTCAGGCGCGCCGAGAACGTCTTTTCGCCTTCGCGCAGCCACACGCGCGGGTCGTAGTATTTCTTGTTGGGCGAGTCGGGGCCGTTAGGGTTGCCAATCTGGCCTTGCAGATACGCCTCGTTCTTTACATAGTAGTTCTTGATGCCTTCCCACAGCGCCCACTGCAGGTCGGTGTCAATGTTCATCTTGATGGCGCCGTAGCTGATGGCCTCGCGGATTTCCTCCTGGCTCGAGCCCGAGCCACCGTGGAATACGAAGTCGATAGGCAACTCAGCCTCGATGTTGTGCTTCTGGCGCAGGTGCTCCTGCGAGTTGTGCAAAATCTTGGGTTGCAGCTTCACGTTGCCAGGCTTGTACACACCGTGCACGTTGCCGAAGGCCGCAGCGATGGTAAAGCGCGGGCTCACTTCGCTCAGCTGCTCATAGGCGTAGGCCACTTCCTCAGGCTGCGTGTAGAGCTTCGACGAGTCCACGTCAGTGTTATCTACGCCATCTTCTTCGCCGCCGGTCACGCCGAGCTCGATTTCAAGCGTCATGCCGATTTTGGACATGCGTTTCAGGTATTCCTTGCAGACCTCAATGTTCTCCTCAATCGGCTCCTCCGACAAGTCGAGCATGTGCGAGCTGAACAGCGGCTGGCCGCGCTCGGCGAAGAATTTCTCACCAGCATCGAGCAGACCGTCAATCCAGGGCAGCAGCTTTTTGGCCGAGTGGTCGGTGTGCAAAATCACGGGTACGCCGTAGGCCTCAGCCATCAGGTGCACGTGGTGCGCGCCTGAAATGCCGCCCGCGATGCTGGCTTGCTGCTTGTCGTTGGGCAGGCCTTTGCCAGCAAAGAACTGGGCGCCGCCGTTCGAGAACTGAATGATAACCGGCGAATTGAGGTCGCGGGCGGTTTCGAGCACGGCATTCACGGTGTCGGTGCCAGTCACGTTCACGGCGGGCAGGGCATAGCCGTTAGCCTTGGCGTGTTGGAAAAGCTGCTGCACCTCGTCGCCGTGCAGCACGCCGGCGCGCAGGCCGGTAAGAGTGGATGTTGCCATGAGAAAGAAACGTTGAAGGCCGCGAAGTTCGGTGGTTTTTAGGAAAAATCTACTGATTAGTTTAACAGCCTGCCCTAGGCAAAGGGTGCCCTAGGTGAATTACTAGCGCACCAAAAAGCCCGGAGGAATCCCCCGGGCTTTGGTAAGTAGCGCAAGCAGTGCGACTAGTCGAAGATGTAGCGCACGCCCACCTGGGCCCGCCAGCGGCTGGCGAGGCTGGTATCGGTGAAGAACGTTTGGCTGCCACCGTTGAAGGTGTAGGCCGGGGTATCGGAGCTAGTGGTGGGGTAGATGGCTTGCACGAGGCGGTTGTTGCCCACCAGGTAGCGGTTGCCCCAGTTGCGGTTGAACAGGTTGCCCGCGTTCAGGATATCGAAGCTGAACTGCAAGGTGTTCTTCTTGCCGCCGCTAGTGGTAATGGCAAAATCCTGCAACACCTTGAAATCGAATTGCGTGTACCAGCGACTGATGGCGCCATTGCGCTCGGTGTACTCGCCGCGGTGCTGGCTCAGGTACTTGTCTTGCGAGATGTAGCTATCGAGCTGCTGCCACTGCTGCGCGGCCGAAACTACCTGGCCAGCCGCGTTGGTGTAAGACACCAGGTTAATCTGGTTTTGGGTGGCGGGCACGAAGAGCAGGTCGTTGCCGTCGATGCCGTCGCGGTTGAGGTCGCCGGCGTAGGTGTAGCTAAAGCGGTTACCCTGGCCGGCCTCGAAGAAGAAGCCTAGGGTCGTGGCCAGGTGGTCGTTGGCGTAGGCAAAGCGGCGGCCGCCGGCCGCGATGAAGCGGTGCTGCAAGCCAAAGTCGCTGTACGCCAGTTGGGGCTGGTTGGGGTTGCCTACTACGGGCAGGCGCTGGTAGGCATCGCCGGCAATCTCGCCGGGGTTCGAGGTCACGTCCTTGGCCTGGGCGTAGGTGTAGGCGGCGGTGATGTAGAAGCCGTTCACAAACTCCTTGCGCAACTGTGCGGTGAGCGAGTACTGGTAGCCCTTGCTGACGTTTTCGAGCCCAATCACGCCCGCATCCAAGAAGGTGAATTGGCCATTAGGGCCGTTGAAGGAGTTGAGGCGCGGGCCAGCGGCCGGGTAAATCTGGCGGTTGTCGCCGCCGTTAGCACCACCTAGGGTCTGCGTCGGTGTTACGAAATTGTAGTTGCGGTGCACCACCGCGTTAATGTCCTTGGTGTAAATGGCTTCCAGCGTGCCTACGATGCCGCCGGGCAGCTCCTGGTCCACGGCCACATTGGAGCGCCACACCTGCGGAAACTTGAAGTTGCGGCCGGTCGTGTTAATCTGGAACGTATAGCTGTCGCTGAACTGCGCATTCGAGGCTTGGTTGGAAATCCAGACGAACGGAATGCGGCCCGTGAAAATGCCCGTGCCACCGCGCAATTGCGTCTTCGGTCCGCTGCCCTGCGAGTTGTAGTTGAAGCCTAGGCGGGGCGAGAACAGCGGCGTCGATTTCGGGAATTGCGTTACGTCGAGGCGCGTGGGCTGGCCTTCCGAAGTCAGGAACGTAGCCGCCGCCACCTGCGGGTTGGGGGCCACCGTGGTATTGTAAAGCGGAATGTCGGCGCGCACACCTAGGGTCAGTTTGAAGGCCGGATTGAGTTGAAACTCGTCCTGCACGTACACCCCCAACTGCGCCACGTCGATGTCAGCCTGCTTGATGGGCGCCCGGCCGCCAGCCGCGGCCTGGGCATTCAGGTCCAGGAAGCCAGGGCGGCCCGGTACCGTATTAGCCAGAAAGTCGCTCAGCTCAAGGCGCTGGTAGCCGTAGCGCTGCAAGTTGAAGCCGTTGATAAACTTGAAGCGCTCGTAGTTGGCGCCCACCGTCAGGATGTGCTTGCCCGCGAAGTAGCTCAGGTTGTCGGTGAGCTGCAAAATGTGCTGGTTCAGCGTGTTATTGGCCGAAAACTGCTCGGTGCCCACGCTGGTGTACGTCGTGCCGCCCTGCGTGATGTCAATCATCGGGAAGAACGTGCTGCTCGGCAGCTCCCGGTAATCATCAAACGCCGAGTAGCTTACCTGCGCCTTGTTGCTGAATTTGCCGTTCCCGAAGGTGCTGTTCAGCTCGGCCACCACCGAGTTCAGGTTGTTGTTAATGGTGTAGCCCGAGTTGGAAAAGTGCAACGTGTTCACGCCCGGCACCCGCGACGACGGCGCGATGGCAATGGGGTGCGGCCCCTGCTGCCGGTAGCTGCGCAGGTAATTGTAGCGTATCGAAAACGTGTTGTTCGAGTTGATGTTCCAGTCAATCTTGCCCAGAATCTTGTTCGAATACGTGCGGTAGTTGAAGCCCTCGTACGTGCCCGGGTCGTAGCCGTACGATGAAATCAGGCGCTGCCGAATGGCGTCTAGGTCCGATTGCAGCACCCGGCTCACGCCGTTGACCCCGCCATTGAGGGCCGCCTGCGCCTCGGCGGCGCTGGTGGCGGGCCGGAAGGTCTGGCCCGGGTCGGTTTGGCGCGTAAACTCGGCGTTGACGAAGAAGAAGAGCTTGTCCTTGACAATCGGGCCACCTAGGGCAAAGCCCGTTTGGTTGAATTTCAGGCTCGGGTTGTCGATGTCTGCGCCCTCTACCTTGCGCCCAATCAGGTTTTCGTTGCGGTAGTACGTGTACACCGTGCCCTTCAAGGAGTTGGTGCCGCTCTTGGTCACGGCATTCACGCCGGCGCCCGAAAAGCCCCCCTGGCGCACATCGTACGGCGCTAGGCTCACCTGAATCTGGTCGATGGCATCGAGCGAAACGGGCTGCGAGTTGGTTTGCCCGCCGGGGGTAGGCGAGTCGAGGCCAAACGAGTTGTTGAAGATGGAGCCGTCGAGCGAGAAGTTGTTGTACAGCGGGTTGCGACCGCCAAAACTCAATCCGCCGCCGCTGGCCTGCGGCGTGAGGCGCGTAAAATCTTCCTGCGAGCGGCTGATGGTTGGCAGCGACCGGATAGCCGCCGAGCCGATATTGGTGGCCGCGCCCGTGCGGTCGGGGTTGATTTGGCCGTCGCGGTTGCCACGCACCACCACTTCTTCGAGCTGCTGGCCGGCGCCATCGCGCAGCACCACGCGGGTTTCGTAGGTTTTGCCCAGGGCCAGCTGCACGTTGCGCTCCACAAAGGTTTCGTAGCCCACAAACGAGATGGTAATCTCGTAGGGCCCGCCGATGCGCAGGTTCAGCAAGTCAAACTGCCCGTTGTCGCGGGTGCTCACCCCGTATTTGGTGCCCGTGGGCGTGTGTACGGCCAGCACCGTAGCGCCCGGCAGCGGCTCGCCCTTGGAGTCGAGCACCAAGCCCTTGATGGCCGAGGTCGTGACACCCTGCGCACGCGCCGACTGGCTACCGACCAGGCACACGATGCCCAATAATGGCAATAGTACTTGTTGTCTCATACCGTTATTCTTTGTGTATTTTCCAGAGCCCACCCCTAGAAATCCTATCAAAGATAGCGGCCACTACTGTTGGATAATTAATTGAAAATTCATCACTTCTATTCGGTTTGTGCGCAGCTAGCTAGTAAAAGCGCGCCCGTAAAGTGGCCGAAGCGAGCCGTGATACAACCCGAATTTTGAAGGCAGTCGATTGGTAGTAAGCTGGTTGGTAAGGCTGGTGGCTCTTGCTGCCGTGGGCTGCTAGCGCCAGCAAGCTGGAGGCACCTAGGCGCGTTGAGTTAATCAAAAACTTAACATTGAGTAAGCAGAATGTCTGCTTGCTTGTTATAGGTTAGCTGAAGGGTATCGCTCACTTAATCAATTGTGGTATGCGTACAAATCTTACTGGCTTCGCCCTGACCGTGGGCATGGGCCTCATCGTCGTAATGCTGGGATTTCTAGGTCTGAGTGCCGCCGACCTAGTCGGTTTCTCGGCCGATGCTGCCCAAAATGAGCAAGCGCAGCCAACTGGCGCGAACTCGCCGAATGATTCTACCGCAGTGCTCGCTTCCACAAAAGCTACGAAGCCAATTGCCCCAGGCGAAGCCGCTGCTATTGCTGCTGGTGACGCTCTTTTCAAAGCTAATTGTACCCAGTGCCACGCTGTCAACGAAAAGGTCGTAGGGCCAGCATTAGCAGGATTAATTAAGCGACGCCCTGCCTCCTGGATAGTGTCGTGGGTGCGTAATCCAGCCAAGGTTATCGCCAGTGGCGATGAGTATGCTGTGAAGCTTTTTAATGATTATGGTAAGCAGCAAATGCCTTCCTTTGACTTGTCGAAGAAGGAAATAGAAGACATTATTGCTTGGATAGATATGACAGGCGGTACGACCTGTCTGCCAGCAGAAGTGCAAACAGTCTCTTGCATCTAGTCTATCGCTACTGCACCAGCACCAGCGCCGAATACCCTGGCACTTCCACCGCGCCGCTGCTTATTATCGGACCTAGGCCGTGCTGGTTGATTTCCAGCCCGCGTAGCACGGGTGAGTACTTGCCAGCGGGTACGGGCAAGGATGCTGCTTGCCCGGTACCGTTGAAGAGTACCGTAATAGTCTGCCAGGTATCGCCCCCGGCGTGGTCTACTAGCTGGTAGGCTATGGTGCCTGCGGGCAAGCCCGGCAAGAACTTTAGGTGCTGCGCAATCAACTCCTGCGTGGGGAGGCGGAAAGCGGGGTGGGCCTTGCGCAAGGCCAGCAGCTGGCGGTAGAAGGCGAACACTTGCTGATATTTGGCTTTGCGGGCCCAGTCGAGCTGGTTGATGCTGTCGGGTAGGTTGTAGGAGTTGCTGGCGCCTTTCTTGGTGCGCAGAAACTCGTCGCCTAGGGGCAAAAACGGGATGCCTTGCGAGGTGAAGACAATGGTATTGCTCAACACATCGAGCTTAATTAAGTCTTGCTCTGAAAGGGTTGGGTGGGCAACCACTAGCTTGTCCCACAGCAGGCGGTCGTCGTGGCACGACACGTAGCTGATAGCCTGGTTGGGCTGACTAGCCCAGGGCGCTTTACTGTAATTGACTTTGGTGTAATCGAGCTGCGGGTGCTGCGTGGCGGCCACGATGCCAAATTTCACGCTTTCCTCCAGGCCCGGCTGGCCGCCCGCAAAGCCGCCTTCGGTCTGGTGGGCGTAGTGGCCCTTCACGGCATCGCGCAACTCGTCGCCGAAGGCGGCGATGCGCGGCAGCTTGCTCACGTTGGCCTTCACGGCGCGTTGGGCTTCGGGCAGGGGGCTAGGGCCGGCGGCCCAGCCTTCGCCATACACGAAAATGCTATGGTCTTGCTGGTCGAGGGCTACGCGCACGGCGCGCATGGTTTCGAGGTCGAGCACGCCCATGAGGTCGAAGCGGAAGCCATCGACGTGGTATTGCCGGGCCCAGTAGCTCACGCAGTCCACGATGAGCTTGCGCACCATCGGCCGCTCGGAGGCCACTTCGTTGCCGCAGGCGGTGGCATTAGAGTAGGAGCCGTCGGCGTTGTGGCGGAAGTAATAGCCTGGTACCAATTGCTCGAAGGCGCTGGTGCCCGCATCGGCCACGTGGTTGAATACCACGTCGGAAATCACGCGCAGCTGGTGGTCGTGCAGCGTCTGCACCAGCTGCTTGTACTCCCGAATGCGCACGGCGGGGTCGAGCGCGTCGGTGGCGTACGAGCCTTCGGGCACGAAGTAGTTTACGGGGTCGTAGCCCCAGCTGTAGCGGGTAGGCGAGAGCGGCAGGCTCTCGTCGATGGCCGCAAAATCGTAGGTCGGCAGCAAATGCACGTGCGTAATGCCCAGCTCTAGCAAGTGACCTAGGCCGGTGCGCACGCCAGCGGGGCCGGTGGTGCCTTCTTCGGTTAGCCCTAGGTACTTGCCCTTGTGCTGAATGCCCGAAGTGGGCGCGGCCGAAAGGTCGCGCACGCTCACTTCGCCCACCACAATGTCGGTGGGAGCACCGGGCTTGGGACGCAGGTCGTCGGCCCAGCCGGCGGGTGCGGCCGTGGCAGGGTCGAGCCAGGCGGCGCGGCGGCCATTCACGCCCACGGTGCGAGCGTAGGGCTCGCAGACCTCGGCCATCGCCTTGCCTTTGATGGTGGCTTGCACGGTGTAGAAGCCGGTGGTGCCGGCGGGCAGCGCCAGCGTCCAGGTGCCAGCTGTGCTGCGTGCCAGCTCGTGGGTAGCGGTAGGCGCGCCGCCCGTGCCAGCCGCGTACAGGCGTAGGCGCAGTGCTTCGGCGGTAGGCGCCCACACACGGAGCGTACCCTGCCCAGTGCGGTCAAACGTCAGCCCTAGGTCAGGACCGTTGTAAACGGGATATTGACTTTGTGGGAAGGGGTCGGCCTTGCTCTTCTGAGCGTGAGCGAAGGGAAGGGTAGTCAGCACGAAAAGCAGCAGCAAAAGGCGAGTCATTTTTCAAAGTTCGGGCCAGAACACCGGCTGTTTTGCCCGACGCAATCGGGGTTTTAGTCTGGAAACCGCTTGTACTGGCCGATAGTGCCACTTGGTCGGGCAACGCCCAGCCACCTTTGCGGACTCATCACCCGGCAAGTGGCCCTACCTGTCGCCCAAATCAAATAGTTGATTTCACGGATAAGTCATACTGTGCGTCGCATCTTGCCGGCGCTAAAACTCGCTCTGCTATACCTGTTCGCCGCTGCTTCCGCATGCTAAATCCTTACTAGCTTTTTCTCATTTTTTGGCTTAATCCTGGTTTGCCATGCGTGCGCTCACCGTTGTCCTGCCCCAGACCGATTACCTCGTCTTGCGCTATCGCCCCGACTTGCACCTGCTGGTTGGCCGCTGGCAGCGGCCGGTATCGGCGGCCGAGTTTCGGCAGGGCTACCGCGCCATGCTGCGCCTCGCCCGCCAGGTCAATTGCCCCTACTGGCAGCTCGACCTGCGCGGGCGCGGTGCCCTGCCCGACGACGATACCCGGCGCTGGCTGCTGCAGCGCTTTCTGCCCGAGCTGGCGTTGCGCCTACCCGAGCCCGTGTGCCTGGCCTACCTATTGCCGCCCAGTCTATTACAGCAAATGGTGGCTCCCACAGGTAGCTTGACGCACCTGTCCTTCTTTTCGGAAGAAGGGCCGCTCACGGCCTGGCTGCTTCAGTGCCAGCACCGCAGCCGCGAGGCCCTGGCCGGCTTCACGCCACCGCCGGCAGCGTAAATGTGAAGCAGCTGCCCTGGCCGGGCTGGCTCTCGACCCATAGCTGCCCGCCCTGCGCCGTAATAAACTCGCGGCTGATGCTGAGGCCTAGCCCTGAGCCACCGCCCGGCATACCGGCCGCCCTAGGTCCGCCCGCGAAGCGCTGGAAGATGCGAATGTGGTACTCTTTCGGAATGCCGGGCCCCTCGTCTTCCACACTCAATTGTACCATTTCGCCCCAGGGCTTGGCCTTGATGGTAAGGTTAGCTCCGTGCGGCGAGTAGCGGATGGCATTAGACAGCAGGTTGATGAGTACCCAAGTGGTTTTTTCTAGGTCGGCCTGGGCGGCGGGCAGCGGCTCGGCTAGCTGCACGCGCAAGTTTAAGTTCTTGTCATCTAGTTGGGCTTTAATGGTTTCGGTAGCGTAGCGCACTACTTCGGGCAAGGGCACCTGCTGCAGGTTCAGCTTGAGCGCACCGCCCGCGTCGAGGCGGGCCACCTCGATAAGCTGGCCCACCAGGCCCAGCAGGCGCTGAGTTTCGGAGCGAATGCCGTCGGCGATTTCCTGGCGCTTAGCCGCGTCGAGCCGCTCGTCGCGCAACAGCATCAGGCTGAGGTTAATGCTAGCCAGCGGGGTTTTCAACTCGTGCGAAATCGTAGCCAGGAAGGTCGATTTCAGCTGGTCGAGGTTTTTGAAGTCCGACACATTGCGCAGGCAGAGCACGTGGCCAGCCGGCTCGCTCTTTTTCAGGTCTTCGTTAAACGCCTCAATCGGCGTGACAGTGAGTTGGTAGTGTAAATTCTCGCCGTGCGGCCGCATCAGAAAAGTGGGCCCTAGGCTGCTGTTTTCGGCCGGCTGGGGGGCGTGCAGCATCGTGAGCCACTCGCGCAGCATGTCGTTGTGCTGGGCTACTTGCTCGGCGGGCCGGCCCAGCAGGTCTTTGGCCGAGGCGCCGCCCAGCAGCAGGCAGGCCACGGGGTTGGCCAGCACGATAATACCTTGCTGGTCAATGAGCAGCAGGCCCTCGTCGAGGCTGCGCACCAGGCTGTCGGTGCGGTTGCGCTGGGTGATGAGCTCGGCGAGCGTGGCGCGCCGCTCATCTTCAGCCTGCCGCAGCACGCGGTTGACGGCGGCGGCCACGGTGCCCACCTCGTTGTTTTTGGCTACGGCCACGCGGGTGGCAGGGCCGGGGCCGGCTACCCGCTCCACATCGGCGGTGAGGCGGTGCAGCGGGCGCACCACCAGGCGCGGCAGCCGCACCATCAGGATAATGCCCAGTAAGGTACTGACCCCCAGGAATAAATACACCGCGTGCTGCGCCATGCGGGCATTGGCCGCCTGCACGGCGGGCGCCTCCGTTTCGAGCCGGTAAATCGTGAAAATAACGTAGCCGCCCAGACTCAGGAGCAGCCCCAGCATGATGAAAACACCGAGGCGGATTTGGGTTTTTAAGGACATGGTGCGAAGTAACTGCCCCGACGGTACGCAACCCCGGCCGGCGCTTTGAAGTAGCTCTTTTCAGTTAATCAACCCTCCCTATGTCTGCATTACAAAAGCCCCGCGTTATCTGCCACATGATGAGCTCGCTCGATGGCCGCATCATTGTGCAGCGCTGGGGCGCCGACGTGCCCGGCCGCGACGAGTACGAAGCCACTGCTGCCACCTTCGAGTCTCAGGCTTGGCTGTGCGGCCGCGTGACCATGGAAAAGGATTTCACCAAAGGTCGCCAGCCCGATTTGCAGCCCGTAGCCGCGCCCCTCGACCGCACCGACTTTGTGGCCAAGTACGAAGCTGATTCTTTCGTTGTCGCTGTCGATGCTCACGGCAAGCTTGGCTGGGAGGCGGCCGACATCGACGGTGAGCACCTCATCGAAGTGCTCACCGAGCAGGTTTCTGACGAGTACCTAGCGTATTTGCGGCGCCTAGGTATCTCCTACGTGTTCGGTGGCGCCGAAAGCCTCGATTTTGCCGTGGTACTCGACAAGCTGGCCCGCCTCTTTCCCATCCAAACCATCTTGCTTGAAGGTGGCGGCCACATCAACGGCTCGCTGCTCAAGGCCGGCCTGATAGATGAGCTGAGCTTGCTGCATATTCCGGTTATCGACGGCGCAGCGGCATCGGCGGCTGTGTTTGAGCAGGGCGATGCGCCCGGCCCGGCCCCGCACCTGCGCCTACTGGCCGTGGAGCAGCGCCCGCACGATGTCGTGTGGCTGCGCTACGAGGTAAAGTAGTAGCTTGGACTTTGTAGTCCGAGCGCAAGTGCAGTGAGCACCCGCAGTGTATTCTAATGCAGATGCGAGCTGCGCTCGGGCTCGGACTATAAAGTCCAAGCTACGGGCTGAATCTATTCCACTCCGTATTCTTGGAGCTTGCGGTACAGCGTCGTCAGGCCGATACCTAGGCGCTTGGCTACTTCGGGTTTATTGCCCAGCAGCTCGCCCATGAGCCGCTGAATGTGGCGCGCTTCCAGCCCGCGCAAGCTTTCATCGTCGGCAGACGGGCGGGCGGCTACGCCGTGAAACTCGTCAGGCAAGTACGCCGGGGCCAGTAGCTCGCCGGCGGGGGCCAGAATGGCGGCGCGCTCCAGCACGTTTTTGAGTTCGCGTACATTGCCGGGCCAGGGGTAGCGCTGCAGCAGCTCCAGGGTTTCGGGCTCGAAGCCGGGCAGGCGCTTGGCTAGCCGGGCGGCGAAGTGCCGCAAGAAAAACGCGGCCAGCAGCGGCACATCGGTACGGCGGTCGGCGAGCGGCGGCACCACAATGGTGAACACCGAAAGCCGGTAGTACAAGTCGGGCCGGAAATGACCTAGGGCCGCTTCCTGCTTAAGGTTGCGGTTGGTAGCTGCCACCAGCCGCACATCTACCTTGGTGGGCTTGGTGTCGCCGAGCTTAGTGAACTGCTGCAATTCTAGCACCCGCAGAAACTTGGCTTGCACGTTCAGCTCCAATTCACCGATTTCGTCCAGGAAAAGCGTGCCACCGTTGGCTTCTTCGAGCAAGCCTTTTTTATCGGCCAGTGCGCCAGTGAAGGCGCCTTTCTTATAGCCAAACAGCTCGCTTTCGAGCAAGTCTTTGGGGAAGGCCGAGCAGTTGACGGCCACAAAGGGCTTGCTCTTGCGCCCGCTGGCTTGGTGCAGGGCTTGGGCAAATAGCTCCTTGCCCGCGCCGGTGGGGCCTTCGAGCAGTACGGTACTATCGGTGGGTGCTACTTGGCGGGCCAGGTCTTGGGCGCGGCGCAGGGCTGGCGCTTCGCCTATCATACTCTCAAAGGTGTGGCCCTGACTCATGCGCTTTTCAAGCTCGGCCACGCGGCGGCGCAGGCGGGCTTTTTCGGCGGCGCGCTCCACTACTACTACCAATTGCTGCTCAAAATCGCCTTTGGTGAGGTAGTCAAATGCGCCCTGCTTCATGGCCCGCACCCCGTCGGGGATGGTGCCGAAGGCCGTGAGCAGCACCACTTCGGCCTCGGGCGCCAGCGCCTTGAAGCGGGGCAGGAGGTCCACGCCGTGGGCATCAGGCAGCTTCACGTCGCTCAGCACCACCAGCACCTCGGCGGCGTGCTGCCCCAGCAGCGCCAGGCCCCGGTAGGCGTCGGGGGCTTGCAGCACGGTGTAGCCTTCCAGCTCCAGTACTTGCGCCAGCAGCTGGCGTAGGCGCGCTTCGTCGTCGATGAGGAGCAGGGTTCCGGTGGGCACTGGGTCGAAATGATAGCTAAGTGCTCAAAGGTAGGAGTTGCTACAGGTTGCCTTTGCTACTTGGCTACGCTAAGCGACTTGCTCGACGCTTTCCGCAATACGGAAACGATGTGGCGACCTAGGCGCTGCCCCTGAGCATTGCCGTTGGTGCAGCTTTCTAGGTAGTGAATGCCACCGTAGAAGCGGGAGATGGAGGCTTCGGCTGATGCCTGCCGGAAGGAGGTAAACGACCGCTTGCCGCTGCCAAAGGGAATTTCGGTATCGTCGACGTACGCCACCTTATCACCTAGCAAGTAGCTCAGTACCTCGGCCGAAGCGCTCGACACCACGGCGTGCCCGCTGGTGTACTCCGGGAAGGGCGGCGTTTGCAGCGCGGGCTGCCACTTCACGTCTAGGTACCGGTTGATGTAGGTTTCGGGCCGGATGCGGTTGGTCGCGTACTTGGCCTCCCAGGTGCTGATGAAAGCATCCATGAGGGTGATGCCTTCGGCGCAGAGCACGTACACGGTTTTGTCAAACCCGACCTTTTGCTGTTTGGCCACCAAGGCAGCAATATTCATCCAGTGCCCGCCGGGACTGATTTTTTTGAAACCGATGGACATGTGCCCTGACGTGTTGACGGCGAATGGATTGCAATCCCAAAACTGGGTTATCTCCACTTGCTCGGGCGTCAGCTTCTTCGAAACCTGGTACACCGCCAGCACCTCGCGGTAGAAGGCCGAAGTCGTATCCTTGCTAAAGGGGTAGGGCGCCACCGGCCGAAAGGCGCTGGCCGAGTCTATTAGCAGCGGGCGGATGGTTTTCCAGTTAGGCTCTACTGCTTCGAGATAGGCAGGGGGCGTGGGGTACCAGTTGCCTTCGGCTTTCACGGGGGTGTAGCGCTTGAGGGCGCTCAACTTTCCGTAGTTGTCAGATTTAGAAAACTTTACTGTAGCGGCGGCTGCCAGCTTGCCTACCCTCACCGACTGGCTCAGCACGCCGGGCTTAATGCCCTGCTTGGCCAGCAGTTGCAAAAAAGCTTGTTCCTCATCTACTAAGGTCTCGCCGGAGGGCAGCAGCAGGCGGGCCGTTTCGAGAATGCTGTAGTAAGCGGCTATCTGGTAGTCGTAGGCCGCCTTCACGGTGTCGAGGCGCAGGTCGGTGGTGTAGCTTTTTACTAGCTGCTGCGGCGCGGGCAGGCGCGTGGTGTGCGCCGCCACGATGCTGTACGCTCCCAGCATGCTATAGGCGTAGTAGCGGGCCGCCACCGGAGGGCTCACTACATCGTGCACCATGGTCATATTAATGACGTTCAAGGCTTTGCTAGGGTCGAGCTGCTCGGCCAGGCGTGGGTTGTGCGCCTGCAGCTTACTGCTAGTCAGCGCTACGAGGGCCAGGCCTATCAGACTACTGCGCTTCATCGTTATTCTTTGTAAAATTGTACGGGGCCATCGCTCACGCCCACTACTAAATAAGGCTGCTTATTCACGGTAATTTCGCTCACCGACTTCACATCGCCGAGCACGCAGATGCCCGCCGCCGGCTGCTTAACGTAGCTAAAGTGGCCCTTGCCATCGCCTTGTAGCAGGCAGCCGTAGTTGGCGTCCATGCTGCCCAGCTTCAGGCGGTTGTCGGTGTGGTTGCCGAGCAGCAGCAGGTCGCGGTGGCCATCGTGGTTGTAGTCGCCGCTCGTAATCTGCGTTACCATCGAAAACTGCGCTTCTACTGGTAGTTCGGTAGGGGTGAAGGTGCCTTTGTTGTTCAGAAACAGCGTAGTGCGCAGCTCAGTGGCTTCCAGCTTGCCGGCCTTCCCTAGGTCCTCAGCGCTGAAGATATCCGTCATCACCGCGTCGGCGTACGCCTTGTAGGAGGTGAAGCGGCGACGCATGGGATATATCACATCATTCAGCTCGTCGCGGCTCACAAACGGGTAGCTTTTGCCATCCACGTAGAAGTTCAGGAAGGGGTCGATAGAGCCATTGTTGTCAAAGTCAGCGTAGTAGAGCGCGGCCGGCTCCTGGGCGCTGGCCCGCAGCTGGCTGTTCAGCCCTAGGTTGCCGGCAATGAGGTCGGGCTGCCCATCGGCGTTGACATCGGCCACGTGCAGGCTAAACCAAAAGCCGGTTTGGGGCGTGGTGAAATACGTGCTGGTCTGGTCCTTAAAGCCTTGGGGCGTGTTGACCCACACGGTCAGGGGCATCATCTCGCCGCACAGCACGAGGTCCTTGCGGCCGTCTTTGTTCAAGTCAACCCACTGCGCATCCGTGACCATGCCCGCCTGGGCAAAGGGCACGTTGGCGGCCGTAAACTTGCCTTTGCCATCATTCAGCAGCAGGTAGCTGGTAGGGGGCAGCGGGTAGCGGCCCGGTATCACGCGGCCGCCCACGAAAATGTCTATATCGCCGTCGTTGTCGGCGTCTGCCGCCCGCACGCAGCTCTTGCTGCCCGTATTAAGCTGAGGCAAGGCTGTAGCAGACAAGGTAAAATGCCCCTTGCCATCGTTGAGATAGAACTCGTCCTGCAAGTCGTCTTGCCCGGCTTCGTAGAGCGAGTAGCCACCCTTGGCCACGTACAAGTCGGGATAGCCGTCGCCGGTGGCGTCGAAAAACGCCGCGGCTGCCACGGTGCCCGTCGGCAGGCTGGTGGTGCGACCTAGGGGAGCTTCCACGAACTTCGCGCCCGGTTGCTGGAGGTAGAGCTTGCCCACTTCATCCTTGGCGCCGCTCACAAACAAGTCGTCGAGGCCATCCTTGTTCACGTCGGCTTTTACCATCACCGGCGCAGTTTTGGAGTACATGAACAGCATGAGCAACTGACGCTTAAAATCGTTCAAGGCCACTTCTTCGGGCTTGAAATCGAACAGCGGCGCGCTGGGCTTAAACACTTGCTTGGGGGTTGCAGTTGCTGCTTTGGCTACGGGCTTGCTAGCCGGCTTACCCGTGAGTTGAAGCAGCTGGTTGGCCTTTACTCCTGTGAGCAGCTGTGAGGTTTGGTTGGGCCAGATGACACGTACCGAATCGACCTTCTGGTTGGTACCTAGGCCAAAGTTCAGCACTGTAGACACGCACGACAGGTAGCCGCGGTTAGGGTTTACTTCCTGGTATTGCACCTGGCCGGGCGTGTACACAAAGACCTTGGCGCCTACGGCCTGGGTATTCTTGTCGGTGCCTTGCAGCTTTAGCCCTAGGTAGGCGGTGTGGTGCACATCGGTGCTATGGTTGCGGTAGATGCTGGCCGGCTGGTTGATGGTATTCACCACCAAATCCAAATCACCATCATTGTCTAAGTCGGCGTAAATCGCGCCGTTTGACATGTTGGTTTGATTCAGGCCCCACTCTTGCTGCTTGTTCGAAAACGTCAGGTTGTGCTCGTTTTTGAAGATATAATCGGGCACTGACGTCGAGGGCATTGCCGTTACTAAATCCATCAGCAGAAAGGGCTCTTTGGCCATCGCTTTCTTGATTTTGTAATCGCCCCAGTAGCGCAGGAAATCCTTGTTGGTATAGTCGCGCAAGTAGCCGTTGCTGATGTAGATGTCTTTGTAGCCATCGTTATCAAAATCAGCAATGAGCGGGCACCAGCTCCAGTCCGTTTTCGACACGCCCGCCAGCTGCCCAATTTCGCTGAAGGTGCCATCGCCGTTGTTGAGGTGCAGCATGTTGCGCATGTACTGCGGGTACAGTTCCTGCTGGCGCAGCAACTCAAACGTCTCGTAGTTTTCCTGCAGCTGCAGCGATTTTTGGCGGTGGTTATCCGCCGGCAGCATGTCAAGCGTGAAAATGTCGGGCTGGGTATCGTTGTTAAAATCAGCGATATCCACACCCATCGAAAAGTGTGAGTGGTGCCGCAGCATTTGCTTGGAGTGGTCGTTGAACGTGCCGTTCTTATTATTCAGGTATAGATAATCAGGCTCGTTGTAGTCGTTGGTCACGTAGATGTCCTGCCAGCCATCCTTATTGATATCGGCCACGGCGATACCTAGGCCAAACGTCAGGGGGCTTTGCACAATGCCGGCCGTTTTCGAAACGTCGGTGAAGTGCCCGTTGTCGTTCTGAAACAGCTTGTTGCCAGCCAGGGCGTCTACTTCGTTTTTGTGGCTGGCAAACTCCATGTTGTCAATCTTTTTAATGTTGTGATTGAGCAAAAACATGTCGAGGTCGCCGTCATTATCATAGTCGAAGAAGGCTGCCTGCGTGCTGTAGCCAGGGTCATCCAAGCCGTAGCTTTTGGCTTCTTCCTGAAACTTATTGTTTCCTAGGTTGATAAACAGCTGGTTGCGGCGTACGTCCTCCGCCTTTTTGCCGGAGTAGCACACATAAATATCCAACAGGCCATCGCCGTTCACGTCGGCCATCGTGGCGCCGGTTTTCCAGCCGTCTTTGCGCCCACCCAGGCCGGGTGCGGCTTGGTCGGTAATGTCCTTAAACTTGCAGCCGCCTAGGTTGAGGTACAGCCGGTTGGGGCGCATATTGCCCGTGAAGAACAGGTCGGCTAGACCATCGCCGTTGATGTCGCCGACTGCCACCCCGCCGCCGTTGTAGAAGTACTCGTAGGATAGGATATTGAGGGCCTCGTTTTCGCTAACGGCATTACTAAAATTGATACCCGTTTCCTGCGCACTGAGCAAGCTAAATAGCGTCTGCTGCGCCTTGCTGCCTAAGGCCAGACCTAGGAAAGCAAGTGTAAGTGAAAATGAGTAAAAATTTATGGGGCAACGAGTTAGCATAAATAAAAAGGTGCCTGAAAGCGCTCAAAAACTAAAAGACTGGGCCGCAGCAAAGCTTTGCTGGTTAAAAGATACTACAGGACTTTCTCATCACGTAATTAGAGATTTAAAAGGAAGTCATGCTGAGCTTGCCGAAGCCTCTCTCCCGCTTCGTTGGACGGATTGGATGAAGTGGGAGAGAGGCTTCGCAAGCTCAGCATGACAGAAGGCGATTTATTGGCTGTGGACTAAGCCTTTATTTCGCTTGGCTGGTTTTTGCCGAGGCAGTTTTGAGAGCTGCCAATGCCCCATCCGACACATCGCCGAAGAGCGAAACGCCGGCGGCCCCGTTGCGGAGGGCGTTTTCGATGCCTTGCTGTATTTCGGCATCGTTTTTAAAATCAGGCAAAAACAGGCCAGCGTACAGCGGAAATTTGCCGTTCAGGGCCTGCACGCCTTCCTTCACAGCCTGGCCAATCCAGGTCACGTTTTCTTTGTAGAAGCCGTGATAAATCATGGGGCACACGCCGCTGATGTTCCAGTTTACCCAGTCTTGCTTCACGTTGCGGTGAGCGATGTCGGGGGTCGGAAACACGGCGGCCGTGATGGGCTTGCGGTATTGCTTGGCCACGTTGGTGAGCCGGCGCACTACCTCGTTCACGCGCTGGTAGCGGAAGGCCCGCCACGAGGGGCTCGCCTCGGGGTACTGCACGGTATCAATGTCGGTGCCATACTCAGCTTTGTAGGCCGCCTTGCACACCGGGCAGTAGCAGAAATCGTATTCGGGCAGCTCGCTGGTTTGCACGATGCCATACTTCGCCCACAGGTTCACGGGCAAAATCACGTCGCAAAACCGCACGTAGTCGAGGTGAATGCCGTCGATGTAGTCCTTCTTGAGCGCGGCGGCGTAGTCTTGCTCTAGGTACTGCTTCACCTCCTCGCGCGAGGGGCACAGCCAGCGGTAGTAGTCGACGTAGGGCGGGTGCGTGGCACACGACTCGCCTTTGCGGCTCACGGCGTACCACTCGGGGTGGGCGGCCAGCAGCGACTTCTCGCCGCGGTTCATGGTCCAAATCCAGCGGTGGGCTTCGAGCTTCTGGGCCTTGGCGGCGCGGAAGTGCCGCTCGCTATCGGCCTCGAAGAAGATGCCGCGCACGCCGGCTTCGTAGTACTTGCGGTAGCGGGTGGCCAGCTCGGCCTCCGTGTCTTTCTGGTTGGGGTTAGTCCAGACCCAATGCTTCCAGCCGGCCTTGGGGGCGGCGGGTAGGGCGGCTTGGGCGGCGCCGGGTAGCAGCGGGGCACCTAGGCCCAGCACGGCGCTGGTTTGAATGAATTTGCGGCGGCTCGTCATGGCTTCAGGGTTTCAATTAGTCCTTCGTCGTTGATGCGAATGGCAGCGCTGCCGGCTGCCGTGCTAGTGGCGGTAAACTGGTAAGGCGTGGCTGCCAGTTGCAGCTGGTTGGCCTGCTTGCCAACTGTGGCCAGCGGCTTGATTTTTAGCTCGGCTAGGGTAGCAGCGTACTTGCCGGTTTTCTTCCGGAATTCTTGCTGGCGGTAGTACACCAGCCATAGGTACTGCTTGCGCAGCTCGGCCTGCGGCATCTGCCAAGTGGTGTTGGCCTGGCGCGTGAACTGCAAGTAGCCCCAGCGCTCGGGGTAGTGCATATTAATAACCCCCTGCGGCGACCATACCCAATTGTGCTCGGGCAGGTCTTTGCCAGTGGCGTCCTGCAGTTTCACGTTTTTATTGCCTGCCGCCTTCGTGTCCCACTCTACCCTAGAGAAATTGATGCGCCAAAGTGTGCCCTCGGTGGGGGGCTGCCACGGAAAGCCCATGCGCACCGCCTTCAGCGGAATGGCCATCTCTACCGTCCAGCTCTTGTCCTGGTCCTGGGGCTGGTTGAGCGTACCATCGATAGCCACACCCGACCGCAGCCCGGCCGCATCCCAGCTGATGAGCGCATCGCCCTTGTCGCGGTAGGGCTTGGGCAGGTACAGGTCAAAAATCTTGTTGATGGCGTTGACCTCCACCTCAAAGTATTGGTGGGCGTTGTTGTCGGGGTCAATAAAAACTTCGAAGTCGTTGTCCTTATAAATAATGTCGTCGTGGTGCGTCTGGTACGCCCAAATCTGGGGCTCCTGCAAGGTAGCGGCGATGAACAGCGTCGAATCATTCCAAAGCATTTTCACCCGCGTCTGGTAGGTGGGCAGCGGCTTTTTAGCCCCCTCGATGTCCACAAAATCGGTAGTCCAGGCAGCTTTTTGCCAGTCGCTCTCTTGCAGATTGCCGTCCATCGTGAGCGGTTGGCTGGTGTGCTGCACTACGTAGCCCTTGGGCGGGGTAAAGAGCTCCTGGAGCCCGGCGAAGGGAGTCTGCGCCTGCGCGAGAGCAGGCGCCCCTAGGCCAAGAACTAGCGGTAATAGGGCAGGCGAGGGCCGCCGAAAAAAAGGAAGTAGTAGTCTCATTTAGGCCGGTGTGCTACCGAAAAGTGCTATAAAAAAAGAGAGGCTTTACCCCAGGTTTTCCCAGCGTAAAGCCTCTCATAGTACCTAGGTGTACTAGGCTTACTTATCCCACCACACGCGCGAGGTCAGTAGGTCGCCGCCGGTGAGGCTGGCTACACCAGATGCGTAGCCGGCTGGGTTGTTCGATACTTCCGTAACCGGGTAAATCAGGCGGCGCGGAATGGTGCCGCCGGTCACGTTGCCGGGGTAGTTCACGGGCGTCAGCTCGGGGTAGCCCGACCGGCGCCAGTTGTTCCAGCCCTCAATGAAGTTAAAGGTCGTAGATGTTTCCAGCCAGTACTGCTCGTTGATTTGCTTGAGCTGGTTGGTAGCACCTAGGGGGTTAGCCAGCACATAAGCATCAATGGTGCCTTGGCTAATGACTCCGGCCGTGCCGAACTGCGATAGCGACAACATGGCCCCGCGTACGCCGTTGGCGTAGTGCGTAGCAGCGTTGGCGCCCACACTCCAGCCGCGGCTAGCAGCTTCGGCTAGCAGGAGCTCGGTCTCAGCGTAGGTCAGTAAGAAGTTTGGTGCGCTGCGCTGAATATACACAGCTATGCGGGGCCGCGAGTAGTTGCCCAGCGGCGCCACATCGGTGCCGGTGCCGGTGCTACCGGGGTAGTCCGAGCGCTTACGAATGTCATAGGTACCGCCCGTCAGGTCGTAGCCATTGGGCAGGCCACGCTGCAGCCCAGGGGTGTTGTCGCCCACTAGTGCTTGGTTAGCATTGCCAGCCGCACCAGCCGCTGGAATCTCGGCGATGGCCCCGAGGCGGGGGTCGTTGGTAGTGCGCAGGTAGTCAATCAAGGTCTTGCTCCACTTCACTTCCCGGAAGTCGTCGGTGGTGAGCAGGGCGTTGGTGGTCGCATTCTGCGTGTCGCCAAAGGCAATGTCACCGCGCACGAGGGCATTGTCGGTATAGCTGGTCATGGTGCCAGCAGCCGCGGCCTTCTCCGTGTAGGTTTTGGCTAGGGCGGCGTTTGCCTTGGTCATGCGCATGGCTACGCGCACCATCAGCGAGTAACCTAGCTTTTTCCACTGAGCCACATCGCCAGCGTAGAGCAGGTCGCCCGAAGCTTTGGCGCCCGCCGCGTCGAGGCTGGTAATGGCCGCGTCGAGTTGCGTGAGCATGGCCGGATAAATATCCTGCTGCTTGTCGTACTGGGGCGTAGTGATACCCTGCGAGGCCATCACTGCCTGCGAGAACGGAATGTCGCCGTAGGCATCAGTGATGCGCTGGAATATCATGATTTTCATGATATTGCTGATGGCAATCACGTTGGTGTAGCGCGAGGCACCCTGGGCATTCGCTACATCAATAGCCTGCTGCAAACGGCTCAGCGCCGTGTAGCCTTGGTTGAAGAGCAGGGACTGGTAGCCCGTGAAACCACCCGAGTTGGTATACTTGTCGCCGTTGCCGTAGTAGTTGAATGTGCTGGCCAGCGCCTGGATGGCTGGGGCCGGGTATAGCAGCTCGCCATACCCCGTGTTGGCAAACGTCAGCTGGCCATCGGTGAGCAGGTAGTTCGGGTTGAGGTTGGCGGCCGAAGCAGCGTTAGGGTTGGTGTTTACATCGTCCAGATACTTCTCCGAGCAGGAAGTGCTGAACAAGGCGGCGGCCGTCAAAGCCGCGTAAATAACTGTCTTTCTCATCGCGCTAGCTTATTTGAATTTAACATTGAGGGTAACACCATACGTGCGGGCGAAAGGCAGCGAACCGCCCTCTACCCCAGCATAGGCAACCAGGGGCGAGATGGTGTTTTCCGGGTCGATGTTGTCGGTGCGCTTCATGATGGTGAACAGGTTGCGGCCTACCAGCGACAGGGTAATGGCCTGGAACGGGGTGCGGGCCAACAACGCTTGGTTGAAGGTATAGCCGAACGTGAGCTGACGGAATTTGATGAAGCTACCGTCGAGTACCGACAGGGCCGACACGTTGGTAGCCAGTTTGGGGTAGTACTCATAGGCAGGCACCACGATGTCGTTGCGCTGGCCGTTCTCCTTCACCCCGTCGGCAACTACGCCGTTTTCGCGGCCTACTAGGGTAGCCTGGTTGAGGCCACGGTTGTAAGAGTAGTACTCAGTAGCCGACAAAATCTTGTTGTTGAATTTGTAGTCAATCAATGCCGACAAGCTGAAGTTCCCGAAGTTGAAATCGTTGTTCCAGCCGCCATACAGGTTGGCAATGCCCGAGCCCATGGGCTTCAGGTCGCCGCGCAGCGGCACGCCATCGCTGCCCACAATCACGTTGCCGCTAGCATCGCGCTTATAGTCGTAGGCCCGCACCTGCGAAATGGCAAGGCCCTTCACGATGCCGATGTTGCCGTTCATGGGGCGGTAGGTACCAGTTTGCAGCGGATTGTTGGCGCCGCCGTCGATGTCCAGTACCTCGTTGTGCAGCTTCGTAAAGTTGAAAGTCGACGACCAGGTGAAGGCACCACGCTTGATGGGCACTACGTTCAGGGCCAATTCTACACCGCGGTTCAGGGTCGAGCCTAGGTTCACAGTAGTGCCCTCGTAGCCCGTCGATACCGACAAGGCCGCGTTTACAATTTCGCCGGTGGTCTTGCGGTTGAAGTACGCCACGTCCAAGCCAATGCGGTTGTTGAGGAACTTCAACTCGGTGCCAATTTCAAACTCACGCAGGTTGTAGGGGCGCAGGTTGGCGTTGGGCAGCGTCGAGCTGTACGAAGCACGCGGTACACCATTGATGGGGTTGCCGATGTTGTAATACAGGTCGGTCAGGTAAGGGTTAGCGGCCTCGCCGCTGGTCTTGGCGTAGGAAGCACGCAGCTTGCCATAGCTCAGAACTGGAGAGTCTAGCAGGTCCGAGAAGATGAAGCTACCCGCTACCGACGGCGTAAAGATGCTGCGGTTGCCATTGGGCAGCGACGAGAAACGGTCGTAGCGGCCGGTGGTGCTCAGCGTCAAGAACTTGTAGGTGAAGTCGGCGGTGTAGTAAAGCGAAGGCGTTACGAGCTCCGTCGACTGGTACTCTAGGTTGCGGGTGCGCAGGTTGGTGGGCGTGTACAGGTAGGGTACGATGAAGTTCCCGCCGTACAAGCGGCTGCTCTCAAACTTGTTGCGACGGTAGTTGGCACCTACGCTAGCGCTGATGGAGAAGTCTTGGTTCAGGCTCTTGCTGAACGACAAGAGGGCGTCCGAGTTCATTTCCAGGCGGCTGCCCAGGGTCAGGTTGTCGAGGGCACCCTCGCCGGCGTTCGAGTACAGCGTGCCGTAGGGTGTCACGCCAAAGCGACGGTCGCTGGAGTAGTCATAGCCAATGCGGCCCAGCAGCGAGAGGTAGTCGGTGAACTGGTAGCGTGCCGATAGCGAGCTGATAAGGCGCTTGCGTGATACGTCGTTCACGAACTGGTTAACCACAAACCAAGGGTTGGTAGCGTAGCTATCCGAGTTCCAAGCCGTTTCGAGGCCGTTGTTGTTAGGGTCGTAGCCAGGCGACAGGGTTGCCTGGTCGATGTTAGGCGCCAGGAAAAGGATGTTGTTGGCGTTCAGGGGCGAGTCGCTTAGCTGCGCGCGGTTTTTGTCCTGCTGGTCGATGTAGCTGGCCGTCAGGTTGAAGCTCAGCTTGGTAGTCAGGTCGTAGTTTGTGTTGAAGTTAATCGTGCGACGCGTCAGGCCGCTGTTGCGCAGGATAGACTTGCTGTCTAGGTTCGACAGCGACAGGCGGTAGGTGCCTTTCTCGCCGCCACCCGAAACAGCTACCGTATTGGTCCACGAAGGCGCGGTGCGATAGAAGTTGTTGATATTGCCTTTTACCTTGGAGTAAGCGTGCTGCTGGCCATCGATACCGATGGTGGGCGCGCCATCTAGGCGTGCGCCCCAGGCCGTGTTGCCTGATACGATGGCCGAAGCCTTGTCGGTGGGGCGCAGGTTCTGGCTGCCTTGGCCGTACTGGTCTTGGAAATTGGTGTTGTCAACAGCACGGTCAACCTGGAAGTTGGTGTTGTACTCAATCGTGGTTTTGGTGCGCGAGCCGCTCTTGGTCGTGATTTGAATCACACCGTTGGCTGCCCGGGCGCCGTACAGGGCCGAAGCCGTCGAGCCCTTTAGCACCGTCACGGTTTCGATATCATCGGGGTTGATGTTGCTGATACCGTCGCCTAGGTCAGCGCCGCCCCACTCGCCAGCACTACCCCGCACGGTGTTGTCCATTGGTACCCCGTTGATAACAATCAGCGGCGACGACGTGCCCGAGAAAGACGTTACGCCTCGGATGTTGAGGCGCGCCGATGAGCCGGGGCCACCGCTGGCGCCTGCCACGTTGAGGCCCGCCACGCGGCCTTGCAGCGAGTTCGCCACGTTGGTTTCGCGCGCTACGTTGAGCAGGCCGCCGTCTACTTTCGTAACGGCGTAGCCAATCTTGCGTTCGTCTTTTTTGATACCTAGGGCCGTTACCACGACCTCGCCCAGCTCCTTGTTATCAACGGCCATAATTACGTTGATGGAGGAGCGGCCTTTCACTTGTACGGTTTGGCTCACGTAGCCCACGTAGGAAAATACCAGCGTGCCTTCGCTGGGTACGTTCACGGCATAGTTGCCATCCACGTCCGACGTGGTGCCCTGGGTGGTACCGCTTACCAAGATGCTTACCCCAATCAGGGGCTCGTTGGTAGCACTGGTTATCTTACCAGAAACCTTGCTGGCTTGGGCATAGGCATAGCCTTGACAAAGCAGCAAGAGTAGGACAAGTAACTGTATGGTTCTTCTCATGGCAAGTTGAGTAAGGTGAGAGAAATGTGGGGTGAAGTAAACTGGTGGAATAAGCGTCGACCGGCAGCAGGCCAGTAAGGAGCAACGGATAGCAGTTCGCTAAAGCAGCAGCTTGGCACGAAGCTGATACTAAGCCTTATTGAGGCTAAACGCAAACTGAATGCAAACCAAAAAGTAGGAAAAGGCACTGTAAGAAGCACTGCTTTTAAAGCAAATTATTAGGTGCTTCGCATCACGGCAAGCAGGCTAGGTACGCTTCTCATGAATATAAATTTAACTAGGAGGGTAAACCCGGGCCAAAGCAAATGGCACCACTCAAGTACTTCGTAAAACTAGAACGGCTCTAAGTAGGTGACAGACTGAATGCTTTAATGTAATGCTCTTTAAGTCAACTTCTAATATCAATTAAAAAGTTGATAAAAAATTAACTCAAAAGTAATCACGCTTCTGTTATAAAACAAGTTAATTATTTTATAATCAGGTTGAGTATTAAGTTCAAGTAGCTGGCTTATAACTGCTAGTAGCAAGGCGGTGCCGTGTTTAGACGGCGGGTTCTCGTCCCGCCTTAATCAAGAGAGAACTGTACAATAATTGGTACTAATTTAACCCGCTCTCAACTAAGGTTGAGCTAGGCAGAAGCCTTTAGGTAGCTCAACCTTAGTTCATCACCGACCTAGGGCGGTCTTTGGGAGCCACGCCCCAGGTAGGACTAGGCTTGGGGCCCATCTCCAGCACGAGCTTGCCGCCCTGCTGTATGTCCTGGTACCGGATGTAGGACTTGGTGTAGGGCTTACCGTTTAAGCTGACACGCTGGATGTACTTGTTGGCGGCGCTGTTATTTTTTGCTTCGATAGCAAACGTTTTGCCGCCGCCCAGCGCAATAGTGGCTTGGTTAATCGAGGGGCTGCCGAAGATGAAGTTGCCGTTGGCCGGGTTGAGCTGGTAGAACCCTAGGGTCGAGAGCACGTGCCAAGCCGACATCTGCCCCACGTCCTCGTTGCCGATGATGCCGTCGGGCTTGGTGGTGTAGAAGTTATCGGTGATGAAGCGGACCTTTTCAGCAGTCTTCCAGGGCTGACCCACGTAGCTGTAGAGGTAGGTGATGTGGTGGCCGGGCTCATTGCCGTGGGCGTACATACCGATGAGGCCCGAGATGTCGGGCGAGGCTTCCTTGCCCATGTCACCCTTCACGATGAACAGCGAGTCGAGCTTCTGGCTAAAGCGCTTTTCGCCCCCTAGGAGGCCGATGAGGCCTTCTACATCCTGCGGCACCAGCCAGGTGTACTGCCAGGCATTGCCCTCAGTAAAGTCGCTCTTCATGTGCACCGATGAGAACGGGCTGAACGGCGTGCGCCACTCAGTTTGCGACACGCGGCCGCGCATGAAGCCCACGCGCTTGTCGAAGTAGTTCTGGTAGTTCTGGCCGCGCTTGCTAAAGTAGGCGTAGTCGTCAGTCTTGCCCATCTTCTTGGCCATCTGGGCAATGCACCAGTCGTCGATAGCATATTCCAGACCCTTCGACACATTTTCGACCTCGCTGTCGGCCGGAATGAACCCTAGGGCCTTTACCGACTTCAGGCCAAACTCGTCGTGCATGGCAGTGGCTTTCACAGCCTCATAAGCCAATTTGGCATCGAAGCCTTTGTAGCCCTTGAGGTAGGCATCGACCACTACCGGCACGGCGCTGTAGCCCACCATGCAGTTGGTTTCGTTGGCCATGAGGTGCCACACTGGCAGCTTGCCCTGCTGCTGGTAGATGGCCAGCATGGTGCTCACCATGTCGTTGACGCGCTTGGGTTGCAGCAGCGTAAAGAGCGGGTGCGCCGCCCGGTAGGTATCCCAGAGCGAGAAGGTGGTGTAGTTGGTGAAGCCGGGGTTGGTGTGCACCTTCTTGTCGGTGCCCCAGTAGTCACCGTTGTGGTCGTTGAACACCGACGGGGCTACCATCGTGTGGTACAGCGCCGTGTAGAAAGTCTTTAGGCGGGCCGGGTCGGCCTGAATGCGCACTTTTTGTAGCTCCTGGTTCCAGGCCGCATCGGCGGCAGTTGCTACTTTGTTGAAGTTCCAGCCCGGAACTTCGGCCCGGATATTAGCTATGGCATTCGTGGTGCTAACGGGTGAGATGCCCACTTTTAGCTTCACTACCTCTCCCTCCTTCGTGGTGAAGGTGACAACGCCCTTCAAGCGGTTGCCGGTAGCGGCGGGCGTGGTATTGCCCACTGTGTCAACTACCTGCAAGCTGGTAAACTCACGGATGGGCTTCGACAAGACCGCCGCGAAGTATAGGCGCTGGTCCACAGCCCAGCCCTTGGAGAAGCGGTAGCCTACCAAGGTGCTGTCGTTGAGCTTTTCGATGTGGGTATCGGTGGCTAGGTCCCAGCCGATGCCCTGCTGCAAGTCAATGACAAGGTGCGCCGCGTCAGACTTGGGAAAGGTGTACTGATGAAAGCCCACCCGCTCGGTGGCCGTCAGTTCGGCCTTGATGTTGTAGCGCTTTAGGCGCACGCTGTAGTAGCCGGGCCGCACGCGCTCTTCCTTATGCGAAAACAGTGAAATAAAGCCTTTCTGTGGTTTCTTGGGCGTGCCTTTCACCACCCGCACCTCGCCGGTGGTAGGCATTACGGCCACGTCGCCTAGGTCGCCGATGCCGGTGCCGCTGAGGTGGGTGTGCGAAAAGCCCACGATGGTGGAGTCGGAATAGTGGTAGCCCGAGCACCAGTCCCAGCCCTCTGAGCGGTTGACTGGCCCGAGCTGCACGCCTCCAAATGGCACGTTGGCCCCCAGGAACACGTGGCCGTGAAACCCAGTGCCGATATAAGGGTCGACGTACTGGGTGAGGCTGGCCGCTGGGGCCGGGCGCGGGGCCTTGCGTGGCGGGGTGCCAGCCGAGGCGGCAAGGGCCGCGAGGCCGCAGGCCAGCGTGGCTACCGGAAAACGAAACTGGGCGGGGCAGAACTTCATAAAACGCACGAAATCAACTGAGGCGGAGAGTGAGAGCAGGGGCCTGGCCGGGAGGCCTAGGGGGATAATCGAGTAGAAAGAGGTTAGTGCCTGAGCCAGCTGGTGGGCACGGGCTGCGGCGGGCTTCCGTTCAGGCTGTATTTCAATAGCAGCGAGTAGCCGCCGCCGCCCTCCACAAAGTCGAGCGCGAACGGCTGTAACCCTTGCGCCAGGGCCACTTGGCCGCTTTTCTCGATGGCCGAGTGCAGGCCACCATTATCTACTACCATTCGGTCGGCGATGCGCAGGATGCCGCCATCGTCGCAGGTCAGGTAGAAGGTGTAGATGCCCGTGGTCGGCACATCGAGGTAACCCCGAAACTGCACGCCGAACTTGTCAGTTTCAGCTTGCTTGGGCACGGCTATGGCCTCTACCACGGCACTGCCCTTAGCTGTGGCCTGCTGCATAGCGGCCGACTTCGGAAAGTAGCCGTCGAAGTAGGTAGCCGTCAGGCCGGCGGTGGTCGTTGGGGTGCGCGCTGGCTCGGCGTAGCTCTGCTGCTGGTAGCGGATGGTGTAGGTGTCGCCCTTCAGGCCCTCGGGCGTGTAGGCAGCCAGCTTGATGGTCGTGGGCTGGCTAATGGGTAGGGGCTTGGCGAGCACTGGCGAGGTGGCCGTGGGCGCGCTGCCAGTGGTGGTGTAGCGCAGCGTCAGGTTGTCGAGCGGCTTCTGCACGGCCAGGGTGGTGCTGGTAGTGAATACGCTTTCCTCGACAAAGCCCTCTAGGTCGGGCACGCGGTAGTGCACTCCTAGCTGCCCTAGGCGGGGGTAGTGCGCCTTCAGCCGCCGCTGGTAGGCGGCGAAGTCGGGCTTATTGGTCCACACCACTTCGGCCAGGGCCGTCATGCGGGGCAGCACCATGTAGTCGGCGCGGTTCTCGGTGGGCACTTGCTCGGTCCAAAGGTTGGCTTGGGCACCTAGGATGGCTTTGGCCTCCGTGCCCGTCAGCGCCGGCGGCGTGGGTTGGAGCTGATACACCTGGGCGAGCGAGTTCTTATCGGGCAGGTAGTCGAAGTACAGCGGGTTGTTGGGGGTCATCACGACCTGGTTGCCGTTGCGAGCGGCGCGCAGGGGCGCGTTGGGCACCCAGGTGCGCCAGTACATCACGGTGGCGGAGGCATCTACGCCGCCGTCAAGCACCTCGTCCCAGCCTATCATCTTTTTGCCCTTGCTCTGCAAAAACCGCTCAATGCGGCGCACAAAGTAGCTCTGCAGCCCATTCACGTCCTTGATACCTTCGCGCTGCATCAGCTCAGTGCAGGCGCTGGCCTGGGCCCAGGTGGTTTTCTCCACTTCGTCGGCCCCGATGTGCACGTAGCGGCTCGGGAAGAGGGCGGCTACCTCGCTCAGCACGTTTTGGGCAAACTCGTAGGTGCCCTCGTTGCAAGGGCATAGTGGCACCGAAAACTCCTTGCCCCAGGTGGCGGTGCCCGTACAGCTTAGGGCGGGGTAGGCGCGCAGGGCGGCCATCATGTGGCCGGGCATGTCGATTTCAGGGATGATTTCGATGTGCCGGGCCGCCGCGAAGGCAATAATGTCCTTGAGCTGCTGCTGGGTGTAAAAGCCGCCGTACTCGGTGCGGCCGTTGCGCTGGCGCAGGTGCTTGGGGTCGAGGGCAAAGTCAGGATTGTCCTTCGACTTCTTGATGCAGGCCGAATCCTGATTGTTGAGCGTGCGCCAGGCCCCTAGGGTGGTCAGCTCGGGGTATTTTTTGATTTCGATGCGCCAGCCCTGGTCGTCGGTCAGGTGCAGGTGCAGCTTGTTGAACTTGTAGAGCGCCAGCAGGTCGAGGTACTTCTTGAGGTACTCGACCGAGAAGAAGTGGCGCGATACGTCGAGGTGCATGCCGCGCCAGCTGTAGGCCGGCTGGTCCTGAATCTGCACGGCGGGCAAGCGCAGCGTGGCAATTTTGCCCGGCCTCTCGATGGTGGCCGGCAGTAGTTGCCGTACCGTTTGCACCGCCCGGAACATGCCGGCCGGCTCCTTGGCCGCCAGTGTCACGCGCTGAGGCGTGATGGTGAGGCGGTAGCCCTCGGGCGCCGTAATGGCCGGGTCGTACACCAGCGCGATGCTGTTGGCCGTGGCTAGCTTAGCGGTCGGCAGCGGCCGACCTAGGCCGTTGGCCAGTAGGTGCTGAAGCTGCTGCGCCTCCTGCGCAAACTTGCCCGCTGCCGGCAGCGCCAGGTGGGTAGCCCCCGTGATGGCGAAGCTGCCGCTAGCCGGCACCAGCGAAGTCGGGTACGGAATCAGGGAGTAAGCCCTGCCCGCCGACTGCGCGTCCGCCACCCGCCCCACCAGCAGGCATCCGACTAAGCAAAGGAGTGGTTTGATTGACACGGCGGCGGGGGCTAGGGGAGGGGTTACTTGCTGGCTACGGGCACGAGCTGCTTGGTCACGTTCCAGCCTTCTACCGATACCACAGGGGCCGGCACGCTGGGCGAGGGCGTGTAGTCGAGCGTCACGGTCTGGCTCTGGCCGGGCAGCACCGACACGTAGTTGTCGCTGTAGAACACCGGCAGGATGCGCTTCTGAGTGGTCGGATTCACCAGGGCCACCCGGTTGAAGAAGGCTACCGGCGCGCCTGCGGGGTTGCTGAGCGTGACTTCCAGCTTGCCGGCGGCTACCTGCCGGGTGCTGACCCTAGGGCTGGCTTTGGCCATACCTTTCAGACCCGAGTATTCGCCCTTGGCATCGGGCAGCCAGTAGAAGTTATTGCTAATGACCTTCTTGTTGAAATCTTGCAGCTGTAGCGACAGGAACATGCCCTGCTGCTGACCCAGCTTCCGCACCAACCCGTTGATGGGCAGGTAGCGCTTGGAGGACGAGGGGTTGATTTCGACGATTACCTGTGTCACGGGCGTTTTCTTGCCGGCCATGTCGTATGCGTCCACTACCAGCATCATGTCGCGCTTCACCTCGAAGCTGTTGTTGACGAGCGTCACCATGCTGTCCACGGGGTTGTACATCACGTGCAGCGGTTCGCTGCCGGTACGCAAGCCGTAGAGGCAGGCGTTGGGGTCGAGGTAGTAGTCGTACATCTGGCCGCGCAGGGCAGTCCAGGGGTTCTGCGTTTTCCAGATAATGCTACCCGTGTACCAGTCCCACATGTGTGAGCTGAAGCCTTCCATGAGGGCGCGGTATTGGTCGTAGTTCACGAGCTGGGCTTTCAGGCCGAAGTCGCGGATGTCCTTGGGGGCGCCGTAGGGCAGCAGGTACTGCTCGTAGCCGATGTAGGTGTGGTAGGTCCACACCGAGTCTACCTGCTCGGTGGGGGTATCACCTTTGCTGCTGGCGGTGCGCGGCCCTAGGTAGCGCGGCGGTACCATATTGGCGGGCAGCAGAAAGCGCTCCAGCGACTCCACGTCGCCGACGCCCACCGAGCCCACTTCCGAGTTGAAAGGGAAGGTGCGGTGCCCCCAGAAGGTGCTAATCGGCTGAATACCATATGGGCCATCGCCGTTGCCACCTAGGTTGTTATACGACATGCTGTCGGAGTTGGAGAACGGGATGAACCAACGCGTGCCGTCGAGGCGGGGCAGCAGCGTGTCTTGCATGGCCGCTAGGATGTCCTTAGGAGGCGTAATCTCGTTGCCGCCGCACCAGATGGCCAGCGAAGGGTAGTTGCGCACCATTTTCACCTGGTCGGCCACCGAGTTCACGAATAGCCGGTGGTCATTGGGGTACTTGCGGCGGGTGTACTGGTCCTCCAGCTTCATGGGGTCTACCCAGCGGCCGTTGGCATCGCCGCTCATCCAGAAGTCCTGCATCACGAGCATGCCGTACTTGTCGCAGGCCTCGTAAAACTCGGGCCGCTCGACCAGCGCGCCGCCCCACACCCGAATGAGGTTCAAATTCATGTCGCGGTGAAACCGGATTTCGGCATCGTAGCGCGCCTTCGTGAAGCGCAGCATGGCATCCGAAATAATCCAGTTGCCGCCCTTGATAAACAGCTTCTGGCCATTCACCAGCACCTGCATGCTCTCGGTTTTGCTGTTCCACTGGTGCTGGATTTCGCGCACGCCCACTTGCATTGTTTCCTCATCCGACACGGTCTTGCCGCCCGTCAGGAATTGCACCTTGGAGGGGTAGAGGTTTTGCGGGCCGTAGCCGTTGGGCCACCACAGCTTGGGGTTTTGAAGCTTGAGGGCGGGCAGGCTCACCTGCTTGGTGCTACGGGCGGGCACCGTCACGGCCTGCTTCACCAGCTGGCCCCCTAGGGTGTACTGCACCACGCCCGCCACTGGCTTGGCGGTGGGGTTTTCCAGCTCGGTCGTTACTAGAATGGTAGCCGGGGCCTGCGGGCCTTTGGGCTGGCGCACGCCGGGCACGCGGGTTATCACGTGCGGATTCTTGACGTTGATGGCCCGCGTTTTCTCAATCGTTACCTTATCCCAGATGCCCGTGTTGCGGTCGCGGATGGGCCGAATCCAGTCCCAGCCGGCCGTGTACTGCGTGCTCACGTTGCGGGCAATGGTGCCGTCGCCACCCTGGCCGCCGTTGGGGTTGCCCACCGGGTCGGGCGGGTACACCACCACGGCCAGGCGGTTGCGGCCATTCTTGGCCAGGTAGGGCGTGATGTTGTAGGCCTGCCGCAAGAACATGCCGTGGTGCGTCTTCTTGTTGAGCTTCTGCCCGTTCAGGTACACCTCGCAGCTGTAGTTCACGCCGCGTAGGTGCAGCCACACTTGGCCGTCGCCCGTGGCCGCCGCCTCCTGAAAGTCCTTGACAAACCAGTAGGTATAGTAGTCACGCCCGGTCTTGTAGATATCCGGGATGCGCTCGTTGTTCATCCCGAAGAACGGGTCGGGCACCTGCTTGTTGGTCAGCTGGGTAGTGAGCACCGTGCCCGGCACTACAGCCGGCTGCCACCCCCCTAGGGCGTAGCTGGGCTGCGAAAGCTGGGCGCCCGCAACCGTGACTTTACTGATGGGCTGGGCCACCCAGCCGGAGTTCAGCTCGTAGCGTTGCTGAGCCGCCAGCGGCGAAAGGCTGGTCAGCGCAAGAAGGAAAAGCAGGTAGCGGAATCTTGTCATTCGGAATGAAATTCTAGGCCTAGACGCCTAGGATTTTAAAGTGTCAGGCTCAGCTGGCGGCTGTTTGTAGAGGCACATTCTTTCTTTGCAAAGCCTTGCAACGAAGCAGTGGAGCTACTTCGGCAAGCGGACGCCAACTGAGCCTGATGCGACAATCAGGATTAATTTATTAAAAAGTAACTCCTAGGCGCTCCGGATTTTGTACCCAGCCGTGCCGTAAAATAGGATAAACAAATAGCACGGAATAACCAGCCAATAAGCATGTTGCGCCGTGAAGCGGTCGGCCAGTAATCCGTAAAGCGGCGGCAGCACCGCACCCCCAGCAATAGCCATGATGAGCAGCGACGAACCCAGCTTGGTAAAGCGCCCGAGCCCTTCGATGGCCAGTGGCCAAATGGCTGGGAAGATGAGCGAATTGGCCAGCCCCAGCAGGAAGATGAAGAATACTGAGGTGATACCGCTAGTGAAAAGAGCACCTAGGGCAAAAAGTATCCCGGCTACCGCAGAAATCTGCAAGGCTTTTTTCTGTGATAGATACCTCGGAATAGTTATGATGCCGATGATATAACCTAGAATCATGGCAAACAAAGTGCAGCTGGCGAAGAACTTAGACACGTCGAGCGCAATGCCCTGCGACGTGCCGTAGCTGATGATAGTGTCGCCGGCAATTACCTCCACGCCCACGTAGAAGAACATGGCCAGCGCCCCTAGTATCAGGTGCGGAAAGTGGAAGATGCTCGACTTGTTGGTGTTGGCGGCGGCTACGGCTTCGTCCTCCTGGTCGGTGTCTATTTCGGGCAGCGACGAAAAGTAGATGAGCACGGCCAGCAGCACCAGCACGCCTAGCATGAGCAGGTAGGGCGTAACCACGCGGGCGGCTAGGGCGTTGAGCTCGGTGGCTTTAGTGGCGGCGTCCATACTACCTAGGCGCTTTACTAGGGCGTCGGCATCCTTAAGGGCTACGGCGCCCAGGGCCACCGGAGCCAGCGCTCCGGCCACCTTATTGCAGATGCCCATGATGCTGATGCGCTTGGCGGCGCTTTCGCGGGGACCTAGGATGGTGATGTAGGGGTTAGCGGCCGTTTGCAGCACGGCTAGGCCAGTGCCTTGCACAAACAAGCCCAGCAAAAACAGCCCGTAAGTGCGCGTGAGGGCGGCCGGCACAAATAGCAGCGCCCCGACACCCATCACCAGCAGGCCTGCCGACATACCCTTCTTAAACCCGGTAGCTTTCAGCACCCAGGCCGATGGCACGGCCATCACCAGGTAGGAGATATAGAAGGCAAACGTGACTAGGTAAGCCTCGAAGTTGGTCAGCTCGCAGGCGATGCGCAGGTACGGAATCAGCACCGAGTTGAGCCAGGTGACGAACCCGAAGATAAAAAATAGCGCCCCGATGATGACAATCGAGCGGTTTTGCTGGCTGCTGGCCGGGGGCGGCTGCGTGTTGATGCTGGTTGGAGGAGCTACTTTCGGCATACTACGGGGGGAATAGAGCTGGGAATAAGCATGAGGAACTGCGCGGCACTACTTACTGCACCACTAACTCATCGGCAAACAGCCACGTGTCGGGCGCCTGTGAGCTAGTAGCTGCCGGCTGCGCATTTTTGGCCGTAACTCGAACGAAGCGGGCTTTCGTTTTTTTCCACTCGGCCTTCACCTCGCTGATGCCCGTGCCAGGCTGGGCCGCTGCTACGGGCGCCGAATAAACCGTTTTGTAGGTGCGGCCATCGGTCGATACAGCTACTTCCAACGTCGTCGGCAAGAGGATTTTGTCTTCGGGCTTTTGCAAAAAGGTGCTGCGCACAGAACTGATGTCGGTGGCTTTTTTTAAGTCGAGTGTCGCCGCTAAGTTATCGCCCAAGAACCCGAGCCAGTGCCCATCGGTGTGGCTGCGCGAGCCTTTCAGGCCATCGACCAGCGTAAGCGCGCCCGTGCCCCGATAGTTTTTGTGTGGCTCGCGGGCCAGCTTGGTAGGGGTGGCAAATGCTTTGTGCGCGAGCACGTCGGTGGTCGTCATCTTGCCCGCTGGCTGCCCGTTCTCAAACGAAGCCGCCTTTACCACAGCCGAGCTGGTGAGGGCAAACGGTCCCGTGTAGGCGGTGGAGGAAGGCGTGGGCGCCGTGCCGTCGAGCGTGTATGTTATCTGCGGGCCAGTGGCGTCGAGGAGCAGGCTCACCCTATCGCCGCTCTTGGTGGTGTCGGGTACGAACTGCTGGCGCACGTTGAAGGCGCTCTTGGCGTAGTTAGCACCTAGGGCGGCAAAACGCTGATATTGCGGCTGCATGCGCACCTTAAAGCTTTCCCAGTTTTTTAAGCGGGCGGGCGTCCAGAGCACTTCGGCCAGGGCCGACATGCGGGGCAGCACCATGTACTCGACTTGCTGCGTGGTAGGGATGTACTCAGTCCATAGGTTAGCTTGGGCACCTAGGATGTACTGGCGCTCATCGGCGGTCAGCTCGGGGGGCGTGGGCTCGAAGGAATAGACTTTTTCCAAGGGCAGGTAGCCGCCAATGTTGAGTGGCTCCAGGCTAGCGGCGCCCTGCGCGTGGTCGAAATACACAAACTCGCCGGGCGTCATGACCACCTGGTGCTTTTGCTTGGCGGCGGCTGTGCCGCCCTCCATGCCGCGCCACGACATTACGGCGGCATTGGGGGCCAGGCCACCTTCCAGGATTTCATCCCAGCCCATGATGGTTTTGCCCTTGCTGTTCACGAACTTCTCCATGCGCTGCACAAAGTAGCTCTGTAGCTCGTGCTCGTCCTTGAGGTGCTCAGCCTTGATGCGGGCCTGGCACTTGGGGCACACTTTCCAGCGCGTCTTAGGTGCCTCGTCGCCACCGATGTGCACGACCTTGCTCGGAAACAGCGGCATCACCTCCGTCAGCACATCTTGCAAAAAGGCGAACGTCTGCTCATTGCCGGCGCAAAAAATGTCGTCGTATACGCCCCAGGTCTGCCCCACCTTGAAGGGGCCGCCGGTGCACGACAACTCCGGGTAGGCCGTAAGCGCTGCCAGGACGTGGCCAGGCATCTCGATTTCGGGCACCACCGTGATGTAGCGGTCCTGCGCGTACTTCACTACTTCTTTTACTTGCTCTTGGGTGTAGAAGCCGCCGTAGCGCACGTTGTCGTACTCGGGCACTTTGGCGCCGTAGTGGCCGATGAGCGTACCCTCGCGGAAGCCACCCAGCGTGGTCAGCTTGGGGTATTTCTTGATTTCGATGCGCCAGCCCTGGTCATCGGTAAGATGCCAGTGGAAGGTATTCATCTTGTGTAGCGCCAGGTAGTCGATGTACTGCTTCACGAACTCGACCGGGAAGAAGTGCCGGCTTACGTCGAGGTGCATGCCACGCCAGTTATAGCGCGGTTTATCGGCCACTTCCACGGCTGGCAGACTGGCGCCCGCCGTGCGCTTTGCGGGCAGCAATTGCCGGATAGTCTGTGTACCTAGAAACAGGCCCTGCGGTTGGTTGGCAGCCAGTAGTACCTGCGCCGGCTGCACGCTGAGCGTATAGCCCTCGGGCCCTAGGGTATCAGCAGGGGCTGAAAGCTTTAAATAGATGGTGCCGGTGCGCTGCTTGCCCGGCGCGGCCTGCACCACGGGCGGCTGCACGCCAGTAGCGCGACCTATTTCCTGGCTCAGGCTCTGCCCAATGCGGCGCAGTTCGTCGTTTTTGGGGCCAACGTAGATTTTGGTAGCCGCCGTAATAGCAAAGCTGCCGGTACCAGGCGCGAGCCGCACGGGCTGCGGAATAACCGCAATAGTGGCTTGGCCGGCGGCCGCTTGCTGACCAAAAGCTGGAACTGTGCTACCTAGGAAGCTGCTACTCATGCTCAGCGCCGCTAGTGCTAGTAATGTCTTGTTTTTCATAGAGACAGCACGTTATGCGGGTGTATAATAGCGTCCTGCTTCATGTGGCAGAGCGCGGCCGCGCCCAGCACCGCCGCATTGCCAATAAGCGAAGGCGCGACCACTAGCCGGTCGGTTACCTGGCGAAATGGAAACGCGCCCAGGCTTTCATATAAGCTGTCGCGGAAAAACTCGTACCCCTGGCTCACCGAGCCACCTAGGAAAATAGCCTCGGGTGAAATCGCGTACAAAATGATGTATAGCGCCTGCCCTAGGTGCCGACCATATTCGGCGTAAATGGCAAGCGCCTCCGCGTCGCCTTGCTCAGCGAGGGCATGCCATTCGGCACCGGTCTGGCCCGTGCGCTGGCTAAAAAACTTGCCGCTGCAATAGTCCTCAACGGTTTTATCGAGGTACGGAATCATCCCAAATTCGCCGGCGCTCGAAAGTGTACCCGAGTACAATTGGTGGTTGATGATAATGCCGGCCCCCAGCCCAGTGCCAAGCGCTAGGCCCACTAGGTTGGCGTAGGGTCGGCCCTGACCGTACATTTTTTCGCCAATAGCAAACGCGTTGGCATCATTGGTGAGGTACACCGGCTTGTCGAAGTAGCTGGTTAAGTGCTGCTTCAGATGTACTTCGCGCCAAGACGGAATATTCTGTACGTTGTGCACGATGCCCTCTTCCTCATCAACCAGCCCTGGTACGCCGATACCGATGCCCGCCACGTCGGCCGTGACTAGCGGGGCCAGGTTGTGCGTCAGCTCGGCTAGAATCTGCTCCTTGGAAGCGCTGGCCGAGGTTTCAAAACGAACCTCCTGGATAAGCTCGCCATCTTGCACGACGCCCACCTGAATTTTCGTTCCGCCAATATCGACGCCTAGGTACTTGCTGCTGGTCATGTAGTTAGTGTATGCTGAGGGAATTATCCTACCCCATGGGCTGGGGGTGGGGTAGGGCACTAGGGTAACTTAAAACTTATAGCGCACGAAGGCTTCCATGGCCTCGTAGTTGGCCATGCCCAGGCGGTCGTATTGCAGGGCAGTTTCGCGGTTGCGATGCTCGGCGCGCACCCAAAATTCGCGAGCGTCGTCGCCGGGGAACACGGGCGTGTCCTTCTGGCTCTGGTGCTTGAAGATGGCGTTGCGCTTGCGCAGCACCTCCTGCGGCGATAGCGGCACGGCCATCTCAATCTCGTAGGGCTTAAACTCGTGCCACGCGCCGCGGTACATCCACACCCAGCACTCTTCGACCCAGGCCTCCGTCTTCTGCAGGCGGCGCAGGGCCTCAATCACGATGTTGAAGCACACGATGTGCGTGCCGTTGGGGTCGGCAAAGTCGCCAGCCACAAATACCTGCTGCGGTTTCACCTGCTGGAGCAGCTCCATCGTCAGCTCCACGTCCTTGTCCGTCACCGAAAGCTTCGCCGTCCGTCCCGACTCGTAGAAGGGCAGCGACTGGAAGTGAATGTGGTCGTCGGTCAGCCCGGCGTAGCGCGCCCCCGCAATGGCCTCGCTCTTGCGAATAAAGCTCTTTACGTTGCGAATCTCTTGCGTGTCAGGCTGGTTGGGTCGCTTGTGCTGAATGAACTGGCGCATATCGTCGTACACACCCTGCAACTGGCTGGTATCCTTACCTAGGCTCCGGTCGAAGTCGATGGCAAACTCCACGTAGCGCAGCACGTCGTCGTCCCACACCGCCGTGTTGCCCGAGGTTTGGTAGGCCACGTGCACGTCGTGGCCCTGGTCGATGAGGCGGATAAACGTGCCGCCCATCGAAATTACATCATCGTCGGGGTGGGGCGAAAACACGATAACGTTCTTCTTCTCGGGCAGGGCGCGCTCGGGACGCTGCGAGTCGTCGGCGCCCGGCTTGCCGCCCGGCCACCCCGTAATGGTGTGCTGCAGCTTGTTGAAGATGTGAATGTTGATATTGTAAACCGGGCCGCGCTCGGTGGCTAGCTGGGCCATGCCGTTGCTGTTGTAGTCGTCCTCGGTCAGCTTCAGAATGGGCTTGCCTAGGGTATTCGACAGCCAGATAACGGCCTTCTTAATCAACTGCTCGTCCCACTCGCAGTCCTTTACCAGCCAGGGCGTATCGAAGCGCGTGAGCTCGGCCGCTGCGGCCTCGTCCAGCACAAACTCTACGTTGTCGGCCAGCTGCAGGTAAGTGGCTGGTACCTCGCTCGATACTTCGCCTTCTACAGCCTTCTTGATGATGGGCGCCTTATTGCCGCTCCACGCCATCAAGATGATTTCGTGGGCCTTGAAGATGGTGCCGATACCCATCGTAATGGCCTTAGTGGGCACGTTCTCTTTGCCGCCAAAATCGCGCGAGGCGTCGCGGCGCGTCAGGTCATCGAGCGTCACTAGGCGCGTGCCCGAGTTCGGGGCCGAGCCCGGCTCGTTAAAGCCCACGTGGCCGGTACGGCCGATGCCCAGAATCTGCAAATCCAGCCCGCCGTGCTCCTCAATCTGACGCTCGTAGTTGACGCAGAAGGCCGCCACCTCGTCGGGGGCCAGCGTGCCGTCGGGGATGTGCACGTTCTGCCGCTCAATGTCGATGTGGTCGAACAGGTTCTCGTTCATGAACGTCACGTAGCTCTGCGGCGACGTGGGTTGCATAGGGTAGTACTCGTCGAGGTTGAATGTCAGCACATTGCGAAAGCTCAATCCTTCCTCGCGGTGCATGCGCACTAGCTCCTCGTACACGCCTACCGGCGTGGCCCCGGTAGCCAGCCCCAGGATGGCTTTTTCGCCCTGCTGCTGCTTGCTTTTAATGAGGTTGGCAATGCGCTCGGCTACCTGCACGGAAGCCACCTGCTTGTTGCGGTATACGGTCACCGGCAGCTTTTCAAAGCGCGTCTCCTCCAGGAGGTTCAGGCGGGTTGTGATGGGTAAGGTAACGTTCTGCATGGCGGCAAAGCTGGTAAGGCTGCGAAAATGCTAAAGTGAAAGAGGTAAGATGAAGCAGATGAAGCGGCTAACGATGGGTCGGGCAAGCTCAAGCAAGCTCTAGGTAGCTTTCGAAGATGTTTTCCATCACCGTCGCTACCGAGCCCAGAATCACGGCGTTGTTGCCCAGCTCTGACACGACGAGGCTGGTTCGCTCGCGGAGCTGCGCCATGCAATAGGTATTGATGGCCTGCTGGATATTGGGCAGAATAAATTGCTTGGCAGGTGCCATCTCGCCCCCCAGGATGATAAGCTCGGGATTAAAAAGCTGCGTGAGAATAGCAATGCCCTTGCCTAGGTTAGTGCCTACTTCGGCTAGCGTGTTGATGGCAAACTGGTCGCCTTGATGAGCGGCCTCGTACACGTGTTCGGGCTGTAGGTTAGCTACTTGCTGGGCCGGTAGCTGACTTAGCATGGTGTGCTGCCCCGCCTGAATGCCAGCCTTGGCAATGCGCACAATGGCGCTACCCGAGGCCACTGTTTCGAGGCAGCCGCGCTTGCCGCAGTGGCACAGCGCGCCGCCATCTACGAGCGGGATGTGCCCAAACTCGCCGGCAAAGCCCGATGCGCCACTACGGAGCTTGCCATCTAGTATCACGCCCATGCCGATGCCCCAGTCCATGGACAGCACCAGCACATCGCGCTGCCCGTGCGCTAGGCCAAAACGATACTCGGCTAGGGCTGCGCTCTTGGCATCGTTTTGCAGGAAAACCGGCTTGCCAAACTGCTGTTCCAGTAGCTGTTGCAGCGATTCTTCGCCAGTCGTGAGCAGGTACGTATGGTTGTTGCCCTCCTTGGAATCGACCAGGCCCGGCATGCTGATGCCCACGCCGACCAGTTTTTTCAGCTCAATGCCCGACGCCCGAATCAACTCCTGAGCGTGTTCGTGCAACTGCGGTAGCGCCCCTAGGTCGGGCGTGAGCTCAATAGCGAATGTTTGTACTCCGTTGATAATCTGGTTATTATTATCGAAGATGGCCATCCGCGTCTTAAACTGCTCCATGTGCACGCTGAGCACAAACAGCGACCCGTCGCGCAGCCCGTAGAGCTCCGGTTTGCGGCCCCCTAGCGACTTGCCGCGGCCTTGTTTCTCCACCAGCCCCTCCGCCACGAGTTCATTAAGTATCGCGATGGACGTGGGCGAGCTAATGTTGAAACGGCTGCAAATGTCAGCGTTCGTTTTAGCTCCTTTTACATACAAATGCTTAACAATCTTAAGCTTCTGGATATGCTTGCGCCGCTCAATATTATTGAGCCGCGCAAGGTGAGTTTCCTCAAGGGCTAATAATGAACTCATAGGGACGCAACTTATATTTTTTGTAAATAAAGTTACCTTTTTCGTGAAGTCCAAAGACTTTTATAAAAATTTAATAAAAGTCTACCTCAAACTATAAAAAAATTAGAGAACGAGCAAAGGCCCATTCTCTCATTTTTAAGTTTCTTGTTCTTAGGTACTACTTGGTTTGTAGCGTCACATGCTTGATATTCTTGCGGTTGTAGGTGTAAGTGATATGTACTTGGCCATCTTGCCCTTCGATGATGGCCGGATAGCTGTACTCCTCGGTCGTCCCATCCTCCAGCGTGGCTACGTCGTGCCAGGCCACGCCGTCGGTCGACTCGGCCACGCGCAACTTGCTGCGGCCATCAGCCCAATCCTTGCCAGGTAGGGCAGGGTTGTACACAAGCAGTTGGCGGCCGCTTTTCAGCGTTACGGCGTCGGTGCCGGAGTTGGGGTTGAGCAGCGTGGTTTGCGAGAGCGGGCCCCAGGTATCACCGTTAGTGGTAGACCAGCTCTGCGCAATGCGGCCTTGCTTGCTGCGGCACAGCACCTGCAAGCGGCCATCTTTATACGTGAGGATGCTGGGTTGAATCACATCGAGCGCCGAAGTGGTATCGATGGGAATAAATTGCCAGGTCCGGCCTAGGTCGGTAGATTTTTCTAAGTGCGCCTGCCAGTGGCCGTCCTTTTCCTCCACGCTTGATGGCGCCAGCATGGTACCGTTGGCCAGTTGCACTGGCTTGTTTTTGATAGGTCCTAGGATGCCCGGCGGCAGCCGGCGTGCTGCCGACCACGTGCGCCCGCCATCGGCTGAGGTCTTAACTAGGCCCCACCATTCCCTAGGGTTCGGCCCCACTTTGTAGAAGAGCAGCAGGCCGCCCCCGCGCGGCTTAAACAGCACCGGGTTCCAGGTGGGGTAGCGCAGGCTATCATTCACCACGCCATCGGCTATGCGCTGCGGCGTGCTAGCGCCTTGTTTATCAAGCGTGGAAAGCCAAATGCTGACATCGGGCTTGCTCTCCTGTGTGCCGCCAAAGCAGGCCACCAAAAACTTGTTTTTGGCTACTTCTACCAGTGTCGAGGCATGGCACTGCTGAAAAGGCGGCGCCTTAAACAGCAATTCCTGCTTAACGATTTTCCAGCTATGCTGGGCCAGTGCTGGCGTGCCAATACCTAGGCCCAACGTGGCGAGTAGCAAAAGCTTTTTCATAACCTGGTTACCTAAGAATGAAATGAAAGCTTAATACCTGAGCGTCTTTCGTAACAACGTATACCCCCCCCGACTCCTCCTCTCCGGGAGAGGGGAGCCGACCGCAAGTAGACGTATAGCGGATGTAATCAGTCGTCAGGCTCCCCTCTCCCGGAGGGGAGGGGTCGGGGGTATTAAGATGTTGAAGCACAGCCTCATATATGCAGCTCGAATTACTGCACTTTTTCTACCGCCTGAGCGACTTTAAACTGCGCTTTTAGCCGGATATCCTCTGACGAAGCACCTAGGAGCACTGTGAAGCTGCCTGGCTCGACTACCCATTTCATGCTGCTATTCAGTAACATCAAGTCTTCGGCCGTCAGCTCAAACGCGACTTCCTGCTGCTCGCCGGCCTTCAACGTGAGGCGCTGAAACTTCTTGAGCTGCTTCACGGGGGTCACGACCGAGCTGACATCATCGCTCAGGTAGAGCTGCGCTACTTCGTCGCCCGCTCGCGAGCTGGTATTCTTGACTTTGAAGCTCACTTTTACCTGCACTGCGCCGGGCGTTTCCGTCGGGGTTACTTGCAAATCGGAGTACTCAAACTTGCTGTAGCTCAGGCCGTGGCCGAAGCTGTAGAGCGGCTTGTTGTCGGTTTCGACGTAGTCGTGTGTGGTGGGGCGCTTGGCGTTGTAGTACACCGGCAGCTGGCCCACGTTTTTGGGCACCGAGATGGGCAGGCGGCCGGCGGGGTTGTAGTCGCCAAACAGCACGTCGGCCACCGCGTTGCCGCCTTCTTGACCGGGGTACCAGGCATCGACCAGTGCGGGCACGTGAGCGGCCATCCAGTTGAGATTCAGGGGCCGACCTTTTATAAGCACCACCACTACCGGCGTGCCAGTGGCCACCACCGCTTGCAGCAACTCCTGCTGCTTGCCGAGCAAGTCGAGCGTGGCGCGGTCGTAGCCCTCGCCGCTTTCCATGTCGCTGATAACCTGCCCGCCCGCGGCGGCCGTGACGGTAGCCGCGCCGGTGCTTTGGTACTCCGTTTTGAAGTCGCGGGCGCTGGAGCCACCTAGTACCACAATGGCTACTTGGGCTTTACGGGTGGCGGCTACGGCTTCGGCAATGTTGGCGCTGGTGGTATCCCGAATGGCGCAGCCCTTCACGTAGGTGACCTGCGTACCGGCCGGCACCTTGGCCTTGATGCCTTCCAGCACCGTCACCACGTTGCTTTCGGCCTGGGGCGCGGTGTAGTCGCCGAGCTGGTTGTACATGTTGTCGGCGTTGGGGCCGATAACGGCAATGCGTTGCAGCGTTTTGGCGAGCGGCAGCAGGTCCTTTTCGTTTTTCAGCAGCACTACCGACTCGCGAGCCACCTGCCGCGCCAGTTGCACGTTGGCCGGCGTTTTCACCAACTTGGCGGCCTTGCTAGCGTCTACGTAGGGGTTTTCAAAGAGCCCCATCTCAAACTTTACGCGCAGTACGCGGCCCACGGCGCGGTCGAGCACCTCGGGCGCAACTAGCTTTTGCTTAACGGCTTCGAGCAACTCTTTGTCGTAGCCGTAGCCGCTTAGGTCGTCGTCGAGGCCAGCGTTAATGGCCAGCGCCGCCGCCTCAGGCGGGGTGGCGGCCACGTGATGGTTGTTGACCAAGCCCGAAATGCTCCCTAGGTCCGAAACGGTGAAACCGAGGAAGCCCCACTGCTGGCGCAGCACATCAGTAAGCAGGTAAGTATTAGCCGAGCACGGCACTCCGTCGATGGAGTTGTAGGCCGTCATAATGGACTGTGCACCAGCCTTCACCGCTGCCCGGAAAGGCGGCAGGAAGCTTTGGAACAGCTCGCGCTGCCCCGTGCTGATGCTGCCGCCGTTGTGACCGCCTTCGGGCACACCGTAGGCCGTAAAGTGCTTGAGCGTAGAAACTATGTTGGTGCCGCTCTTCAGGCTGCTGCCCTGGAAGCCCTGCACCATCGCCACGCCCATCTGGCTATTGAGCACAGGGTCTTCGCCGTAGGTTTCCTCTACCCGCGACCAGCGTGGCTCGCGGGCTAGGTCCAGCACCGGGCCGTAGCCAATGTGGGCGCCTTGCACCCGCGCCTCGGTGGCGATGGTGGTTGCCATGCGCTTTATCAGGGCCGGGTCCCAGGTGCTGCTTTGCCCGATGGAAGTCGGAAATACGGTGGTGCCGATGGCCATGTGGCCGTGGGGGCACTCCTCGGCCAGCAGCAGCGGAATGTGCAGCCGCGTGTGCTCCACGGCGTACTTCTGCAAGGCGTTAGTGGCTTCGGCGGCCAGCTTGGGGTTTAGGCCCGTGAGCAGGGTTTTCTTGGTCCAGGGGTCGGCGCGTAGGGTAGCCCACAGCGCGCCGATGTGGCGCTCATCCACCGCTTTTTTATACGCCGCGCTCGTGCTAACCTTTTGGCCGTCTTTCTGATACATTTCCCACCCTAAGAGGGTCGAAAGCTGGCCCACCTTTTCTTCTACCGTCATGCGAGCTAGTAGGTCTTGCACGCGCGCTTCGGTAGATGCCCGGCGGTCTTGGTAAAGCGCCTTAGTAGCTTGGGCGTAAGAGGGGGCGGCCCCGAGCAGGCACAGCCCTAGCGCTAGATACTTCGTCATGGGAGGGTAACTAGATACTGTATTGAGAGTGTGTAACTTGGACTTTATAGTCCGAGCGCGAGCAAAGCGAGCATTTACATTAGGTCACGTACCAGATGCGAGCTACGCTCGCGCTCGGACTGCAAAATCCAAGCAACTTGTTACTGGGCGTCTTCCAAAATCGGCTTGTCGGTGGTTTTGAGGTCTTTGTGCAGCACGTCGTTTTGCTGCTCTAGCACGACTACGTCGTTTTTCCCTTTGGTTAGCCAGCAGCCGGGCAGGTACAACGTTTGCTGCGGGCCAATTTTCCAGTAGCGACCTAGGTGGTGGCCATTCACGAAGACAATGCCCTTGCCCCAGCCGCGCATGTCTAGGAACGTGTCGCCAGTTTGCTTCACCTCGAAGGAGCCGGTATAGAGCGTGGGCTTGCCTTCCTTGTTCTTGGGCGTGTACTTGGCTAGGTCGGGCACCCGGTTGAAGGGCAGCTTATACATGCTCCAGTTGCCCGTGACATCGGTGCCGTTGAGGACAACTGGGGATATGATGCCCTTGGTATTGTGCACGATGTCAGCGCCGTAATTGATACGGCCCATGTTCTCGACCAGCAGCTCTAGGGTCGCGTTGAAGGGAATCTGCACGTCCAACTCGTACTTGTTTTGCTGGCGGTTTAGCTCGCCCACTAGTTTGCCATTCACGTACACCGTGGCGTAGTCGCGTAGGCCTTTGACCTGGAGCTTACCCTGCGCCGGCTGCGTAAAGCGCTTGCTGTACAGCACGTAACCGTGGCCCTGCCCTAGGTCCTCAAACGATAGCGGTGTGTCGTTCGCCACGGGCTTTAGGTCGCGCTTCAAGTCAAAGAGGTCAACCGATTTGCTGAGCGCAATGGGCGGCAGGGTGATGACCGGTATTGGCGCGGGCACCGCGGGCACTGGGTACTTCACGTAGCGCTTCATCAGCTCGCGCACGGCGGTGTACTTGAGCGTGGCCCAACCCGCTTCGCTGATGGGGGCGTCGTAGTCGTAGCTCGTGATATCGGGCTGAATATTATGCTCTTCGTTGTAGTTGGCGCCCGCCGTAAACCCGAAGTTGGTGCCGCCGTGCACCATGTAGAAGTTGAAGCTTACCTCATTTTTGAGGTAGGTTTCCACCTGCTTGGTCACTTGCTCGGTGCCGACGCGGGTGAAGGGTTCGCCCCAGTGGTCGAGCCAGCCGGGGTAGTACTCGGCCACCATGTAAGGCCCTAGGTTGTTATTATACTGGTTTACAGACTTCTTTAGGCGCTCTACGTTGTCCTCGCCGTTGGCGGTGGGCAGCGCGCCCGGCGTGGCGCCCCCCTCAAACAGCGTGGAGGCATCGGAGGTGAAGAACGGGCCCTCGAAGCCTGCATCGGCCAAACCCTTTTTAATAGCGGCGTTGTAGGTGCGGTGTTCGGCCAGCGGCACATCGGGGCGCTGCGACACGTACGACCCGAACTCGTTCTCGACCTGGGTCATGATAATTGGCCCGCCGTGGCTCACTTGGTAGTTTTTTACCTGCCCAGCCAGCTTGCGCAAATAGACATTGCACGAGTCCAGAAACGGCTGGTTATTAGCCCGAATGACCAGGTTCTTATTCTGCTGGAGCCACCAGGGGTAGCCGCCAAACTCCCATTCGGCGCAGGCGTAGGGGCCCGGCCGCAAGATGACAAATAGCCCTTCCTCCTGGGCCGTTTTCAGGAACTCGGGTAGATTGTGGCTGCCGGTTTTAAAATCCCAGGTGCCCGGCGTCGGGTGGTGGTAGTTCCAGAAGATGTAGGTAGCTACGGTGTTGAGGCCCATGGCCTTCATCATCTTCAGCCGGTGCCGCCAGTACTCCTTAGGTACGCGAGCGTAGTGCATTTCGCCCGAGTGAATCTGGGTGGGCTTGCCATCGTAGC